>ENA-UOOI01000037-UOOI01000037.1-fermentation-metagenome-genome-assembly--contig:-NODE-37-length-172762-cov-6.634572_pt1 | contig 172762 bp, 171 predicted proteins | sample MGYA00245779_ERZ724027 | MGnify/ENA primary metagenome ERZ724027 (study PRJEB28704, sample SAMN03018318) | fermentation metagenome | biome: anthropogenic terrestrial biome; feature: soil...
TGCAACTCGCTTGCATTTTCTTTGACAAAGTTGCATTTACTTTGTCTGGTCACCCCTCGTTGATAACACGACGATTCACTTGATCACGGACCAGATCGGCAAACTGCTCCAGTTTCATGGTACCGCGGTTGCCACCCTTTCTGGTACGCACTGCCACCGCCCCGTCTGCCGCTTCTTGATCCCCGATAACAAGCATATAAGGTACTTTTTGCATCTGCCACTCACGAATCCGGTAGCCAAGCTTCTCATTCCTGGCGTCCAACTCCACCCGCAGTCCCGCTTCTTGCAGCGCTTGCATCGTTTGGCGGGCATAATCTGCATGGTTTTGTCCGATTGGGAGCACCACTGCCTGAATAGGCGCCAACCACACCGGAAACGCTCCGGCATGATGCTCGATCAATATTCCGAAAAACCGCTCGATGCTGCCATAGACAACCCGATGGATGATCACCGGGCGGTGTTTGGCGTTATCTTCTCCCACATACGTTAAATCGAAACGCTCTGGCATTTGGAAATCAAGCTGGACGGTAGCACACTGCCAGGTACGCCCAATGGAGTCGCGCAGATGAAAGTCGATCTTCGGACCGTAAAACGCGCCATCTCCCGGATTAACTTTATAAGGCAGTTGCATATCCTCAAGTGATTCACGCAAGGCATCAGTCGCCAGTTCCCAGATCTCATCCGAACCCATGGCATTCTCAGGCTTGGTGGAGAGTTCCACATGGTATTCAAAACCGAAAACCTTATAAAACTTGTCAACAAGCTTGATAACGCCCTGTACCTCTTCTCTGATCTGCTCCGGCGCTACGAACAAGTGCGCATCATCCTGCGTAAAGCAGCGTACCCGGAATAGACCATGGAGCACACCCGACATTTCATGGCGGTGCACTAAGCCGAGCTCGCAGGTACGAATGGGTAAATCCTTGTAACTGTGCGGCCTTTGCTTGTAAACCAGCATGCTGCCCGGACAGTTCATCGGCTTGATGGCATAATCCAGATCATCAATCTTCGTAAAATACATGTTTTCTTTGTAATGATCCCAGTGACCTGACCGATGCCAGAGTTCTTCATTAAGGATCATCGGGGTGCGTATCTCCTGGTACCCGGCTTTCTGATGTTCCTGACGCCAAAAATCCTCCAGGATGTTCCTGATCACCATGCCGCGCGGATGATAGAACGGAAAGCCCGGCCCTTCTTCCTGCAGGCTGAATAGATCAAGTTCCCGGCCCAGCTTGCGGTGATCGCGCCTGGCGGCTTCCTCCATCATGGTTAGGTATTCCTTGAGCTCTTTTTCAGTGGGGAACACCGTACCATAAATGCGCTGCAGCATTTCACGGTCAGAATCCCCACGCCAGTAAGCTCCGGCCAAAGAAAGCAGTTTGAATGCGCCAATTTTGCCGGTGGTCGGCACATGCGGGCCGCGACACAAATCCTCAAAATCGCCCTGCCGGTACAGCGATACGGTCTCGCCATTCAGGTTTTCGATCAATTCCGCCTTGTACTTTTCGTCCAGTTTACTGAAATGGTCCAAGGCTTCCAGGCGATCCATATCGACCCGTCCGAATTGGTAATCCTCAGCCACGATACGCTTCATTTCCTCTTCAATGGCTGTCAGATCTTCTGGTGTCAGCGCCCGCGGCAAATCAAAGTCATAATAAAAACCGTTTTCAATAGCCGGCCCAATGGCAAACCGTGCTTCCGGGATGATATGCTTGACAGCCTGTGCCATAACGTGGGCGGTACTGTGCCGCATGATCTCAAGCCCCTGTGGGTCGGAAGGGGTAATGAATTTCACTCTGACTCTGCCCTGTGGGGTGGTGGCCAAATCAACCAACTGATCATCGACCTCGGCAGCGATCGCGGACCGTTTAACTTTCCCTGGTAGCGTATCCAGCACCTGCAACAAACTTGTTCCGGGGGCGAAGCTCTGCTCTTTGCCGTCCGGAAATACTACTGTTAACTGCGACATTGTACATCCCTCCTGATAAATGCGTTACGGGCGGTTACCTGATCGTTTTCATAATTAAGCAGACTAATCTCAGTGGGGCCAATTAGCTGATAACCGGTGAACATACCTTCCTCCAAGATAACCGTCTGATCCGGCAAGGCCTCCATCAGGTACCACCAGACTTCTTTTTGATGCAATTGGCCGGCCTCATCGGTGTACTCATAGCAAGTCTTACCGAGCGGCTCGCGCAGGTGCGCTCTCAAGCCGGTCTCTTCCAGCACTTCTCTGAGTGCTGCTTCTTCGAGCGTTTCTCCCGGATCCTGGTGCCCTTTGGGCATCAGCCAGACGCCATTTTTCCTGCGGATAGCCAGCAGTTTGTTTTTATAGAAAACCGCCCCTCCGGCACAGATTTCTTTCATCGATAGTCTATCCTCCCGGCATTTTGATAATAAAAAAACCCGCCCCAAAAGGGACGGGATCTACCCGTGGTTCCACCCAGTTTCGTTCGCCGCTACACCAAGTGCAAGCACCAAGTACTGTGGCGATCCTCGTGCAGGCTGCTAACGGAGCCAAACCGACCGGCTTGTTTCGCCGTAACTCCGGGGTGGTTTTCTGCCGGCGCTGTGAAGAGCTTTCAGCACTTAGGCTCTTCTCTCTGTGTTGTCCAGCGTACTCTTTCCCGTCATCGTCATAATAAATATTTGTTTGCGCTATTTAGTTTGCGCTATGTCCGTTATTATAGCACCCGCAATATTAAAGTGTCAAGCGATAGCGGGGGTAATGGGATGAAGTCACTATGTTCTTGTTCAGCGTTCTTCCTCCCGTCACGTATGATTCGACCAATTTCCGGCAAGAATGGAAACAACACCATTCATTATCAAGTCTTGGGAGGATTGAGCATGAAAAGACACCGCATTTTCATATCTTTATCCGTAATACTTCTGCTGTCGCTGATGTCACTGGCTGACATCCCTGCCCAGGCTGACGCTGCAACCACAACCGCCGCTGCAGCCGCGAAATGGAGCAATCAATATTTTGCCGATCTGGCTAATGAACTTGCTCCGGAGATCATTGCTATCACCGGCCGGACATTCTTGGGGAGGCTCACTGTGAAGCAGTTGTCTGCCAGCCAATTCAGACAGGCGGTTGCGGAAGAACTGGCTCTGACAACTCCCGGCTTTAGCACCAATGATGCGCTGCGCAGATCAGTTTATGCCGCCGTACAGACTCTAGCCATCCGCTATGAAATGGCCACCAAACGCATTATTGTAGATCCAGACGCCCTGGAAAAAGGTTTGGCGCTATTGGACATTAATGATGCCGACCGCGTGAATGTGACTCGTTTGTTGCTCGCAAGCGAACTGGTTCGCGCTCTTGATGATCAGTATTACGACTTAAGAGCCGCCTTTCGCCGTGGCCGGGATCCGGAATACGCTGCCGGGCTCAGGGCAATTACCGATGGTCATGGCTCCTATCTGATCGGTCGGATCGCAGCTGTCAAAGGAATTAGCGAGACTTGTCGCATCATGGCGGACAACTGGGCATCCGGTTATTTGATAAAAGCGACGGCACACAGTTTTCCGGGGCTTGTTGAACAAGATTCTCTGAAAATCCTGGGGCGTACCTTCCTAAACTATTACTATGTTCATGAAGGGGTCGACTTTGTGGCCCGCATATTCCGCCATACACCCCAGTCCCTGGCGGAATTGTATAATCCGGCGGAATTCCTGGCACGTTCACGTTTGCTGACTCCGCAACGACTCGATTTAGAAAGCGCTCTAACAATCGCCGCGACCGGCCTCGGCTTGCAGGGCTTTCAGAGACACTGGATGGACCTGCGCGCCCAAATGAGTTATTTTGGCGTGCCTCTTGGAACACTGGATAACGAAATCGCCATGGTCGCTACCGGGCTGGGATTGATACTCAGCGATGCACGCCAAAGCGCGGAAATCAAGATGCTGGTACTCTCTTTCCCCATCCCGTGCCATCTTCCTTTGGATGAGGCCATGGCCCGTTGTGGTGCGGTCATCCAACAGATGGCAGCTCTGGAGCAGGCCACCTACCAGTCGGGCAACCTGAGTTTGCTGTTTGGCTTCCGGGGCGAGGCGGCCGTTTGTCAGGGAACGCTGCAATTTTCCGGCAAAAAGGAAACCTGCCCCGTAATTACAGCAGCAGGCATCAAAGGTTATTCCATGATCATGTTAGCCGGGCGCGGAATCACACTCGACCGCCAGAGCGTTATGGAAGGATTACAGGCAGCCCTTGATCGTGTTGAGTGTCCGTGACACAGGGGGACGGTTCTGCTGTGTCATTTTCTGTCTAAGTCGCAGCCGGTAAATGACACAGCAGAACCGTCCCCCTGTGTCAGAACCACCGCCAGTCCGGAGGCCAGGGCGAGCTGGCCACAGCCGCTTTCGGTAAACTCGTTGCTAATGGTACGTGTGGTCCCCATTTGGATTTCCGTCTCCGCCAAATCATAGCGCAGTCCGGTAATGGTCAGACCGGTCAATTGGGGCGTCAGCGGCAGAATCGACAGAATATCACCCGGATGCCAACCGGTCAACTCCAGCCGGTCAGTAAGCAAATAGGCGGTCTGAATCCCATCGGTGATTTTTCCTGTACAGCCATGGTCATACATATACACCAGGAGCTGAACATTAGCCAGCGAGTGGTCCAAACGTCCGCCAATGCCCCCAAAGACGGTAATCTCTTTGGCCCCGGCCGCGATGGCGATGTCGGTCGCTAAGTGGGTATCGGTTTCGTTTTTGGCGCAGGGATGTTTCCGCACATCGCAGCCGGACTGCTCCAATAAGGCCAGCTCACCCGGTGACAGCGAATCAAAATCACCAACCGCAATATGCGGCAAACACCCGGCGCTGAGTAAATGACGGGCACCCGCGTCGGCGGCGATGATCAAGATATCCTGATTATCTTCGGTGCGGTCCGGCAGTGCTGCCAAGTCACCATGGCTGAAAATCCAAGCCTGGCGGCAGATTTGGCTGGCTTTGCCAGTCTTGCTGGCTGCACAACGCATATTGGTCATGGCCGTTCCGCCTCCTTCAATGAGTCAAGCAGTTCCTTCCTAGTCTTGATAAATAACAGGTCATCCATACTGCCTATTCCCTCGGGGACTGTAAAGCGGCGCAGAATCCTGGCAGGACGGTTGCTCAACACCACAATTTCATCGCTCAGAAAAAGTGCTTCTTCAATGTCATGCGTGATGAACAGTATGGTTTTACCCAGCCTGGTGCGCAGTTCGGCCAGCCACAGCTGCATCTGCCTGCGTGTCAGGGCATCCAGCGCCCCGAAGGGTTCGTCCAATGCCAAGACCGGTTTATCAAGCAGGACGGTCCTCAATAATGCCACGCGCTGGCGCATGCCGCCGGAAAGCGTCCCGGGATAGGCTTCATTAAAGCCTTCCAAGCCAAACAGACCCAGCATCTCCTGAGCGCGCTCAGCAGCTTCCGCCACCGGAGTGCCAAGTGCTTCCAAGCCGGCGGTCGCATTGCGGATCACATTACGCCATGGCAGTAGTAAATCCTTTTGCGGCATATAGGCGACATGGCCGGTTTTCCCGGTCACCTGTTCCCCGCTGACCAATACCTGACCTTGATCGGGCTTGATTAAGCCGGTGATCACATTAAACAACGTGCTTTTACCCGCTCCGCTTGGTCCGATAAAAGCGGTAAACCAGCCCGGTTCGATAGCCAGATCAATCTGATCCAGCACTTTCAAATCCGGCAAGCCCCGCCCGGATCGTCCGGAGGCGAAAGTATGACTGATGTTCCTTAATTCAACGCTCTTCACAACTATTTTGCGCCCCTCGCATTACTTTTCCGGAATAAAACGATTGGTGTAAGCCTTTTGATAGTCAAACTCTCCGGCGATCAAGCCGTTATTATACATCCAGTCGCCAAAGTCTTTCCAGACCTCTGCCTGCTGGTAACCCCATTGCGGCGCATCTTCAGCGTAACGGGGGCTTAACCAATCCTGACTGGCCTTAACTGATTCCGGTGATAGTTCCGGAGCATGCTTCAGCAATATTTCCGCAGACTCCGCCGGATTTTCAATGGTGTATTCGTATCCTCTGGCCACCGCTGCCATGAACCGTTCGACCATCTGAGGATTTTCTGCAATTAATTTTTCCGAAGAGATAATGACCGGTGTATAGTAATCTGGAACAGCATCGAAATAATCGGACATCTCTACATAATCCACTTCCAAGCTCCGCCGGGCTGCTTCGATCCCTTCCACGCCATAATATATCCAGGCAAAATCGATATCCCGGCCAAGCATGCTTAGTAGATCCCCTTCGCTAACATTGACGTATTTGACTGATTCCGGGCTGCCCCCATCCCTGGTGATCATTGCGGAAATAATCGCTTTTTCGATCTGCAGTCCAAAACCGCCATAACTATGCCCGGCAAAATCGGCTGCTTTGGTGATGCCGCGATCTTTCAGAGAGATAAAACCCGAGGTATTATGCTGTATTATAGCGGCGATCGATACTATCGGGACTCCCTCAATCCTGGCTGAAGTAACGTACTCCTGAAAGCTAATCCCGAATTCTGCTTTACCTGATCCTACCACCGTTTCCACTGTAACACCCGCCGGGGCGATAATCTCAAGATCGATGCCTTCTTCGGCAAACCATCCCTTGTCGTATGCCACATAGATACCGGTATGGTTGGCGTTGGGAGTCCAATCCAGCATCAGGCTTACTTTTTCAGCTGTAGGACCTTTTGAGTTGAAGACAATTACCAAAACTATCGCAGCAACAACCATTAGAACTAATAAAAACAAATGCAGCCTTTTCACGATTTTCCCACTTCCTTCTGTTTAATATCATACTGCCAGAAAACAACCTTTTTCTCGACTTGCTCAACAACGGCAAAAAGTAGAATCGAATAGAACGAAACCAGCAATATTCCGGCAAAAACCCGGGCTGTTAGAAACGAATGCGCTGATCGGATAATATAGACTCCCAGTCCGCTGTCACTGCCCATCCATTCTCCAACCACCGCCGCCATGACAGCATAGCTGGACGCAACCCTGATTCCGGACAAGATCGCCGGAATAGCGGCAGGCCACTGTGCAATCCGGAAGATTGCGGCCGGTTTTGCCCCGAATGATTGGAACAGCCTGATTAAGTCAGAATCGACGGACTGCAGCCCCGTCACAGTATTGACTGCAATCGGAAAAAAACACGCTAAGATAACCACAAGTATTTTAGGCAGCAACCCGTAGCCAAACCAGATCACCAGCAAAGGAGCCAGTACTACCAACGGCACGGTCTGTGACGCGACGAGCAGCGGATACAGCGTTTGGCGCAGCAGCGGGCTGTAAAAGATCGCTGTGCCTAAGGCCAATCCGCTCAAAATCGCGATGCTCATGCCAAGCAATGCTTCTGAGATCGTACGCAGCGAATGCCCGAGCAGTACTATCCGCTCGGCGTACATTTCTCCCAACACCCGCGACGGAGGCGGCAGCAGCCAAGGCTGCAAATCAAACAGCCATACCGCTGTCTCCCAGCAAAGTAAAATGGCGACCACCATCAGCATCACGGGAAGCCCCTTTTTAACTGTCTGAAAAAAGGAGTTGCTCTTGTCCTTACCCATTACGATATTTATCCACCTTTTCAGCAGATGTGCCAAGATCAGGCGCGGTGACAATTTTCATGTAAGTGAAAACGCGACCACCGCTTTCTTTTACTACCGTTTCATGGGCTTGGCGCGCCAAAATAAACAGGCGCTCCAAATCGCCCTCCACGGTCGTTTCGAAGGGCCCCACCATGTAGGTAAGCCCCGATTCTTTGATCTTTTCGATGGCCCGATCAACGAGACGGAAAACTTCATCCTTACCGGCATCTGTAACCGGCAACACCTGAATACTCATCGCAGACTTCATTAGTTTCACCCCCAAAATAAAAACCGCAACCCAATCTGGATTGCGGCAAGAAGTTCAATCTTTACTCCCTACGCTGGCATTACCCAGATCAGGTTCAGGGTCGGCGACTTTAGTATCGCCCTCTCAGCCGGGACTACCCAGCTCCCCCGGAGCAGTGCTCCTGTTTTTGGTGCAATCTCATTATACCGCTGTCTGCCATCAATGTCAATTTATTGCGCGGTGCGTGTTGCCAGTGGCGCGCGGCAGCGGTTTATGCGCGGCAATGCGTGGGGCACATATTACGCGGTGGCGGCGCGCATTGAACAAACCTGCTAAAAATGTTATCATCTCCATATATTGCTTTTGCTTCAACCAGTTCATATTGATGCTTTGACCTGAATTTGATGAAGGCTGGTGTCGTTCTTGAAAAGGCTGCTGCCGATCCCGATCATGTTAGCTATGCTCTTATCTGCCTCCCTGACTGCCGCCGCATTTGTGCCGCAGGCCGGTCTGGATTGGCAAGTGATCACCACGAAGCACTTCATATTTTATTTCGACTCTGCCACTGAGCAGCTGGCGCGCCATGTGGCTGGCCATGCAGAGGCCATTCATGATCGTCTTACGGAGGAATTGCAGATTACGTTGTCCGAAAAGACGCACGTGATTGTCATGGATGAAGGTGATGTCTTTAATGGCATGGCTACGCCCACTCCCCGACAGAAAATCGTGCTTTACAGTACTTCGGATTATGCGCCAGGCGGTGAGTTTGGCGTAAGCGAATCGGCCATCCTGGACGTTTTCTGCCATGAATATGTCCATATGCTGCAGATGTCATATGCTCCTAAAGGGCCCGCTTTTTTAAACCGTATCATTGGCTGGAATTTATTCATTCCGAACGTGGCGCTGCCCATGTGGAGCATCGAGGGTCTGGCGGTTTATCAGGAAAGCCTTTTTTCGGAAGCTGGCCGGTTGAATAGTAGCACCTGGGAAATGTACATACGTGCCGATTACTTGGAGAACCAACTCTTGACTTTGGATCAGGTTTGGGCCGGTCCTTACCGCTGGCCATATGGCAACTCCTATTATCTTTATGGCTCCTTCTTTACGGAATATCTGGCAGATCGCTTTGGCCGCGATAAACTGGCCGAATTCTACCATGCCACCGCAGAGGATATTCCCATTGTGCAATTCAAGAGCACCTTTAAGAAGATCTACCAACATAAATTCTCAGATGTCGTCGATGACTGGTACGATTTTCTGGCAGTCAAATTTGAAGCCGATAAAGCAACAATAACAGCCGCCGGTCTGATGGAAGGGCAGCGCTTATCGCATACTGGTGGGATAACCGGGTACGGCGTTTTTGCCCCGGACGATTCTTTGTATTACAGCAGCTATGGTATTAAGACGTTGCCAGCGTTGCGTCGTACTACGCCGGACTATACCTCCAGCATCAAAGTAAACAATCTGAGGATGTCCCATATGGCATTGTCGCGAGACGGCAAAATGCTCGCTTTTGATATGACTGGCGCCACACCAAGCTCCAATTTTATTGATGATCTCTATACGCTCAACCTGGAAAACGGCAAAATCCAGCGCTTGACTACCGATCTGCGCGCCAAAGATCCTTCCTGGTCTCCGGATGGCACCGCAATTGCCTTTGTCCGTAATAGCCCGCCAAACTACAGTCTGGCGATCCTGAATGTTACTGACGGCACCGTGCGTGACTTGATTAATTCCAATGAGTCAAGACAAGCGTTTGCTCCTTCCTGGTCCCCGATCGACCAGCGCATTGCCTATGCGCGTTTCGAGTCGCGAGCAGAAGGGGTGCGCCTTTACATCTTTAATGTGGATAACGGCACCGAACAGCGCCTTAATTCGGATCTCGGTCGCGCCGGTGCCGGTGCTGGCGTCGTTGCGGAGTTTGACCCGGTCTGGTCGCCGGATGGCCGCTATATCTATTACACCGCCGATTATACAGGAGTCTATAATATTTACGCCCATGACACCACTAGCGGAGCCGTGTTTCAGGTGACGAATGTGCTTACGGGGGCATATGCCCCGGATGTCTCCAGTGACGGACAGGTCTTGGCCTACACAGGCTTTACGGCAGACGGTTATGATCAATTTGTGATGCCGCTTGATCCGCACAAATTCCGTCTGGTCAGCGACAGCAGCCCGGCGGCAGCGGCACAGGAACCTGTCGATCAGCAGCAGGAAACGCAGCAGGTCGCGCAACAGGTCGCCGCACAAGAGTCTGGCTTTTTCACGGCGGAGTTTGCGCCGCTCGCTGATGAAGCCCAGCCCTACTCCGCCTGGTCGACACTATGCCCCATGTTTGCCGGACCCTCGGGATACTATTTCCCCAGTGGAGCTTATCGCATCGGGTTGTCGGTGATGGGCATGGATGTTTTGGATACAGCCAATTACAGCCTGACCGCCTTCTGGAGTGATGGCGGTCCCGGTTACGCTGCCAATGTGAACTTGCGCACCAAACACTTTGATTTGGGATTGTTCAGCAATCTGGATTATGCGGTCGATGATGGGTGGGTTTCGGAAAAGCGCGTCCTGCAGAATGGCGTCACCATTTCCGACAGCGGGAAGGGGCTTTTTTCGCCCCGAGACAGTTGGCTAATTGGCTTGGGCGGATCCCATAGGGTCGCTTGGTCGCTTTCTGAATCCTCCGGAACCGCTTCCACGTCTTGGACTCAGAATTTCGGTCTGAATTATGGCATTGTCCAGGCGGGTTCCGGACCGGTGGATCTGCGCCGCGGATGGCAGCTGGCCTATGGTTTTGACAGCGTCTATACACCGGCAAACCATCAGTTTGACTATCTGCAGAATGTGAAGTTCTCTGCTTATGTTCCGCTGTACGATGCGATCGCTTTTTCTCTGACTGGGGCTGTCAAACAGTCCAATGCTGCTCTGGCAGGTTATGATTTTGCAGTGCCCGGGGCAGGTACTCCGCGCGGTAATTGGCTTTGGGAAGGCAGCGCCGCTCTGGAGGCTCCATTGATGGTTGTAGAACGGGGGTTCATGGTGTTTCCCCTATACTGGCACGGCTTGAACCTATATTCGGCGCTCAACATCGGACAGGTGTTGGAGCCAACCGATGCTTTCCGCTCGGTGATTGATGCCGGTCTAGTCTTAAGACTTCAGATTTCGGCCCTGCCTATTGACATCTACGGCGTCGCCAGTTACTCTCTAACACCCAGCAGCGAGCCGTGGGGGTTTAGCGTGTGGTTTAGGTTGTAACGAGGAAACCTGAACTTGTATTCCGCTTGACTACAGTAACAGCCAGTCATAATCTTGTCTGCAATCCACGATATAGTCGACATACACCGTCTGATTTCTGACTTGGTATATAACAAGATACCATTTCTCAACGAACATTTTGTGATATTTATTTGGCGGAATAAAATCGGCCTTTAGAAACGGGAAGCGCTCTGGCATTTGTTGCAGCAAACGAACGTCATCCATCAGATCCTTTTTGGTTTGACGGGCGGCTGCGGGATTTTTCTGCGCTAGAAAACGAATATGACTCGCCAGCATTTGACGAGCGCGGTCAGAAACAAGCACTTTATACTGAAGCCTATTTTCCATTCTCTACCTCATCAATAATGGCGTCCAAATGGCGCTCCAATTCATCTGGTGTTATTCCAATGCGTTCGGCGTGGCGGTCTTCCTCGACGGCAATTAATTCTTCCCGTAGCTTCAGCATTTTTTCCCGACGGGCAAACGCCTCTATATCCATCACCACGAGATCACCTTCGCCATTTTTAGTTAAATACACCGGCTCACCGGTTTCTCTGCATAAATTTGCGATCTCATTGTAGTTTTGCCGGATGCTTGCGGACGGTTTGATCAGCATGACTACACCCTCCTATAGTATAATTCTAATCATATTATAGATCTTTTGTGTTATGAGATCAATTGCTTCATAGGCGATTCGAGCACCGGTGCCGACGAAGCCCAAGCTATCTTGGGCTTCGTCTATTATAAAGCCGTCCCAGCGCATTTTCATCTACCGCAAAACTCAGGTCTACCATCTTTAACAAACAACAAAAATGGAGCGCAGACTATCAGTTGAGCGCCTATGTATTCTCGGAGGCCAGGAAAATGATAAACAATGATTAAATTTATGGCTACCCGTTTCTCTCTGCCCTCAGACCTTTTCGGGCCGACTTTCCACACACTAATAGAAGCGATTATGCTCAGCAGCACAGTGAATAGAAAAAGCGCAATTTCTTCAAACTCACACATATTATCCATCGCCTGCTTTCCTGCGCGGTTTGGTTTTAAGTAGTAAGCCTATTTACCAGTTTTCTGGGTGGCGTAGTGGTTATCTATCCCATTTTTAAGGGCTTTCGCGCCAAGCGCCGAACAGTGCAATTTATGCTCTGTTGATAATGATAAAGCCAAAGACTGCAACACTTAAGATGCTTAACTCTGATACTCGACTTTCAATCCCAAAATAAGGTCAAATAGCGAAGTAATGCCCATCGTAATGCAAGATACACTAATCGCTTCTTTGGCTTCCCTGATAAAGAAGGCCGCCTGTTACCAGGTGGCCTTCTCAGTTGCTCTAATTCTGTCTGTTGTAAGTTTTGGTCTGGCTTTCGATCTGCATTGGCGGTTTCGTCCCCGGCCTCCTACTTATCCTTGCGCTCGTAAACGATCGCGCCATCCACGATGACCATCTCGACTTTGGCGTCGAAATCCATTGGATGACGATCAAAGACCACAATGTCAGCATCCTTGCCAGGTTCCAGACTGCCAACCCGATCAGCGATTTCGGCAATTTCAGCAGCATTGAGCGTGATGCAGCGCAAAGCTTCTTCCTTGCTCAATCCGTGCTGAATCGCGAATTTGGCGCAGAGCGGCAGACTGTCCAGCGGAATAACCGGCGAGTCAGTCATGATCGCCGTCTTGACACCAGCCTTAGTCAATTTGACGATCGTCTCAAAGGTGGTGTTCTTAAGTTCAATTTTGGTTCTGGATCCAAAGGTCGGTCCCACGATGGCAGGTAGCTTGCGCGCCACGATTTCTTCCGTAATCAGATGACCTTCCGTACAATGATCCAGCGTAATGCGGACATTAAACTCCTCCGCGATCCGGATGGAAGTCATGATATCGTCGGCCCGATGTGCATGCGCTTTCAGAGGGATTTCGCGCTTAAGCACCGGAATCAGAGACTCCATTTTGATATCAAACGGAGGCCGTTTCGACAGATCATCGCCAGCGGCTTCTTTCTTCTCAAGATATTCGGATGCCCTGAACAGAGTCTCGCGCAGGATTGCAGCAGTCGCCATACGGGTGGACGGCGATTTTTTCATGCTGTCATAGACACGCTTGGGATTCTCGCCAAAGGCGCATTTCATTGCGATCGGCTGTCGCAGCAGTTTCTTTTCAACAGTATTACCATATGTCTTGATTGCTGCAAAAGTGCCGCCCAGCACATTGGCGGAACCCGGTCCGGTGACGGCTGTTGTTACACCAGCCTGTAGTGCCTCTTCAAACGGCTGATCAGTTGGATAAATGGCATCAATCGCCCGCAGATGCGGAGTAACAGGATCTGTGCATTCGTTGCCATCTTCACCCTCAAAACCAACCGCATCCCCGAACATACCGATATGACAGTGCGCATCCACAAACCCGGGAATAACATATTTGCCGGTCACGTCGATTTTTCTGGCTGCTCCAGTCGGCAGACTCTTACCGACCGCCTTAATTTTGCCATTCTCGACCAATACTTCGCCGCCCTCAATTTCCGGCCCTGATATTGGCAGAACCCGGCCACCGCTCAGTAATAATGAATTAGACAAGTATGATACCTCCCTGCCATAAATTATGATAACATATTAGGCATTTACCCTGCTGATTCCTTCGCCAACCCTCATGACGGAAATATTTTTTAGATTTTTTACTAATCTCTGTAACAAAAGCATCTTCTCTGCGTTAGACAAGATAACAGGCTTAATCCAATCTTATAGCATCTTAATAAACCGGAGGGGGCGGTTAACTTGAATCATTTCAGGATTGTTGCCGGGGCACCAGGCGGAGGCAAAAGTAAGAAAATCGTTGAAATGTTGCGTACTTCTTCTGGCCGTGCCGTCATGCTTGACGGAGATCATTCCCCTTCTCAGATCCGCCAGCTCAGCTTTGAAAACCGTGCGGACATACGCCATGTCGCTAACCGCGATCAATTGTTGGAAGAACTTGAGCGACTGGTAGCTTTGGATGAATCGATCAATCTCTTCATTGACGCACCTTTCCTTTCCCAGGCAGACTTCGATATTCTCAAAGAAAAATCAAATAGTCAGATGCCAATTACGGTAACTCTCCCGGTCGAGCTTACAGGAGTCGCTGGTCAGCCGTTTTTGACCTGGCCGGACGATACGTACGAATTAATCAGAGTAGGTTAACAGACCGGGGCTTTGAGGAGCTGTCCCCATGTGGGACAGCTCCATTCTTTTGGCAGGGTTATGCCCTTTACTGACGAATTGGAAAAGTGGTATGCGCGAAAAATAGATGTTGAAAGGGGCAAAAAAATTGTACGATCCCAGATTATCAAAATTAGCTCATTTACTGGTCAACTATTCTCTCGGCGTCAAAAAAGGGGATCAACTGGCAGTGATTGGTTCAGTCAACGCACAACCGCTAATGCTGGAAGTATACAAGGAGGCGCTGGTCATAGGTGCTTTGCCAGATCTATTGCCTTCCTTCAGCGAAACAAGCGAGTTATATTTCAAATATGCTTCTGACGAACAGCTCCAGGCCCCGCCCTCACCCATTGAGATGGCCTCGAGAACTAGCTACGACGCATTATTAACCATCCAGGCCCCCTCCAATGTTAAGTCCTTATCACAAGTGGGACCGGCCAAAATCACGCTGAGCCGCCGGGCCGGGACTGAATTAAGCAAAATCTTCTGGCAACGCATGAGCAGCGGCGAGATGCGCTGGTGTGGCACTTTATATCCCACCCAGGGGCTGGCCCAAGAAGCAGGCATGGGCTATTACGAATATGCCGATTTTGTGTTCAAAGCCGGATTGCTGGATGCCGACAACCCGGAAGCCGAGTGGCTCAAAATACACGATCAACAGGAGCGAATCTCTGCTGAAATGGATCAACGCAAGAGTTTCCGTATTGTTTCCGAAGATACTGATCTGCGTTTTCAAGCCGCCGGGCGGCATTGGGTCAATTGCGACGGCAAACTTAATTTCCCGGACGGCGAAGTCTTTACGGGACCGATTGAAGATACCGTGGAAGGCCACATCCGCTTCTCATTCCCAGGCATTTATGGGGGCAAAGAAATCGAGGATATCAGGCTGACTTTTGAACGGGGTAAAGTAGTCAAAGCTGAAGCTGCTAAGGGTCAGGAACTCTTGCATGCCCTTCTTGATACGGATGCCGGTTCCAGATATGTCGGAGAAATTGCGGTTGGCACCAACCCTGGGATCACTAAGTTCTCAAAGAACATGCTGTTTGATGAAAAGATCGGCGGTACTGTCCATCTGGCCTTAGGTCGCTCGATACCGATGTCTTTTGGTAAAAATGAATCCGCCATCCACTGGGATATGCTCTGTGATATGCGCCAGGGCGGAGAAATTTTCGCCGACGGCGAGCTAATTTATAAGGCTGGCAAGTTTTTATTCGCGTGACGATAAAAACATGAAAAAGATTGGGGGTGCTGCGCAGCACCCCCAACTTTTACCGGACAGAAATGCGCATCTCGTTTTGAATTTTGCGTAGTTCATAGATGCAGCTGGCTTTCTCAGCGCGGGCCACCATTTCGCTGATTCTCTTTGGATCACCGGCGTGCAGAGATATGGCATTGGTTTTCATCTGCAGCGTCGCCACCGTCTTAAAGCGTTCTTTTTCAAGTTCAACTGCGTTTTTGGCCAAAAAGGATCCTCCGCCAAAACCAGCGATGAGTGCTATGGCTGCCTGAGCAATCACGGTCGCGTTATTGCCGTTTAGAATCAAATATCTGGTCGCCAGAGCGGCACCCGCACCCAGGATGAAGTCCGCCAGAAAGCCTAAGGCGATCCCGATCTCACCGTCATTGCCTGTCAGGCGCGGCAATAAAAAACGATTATCATGAATATAAAGATGATTGAGCAGCCCGCCAAAACCGCCGATAGCCAAAATAACTAATAAATGTAATTCTTGCATTGGCATCCCTCCGCTTTTATTGATCCGGATGCCAAACCGAAAACCTCTATAAACGAAAAACGGAGGGATTGAGGAGAATGAGGATGCTGGCGATTCCTAATGCGGTAGTCGATATCTGCCGGAAACTGCACACTGCCGGATTCCATTCCTACGTTGTCGGCGGAGCAGTACGCGATTCTTTGCTGAACAGGCCGGTTCACGACTGGGACATTGCTACGAATGCTGCACCGGAAGATTGCATCGCAATCTTCCCCAAGGTCATTCCCACAGGTATGAAGTATGGTACTGTCACTATAGTTTCGGAATCCTGCCATGTTGAAGTTACAACTTACCGCTGCGACGGCGTTTATCGTGACGGACGCCGGCCCGAATCAGTAGGGTTTGTGGCGGATATCCAGACTGACCTGGCACGGCGCGACTTCACAATCAACGCCATGGCCTATGATCCCCTTGACAACTGCTTGATTGATCCATTTGGCGGACAGCAAGACCTCCGTGACCGATTGATCAGGACGGTTGGCGGGGCCAGCAGGCGCTTTGCGGAAGACGCACTGCGTATGCTGCGGGCGGTTCGGTTCATGGCGGAACTTGGCTTTACACTGGATCCAGGTATTGTGCAGGAGCTACAGCCTGAAATGCTGGGGCGGATCAGTATGGAGCGGATCCGGGAGGAGTTTTCGAAAATAGTATTGTCGGACGGCCTCGCAGATGCGATCCGTCTCTTAAGAGAGCGCGGATTGTTGGCCGTCTTTTTGCCAGCACTGGCCGCAACGGACATCCCGCAAAACCGTTATCATAAATTAACAGTCTTTGAGCATTGCCTCAAGGCGGCGGAACTGATCAGGCCCGATTTAACGCTGCGCCTGGCAGCGTTGCTGCATGACACCGGCAAACCGCATACACGCAGTATTAGCCCAGACGGCCAGGTACACTTCTACCGCCATGAAGCGGCTGGCGCCGAACTGGCACAAGCGGCTCTGCTGAATCTGAAATACCCGAAAAACTTGGCACGGCGAGTGGCGCTCCTTATTACGCAGCATATGTCGGATCTTAATGATCAGACCAGTGATAAATCGCTGCGGCGCACCATTCAGCGTGTGGGAGCGGATAACATCTTTCTGCTGCTGGATCTGCGCATCGCGGACCGCGCGGCTGGCAAGGCTCTACAAAAACCGTTTGATGAGGTCGGATTCCGAAAACGGATCGCCAACATGGTGCAGCAAGCTCCTTTAAGTCTCGATCGGTTGGCGGTTAATGGTGATCAAATCATGAAAGCGCTTGGTTTGCCACGGGGACCGCTCGTCGGAGAAATCCTGGAACAGCTTTTGGATCGCGTGTTGGCTGATCCAGAGCTAAATACTGAAAAAGCGCTGCTCGCGATGGCACGGACAATTGCTGAACGTGGCGCGATGGAGCATGGCGCATCCGATTGTGGCGCACAAGATTAGCTGCTATTAGCTTGCCGACTATTTCACTGAGCGCAGCAGAAGCCGCATCAAGGTACCTTCCCCCGCTTCACTGACGACTTCTATTTTGCCACGATGTACTTCAACAATGCTATGCTGTACAATGGACAGGCCCAGCCCTGTTCCGCCGGTTTTAGTGGTAAAGAACGGCTCAAAAATGCGCTCCCGTATTTCGGCCGGGACGCCAGGGCCGGTGTCACGTACGTCAACCTCCACAAATTCAGGGCTATCGTTCCGCAGCGCCACTTCAACATAGCCGCCTTTTGGCATAGCTTGTATGGCATTACGCACCAAATTAATCAGGGCTCTTAGCAGTGACTTCGGTTCAATCATGGCATCAAGAACTCGCGATTCCGCTTTGACTTCAATATGGACCCCGATCTCAGCAGCCAAATACTCCAGCTGACCAACAGCCATCTCCATAATTGGCAAGACCAGCGCCGGCCTGAGTGCTTTGGGTTGTGGTCGCCCCAGATAGAGAATATCTTCAAGAAATTCATCCAGTGCATCGACATATTTTTGGATTTTCAAAAACAGATCAGCAATTTTACGGGAATCATCAGTAGTTAAACCTAGTTGCGCAGCTGCCCTGATGGTACTGAGGGGATTGCGGATATCGTGCGCCGCCCTGACAATCAGGTCTCCGGTGGCTTCAACATGCCGCAAGTGATGCGCTTTGTTTTCCAGAGAGACGCGCTCCGAGATATCCCAAATAAAAAAGACCGTCCCGCAACACAGGGTGCTGGCAAAATACTTAGAAACCCATACTTCAAGACATTTAAGCGATTCGCCGGAGGCTATGGTCTCAATAAAGCTGACTGACGGTATCCTGTCGCTGCTAAAAGCATCAAAATCCTGCTCGCAAAAGTCTTTGAACAGTGTCGTGACTTTCAGCCCGACTATGTCACGGTCGTCGTCTATCAAGAGGTGGCGCTTGGCAGAGTCGGTTGTTTTTCTGACAATGCCTTTGTTGTCAACAACGATTACCCCAATGAACGGGTTGTGGTAAATGCCGTCAGTCAGAGACTGCGTGACATCTTCTTTATAGTGGTGGGCAAATTCTCTTGAGATCGAAAAGGCGGCTGCCTCTAAGAGAATAATCAGCCCGTTATCCTGACCATTACACGGAATGACCGCTCCCAACACTCCCAATAAGGCACTGGTACTCGCCTGGATCGGTGTTCCGATCGTGGTATAACAGTGCAGGTCCTCACAGCTATGTTCTGTGCCGGTAATGAGCACCGTCCCGGATGTCGCCAGTGCCTTTTCAATGCCATTGGTCCCGATGTGAGCCGCAGACCAGCTTGTTCCGAGGCCGTGCTTCTCCGCCAGTTTGTCCATTGATGGGCTGCGATGCATTAGTAGACACTTACCATCAATATCGGTGATAAATACGACATAATCCCTTTCTCCCAGAGTTGAGGCTAGATAAGAAAGATAAGGTTTAGCTGCCTGCAGCAAAGTTGCCAATCTCCTTTCCGGCTCCTCCATGCTATTCTGCATGATGATGAGAAGGATAAAAAACGCCGTCGACCTTATGTCAATGGCGTTAAAAATGGTGGAGCCAGAGGGAATCGAACCCTCGACCTCTTGAATGCCATTCAAGCGCTCTCCCAACTGAGCTATGGCCCCATTAAATGCGAATTAGCAAGAATGTGTGGAACGAACAAATCTAGTATACCAACAATGTCGAACATATGTCAACTTGTTTTATTTAGTATATGGCCAATTCACCGGTCACCAAATTCATTGAAAAGCTCAATGCTTTATGGTATCATATGCAAAATACCTGATTGGCGGCGTGACGATGATTTTAAAAGGCACATCGTGTCTTTGAACAGGCGTGGCATTGAATCGCTCCAGTTCCGATAACGATATTTCGTTGCGGGAATGGGGCTTCTTTATGAAAAGGAAGGTTTCATTATGGAAAAAGGAATGGTGTTTTAAATGAGAATAGAAACTAAGAGGTTAATTCTTCGCCCATTTACCGAAGACGACTCTGCGGCAGTCAGCCACAATAGCAGACAGCCGATTGTGGCGCATTTCATGTCGGATATGGTTATGAAAACCGAAGAGGATGCACTGGGATGGATTCGTTGGATTAACGGCGAGAAGTTTGATGCTACAATACCGTTCGTTGCGCTTGCGATAGAGCTAAAACACGCCCAAATATGTGTTGGCTTGATCGGTGTTGCTCCAAAGCGTGAAATAAATAACGAGATTGAAATTATGTTTGAGATAGCGGACGAATATCAAAACAACGGCTACGCTACCGAAGCGGGCAAGGCAATAATCTGGTGGGCATTTGAGCAAGCACGACAGAATGCTCTATCCGCCATCGTCAAGCCGGAGAACATAGCATCGCGCCGAGTTATTGAGAAGCTTGGATTTGTATACTGCGATACCCGTACACTTCCTTATGACGGAACGGACTGTGCTTTTGATTATTTCAAGCTTTATCACACGGAAGACCTGCCTAGTCCAGAATGAGACAAAGACCTATCCGAGTATAAAAAAGCCACAAGGTCATCTTGGCCTTGTGGTTCATCTTTTCTGGTGGAGGTAAGCGGGATCGAACCGCTGACCTCTTGAATGCCATTCAAGCGCTCTCCCAGCTGAGCTATACCCCCACAATAACTATGCAACTGCCCAATAAGCCGAGTTCTGTGACCCGTTTCCGGGGCGGTAATCATCTGTCTACGATGCCAGTTACCTGGCACCTCCAGCGACCAACCCGAGAGAAGGACGGGCGCTCCTGTTTCCCTCCTATTTGGTCTTGCTCCGGGTGGGGTTTGCCAAGCCGAACGGTTACCCGTTCGCTGGTGCGCTCTTACCGCACCGTTTCAGCTTTGCCGATGACCGGGTTACCAGTGATCAGCGTCTTCTTTTCTGTGGCACTTTCCTTGGGGTCGCCCCCACCGGGTGTTACCCGGCACCCTGCCCTGCGGAGCTCGGACTTTCCTCGTACGGCTGAGACCGCACGCGATTACCTTAGACAGTTGCAAAAGCCAACGTTAATGTCAGCAAGAAGTATTATACCACGCTTTAAAACGGTTGGTCAATGGAAAACCATGCTTTATTCATTTTTCTCTGCTGTCGATCGCTTGATTGGCAAGTTGATCGGCAATCTTGTTACGGCTGCGCGGAACATGAGTATAGGTCACTTTATTCAGCTTGGATGCCAATTGCCGGGCCTGTTCGTATAGCGGGATTAGCTTTTCGTCTCGGACCCGGTATTCCCCATTCATCTGGCGTACCATCAACTCGCTGTCTGAAAAAACATTCAACCGCCCAACATGCATCGTTTGCGCTTGCTCAAGCGCTGTCAGCAGAGCGGTGTATTCAGCGACGTTGTTGGTGGCAGTCCCCAGAAAACGATGCATCCTCTTGATTTCTTGTCCGTCTGAACCAAAAAAAACAAGGCCAATACCTGCCAGCCCGGGATTGCCTCGTGATGCTCCATCCGTATAAACCGTCACTTCTGATACAGTCAAACTACCAACCTCACTTACATAAATAAAATCGTTTTTATAGCAAAAGCCGTCCGCAATGCTCACAGTGATGTAGCTGCTCGCCGCCCTGACTAACCCGCCTTACAAAATCTTCGGGCAGCGAAACTCGACAGACTGAACAGCAGCCATTAACTAAGCTGGCGATCGCAGTGCCATGACCGGAAACCTTTAAACGTTCATAGCGCGCTTCCCACTCGGTGCCCAGTTCGGCAACGGCTTTCTGACGTTCGTTGTTTAATTCGGCAATATTTTTCTCCAGGGTGCAGCGTTCTTCGGCTTCTTGGTGCTCGGCAATGGCCAGTTCTTCCTGGAAATGTGCGACCGCCCCAGCCACCAGATCATATTTGGTGCGTTCGGTTTCCAGTCGCACCATGAGATCCAAAATCTCATCTTCGGTATCGAATTCATGCCGCCGGAGTTCAGTGAGCCTCTGCTCTAACTGAGATAACTCCCGTGCACCAGCAGTTCCACTGTACAACCTCTGCTCGCAGGTTTTAATTTGATCGGCAAAGGAAGCCGCCTCAAGTTCAAGGCGCTTTATCTCGGACTGCGTCTTTTTTAGCTGGTGCTCGCGTTCGGAAAGTTCGTGGCTTTTCTCTTGCAGTGAGTCTTTCAGATCGGCGCATGGTTGTCCAATGGATTGCAGCTTGAGGAGGAAGCCAGCCAGTTGATGGTCAATTTGCTGCAGTCGTGGCAAAACTGCACGAATTTCCATGACCACCTAACTCCGGATTGCGCCAAGTAGATCTTTGTAAGTGTCGATATCCATGCCGATATCAGTCCTCTTAGCGACAATATCCGAACCTTTCTTTTCGGCGCATTCCACACATCGCTTGGTCTCTGGTAAGGCTTTTACACGTTCTGCCGGAATAGCCTTCCCGCAAAGCTCACACTTTCTAGGCACTTCAATCTCCCCTCTCTCAAGGTGGAATGAGGAAACCGCATGTTCCATCCAACACAACATTTTATAAATTTCGCTAAATCCGGGTGATCTCCTGCTGCCAATTTCCGGTGTGGATGACATGGTATAACTTATTGCATTGCGGACTGAGATCTTACTGGTATGTTGTTCCATGTGGGCGATAAAAATAAAAAGCCCTATCCGGGGCAGAATACCTGGAAAAGGCTTAAATAAAGCGCTTCCGAGGAGTGCCATAGGACATGGCTCTTTCATTGCAACGCTATAGCGCTATAATTATTAATTTAGAAATGATAGCCCGCCATTCTGGGATTCCATAAACAGCAGGCTTATCATTTCCTTTTTCAATAATCCGGTCTGTATGTTCCAGAAACTTTTCAGGATCCCAGCCGACAATTTGCACAGCATCCATTCCAAACAATTTAAAAGGCTGTGTTTCAATAATTTGATACTGCATCGCTTCAACTCCTGTTAATATAAATTGAAAAGAGATTGGCGGATATGCCATTAGCGAAACACCATCCGTGCGTACTTTTGACGGCGTCACACCATGCATCAACTGAAAAGCGCGAGTAAATGATGAATGTGTCTCATAGCCATACTTCAATGCGATATCTGTAATCTTCCCATCAGAATTCTGTATCTCAAAAGCAGCCAATGTTAACCTTCTTCTGCGGATATATTCAGATAAAGGAATACCGATTAGAGAAGAAAACATCCTTTGGAAATGATATGATGAGCATTTCGCTTTTTTAGCCACCGTATTCAAGTCAATATCACTGACCGGGTTTTCTTCGATGTATTCAATCGCGCTTTCAAAATCAGATGCAAAAGGCATTTTAGCACCTCCTTTCAATTAGGAGTATAGCAAATAATGATTTCATTTGCTGTTCATTTCATGCACCATTTTGGATAAGTGTATAAACCATCTTGTCTCCTCAACCTATGTGTTATCTAACCAGTCCACTCAACCCTACCTATTTTCGTATTTTCTCACTTTACTCTTGACTCTGCCGTTGGGGAAGAGATTATACTTTATCTATAACCAACTGTCAGGAGGATTTATATATGAACGGACTAATAAAAATCAGAGATGTTTCGACCAAATATGACATATCAGCACGCACTCTCCGTTATTATGAGGACATGGGATTGATAACAAGCACCCGGAGTGATGACTACGCTTACCGGCTGTACGATGAAACAGCCGTACAACGGCTTGAGCAAATCCTGATTCTGCGCAAACTGAATATCAGCATTAAGGATATTCAACGCATTTTTAATACTTCCGGTTCGGAGGTTGTTTTAGAGGTGCTTAGTAAAAAAGTTGACGATATAGACGGCGAGGTATCTCTATTACATGAACTGAAAGAAATCGTTCTTGAGTTTATCAGGCAGATAGAAAACGCTGATTTTGGCAAAGAATCCGATATCAAGCTGTTATATGAAAAAGCGAAAGAAATTGAAACTCGACTTGTCAATGTGGATTACGAGGGAAATACGGCAAATGTAAATCGTTTGTTAGCCGCCGCTGAAAAGGTGGAAAAACAACCGGATATTCTCCTTGTTGAAATGCCACCTTGTCGCATGGTGACTTCGGGTTATCTTAGTGTTGAGAGTGATGACGAACACCGTCGGTTTGATTCAATGTGGGGACGACTCGCTTCACGAATCGCCGATAAAATAAATCCACGCGATTTTATGTATTATGACGCCGAACAGAATAAACTCGTTTGGATGTTTATGCTTGAAGATTGGATGACCGAGTCCGATACCGAAGGATTTAAGATCATCAACTTCGACGGCGGCTTGTTCGCTGCTGCGCTTGCGGATGGCTGGGAACTTAGTGAATATGATCGAGTATATAAGGGGATAAATGCGTGGCTCACTCAACAAGAATTTTTAGAACTTGATAAAGCTCCTGACCGACATATGCTATACCATTTTGCCGGGCCGCATTCGGCGCAGATGAAAAAATGGAATTACGGCAGGGTCCGTTATTTTGTGCCGATCAAAGCAAAAGGGGGAAAATAACGGAAACACGGCAAGGGTGTGCATTTTGTATTAAAACTCGTGTTCTCTGCCATATAAGAACGTCAGTATTGATATAATGCTGGCGTTTTAATTTTGTTTTTTGACATCAACCCATAACCTTTTTCATTAATGTATCATAGCTGTCCACGACATCATACACTATCGAACCAGTACTTATAGCCTTAAAATGCTCACGGGCGCAATGGATTTTTGCTTCCTCGATCAGACGCAGCTGCAACGTTGACATGGAACCCTTCGTTTCAGTGACAAAATAGATATGTTTCACCTTGCCTTCATAAAACGCGATCGCCCAATCAGGATTATATTTCCCAACCGGTGTACTGATAAAAAAGCCATTTGGCAGTTTTACATACACCGCCACCTCATTGCTGGTGTAACGCACGGCTGTCATAAATCGAGTCAAGGATTACCATAACGGACTCCTGACAGTCTGCAGCTTCCTCGGCAATCTCGATCTTGCCCAGTTTTTTATCTTCGTAATATTTATTGGATATATTCATGCAGTGTTTTGGTCGCCCACTGGCGGAAGCGCGTTGCTTTTTTGGAGTTAATGCGGTAGCCGACGGCGATGATCATATCCAGACTATAGAACTGCACTTTGCGCTTAACTTCCCTGCTGCCTTCGGTTTGAACTATTAAGAAATCCTTAATAGTTGACTCCGTATCCAATTCTTCATCTTCAAGGATGTTCTTAATATGGATGTTGACATTTGCCGTGGTTGTTTCAAACAATTCAGCAATTGCTTTTTGTGTCATCCAGAAGTTTTCATTTTCAAATCGTACCGAGACGGTTACATTGCCGCTATCGGTTGTATATAGAATAACTTTATCTTCACGGTCCATATCAGATCACCCTCACACTGGTGTTCGGAGCTAATAGTTTAAAAATCTCCTCTACATTGATTTTTGCGGGTGAGCTGGCAAAACTACTATCGCGGAACACAGCGCGCAGAGGCTGACGCCTGGCAATTTCTTTGACTGCCGCGTCACTGATGTGCTTATCAAAACAGGCGATCAGATCGCCGCTGTTGTAGGTATGAACGGTGAACCCATCGATCTTTTCTTGTATATGAGGCATGGAAAGAGGCAGACCCCAATCCAGCAGACAAGCATAGAGCAAATCCATGTCGGTACGATCTTCTTTGATATTGTCTTCCATCTGTGTAAGTAAGTTCTGGTTATATTCGCCTGCGGTATAGTACACGTCTTTCATGTTTGTATCGTCCAATTTAAGGTTCTCGGCCCAATTTTTGCTTTCCTCCACACAAGGACGCAGTGTCTTACGGATAGGCCTGCCAGCCTCAGCGCTCTGCGTTTCAATCTGTTTTACAAGCGACTGGATATACGGCGCATCCCAGTCGCTTAACATCTTTCGAGTTTTTGGCATATTAATCCTCCTCAAGCAAGTTGACATGACAAGCGGAATCTCTTCTTCTCTTTACCTTTGGCTTTATCAGGTCATAGCTGTTCTCGATCTGCCGCTTGATTTCCTCGTCTGGCACATCCGAACCGAGTATTACCGAGTTCCAATGCTCCTTGTTCATGTGGTACCCGGGTATAACGCCCTCAAACGCCTGCCGCAAAAAGCCCGCTTCGAAAGGGTCACATTTGAGGTTGAGGTACAACCTCCCGCTGTGTCGCATTATCAATGCAAAACTCCTCTTATTTACCTTGTGGCGCATCACAGTGGTTGCGTTTTCGTCCACAACCTCGTCAAACGGGTAGTCCTCGTAGGCGGATGGCAATGTCAGACAGAAGTCGATCAGATCCTGTCGCGTCATAGTCATACGCCGCACCTCCCGCAGGTTTCGGAGAGCGGGCAGCCCTCACAGGCCGGCCTTTTCTTGCAGTGTTCCTTACCGTTAATCACAATCAAAGCATGAAAATTATTATAAACCTCCGCGCTCCGCTCAAGGTTGCCCTCGAAATGCGCCTTGATCGCCTCGTAGCCTTTACCCGCATCAATCGGGTAGCGATCGCAAAGCCGGACGGTGTATGCATCCACCACAAATGTCGGGAAGCCAAAAGCATAGAGTAAAATAGAGTCAGCAGTTTCTCGCCCCACACCCTTTGTTGCGAGCAGCTCGGTGCGCATCCTGGCGAACGGCTCACGCTGGACGGCGGTCACATCGAAACCGTACTTTTCGAACCATTGCGTGACTGATTTCAGGTAGGCCGCTTTCTGGTTAAAGAAACCTGCCGGACGGATCATGTGCGTCAACTCAGTCAGGTCAGCGTTCAGCACAGCTTCCGGCGCAAGGTCATCGCCGAAATTGGCGATCGCCTTCTCAACGTTGCCCCACGCCGTGTTCTGGGTCAACACCGCGCCAACCATAACCTCATAGGGAGTCTTGGCAGGCCACCAGTGCAATTCGCCGTAATGCGCGCGGAGCGTTTCGTAGATTGCTAACAACTTACCGCCCATCCGTCCCATCCGCGACCTCCTTATCTTAGCGCCGCGCTGAACGACACAGCACAAACCAATACCGCACTCAATGCCGCAGCACAATCGCAATATCACAAAGATTTTCGGGCTTTTAGTCTGCTAATCCTGCCAGTCCTGTCCTGCTACTAACCCCGCCCAAATAAAAAAACAACCATGGCTCACTGCCATGGCGATTCAAACTCTATATTTCCTGCCAAATATGAATGTTGGTGGGCCCACCTGGATTCGAACCAGGGACCGACCGGTTATGAGCCGGCTGCTCTACCGCTGAGCTATGGGCCCCAGTGCGGAAAATAAAAATTGGCTCCCCGAGTTGGATTCGAACCAACAACCACCCGGTTAACAGCCGGGTGCTCTACCGTTGAGCTATCGAGGAGCAAGCTCATTAGATATTATATACTGTAAAACCCGGAAGGTCAAGAGCGCGCTGCAATATCCATAAATTGGCGTCAGCTAGAACCGCGTGCGCGCTGTGCGCGCCGTACAGCGCCGCTTAGCCTAATCCAGAAAATCCTTCAGCTTCTTGCTTCTGCTGGGATGGCGCAGCTTACGCAGGGCTTTCGCCTCAATCTGTCTAATGCGCTCCCTGGTTACCCCAAACACCTGCCCTACTTCCTCAAGGGTACGGGCGCGTCCGTCTTCCAGCCCAAAACGCAGCCGCAAGACCCGCTCTTCCCTAGGAGTCAGCGTATCCAAGACCTCCTCCAGCTGCTCTTTCAACAACCTGAACGAGGCTGCCTCAGCCGGGGCTGGCGCATCATGATCCTCAATGAAGTCTCCCAAGTGACTGTCTTCCTCTTCGCCAATAGGAGTTTCCAGCGAAACCGGCTCTTGCGCAATTTTGTTGATTTCACGAACACGTTCGACACTCATATCCATGTGTTCGGCGATTTCCTCTGCGGATGGTTCACGACCAAGTTCCTGTAACAGCTGCCGTTGCACCCGCACCAGCTTATTAATAGTCTCAACCATATGCACCGGGATCCGGATCGTCCGGGCTTGATCAGCAATCGCCCTGGTAATCGCCTGTCTAATCCACCATGTAGCATAGGTGCTGAATTTAAAGCCTTTGCGATAATCAAATTTCTCGACTGCTTTAATCAGGCCCAGATTGCCTTCCTGAATCAGATCCAGAAAAAGCATTCCGCGCCCGACATATCTTTTGGCGATGCTCACAACTAAGCGCAGATTTGCCTCTGCCAGCCGTCTCTTAGAGAACTCATCCCCGGCCTCAACGCGCTTAGCCAGCTCAACTTCTTCCTCCGAATCAAGCAGTGGTACCCGCCCAATTTCTTTCAGGTACATGCGCACCGGATCATCCAGCGCAATGCCTTCAGGCAAAGATAAATCCAGTTCCTGTTCCTCATTACCGGACTCAGTTTCAGCATCGGGTTCCGCGACGGTATCAGCAGTGCCTTCCGCAATAATGTCAACACCGCTTTCAGCCAACTCTTCATAGACGTCATCAATCTGATCGGGTGTCAGCTCAACGTCATCCAGGGTATCCATAATCTCTTTATAGGAAATGGCCCCTTTGCGCTTGGCTTTGGATACCATCTTTTTTAACTCTTCTATGTTGGGAGTCTCCTTGCCCACTCATTCTCCTCCTCTTCAAAGGGTCACCGTCATAATCGGCAACCTTCCTATCAGGCACTGATTAACGAGGAGCACTCCTTATTCGCAGTTGCCCGTGCAGCTCCCGCAGTTCGGTAAGTATCTCACTCATTTCGGCTTCTCCTGTTTCTGGGACCCCTCTGGTTTCACGCTTAATAATTTCCTGTTCCAATTGATGAATCCGTAAAATTACCCGCCCCTCCCGAATTCTTTCAATGCAGCCGCCGATATCAAAATTAAGTCCTGAGGCAGCTTCTTCATCAGCCTTCAGCATCAGTTCCCTTACATACCTAATTTTCGGCGCATCTAACGCTTCAAACAAGTTATGTAATGCTTCCCTGCCTGATTCATTGTATGATGCCAATACATTCAGCAATTGCTGATGAAGTTCGATAACAAGTCCCCCAGTCCTTTCTTTGATCTCGGAAGAAATTTCGGGGGTCAGCGAAGCCTGCTTTAATAATTCCTGCTCCGCTAAGATCGCCTGCTGCGGATAACCCGGCGGAGCAATCGGAGCGTATGGCGCTACTTTTCCAGAATCCATAACATGCTTAGTATGACTGCTTTTTGCATTTATATCCATTATTTGAGAGCGGTTCCGCGGTTGTGCCAGAAACTGTCGTACTTGCTGCCTGATTGAATCAGCGGAAACTCCGACAGCCGTTCCCAGCCTTTGAATATGCAGATCACGCTCAATTGTATCGGTGACTCCACCCAAAATCGGTAAAGCTTCCTTAACCGCTGCAGCCAAACTCTCCGGCTGATCCATGTTAACCCCTTCCAGAACTCTGGCAATCTGAAATTCAATGATTCCAGGGCCTTTTTCGGCTAATGCCAGGAAAGCATCGAGCCCATAGCGTTGCACAAAAGTGTCCGGGTCCTCGCCAGAGGGGAGTTCGGTAATATGAACTTCCAGCCCTTGCTGTTTAAGGATTTGCAGTCCTCTCACTGTGGCTGCCTTGCCCGCCGAGTCCGCGTCATAGCACAGATAAACCTGTTTGGCGTATCTGGCAAGCAAACGCGCATGATACTCGGTAAAGGCAGTCCCTAAAGAAGCAACCACATTATTGAGACCGAACTGCCTTAGGGCCAGTACGTCCATATATCCTTCCACGACAAACACCCGGTTATTTTGTCGGATGCTTTCCGCTGCAGAATCGAGACCATAGAGAATGCGGCCTTTCGAAAAAGCAACCGACTCCGGCGAATTCAGATACTTCGGAACGCCTTCCCCCAGCAAACGACCGCCAAAGCCAACTACTTTTTTGCGATGGTCGCGGATTGGGAACATCAGCCTTTCCCGGAAGCGATCATAGTAACCGTTTTGCCCCCAGATTACCAAACCGGCGCGTTCCATTCTTTCCGGAGTGACGTTTTTCCCTTTTAGTACCTTATATAATAAAGATCCCGGGGGAGCATAACCCACGCGAAATTGCGCGGCAATCTCAGCCTTGATACCCCGGTTTGTCAAATAAGCACGTGCCTGTTTGCCGCTCTCTGACTGCAAAGCTTTCATATAGAATGCCTCGGCAAAACTGCACAACTTGTTGATGTCAGCGCGTTCATCTGCCAGACCGGCATTTTCTCGGCTTCTTTCGGCCAGCTTGACGCCAAAACGCTCTGCCAGCATACGCAGGGCTTCCGGAAACTCAACGCGCTCAATCAGCTGGATAAAGGTAAACACGTCGCCACCTTGACCACATCCAAAGCAATGAAAAAAGCCACGTTCCGGCGAAACCGAAAAAGACGGCGTTTTTTCTGAATGAAACGGGCATAAGCCGACGTAGCGTTGACCGACCCTCTTTAACTGTACGTAATCGTTGACAACATTCAGAATATCAGCCTTATCCCTGATTTCTTCTATTTCGGCACGGAAATCTGGAGACATAAGACTGCCTACTTTCCGAAAAGACTTCTCTCTGCAAATTCGCTTAAAAACGCCAATATCCTTCTTTACAGTCGAACGATTGTTCCGAAGCCATCCGAAAGCTAGGGCAGCAACCCCAATTCGCGGCGCAGACTATTTTCGAGGCATTGATCATCTTGAGCGGTGCGCGCCGCTGGACCGCGCGTGCGGCCGCCGCCTCTGCGCCAGCGCGCACTGGCGTTGCGCAATTCTAACATCGCCGGCATACGGCTGTCATCATATTTCTTTCCGTCCGGAGCCAGGCATACGGCTCCTTTTGCCAGACATATCGCTGCCAGGCCCCAGTCCTGAGTAATGACGACGTCCTGCGCCGCAGCCAGATTACTGACTAAAATATCCACCGCCTGCGGATAGCAATCTACCTTGCGCACCTCTACCCAGGCAGGCGCGCTAATCTCATGGGCGAATGACGACACTAAAATTAAGGCCACGCCAGCTTCATGGCAGACATCGATAATGATATTCTTTCCCGGACAGGCGTCGGCATCGACGATTACTTTTCTACTCATAGTTCATAAACCACCTATCACTGCCAGGCGGCAGGCAAAAACCGGCGCGCAAAATCAGTCATCGCAAAGCGGTCAGTCATGCCAGCGATATAGTCGCAGACTTCCCGGTCCGGCGTTTCGTCTTGTCGGTCATCCGGCGGCATTTCTTCCGGATTTGCCAAGTAATACCGGTAGAGCATTTGTAGCATCTGGCTGACTTTCGTCTCTTCCACCTTCGCGCGTGAACCGATGTAGACCTGCTGAAAGAGAAAATAGCGCAATTCATTCATGGCGGCCCCGATTGCTGATGATTGGATAATCTTGTCGGCAGCCCCCTGATGATCAGCAGCCGCCGCACTGGAATTGATGATATCGCGCACTAAGGCATCGATCCGTTGGTTACCGGTGGCTCCTAATAGTTCCAGCGGCCCTTTGGGAAGATCTTCCTGGTGCAACAGATCCGCCCGGATGGCGTCGTCAATATCGTGATTAATATAGGCAATGCGATCCGCAAATCTCACGACTTGGCCTTCCAGCGTACAAGGCACGCCGTCGCCGGTATGATTGACAATCCCATCGCGGACCTCAAATGTGAGATTAAGTCCTGGAATTGGCAGCATGCCCCGTTCCAACTTTTCGACAACCCGCAGACTCTGCACATTATGCTGAAAGCCTTCCGGATAGATCGTGTTCAGGGCTTCTTCCCCAGCATGACCAAAGGGAGTGTGCCCCAGATCATGCCCCAAGGCAATGGCTTCGGTTAAATCTTCATTGAGAAAAAGGCCCCGGGCAATTGTCCGGGCAATCTGAGTCACTTCCAGTGTATGAGTCAGTCTGGTCCGATAATGATCACCTTCTGGTGCGATAAAAACTTGCGTTTTATGCTTCAGTCGGCGGAAGGCTTTGCAGTGGATGATGCGATCCCGGTCGCGCTGATAGTCCGTTCTATAATCGCAGGGCTTCTCTTGATAAACCCGGCCAGCGCTTTTGCTACTAAGGGTAGCGAATTGCGATAAAAACTGTGCTTCTCTTTCTTCAAGGGTTTTTCGAACGGTCAAACAGATTCGCCTCCTCTTAGTCATCAATGTAATACGATTTTCAATGCGAATCTCCTTCCCACCCGTTATTGTTTAGATCAATCTGATCGGTAAGGTCACGCGGCAGGTGCATCAAATAGAGGAAATAGAACTGCGGCGCAGAATTTTATGCAGTAATCGTTGTTACATTCATAAAAAGGAATCGGGGTGCGCGTTCATGACAGGCAATATAAAATTACGGGATCCAGTTATCGATAGGCTATTTGATGCGATTTTGAAACTTGATAGCATTGATGAGTGCTACGCCTTATTTGAGGACTTGAGTACCATCAACGAGCTGAAGGCAATGGCCCAACGCTTTGCTGTTGCAGAAATGCTTGATCAAGGTAAAACCTACGAGGACATCACCGCTGTTACAGGAGCAAGTGCGGCCACAATCAGCCGCGTAAACCGCTGTCTGAATTACGGAGCGGACGGTTACCGGCTGGCAATTGATCGGCTGAAAAACAACGACGCTAAGAACGAAGAGTAAAACGGCGCAAAAGCACATTATGGATTACGGCACATGGTACATTTTTTCTGAACTTATTCTTTCATGATCAATTTTAAAAGGGACTACCAATGCGCCGGTAGTCCCTTCTTTATTGCCGTGTTCACATGAACATTCAGAAAGTCCTGTAAATCTCGCGTGCTGCCAGCAGGACTTGCAGGATGTCCTGCGGCCGGGGTGGACAACCCGGTAGCTCAATCGCCACCGGTAAAATATCCGCTACCTTGCCAACAACCGCATAACCGTCGCCAACGGCCCCTTTATTACAGGCGCAAGCACCGCAGGCAATCACGATTTTGGGATGCGGCATCGCGTCATAAGTCCTCCGCACGGCGAGCTCCATATTGCGGGTCACTGCTCCGGTAACCAGAACGATGTCAGCATGGCGCGGTGAAGCCACAAAATCAAACCCCAAACGCTGAATATCATAAACCGGGTTAAGGAGTGCCGCCATCTCAAAGTCACAAGCATTTACATGAGCCAGCATCCAAATGGCGAATATGCAGCGATTGAGCACGCAAACGCCGCGCAAACCTTCTGCGCGGATGAACGCACGCTTCCTCGCCAGCTGCCGCTTCGGCAGCCGCACTCGCTGGATGGACTACCACGTATCCCCCGCATTTGTCCTGATCAAAGGGATCCTTCTCGGTCACCAGACCCCGCTTTAAACTGCGCCTGACTATTTCAAACATGCTTTAGCACCTTCTTGTGGCATTCATTAGCGATCCAGGCAAGCATAACACAGCTCGAAGCTTTTGTTGATAATCGGGAAATCCGGCACAATGTTGCCCGGAACAGCCAGCGCTACTGCCGGCCAACTGAAACAAGCAACATCCGTGCAACCCCCAGAATACTCATGATGAGATACTACTTTAATATAGCACTCCCCACTAGCCGCCACAAGCATAATCTTGGAAATTCCCGAAGGCCTTCGGGCGCACAGGCAAGGCAACTGAAACTAATAAAAGGCAGTCCGAAACGGACTGCCTTTGCTCTCTAGTGCGGCGTGCACTGCACCTACGCACGCGGACTGGTGAGGTTAGCTTGCGCGGCTGCCAAACGGGCAATGGGTACCCGGTAGGGCGAGCAGCTGACGTAATTCAGACCCACGTTATGGAAGAATACGACGGAAGCGGGATCGCCGCCATGTTCGCCGCAAACGCCCATCTTAAGCTGCGGATTGGTTTTACGGCCACGTTCTACCGCCAACGCCACCAATTGACCAACGCCTTCCTGATCAATCGACTGGAAAACGTCGTCTTTCAGGATTTTCTTGTCAACATAAGTCGGCAAGAAACGTCCGGCGTCATCGCGGCTATAGCCAAAGGTCATCTGGGTCAAGTCGTTAGTACCAAATGAGAAGAACTCGGCATCTTCGGCAATTTTGTCTGCCAGCAAGGTTGCGCGCGGAATTTCAATCATGGTACCAATCATATACTTCACTTTGATCTTGGTTTTGCTCATGACTTCTTCGGCGACTCTAATGCTATACTCTTTGATCATTTTCATCTCGCCGATGGTGCCAATCAGAGGGATCATCACTTCCGGCTCTACTTTGATGCCCTGGTTCTGGGCTTCGCAGGCGGCTTCAAAAATGGCCTGTACCTGCATTTCAAAGATTTCCGGATAGACGATTCCCAGGCGGCAGCCGCGGAATCCAAGCATCGGGTTTGTTTCTTCGAGCGAATGGACTTTATCGGCCACGACCTTCGCCGAAATGCCCAATTCTTTGGCGATGGCAGCCTGTTGATCCGCTTCTTTCGGTAAGAATTCGTGCAAAGGCGGATCCAGTAGGCGAATGGTGACCGGAAGGCCGTTCATGGCTTCAAAGATCCCTTTAAAGTCGGATTTCTGGTACGGAAGCAGTTTTGCCAAAGCTTTCTTGCGATCCTCAAAAGTGTCCGCGATAATCATCTCGCGCATCGCTTCAATACGCTCTTTCTCAGGACCGAAGAACATATGTTCGGTACGGGTCAGGCCAATGCCTTCCGCTCCGAAATTACGGGCAACCCGGCTGTCTTCTGGTGTGTCGGCGTTGGTGCGTACTTTGAGAGCGCGGAACCGGTCCGCCCATTCCATTAATTTGCCAAAATCACCGCTCAGTTCCGGACTAATCAGCTTGGCTTGGCCAAGGATCACGTCACCGGTGGATCCGTTGAGGGTCAGCCAATCGCCTTCTTTAACAGTGATTTTGCCTACTTTAAAGCTGCGACTTTTCTCATCTACAATGACTTCGCCACAACCGGCCACACAGCATTTACCCATACCGCGTGCCACAACGGCAGCGTGGGAAGTCATACCGCCGCGTGCGGTCAGGATGCCTTGGGCGACGTTCATGCCACCGATATCCTCAGGGCTCGTTTCCGTACGCACGAGCACCACTGGCTCTTTGCGCCCAGCCCACTTTTCGGCGTCGGCTGCATTAAAGACAACCTTACCGACGGCGGCACCTGGGGAAGCTGGCAAGCCTTTGGTTAGTTTATCCAATTTGGCATTCGGATCAATGCGCGGATGTAGCAACTGATTGAGCTGTTCCGGGTCGACACGCATCACAGCGGTCTTTTCATCGATCAGGCCTTCACCGACCATTTCTACGGCAATGTGAACAGCCGCTGGTCCGGTGCGTTTGCCATTACGGGTCTGCAGCATATACAGTTTATGATCTTGCACGGTGAACTCGATATCCTGCATGTCATGGTAATGCTTTTCCAGACGAGCGCGGATTTCGATCAATTCTTTATAGACTTCGGGCATGATTTCTTCCAGTGACGGGAACTTGGTTTTGCGATCCGCTTCGCTGACATTGTTACCGGCGGCCCAGTTACGGGAAGCCTCCAAACCGATCTGCTGCGGAGTACGAATACCAGCCACGACGTCTTCGCCCTGGGCATTGATCAGATACTCGCCATAGAATTCGTTCTTACCATTGGACGGGTTCCTGGTAAAAGCAACGCCAGTAGCCGAAGTGGTTCCCATGTTGCCAAAGACCATTGACTGAATGTTAACGGCAGTACCCCACTCATCCGGGATCTTGTTGAGCTTGCGGTAAGTAATCGCGCGATCGTTCATCCATGATCCAAAAACGGCGTTGATGGCTCCGTAGAGCTGCTCTTTCGGATCCTGCGGGAATTCATGCCCGATTGCTTTCTTGACCATCGCGAGGTAACGGGAAACCAGATCTTGCAGGTCCTCAGCAGTCAATTCTGTATCCAGTGCCACGCCACGCTCATGTTTCTTTTCTTGCAGCAAATGCTCAAAGTCTTCGTGCGGCACTTCCAGCACAACATCCCCGTACATTTGGATGAAACGGCGGAAGCTATCCCAAGCAAAACGCGGATTGTTAGAACGTTTAATCAGGCCTTTAACGGCCGCCTCGTTCATACCAAGGTTCAGAATTGTGTCCATCATACCCGGCATCGAAGCACGTGCTCCAGAACGTACCGAGACTAGCAGCGGGTTTTCGGAGTCCCCGAATTTGGCACCAATGGCCTGCTCCAATTTGCGGAGATTCTCGTCTACTTCCTGCTCCAGTCCAATCGGCCATTTTCTGCTGTTTTCATAATAAGCGACACATACCTCAGTGCTGATTGTGAAACCCGGAGGAACCGGAATCCCCAGGTTGGTCATTTCAGCCAGATTAGCGCCTTTACCACCGAGCAGGTTTTTCATGCCTGCATCGCCTTCGGCTTTACCATTGCCGAAGAAATACACATATTTAGCCAATGAATTCCCTCCTTAATGATGTTTACCACGCATGTCAATTTCGACAGATTTTTTTCGCTAAAGCAATGACAATTCCTGCATCAAATTACGATCTTGCTCCAATCCCAGAGATTGTCGAACAAGGCAACGATCGAACGTAGTAAAGCCAGCCTGCTGCGGCGGATTTTTTCATCCGGCACCATGACCAGTACGGTATCAAAGAAGTAGTCCACCGCCTCGCGCAGGCCAGCCAAAGCTTGAATCGCGGTGGTCACGTTGCTGGTACTTGCATCGCCGTCGCCATTGCTATTGCCATTGCCGTTGCCGTTGCCACCGCGGTGGAGCGCCTCGGTAACCTTCTGCCGGGCGTTTTCATAGGCCGCGACCAGCTGCTGATCGGCTTCTTCCGGAAGAGCGCCGCGATCAAAGGAGTCGGTCGTGGCTTTTGAAGCCAGATTGCCTGCGCGATTAAACACCGCCAGCGCTGTCAGGAAATCTTCCGTACCGGATACGCGATCCAGAGCCGCGATTCTGGTATGAAAATCAAAGGGATCCAGCTCCCCGCCAGCCAAAACGGCATCTACGAGATCATAACGATAACCGTCCTCCGTGAGCGCGGAGCGCATGCGACCTCTAAAAAACTCATCCAGCAAAGAGCATGTTGTGGAGCGGTCATTCTTAAACTGAACGTCCCCGCCATACAAATCATATGCCTGCTTGATCAATGGTGTCAGCGCGACACGAACCCCTGCCTCCTTGATAATAGCGATGACACCGAGGGCTGCACGCCGCAGCGCAAACGGATCCTGTGAGCCGCTGGGAATCGAGCCGATCCCAAAATAGCCTGTCAGCGAATCGATCTTGTCCGCCAGGGCCAGCGCTCGACCGGCCACTGTTTCTGGCAAAGCTCCACCGGAGGAGTTAGGGCGGTACTGCTCACTAATGGCTTTGGCAACCGCCGGATCTTCCCCGTCGCTGATGGCGTAATGACCACCCATCACGCCCTGCAATTCCGTAAACTCAAAAACCATGTTCGTGACCAAATCCGACTTACTTAACAGCGCGGCTCGTTCAGCAGTGGCGCATTCCTGCGCCGAACCGCCGAGGACGCGGCAAATTGCCGGTGCCAGCCGTTGTAGCCGTTCAGCCTTGCAGCGCATCGTGCCCAGCTTTTCCTGAAACACTAGCGTTTCCAGACGCGGTAGACGGTCGACCAACTTGATTTTGCGGTCTTCCTCATAGAAGAAGGCGGCATCCGCCAGACGGGCGGCCAATACTTTTTCATTGCCGACCCGCACATTGCCCTGCTCATCCGCCAAACCGTTCCGGATGGTAATAAACAGCGGCAAAAGCGATCCATCAGTCTGATAAACCGGGAAATATTTTTGATGCAGACGCATCGGGGTAATAATCACTTCTACAGGCAGCTTCAGATACTCCGGATCAAATCCGCCCACGACTACCGAAGGATACTCGTTGATATCAGTGACCTCCCGGAATAGCGCCTCATCATTTTCGTCAACATGTCCGCCTCTTTGGGCAGCCGCTTCCTGGACCAATTGCTTGATCGTCCGGTAGCGTTCCTCATGATTAAGGATGACATGCGCTTCCGACAGTAGCCGTTCATGTTGTGAAGCGTCCGGCACGCTAATTGGATCGGGATGCAAAAAACGCAGCCCATATGTCTGGCGATCGGCCTGAATCCCGGCCACTTCAAAATTAATGACTTGGTCGCCCAGTAGCGCCACGATCCAGCGGATCGGCCGGGCCCATTTTATATCATAACTCGCCCAACGCATCGCCTTTGGGAAGGAGAACGACAGCAGCAATTCGGGTAGTACCTCAGCCAGCACTTCTAGCGCAGACCGCCCACGTTCTTCGACCTTGGCGAAGACATACTCGCCGCCTTCATATGGGGCGCGGTACAATGACTCCGCCGAGACTCCCTGACCGCGCGCAAAGCCTAGCGCGGCCCTGGTAAAAGCGCCTTGAGCGTCATAGGCCGCTTTGACTGGCGGACCCTTGACTTCTTTTTGCTGATCCGGTTGCATCGCACTGACCGTAGCCGACAGTACCAGTCTGCGGGGTGTGGCGGAAACCTCCACACTTTGAGGCCGCAGACGGGCGGCGCTGAGCAGCTGCTCCCCACGCTCCGCCATATGTCTCATGGCACCTGGTATAAAACGGGCTGGCAGTTCTTCGACACCGATTTCAAACAATAATTTTTTATTCAAGAATGTACTCCTCCCTGCAAAAGAGGATAACCGAGACTCTCACGATTAGCGATGTAGGCTGCTGCGCAAGCGCGGGCCAGGTTTCTGACGCGCAAAATGTAGGAAGCCCGCTCCGTAACCCCGATGGCCCCCCTGGCATCCAATTGATTAAAAGAATGAGAGCATTTTAAAACCCAGTCAAAGGCTGGCAGGACCAGACCGGCTTCCAGGACTCTCTTGGCTTCACTTTCGTACTGATCAAATAACTTGAAAAGCAAGGCAGCATCGGAGACCTCAAAATGATATTTCGACTGCTGGTATTCATTCTGATGAAATAAGTCACCGTATTTGATGCCGCGAGCCCATTCCAGATCGTAGACGCTGTCCACTCCCTGTAGATACATCGCCAGACGCTCGACCCCAAAGGTTATTTCGGCAGAAACCGGCCGTGCATCGACTCCCCCAACTTGCTGGAAATATGTAAATTGGGTGATTTCCATGCCATCGAGCCAGACTTCCCATCCGGTACCCCAGGCACCCAAGGTTGGTGACTCCCAGTTATCTTCGACAAAACGAATGTCATGCGCCAGCGGATCAATGCCAATCTCCTGCAAACTGGCCAGGTATTTGTCGATGATATCATCCGGAGAAGGTTTCATAATCACTTGATACTGATAGTAGGAAAAAAGACGATTGGGGTTCTCACCATAGCGTCCGTCGGCTGGGCGCCGGGAAGGTTGAACATAAGCCGCGTTCCAAGGTTCAGGTCCGAGGGCACGCAAAAAAGTATGCGGACTCATTGTTCCCGCACCCATTTCAATGTCATAAGGCTGCACGGCCAGACAACCCGCTGCGGACCAAAAATGCCCCAAACGAAAGATCAGTTCTTGAAGATTCAAACGCCGTTCCTCCCATCACGATGGCGCTACCAACACCCACGCCGAAACTGATGCCAGCAATCAAGCTCAAGCACTACAATCACTACCAAGCATCATATGAGTCTGGCACTGACGTAAATTTCAAGTATGGCGGCAGCTAAAAGCAGCAAAATCATCAGCGGACTGAATCCTAAAATCTGCCTGGAGACGCGACCAAGCGTTTCAGTTGGCCGTCCCAGGAGGCCGCTCCATAATTCCTTGGCAATACGCAGACCGAGCATGCCACTTAGCAAAATGGCAGGTATTTCAAAAACGCCATGCGGTGCCAGCGCCGCCAGAAATCCGGCCAATCCAATACCCTCTGTCATAACCGGCGAAGATCCAAATAAGCCGATAAGGAAACCGTTCGCCAGTAACACGAGTGGAGGAATCAAACCGCCCAGGTAAGCTCCAACCAACATCATTATCATAACACGAGCATTGTTAAAAAAGATATATGCCGCACGGATGTATAGCGGCTTATTTCGCAAAGATTCCGCCATTTCACCTAGCGGCTGAATTAATTTTTCTAAAAGCGCCGCAGCGGTTTCCGGTATCAGTAGGCCCACCAAAACTCCGGCAACCAGACTGCCGAAAAACAGAACGCTTGCGACCAGCAGAAATAAACGGTGCTCTTTGATAATAGCATGCCAATATCGCAAGATCCTCAAACTGATTGCTCCTCACAAAAAAACCCCCGCCCAAATAGCATTAGTAATGCCAGGGACGAGAGTATTTCCCGCGGTTTCACCCTGATTGGCAAACAAGCCGTTGAACGCTATTTTCTTCACTGCAGTGAAGTATACCAAAAACTCCAACCGTTGTCAATGCAGCCAAACCCACTCGTGCGACCGCTGTCAATGCAGCAGCAAATTAGGATCCTCCGCTGCAACCCGTGCGTCCGAGACATTTATTTCGTCTAATAAATCTGTGACATCCGAAGCACTTGGAATCGGTTCAAGTTCGAGGCGGCACCCTCCGGCCAGCGCAGCTACAGCCCCTAGTAAGGTCAGTTTTGGAGCCAGCAACGCACCGACTATGCCAGCTGAGACTGGAACCTGGGCTACAACTTCCTGATTTTGTTTTACTAGAAGCCGGGTTGCCCGCCCTTTATCTATCCAGCCGGAAATAAGAGACTCAACCTTCTGCCAGCGTTCAGAGGCTGGCTCTTCAATAACACATTCATTTTCCAGAAGCGCCAAGGCATCAATAAGACTGCCTCCGGTTTTATCAAGGGCATTGCTGGCCGCTTCATAAGTTACCGGAATCCGCGCTCTGATTTGATCAATCATTTGCAGATGCAATTCTGTGTTGGTATTGTCCACCAAATCACCCCCGTCAGGGGATATTCTGCCCTTTGAGAGCACGATCCTATGCGCAAGAAGGACACAGGGGGACGGTTCTGCTGTGTCATTGACCAGCGTGACAGGACTGGGTGACAATGACACAGCAGAACCGTCCCCCTGTGTCCGCGTGTCACATATGTGCTTCGATCGAACGCAGAAAATCCAATGATTTCAACGGTTTTCCGGATTGTTCCGCTGCAAAACGTCGAATCCCGTTTTTGACTTCCAAGCGGGCGGTATCTGGCAGCTTGAGGACATTCAGTTTTCTCAGATCCCAGACCAATAGCATCCGCATGAACCCAACAGCGGCAGCAGATAACACTTCACCGGAAGCATTGGACTGTGTACAGGAACTGCAGAGTAGTCCTCCGGAGGAAGTCAGAAATGAACCAGCCCCGCCCTCAGCCATCGACTTGCCGCATCCACAGCAGCAGTCCAGGGCCGGACGATAGCCCAGCTGTGCCAGGAACCTCAACTCAAAGTAGATCGACAACAGTCCAGGATCATCAGTCGAATCAAGCATCAATAAAGATGCCAGAAAGAAGAGATAGACTTCTTCATTCGGATCCCGCTGCCCCATAAATTCATAAGCCAACTCGCACCAATACGTACCATAAGCCGTGCGCAGCAGGTCTTCCCGGATAGCGCTAAAAGTATTGACTATTTCTGCCTGACTGAGATTGTCGAGCGACTTCCCGCGAAAGATCATCGCCTGTATCTGCGTAAATGGCAGCGTCGCTCCGACCAGCCGGCTCCGAGGGCGCCGCGCTCCCCGGGCGACCGCTTCAATAACCCCTTCGGTACGCGTCAGTATGGTAAGGATGCGGTCGGCTTCCCCAAATGGCCTGACCCGCAGAATAATTCCTTCGGTGCGGTAAAGAGTCAACAACATCACCCTTTTTTGGCATATCGATCTCGTTCACTAAAGATGCAGCCGCAATAGGGCTGGAGATAGAGTCCAAGCTCGCGGGCGCGTTTTTGTCCTTCCCGGAAACCCGGTCGCAAATCCTGATCATAAAATGCAATACCATATTCCTGTGCCAGCTGATTGCCGATCCGACGAAGTGCTTCCTGATCCTGATAAGGACTGATCAGCAACGTCGTACCGAAGATTTCGTATCCTTTTTCGGCAGCTTCCTGAGCGGCAGGCCGCAGGCGCGTTTCATAACAGTATTGGCAACGATCCTCCAAGCGCTGTACTGCCCCCGTAAGGTAACCTTCTAAATCATATTCGTCGCGAACCGTCAGCGGCAGATTGGTGTTAGCGGCATGTTCTACAAGCGTATCAAGGCGCCGCCGGTATTCCTGATAAGGATGGATATTGGGGTTATAGAAGAAACCATGCGGCTCAAATCCTTCGGAACGCAAATGATCAATCGTATAGATGGAACAAGGCGCGCAGCAAATATGAAGAAGTATTTTTTGCACCGCCACGGTCACCCCTTTCCTTCCGGCATTTCAAACAGGGCGTTCTGTTCCGGCTTTCCCGGAACTTTGATGCCCAAATGTCGACAAGCTGGATAAGTGATCATCCGCCCCCTGGGAGTACGCTGCAGGAATCCGATCTTCATTAAATACGGTTCGTAGACATCTTCGACCGTCTCAGGTTCTTCACTGATTGAAGCGGCCAAAGTCTCTAATCCCACCGGTCCGCCCGCAAATTTCTCTGCCATCGTGATCAAGAGCTGACGATCAATGCGGTCAAGGCCGAGCGCGTCGATTTCCAGCATGGTGAGCGACTCATCCGCCACTGTTTTGGTAATATGGCCATTTGCACGGACCTGAGCAAAGTCGCGTACCCTTTTCAACAGCCGATTGGCCACCCGCGGAGTGCCACGCGCCCGCCCGGCAATTTCAGTCGCGCCCCTGCTATCAATGACAATTTGCATGATGGAGGCCGAGCGTTTCACAATTTGCTCCAGCTCTGCGGTATCGTAATACTCGAGCCGGTCGATGATGCCAAAGCGGTCCCGCAAAGGCGAGGTCAACAAGCCGGCGCGGGTCGTAGCACCCACCAGTGTAAACGGCTGCAGATCGATGCGCAGGGAGCGGGCCGAAGGTCCTTTCCCGATAATAATATCGAGCGCAAAGTCTTCCATGGCCGGGTAGAGAATTTCCTCAACCGTGCGGTTTAGCCGATGAATCTCGTCAATAAAGAGCACATCATACGCTTCCAAGTTGGTTAAAATAGCAGCTAAATCACCGGCTCTTTCGATTGCCGGGCCGGAAGTAGCCCGAAACCCGGTGCCGAGCTCATTGGCGATAATGCCAGCTAACGTCGTTTTACCGAGACCAGGAGGCCCGTAAAGCAGGACATGATCTAAAGCTTCCCGCCTACCTTTGGCAGCCTCAATATAGACCTGCATATTTTCTTTGATGCGGGTTTGTCCAATATATTCGTCTAAACGGCGCGGCCGGAGCGTTCTTTCGATTTCGCCGTCTTCAGAAAGCTCGGCTGGGGCCATAAGGCGTTCTTCTTCCATGTAAGGATTGTTCACCCTTTCCCGATGCTACCTACTGCCGTGCAAGCAGTTTTAACGCGTGTCTGACAACTGATGACGCATCGCCCGCACTTTTGCACGCGCCCGTGCCAGCACCAGTGCCAGTGTCAGCACCCGCGCCGCCACCCAGAGCCTTGCGGGCAGCCTCTACTGCCTGAGCAGCAGCGGCGCGCTGGTATCCCAGGGCCATCAGCGCCGCGACGCTGTCGTCCTCGGGAAGTTCCTGCATGAAGGCGGGTGCCCCAAAAGTGGTCGCATCGAATTTGCCCTGCAACTCCAGTACCAGGCGACCGGCCGTTTTGGGTCCTACCCCTGGTATGCCTTTGAGTGCGGCGGCGTCACCGCCTCTGATGATTGCTGCCAAGCGCTCAGCAGGCACAGCTGATAATATAGCCAGGGCTGTTTTCGGACCAATGCCGGAAACGGACGTCAGCTGCTCAAAAGTCTTTTTCTCGGTGGCCGTCAGAAAGCCATAAAGCACCATGGCGTCTTCGCGGACGTGCAGATGAGTAAAAAGTTTTATTTGTTCGCATTTGGCGGCCTCATTAATCACATTTGACGGAGCTAGCACTTCGAAACCAATACCGCCGGTTTCTACAATTAGCCGATCTGAACCAGCCTGCACTACTCGGCCGCTTAGCATAGCAATCATTTGCATCAACCTCCGCCATGACATTGTCCGCCAGACCATTTTTGACCAGAACCAGCCGAATGAGAATGGCAAATCGCGATTGCCAGCGCATCTGCAGCGTCGTCCGGTTTGGGCAGTGACTCTAGTTTGAGCAGAATCCGGACCATTTCCTGTATTTGGCGTTTTTCAGCCCGTCCGTAACCGACGACCGCTTGCTTAACCTGTAATGGCGTATACTCAGCCACCGGAATACCTCTCTGCGCAGCGGCCAGCAAAATCACGCCGCGTGCCTGCCCCACCGCCAAAGCTGTGGTGACATTCTTGTTGAAAAACAGTTGCTCAACAGCCATACATGCGGGATTATATGTATTAATAAGGGCGTTCATTTCACAGTAAATAGACTTCAGCCTTTCCGGAGTAACCGTTTCGGGAGACGTACGAATCACCCCGAAACGAATCGCTTCCATTTTGGAGGGCTTGAAATCCACAACGCCATATCCTGTGATCGCAGTACCCGGGTCAATTCCGAGAACGATCATCGGCCAGCCACCTTTCTCCATACCTTTCGGTATTCGCTTTCGGAGGCAGGGTATCCTGCTGCCCGCAGCCCGAATACTGAACATATGTTCTACCCAATTTTAATTGTGCTACCCAAATTTCATTGCTTTGCCCAACAATTGTCTGAACCCTATCATAAGAAAGAAGCCCCCGCAATCGAAAGGCTTCTTAACATTTACAGTCGGTTTCTGCCCGATCTCATTCACTGGCTTTTATTCGCGTTCCATGTACTCTGATAGTCCCTCCAGAATCTGCAACCGCTCACCGACATCTTTTACAGGGATCCCGTTCTTGAGTTTGAGCCGCTCGGATTGCGGCAGCCTGGCTACAGGAATGCGGGTGGCTTCCAGCATTGGACCAGGTTTTTGCGGAGTACCGGCAAAAACAGATACATAGCCGTTCAAAATTCCAATAAACTCGCCGGACTTACAGCTGTCGCAGAGCAGAGCCTGCCGCCTCGCAAGAATAACCTGTTTGACACCGAACTCTTCAATCTGGTAGTCGGTAACCTCTTTTTCAAAAGCAGCCCGATCCATGCCGATCTGCTGTTCCGCAAACTGACCAGCTATTAGGCGTTCGTGCCCGCAGCTATAGATCTCCCGCACCAGTCTGCCAGTCTCTCTCTGGATGCGCAGCCCGCGAGCCGATTGTTGTGCTGGCGCGGCCGGCTGTTCGCCAGGCCGATCAACATAGACTTTGCCGATAATTACTATAACAAGAAAGAGTAATGAAGCAGCAAAAATAAATATCTTCTTGGACAAACGGGTTTTACAAAAACTCATTCCACAACTACCTCCGGTCTGCCAGGTTGCGCATTGAGCGATTGCCAATGGTGGCGTTTTTTGCCAGACAGCCTTTGGGTAATATGATTCCCGCAATCAACTGTATTATGCGAGATTGGGTGCAGAATTTTCTCCTATTCCACGTTCACTTGCAGATTAGAATGCACCTTTTGCACGTCATCCAGCTCTTCTAGAGCCTCCAGCATTTTGGCGACCCTCTGAGTAGCATCTTCATCAAGCGCGATTTCATTCTGGGCGATCATTGTGTTTTCGGACTCGGCAAACTCGACACCTTTGGATTCGAGATACTCTTGGACGGTCTGTAAATCTTCCGGGGCCGTATAAATCTCGATAATGCCATCACCGGTTTCTAAATCCTCCGCTCCGCTTTCAATCGCCCATTCCGACACCTGTTCCTCCGAAAAAGGTTTATCCTCCATCTCGACCACTAAGTACCCTTTGCGGTCGAACATCCATGCGACGCACCCGTTTTCACCCAGGTTGCCACCATATTTCGAGAAAAGATGCCTGACATCGCCGGCCGTCCGATTGCGGTTGTCTGTCATCGTCTCAACAATCACCGCCACCCCGGCTGGTCCGTACCCTTCATAATTAACCTGTTCCAGATTGGCACCGTCTTCACCACCGGAGCCACGCTTGATGGCACGCTGGATATTATCATTAGGCATATTAACACCACGTGCATTTTGAATGGCAAGACGCAGGCGGAAGTTGCCTTCCGGATCGCCGCCGCCTTCGCGGGCAGCAATAATTATCTCGCGCGTGACTCTGGTAAAAGCCTGAGCTTTGGCGGAGTCGCTCTTTTCTTTGCGATGCTTAATGTTAGCCCACTTGGAATGACCTGACATATGAATTCCTCCTTCTAGTCTTCTTTCGCTCCGCGAAATGGTGAAAATTGCTGTGCGAAAGTGATTTTCCTGCCTACGGTATAAGCCAGCCCGAGGACAATTAACAGGCTTCCAAATCGCCAAAGCGGATAAGGACAGAGTAGCAGGAAATTATATGTGCCGTGCCAGAAACTAGTAATCAACAATCCCTTTAGTATCAAGCCTATTCTTTTTTCGGGGTTGAAGCGCGCCAAGGCCATATAATAGCCTGACAGTCCCGAAAAAAGCGCATGCGCCAAACAAGTAAGCACTGCGCGTGACAAGGCCACCCATAAACCCCATGTTCTGGCGTAAAAAAGGTTTTCCAGAGCGGCAAAACCCAAACCCACCGATGCACCATAGATGATGCCGTCCATAATCTCATTGAATTCGGGCGTACGATAAGCAGAAATCCAAACCACGCCCATTTTGAGTCCTTCTTCGACCAGTCCGATTCCTAATACGGAGAACAGGAACAGACTGAGCAAGTCGCCGGACAGTCGCGCACTTTCCAGAGCATTCCTGAAAAGAGTCTCAATCAAAGCCGCCACTACAACAGCTACCATACCGAGCATAAATGACCGCAAAACGATTCCTTTTGGCTCCGGCTCATAAATATCTTTGCGGTAGAAATACAGCAGCCACAATAATCCCGGTACAATCGTTACCAAAATCAGAACCGCCCATGCGGCCATGGATTAGTCTCCTTTCGTTCCGGAATCGGTCAAAGGCGGTATGTTTTTAAGTTGCCGGTAATAGACCAGCCCGGCGAAAACAGAAAGCGCCAGACCAATTACTAGAACAACCAACCCTACTACTTTCAGACTATCCCAGAATAGGGCACCGAGCAGAAAAAGGAGCGCCCCGCCGTAGAGCACCAGACTGGCGGTTTTGCCCCAGAGGTTGGCTTGCAGCGGACGTCCAACTCTGGCAAACAGTACCGCGCCAACAATTAACTGCGTCAGCTCTTTTAGTCCATAAAGAGCAGGCACCCACAGCGGCAAGCCCAGCTTGACACTAAAAGCAACAAAGAGCGCGAATATGGCGATTTTATCAGCCACCGGGTCCAGTACTTTGCCCAGATCGGTGACTTGTCCCAGCTTGCGGGCCAGCCAGCCGTCTACCAGATCTGATAATCCGGCGCAGACAAACAAAGCCATGCCCCAGTAAAAACGGAACTGATTATCAGACACAAATAAAAACGCAGCAATAATCGCGAGTACGGCCCGGGAGGCGGTAATCGCGTTAGGAATATTCAGTGACTTTTTCAAATCAATTTTTAGATCAGCAATGCCGGGTCTTCTTGTATCAGTCAAAACTATAATTAGGCGCCTCCTTTGTGATCTGCACATCGTGCGGATGGCTTTCCCGCAGACCAGCGCTCGTGATCCTGATAAAACGTGTCTTTGTCTTTAATTCGTGAATGTCTTTCGCACCGCAATAACCCATGCCGGAACGCAATCCACCCATCAGCTGGAAGACGGTATCAGCCAGCGCACCCCTAAACGGTACCCGTCCCTCAATGCCTTCCGGCACTAGTTTTTGCTGTTCCTCCTGAAAATAGCGATCGCTGCTACCGGCTTTCATGGCGCTCATTGAACCCATGCCGCGGTAAACTTTATAGGTTCTGCCCTGATAAATCTCCGTCTCGCCGGGGCTTTCCTCAGTTCCGGCAAACAAGCTGCCAATCATGACAACATCCGCGCCGGCGGCAATCGATTTAGTGATATCACCAGAGTACTTCACACCGCCATCTGCGATTACCGGAATATCATACTTGGCCGCTTCTCCCGCGCAATGGTAAACCGCAGTTACTTGCGGCACACCGATCCCGGCTACGACTCGGGTAGTACAAATTGAGCCTGGGCCGATTCCGACTTTGACACAATCGACACCTGCTTCAATCAAAGCCCTGGTACCTTCCGGAGTAGCCACATTGCCCCCAATGACTTGTAGTTGCGGGAAATTCTTTTTCAGATTATAGATTGCGTCCAATACATTTCTGGAGTGGCCATGTGCCGAATCGACAACGACTACATCTACCCCGGCGTCAACAAGCGCGCCAACACGCTCCAGGATATCTGCGGTAATTCCGGCAGCCGCCCCAACGAGCAGACGTCCTTTGGCATCCTTGGCTGAATCAGGATACTGACGCGCCTTTTGAATGTCTTTAATGGTAATCAAGCCCCTGAGGCAAAAATCGCCGTCTACCAAAGGCAGCTTTTCAATTTTATGTTTTTGCAGGATCTGCTGGGCTTCTATGAGGGTGGTACCTACAGGTGCCGTGACCAGATTAACTTTGGTCATTGCTTCACTAATTGGCCGGTTGAATTCGGTTTCAAAACGCAAATCCCGGTTGGTGAGGATTCCGACCAAGTGCCCGGAGTGATCCGTGATCGGAACACCGGAGATGCGATAACGTTCCATTAATTCGAGAGCTTCCTTAAGCGTGTTCTCGGGGTGGAGATAAAAAGGATCCAGTATGATTCCGTGTTCAGAGCGCTTTACTCGATCAACCTTCAGCGCCTGATCGCTAATACTCATGTTTTTATGAATAATTCCAATGCCGCCTTCTCTGGCCATGGCAATCGCCAGTCTGGATTCAGTCACTGTATCCATTCCGGCGCTCATCAGGGGAATGTTAAGGGAAATTTCCCTGGTAAGACGTGTACGTGTCGAGACGTTTCTTGGAATAACTTCTGACATCGCTGGCACTAGCAATACGTCGTCAAAAGTGAGCGCTTCCCCTAAGAACTTCTGCTCATTTAGGAACTTCTGCTCATTCAATATGATCCCGCCTTTCTTCAAAAATTGGATTGTCTCCCGAAAATGACACAGGAGAACCGTCCCCTTGTGCTAATCGAAGAGTCCTGGGAGGTTTGAAGGCTCCCGTTCCGGATCTTGCATTGGCAGGGGCGGTGTCGGAAAATCTACCGATGGCTCAGGCGCAGGCCTGTTCAGATGCAATAATAAAAAAACACTAATCACCAGACAGCAAAGAATGATAACGATATAAAATAGGGTGCGTTTTGACATCGGAGAGTCTCCTTATTGGTGTTAATCAAAAGTATTTCTCATGTGTTGATCGCTTTTCCTTCTAAATTTGGACTTGGGCTGAAAAACATGCCTGCTTCGATATGGTTTATTGTCGTGTCGATTCCTGACTTCTATGCACCATAATTACGCCTGCCAAAATCGCGGCCCCGCCCAAAAAGTGCATTGGCGAAAGTACTTCTGAAAGTAACGGCCAGGCGATCAAGGCTGTGACAACAGGTTGTCCTAACAAAGTGGGCGAAACAATGGAAGCAGGCAAATGCCCGAGGGCGTAATTCACGCACAAATAGCCAATGACCTGCGTGATTAGTCCATTAGCCAGAAACCAAAGGTAAGTAGTTGAGGAATAACCTGTCAAGGGGAGCTTCATGATGAGGTTATAAATCAAGAGCACGATCGTGCCGCTCAAGGCGGCGGGCCAAAAGTAGGACAGCGGACCCAGGTATTTGCGTCCCATTTGGGTCATAACAAAATACCCGCAGTAAAAAAGGCTTGATAGCAAGCCGAGCAGACTGCCCAGGCCAAAAGTGGCAGAATTCAGCAAGTCATTTCCGAGAATGAGCACCGCTCCAGACATTGCAATGGCCAATCCCACCCAAAAGAGCGGTCGTAGCTTCTCTTTGAAGATCACCAGCGCCGCAATGCCTACCCATAATGGTGCCACGTTGGAAAGCAGCGTCGGAATGGTGGCCCCGCCGATCATTACGCCGGTTGCCCAAAACACAAGATCGCCGGCAAAGAAAAGTCCGCCAATAACAGCAAGCTTGATGCCTTTGCGAGAAAGTCCGCCTGTGGTTTTGCGGGCGCGATAAAAGAATGGCACCGCCAATACAATAGTGCCAATCAGCATACGATAAAAGCTGGCTACCGGACCAGGTGCATTCGCCATGCGCAGAAAAATCGGAGAAAGCCCCAGACTAATAATGCCGAAAACCAGGGCAATATATGACCTGTAATCCCTGTTGCGTATTTTTGTATTTGCCATGCAAGATGCCTCCTGCTCAATGCAACCTGTTGATCGTATGCCTTTATTATAGATTTCACGTCTGAATACGTCAATGCCCGACAGTACTACTCTGCCGGGCACTGCAGATTAAATATTTCGACGCATCAACAGCGCTGCAAACCTATGATTCCAGATTAGCAAGCAGTTTGGTCAAAGCCTCCTGGCGCGGCAATAACAGAAAGTGTCCCCGCACGTTATTCTGTGGCACAGTGATGTCAGTCAGGAAAACCATCGAGGTGAAGTCATAGACACGGTTTGACAAGGTCAGTATTTTCCCGACATCTTCCACAATCGTCGGCACGGTGATACGCCAGTTCAGCGCTTTCCGGTCGGTCATGGCATACCAATACGATCCTGTCAGGATGTTGGCGATTTCGCTTAATGCTGAGGATTCAATCCGATTGAGGCTCAGAGTCAGGCGCATCCGCTCCCCAACAAGCATCTCAACCAAACGCAGAGCATCTTTACGCGTAAACAGAAAATACATTTCTCCGCTTACTTCGCCGATGATGCGCACATGTATGCCAATCAGATCACGCGGTTTGGAATCCATTTGCTGCATCAGCATAGCGAGTGGTAACACTGAAATCCTGGGCGTATCAAGAATGGTTTCACGTTTCAGAAACTCGCTTAACGCACTTTGCGCTCTGCGTGCCCCGGCCTCGTTGATCCGGCGCAGAATGTTAATCTCTTCAGCGCTGATACGGTTCTTGGCACGCGGGCAGTCTTGTTCAGCGGTAGCAGCATGTACCGACATGTGATCCCTCCCGGTCTGCGATCAGCGATTCACTGACTAAATGATTTCTCGCATAATACCGGGCTTTCCTCTGTAGAAAATAGCCTATCTTTGACAGATTATCGCGATTCTTTCAGGTCAAGACTACCGACGCTCATGTTAATGATGATTTCCAGGGTAGGCTTCGCGCTATTGTATGCACCGTTGACATATTCCCGTGAACCTGCCACGAGGAAAGAACCGGGCGAAATCGAAGTCAGCGCGCCTTTCATCACCACGCGGGTACTGACATCGTGGGGTACAATGATCGTTAAGTCACATACACCGACAGAAATATCCGCCTGAACACTATCATCATGCTGCAGACTCCCACCAAAATCAAGCGTGTAGGAGCCTGCCCCGCCCTTAAAATCCAGATGTTCAAAATCGGCGTTCAGTAATCCGCTCAACTTAAATGACGAAGCGCCGGTTGAGAAGTCAAAACGCCTCATTTTCTGCGGGTTTCTCTTATTGAAAATTACTTTGCCTTCTGCGGCACCGGTTGCCATAGAGAGACTGGTAAGCTGCAATCCTGAAAAATCGAATTCGCCATCGAAAGCACCGGCAGAAATCGACAGATCAAGCACTTGCCGTGTTGACAAGTTTAAATTCCACTCAGTCTTGACATTGTCAAGACTGCCAGCAATGCCACTAGTCTCTTGGCTGATTTTGACGTAATTGTTATCGTCGATAATTTCGGGCACTAATCTGTGATCATAATAAACGATTTGACCTTCTGCTAAAGGACTCATATTGGCCGGACGCAGTCTGAATTCAGCAGCGCCAAATCGCAGATCCATTCTGACTGTATCAGCTGACTTGGCAGCAATGGCGATTTCTTCTACCATTCTGCCACGCTGTTCCCAAGAACCGCTTTTTTCGTCTTCATTCCGAGAGTTTCCGGCATTCCGGCCGGCGCATCCCAATAATAGTAACAAAGCCAGAACCAAAAAAGCCACGATAAGTAATCTGACGCGTTTCATAAGCCATTCTCCTTTTGAAGGAACTTTGGGGACGGTTCTAAAAGTTCCTTTTTACATATTTAGACATTAAGGGCAGATGTAAGAGGATGGAACTTTTAGAACCGTCCCCAAAGTTCCCCCACAACCGTCAAACAACCGTTATGCTGCCCATTCCCATTTGGATTTCGATGTTCAGGATGGGATTATTATTGCGGTAAGCGGCGTTATTTCGATATAGATCCCGCTGCGTCCTCGTAAATGCCGGAGCATCGATCGGCGCGAAGATATTGCGTAAATTGATCTGAGCCGGCAGGTCTTTAGGAATTCTAAACTCGACCGCGCTGAAGCCCATCCGGAAAAATGCGTTTGCTTTATACGTAGGATCGGCCGGAATCGCTCCGGAAAAATCGAATTTGTAGTCTCCTGCCCCGCCTTCAAAGATCATATTACGAAACCCCGCGTTCATCAAATTGGTCATGCTAAAGGAGGAGGCTGCGGTGATGAGGTGCATTTTGCCCATAGCTTCAGGATTAGGCGCCGAAAAACGCGTTTCCACTCTGGCAGCACCGGTCTTCATCGTCAGTTCCTTCAGACGCAGACCTCCGCAGTCCAGTTGACCGTCAAAAGCACCAGCTTTGATTTTCAGGCGCATTTTGTATCGGTTCGAAACGGTCAAGTCCCAGCGTGTCTTCCAGCTTTGGAAATTGAACAGGCCGGCAGCGTCTTGTGAGATAAATATGCCATCCGGTTCAGTATATGCCGTTGGGGCCAGCTTGAGATTGGAATGGTAGACATCGCCATACAATAAGTCTGTCCGATCTTCCGAAACTAACCTAAAATCCGCCGCTCCAAAACGTAGATCGAGGTTGGTAACCTCGGCATTTCCGGCCTCTACCCTAAGAACCGTATGTTTAGTCATGTTCGGCCCCACCCTTCCTTTTAAATCTGAAGCACTAACTTCTGAACCATTCCTTTTCAATAGAATATCTCCTGCACTAGTGGGAGTCAAAGAACATTTTATCTGCTTTACTGCAACTTTTAAAGCCCTTTTGCTGTCAAACTATCAAAAGCATCTTGCTCAAAAGCATTTTGCTCGAGAGCATTTTTATTTAAAGGTTATTATAGTTCAGGGGGAGTAATGATGGACGTAAAGGATATCTGTGTGTTTGGCGATTCTATTACAAAAGGGGTTGTTTTGCACCCAATTACATGTCATTATGAGATCATTAAGACTAATATCGGGCAGTTTTTGGGACTCAATAAAACGCGGATTCAGAACTATTCCATGTTCGGCTGCACGGTTTCCAAAGCGCTCTCTCTAGTTCAGAAACGTTCGAATGAACTCCGGAACTACCAGCATGTTTTTCTGGAACTGGGAGGCAACGACTGCAATTTTGTGTGGGGCGAAATTGCTGAGGACCCCGGCAAAGAGCATCTACCCAAAACACCGCTTGTTAAGTTTAAGGAGCTCTACCGACAGGTCGTCAGCGAAATCCGCAGCAATGGCAGCAATCCCATCATCCTGACACTGCCGCCTTTAGAGCCAAACCGATTCTTCACTTGGGTCTCTAAAGGGATTAATGGTGATAACATATTAAACTGGCTGGGCGATGTCGACATGATTTATCGTTGGCAGGAAATGTACAATATTGAGGTTATGAAACTAGCCGCAACCATGGATGTTCCCATGATTGATATCCGTAGCGCTTTCCTGACGAAAAATCATTATCAGGATTTGATCTGCGCCGATGGCATTCATCCCACTAACGAAGGATATAATCTAATTTATCAGACAATCAGCGAACAATACCCGAATCAGACTGCTGTAACAGTATAGAAAGGGCCCCCAATTAAATTACCACCGATAAGGAAGGGAGAAAAACATGAGCAAATTTGTCCTGACTGCCTCCTCCACAGTTGATCTGCCCTTAGAGTATTTTGAGAAACAAAAAATCCCCTATGTCTGTTTTCACTATATGATGGATGGCAGCGAATATCCGGATGACCTGGGACAGACCGTGTCTTTTGAAGATTTTTATCGCAAGATTGAAGCTGGCGCCATGCCCACTACTTCTCAGGTATCTGTGGGGCAGTTTATCGATTTCTGCGAGCCTTTTCTTAAAGAAGGTTTGGATATAATACATATCGCGCTGTCCTCCGGCTTATCCGGCTCCTTCGATTCCGCAATGACTGCTAAAGATCAGCTTGCCGAGAAATATCCGGACCGCCAGATCTATATTGTTGATTCTCTGGGCGCTTCCTCAGGATCCGGATTGCTGCTTGATATGGCAGCTGATTTACGTGACAATGGTGCAAACGCTGCCGAGATCTATACTTGGCTAGAAGACAATAAACTCAAAATCCACCATTGGTTCTTTACCACCGATCTGTCCCACTTTAAGCGTGGAGGCCGCATCTCTGCCACGGCTGCATTCATGGGCACTCTACTGGGTATTTGCCCGCTGATGAATATGAGCTATGATGGCAAACTCATTCCCCGCCACAAGATTCGCAGCAAGAAAAAGGTCATCGAAGAGACTGTAAATATGATGGTACTCCACGCTGAAAACGGCACAGACTATTCCGGCAAGTGCTTTATTTCCCAATCGGTTTGTCTTGAAGATGCCCGCAGCGTAGCTAGCCTGGTGGAGGCGAAATTCCCCAAACTGAACGGCCCGGTGATGATCAATAGTATCGGTACAGTCATCGGTTCCCATACTGGCCCCGGAACGGTCGCTCTTTTCTTTGTCGGTGATCAGCGAGTAGATTAATATTTCTTCTGTCCGTGAAGGATTATCCCGACAGAAACAGTATTAATAAGCTGGCATCATTACCCAGCGCCAAGCAAGGACTGACATTATGAAAGGAGCACTACATTACTATGTCCAAGATTATCCCATTCCGCGGTTTGCGTCCGGCAGCCGATCTGGTAACAAAAGTCGCTTCTCTGCCTTACGACGTAATGGATACTGAAGAAGCCCGCAAAATGGTCGAAGGTAATCCAAAGAGTTTCTTGCATGTCACCAGATCTGAGGTCGACCTTGATCCCAACATTGATCCCTACAATATGCAAGTGTATGAAAAAGCCCGCCAGACCCTTGATCAATTCATCAAAGATGGCATCATGATCCAGGATCCCAAACCTTGTTTTTATGTTTATAAGCAAAAAATGGGCAATCATGTTCAGGTCGGTCTGGTAGCCGGTGCCTCGGTTGATGAGTATCAGGCCGGAACCATTAAGAAACACGAGCTGACCCGTGCCGATAAAGAACTGGATCGTACCAACCATGTTAATATCACCGGCGCCCAAACCGGGCCGGTATTCCTGACCTATCGTGCCGTGACAGCCATTAATCATATCATGGAAAAAGTCATGGAGCAAAAGCCAGTCTATGACTTTGTAGCTGAAGATGGCATCGGGCATACCTTATACGTGGTCAATGATGATAATACCATCAAAGCTATTGAAAACGAATTTGCCAAACTGAATGTACTTTATATTGCCGATGGTCATCACCGTTCCGCTTCCGCTTCTGCGGTGCGTGAATTACGAAAAAAAGAGAATCCGAACCATACCGGCAATGAGAATTACAACTATTTCTTAGCTGTGATCTTCCCCCATGATATGATGCAAATCATGGATTATAACCGGGTTGTTAAAGATTTGAACGGCTTAAGCACAGAAGAGTTCTTGAAGCGTGCCGGGCAGGTCTTCACCATTGAACGATTGCCGCAAGGCAGCGCCCCTGCCAAGCCAACGCAGCGGCATCATTTTGGCATGTATCTGCAGGGTAGCTGGTACCGCATAACTGCCAAACCTGGTACTTTCGATGAAAAAGACCCTGTGGCAGCACTGGATGTCAGTATTCTGCAAGAAAACTTGCTTAGTCCGGTGCTGGCAATTGGCAATCCCAGAACCGACAAGCGCATCAACTTTGTCGGCGGGATTCGGGGTATGAAAGAACTTGAAAAACGCGTTGACCAGGATGGCTATGCCGTGGCATTCGCGTTTTACCCGACTGCGATTGAAGAACTAATGGCTATCGCTGACGCCGGAAAGATCATGCCACCCAAGAGCACATGGTTTGAACCCAAACTGCGTGATGCAATGGTCGTTCATAAACTCTAAGCTCTGAGGAGCTATAACCCGGATCCCGTCAATCATAAAGGGAAAACAAGAACGCCAGAGAAAACAAAAACGCCCGGATCGCATGAAGAATGCGACCCGGGCGTTTGCTGTCTGTGATCCAGGGCAACAGGATTCAATCCCTTTTCGCGCCCCAAAATCAGATGCGCTTAACGCTTAATAAGTGGTTCCCAGAATGTCATTAATCTGGTCTAGCAGTTCTTTAACATCTGCCACCGTAAAATCAGCCATGTGGGCAATGCGGAATGTTTTCTCTTTCAATTGAGCGCCGTAACCGTTAGAGAGATGGTATCCGCGATTGCCAAGTTCCTTATTCAGATCAGCCACGCTGATCCCTTTAGTATTGGCGATAGTGGTAAGAGTGATTGACTGATAATGCTCATCGCCAAACAGAGCAAAGTTCTTCTTAGCCCAGGCTTTGGTGAAATCAGACATTTCCTTATGACGGGCGAAGCGCTTATCCAAACCTTCGTTCATCATTTTCTCCAGTTGGAAATCAAGGCCGTACATCAAGGAGACGGCTGGTGTCGCCGGGGTTTGGTTCTTATCATGGTACTTCTTCATTTCGATGAAGTCAAAGTAATAGCCGCGACCTTTCACAGTAGCGCAGCGATCAAGAGCAGCCTGACTGACGGAACAGACTGCCAGCCCCGGAGGAAGTCCGAAGGCTTTCTGAGTGCTTGCCAGACAGACGTCAAGGCCCCATGCATCTACTTCGATTTTGACCCCGGTCATTGCGGAGACAGCGTCTACGGCAATGAGCACGCCGGGGTATTTCTTGACTACCGCAGCTAACTCTTTGACGGGGTTCATAATACCGGTGGAGGTTTCGTTCAGGCAAACTGTGACGAGATCATAATCGCCGCTCTTCAGTTTGGCATCCAGCAATTCCGGTGTGATTGCCTGACCCCATTCTACTGACAGATTATCGGCGGGCAGTCCGCAATCAAGGGCGATCTTATGCCAACGCTCGGAGAATGCGCCGTTAACGCAGCTGAGAATGCGTTTAGCGCAGAGATTCCGCAGCGTACCTTCCATAACGCCGGTAGCAGAAGAAGTGAAAACAAACACCGGGTTTTCAGTATAGAGCACTTTTTTCAGCTTGGTCTGGATGGAAGCGTATAGAGCATCAAATTCCTTCATGCGGTGTCCGATCATGGGCTTCGCCATTGATTGGATGGTATCTTGGCTCATCTCAACCGGACCGGGTATGTAGAGCTTCTTATGCATGATAAGTTCCCCTTTCATTTGACTTGATTGTTTACTTCCTGGACCACGCGATCAGGATGTCGGCCAGTTCTTCCCCAATACGATCCTGTGCTTCTTTCGTTGCGGCACCAATATGCGGAGTAAGAATCACGTTGGGATGATCAATCAGAGGCCAGTTTTCGGTCGGTTCTTTTTCGAACACGTCCAGAGCGGCAGCTTTCACAGTGCCGTTTTCCAGTGCGGCCAGTAATGCTTTCTCACAGACAACGCCGCCTCTGGCTGCATTGATGATAGTGACACCTTTTTTCATCATACCGAACTGTTTCTCACCCAAGATTGCGCCATCCTTGGAGGCCGGGATATGCAGGGTGATATAGTCCGCATTACTGACCAATTCATCCATAGAAACCATTTTGATGTTCGGATCGTCAACTTTGGTGATAAACGCATCGAAGGCCAGGACGGTCATGCCGAGAGCGTGCGCTCTTTTGGCCACTTCGCGCCCGATTCTCCCAATGCCGATAATACCAAGGGTTTTTCCAAGAAGCTCGGTGCCGGAGAAACGCTTTTTCTCCCACTTGTGTTCTTTCGTCGATGCAGTTGCTTGAGGAATCTGGCGGGCGCAAGCAAACATCAGCCCGATAGCAAGCTCAGCCACTGAAGCCGAACTGGCTGCCGGAGTGTTTTTGACTTCGACGCCAGCTGCTTTAGCAGCCTCGACATCAATATTGTCAACGCCAACGCCGCCGCGCACGACAACTTTGAGGTTTTTAGCAGCCTGAATCACATCTTTTTTGACCTTAGTTGCACTTCTGACGACCATCGCGTCGTAATCGCCGACTACGGCAAGTAATTCCTCTGGCGCCATCCCTGTCTTTTCGTCGACATCCAGTCCGGCTTGACGCATCTTGGCCAGTGCTGTAGCTGAAACGGAGTCGCATACCAAAACCCGCAAAACAAACCCCTCCCAATAAATTATAATCCGGGGGCAACTAGCTATACTTTAATAATGATGCCAATTTGCCCCATATCGAGTATACGACATCCTGTATACAAAGTCAATTAAGCAACGGGCGCAATCCCGGGTGAGTCATACGGTTATATGACACTGGCAAATGGGAATAATGAAATGGTTGACGTTTCATGTTGAGCACAAGGAAATGTCAGACGTCTCTAGTCAGGGAGGCATGCAATCATTGAAGGAATTCAAGACGGTCGCCATCCTCTGCACCGTACCGTTCATTATGGTGTTGGGCAATTCCATGCTGATTCCGGTGCTGCCGACAATCCAACATCAACTATCGATCGGAGCATCACAGGCAGGGCTGTTAATCACAATGTTCTCGATTCCAGCTGGGCTTGTGATCCCCTTTGCCGGACTGCTTTCGGATCGTATCGGGCGCAAACCGATCATGGTTCCGGCTCTGATTGTCTATGGCATCGGAGGACTCTTAGCTGGCCTGGCTGCTGTTTTCATTGAAAAGCCGTTTTACTTCCTACTGGCAGCCCGGGTAATCCAGGGCATTGGCGCAGGAGGAACTTATCAGCTTGCCATGGCACTCGTGGGCGACGTCATTCAGGGCAGCGATCGGGCTCAGGCACTTGGTTTGCTGGAAGCATCCAACGGACTGGGCAAAGTAATCAGTCCGCTGGCTGGTGCAGCGCTGGCCTTGATCACCTGGTATACGCCTTTCTTTGTCTATGGTGTGCTGGCGCTGCCTATCGCAATAGCAGTATGGTTAATTGCTAAAGAAGCACCGGTCAAAAAAGAACAGCAGCAATCTTTGCGGGAATACTTCCAAAGCTTTGCGGAAGTGATGCGCGAAAATGCGTCTGTATTGGCTATGACGTTTCTGTCAGGGGCAATCGTGCTATTTGCCCTTTTCGGGATGCTCAGCTATTTCTCAGATATTCTTGAAAAGCGCTTTGGGCTGGAAGTGTTTCAGCGCGGGATGGTATTGGCAATTCCCGTTTTTGTGATGGCAGCGGTCTCTTTTATACTCGGTACGGTCCTGAAATCCCACATGAATAAGTTCCTCAAATGGGCCATTTTCGGCGGTCTAGGCGCACTGGCAACCGGTATGTTTCTGTTCCCGCTGATGAACAGCATCGTGACGTTCAGCATGGCGGCTGCTCTCATTGGATTGGGAACCGGGTCGGTGCTACCGTCGCTTAACACTCTGGCTACCAGTGTCGCCTCCAAAAAGTCGCGCGGCATTGTAACCTGCTTATATGGCACGGTCCGCTTTTTCGGGGTGGCAATCGGACCGCCTTTGTTTGGGAATTGCCTCAAAAGTGAGCTTAACGAGCGGACTGTTTTCTGGATCACTGCCGCCGTCGCCCTCATCATCGGATTATGTGCGGCATTCTTGGTTAACCCACAGGATGCTTTGCCGGACGCGGTTAAATCGAATGAGGAATGATGAAAGAGAGACGGTCCCTGCCCCTGCAGCCTGACCGTCTCCACTTTCTTTGTGCGCACAACGCACTTTCTTTAATAACTTAGTGATCAGTAATTAGTATTCTTTGGACTGCTCCTCGCCGCGCAACACGCGCAGTGCTCCCCAGGCGAGTGCTTCGACTTCAAACTCGCCAGGCATCAGGAAAAATTCCGCAATCCAGTCCACCCGTTCGCGAATCCAGTTTACCAGGATTTTCGAGCGGGCCATACCGCCGGTAATGACAATACCATCGACATCCCCTTTCAGTACAGACGCCATGCCAGCAATTTCCTTAGCGATCTGATACGCCATGGCCTCGTAGTAGAGATGCGCTTTCTCGTCACCGGCGTTAATGCGGCGCTCGACTTCGCGAGCATCGTTGGTGCCCAGGTGCGCCACCAGGCCACCGCCGCCGACTAATTTCTTATAAATCTGCTTCTCATCATTAATTTTAAAAACCATTCTCCGGTAAGGTCCGAGTGGCAAGGTGCCGCAGCGTTCCGGAGAAAATGGTCCATCGCCATCGGTGGCATTATTGACGTCAATGGCGCGTCCGCGTTTATGTGCTCCAACACTGACACCGCCGCCCAGATGCACGACGATCAGGTTGATTTCCTCGTACTTCTTGCCCAACTGCTCGGTGGCCACTTTGCGCGCCATCGCCTTTTGATTGAGCGCATGAAAAACAGATGTACGCGTAATTTCGGGAAGCCCGGTAATGCGTGCCAAAGGTTCCATTTCATCAACGGAGACTGGATCGGCAATAAATGAGGGAATGCCCAGTTCATCGCCGAGATCCCGCGCCAGTAAGCCCCCGAGGTTGCTGGCATGCATGCCACCATTATAGCCAGTCTTCAGGTCCGCAACCAAAGCGTCATTAACATGATACACGCCGCTCTCAATCGGTTTGACAACCCCGCCCCGCCCTGCTATAGCTGAGAGTGTTTTCAGATCGAAATTCCTGGCCTTCAAAGCTTTGAGAATAGCTTCTTTACGAAAATCATACTGCGCAATTACGCCGCCATAGGGAGCCAATTCTTCCACACTGTGCTGCAAAGACTCCTTAAATAGCGGCTCTTCATCTTCAAAAACGGCAATCTTGGTCGACGTCGAACCTGGATTAATTACGAGAACGCGGTATTTATCCATTTTCACACGAACCCCTCGCCTTATTTTTTACGGGCAGCCATCAAAACGGCGACTGCCATTGAGTTAAGCTTGGATTCCGGAGTATCGGCACGCGAAGTAAGGACAATCGGAGTACGTGCGCCAACAATTACCCCAGCGGATTTAATATTGCCGAAATAAACCATCGCCTTATAAATCACGTTTCCAGACTCGATTTCCGGGACCATTAAAATATCGGCTTGACCAGCCGCTGGTGAGCTAATCCCTTTGTGGCGCGAGGCTTCCACTGAAACCGCGTTATCGAGCGCCAAGGGGCCATCGACAACACAACCTTTGAACTGACCGCGCTGTGACATCATTGTCAGGGCAGCGGCGTCGAGCGTGGCCGGCATATCTGGATTAACAACTTCCACAGCTGCCAGGCAGGCTACTTTTGGCTGCGGATTATCGAGCAAATGCGCCATATCAACGGCATTATTGATAATATCTACCTTTTGAACCAGCGTCGGCGCGATATTCATACCACCGTCCGTCAAATAGAATAAGCGGTCATAGCCTTCAGCTTGAAGCAGTCCCACATGACTGAGCAGCCGTCCGGTTCTCAAACCATGTTCTTTGTCGAGTACTGCCCGCAACAGATCTGCGGTTGCAACCAGGCCCTTCATCAGCAGATGGGCCTCTCCGGATGATACCATGGTAACCGCTTTACGGGCTGCCAAAACCCCGTCTGGCTCGTGCACAACCTCAATCCCGGACGTGCTGAGATTGAAGTCGAGCTCGGCGGCTATCTGTCGGATTTTGGCCTCATCTCCGACTAATACCGCACCAGCCAGTTTTCGATCGACCGCCATTTTAACTGCTGTCAGAACATCCTTATCTGCGGCTGCTGCGACCGCTAGACGTCTGGGCTGTTCCTTTAAGATGGCGTCATGAATTTCGGAAAAACTACGAATCACAAGAACCAATCCTCCTCTTTAGTTGCAGTGCAAAATCAGTCGCGCTTCACAGGTCGCCGCAATGTTCCATAGCGGCTCCGCATAATGCGCATTTTGCGTTCCAGCCGACCAACCTTCTCTTTCAGCTGCGCGATTTCTTTTTCTGCTGCGACAGTTTTTGCTTGAAAATCACTGCGCCAGAGCAAACCAAAACCCCAGGTGAAAAAGAACAAAAAGATGATGAAATCACTGAACTTGAAGTTCTCTTTGAAGATGCACACGAGCAGCGAACCTACTGATAGTACTAGAAAAATGAGTCCCAGATAATAATTGGAAGAACGTTTGTCAGTCTGTTCCAACTGGATGCGCCCCTTTCTACCACCAAATGAATATACGCCGTCCCGGCAACTTCTCCTGCCCTGTTATGCATGCTCATCCGCATCATCCGCGACATCCGCATCATCCGCGACACTATCACTAGCGCCGGCATCAGAATCCCGCTCACGCAGGATTTCTTCCTGAAGCCACTTGTCAATGCCCGGCAAATCGGAAAGCTCTTTGAGACCAAAATATTTGAGAAACGCACGCGTCGTACCATATAGAATTGGCCTTCCGGGTGTGTCTTTGCGCCCCGCTTCGCGAATAAGATCCTTTTCAAGCAGCGTATTAAGCGCGCTATCCACGCGCACCCCGCGCAAAACCTCAATTTCCGCACGCGTGATGGGCTGTTTATAAGCTATAATCGCCAAAGTCTCCATCGCAGCCTGGGAAAGTCCAGTTGACCTGGGATTTTTCTGCAGTTTTTCGACATACGGGGCGCAGTAAGGATGTGTGCAAATTTGATATCCTTTGGCGACTTCGATCATCTGCAAACCCCGGTGCCCTTTTTGATAATCCTCGCTTAAATCGGCCAGGATTTGCTGTACGGTATGCCTGGTCAGACCGGTCAATTCGCATAGCTGGGGTACACCGATTGGCTCTGGCGCTGCAAAAATTAACGCCTCGATAACAGCTCTGGCCTGTAAAAGATTCATCCGGTTGCACCTTCTTCCGCTGCAGCAGTGATCAAAATCTCACCGAACGTCACGTCTTGCGATACCCGCACTTTGCGAAGGCGCATCAGTTCTAACAGGGCCATAAAGCCTGTGACAAGCGCCGTTCTTGAGTTGCTTTTGCCAAACAGATCTCTAAATTTAATCCGTCCGCAGACAGCCAAGCTTGCCGTAATTTCTTGCATCCGCTGCCGCATGCTGATTTCTTCCTTTGGAACAGCGGCCGGTTCCTCTTCCGGAGCCAAAGAATCCAACACATTTTTGAAGGCTGCCAGCAGGTCCCAGACACTAATGCCTTTTAGCGGGTTATCGTCAATTACCAGACGATCGGCAGTTTCCCCAACCGGACGGACAAAAACCCGCGCAAATTCCTCTTCGCGGGCCCGCAAATCCATGGCAAGTTCCTTATACTTTTTATATTCGACCAGTTTTTCGACTAATTCCTGCCGCGGATCTTCTTCCTCTGCGGAATCGGCTTCCTCTTCGCAAACTACCGGTTTTGGCAGTAACATGCGCGCTTTAATCTGAATCAGCGTCGCTGCCATAACCATAAAATCGCTGGCAACATGTAGATTAAGCAGCTGCATAGTGCTAATATACTCCAGAAATTCAGCCGTAATCCTGGCGATAGGAATATCGTAAATATCGAGCTCATCACGTTCGATTAGGTGCAGCAGCAGGTCAAAAGGCCCTTCGAAAACGTCAAGGTGTACCAAATAGCTCATCGTGCGGAGATCACGCCCGCCGTTGTTTTCATGATCGGCCTCCATCTTCAGGATTTCGCATCCGCTTCCTGCAAAATTCTCAGTTCTTCAGGATCACTATTCTGCGGCTCATCATGGTGACGCCGGATCAGATCGGCGATTTCGGGACACACACCCGTTGATAAAGCCATATATGCCCCTCGGGCAGGGTGGATCAGGTCAACATACAAGGCGTACTGGAGTTTGTTGCCGCCCCGATCTGCGTGTTTGCGGCGATAATCAGGAAAAACGCGACGAATAAAGCTTACGCATAACCTCGTAGGCAAACCAGCATCGCCCTTCACTTTTCCGACATCATGCAATAGAGCTGCCTTAATTAACGTCAGCAGCCGGATTTTGGTTTCCGCGCCGCCACCAATGCTGGCACCTGAGGCAGTGTCCAGACCTGTGCCCGCGCCGGTGCCGGTGCCGGTGCCCGCGCCTGTGCCGGCGAAATGCTCCAGAATTAGCTTGGCGGTATTGACAGTATGATACTGATCCCATAGTGCCATCTGATTAAATAGCACTAACTCATTGTCATCCAGGAAACGTTCTGTAAAAGAGCGGTGTTGAATGTCAAGTCCCTTGCGGGCACTCCTCACAATCCGGAGTAACACGTTCCACAAGGGTTTTCACTCCCTTCCAAACGATACGCTAGATTGCCAGACCGGTAATCAGCGAGAACAGGAAATCCCGCGGCACGCCGATTAGGACTGTAAAAAGACCAGGCAGCACCAGGACCAGCCCGAAAAGAATGACCATCCCGTAAGATTCCAGCTGACGATAGATATTATAAGCTTTGCCCTTCAGAAAATAACGCAATATTCGCGAACCATCCAGCGGCGGTATCGGCAGCAAATTGAAAAATGCCAGCGACAAATTAATCAGTGTGCCAAGCTGCAGGAAAACGGCCAAACCGGGGGATATCATATAATTGGCCACGATCATAAAGCGCAATATCAGGCCGAAGAAGACTGCCAGCAAGATATTGCTCAACGGGCCGGCGACGGCGACCAACACCATATCACGAGCCGGCTTCTTAAAATTTCTGGGATCAACTCCAACTGGACGGGCCCATCCGATCCCAAAACCGGTAATCATTGTTATAATGATCATGATAGCGCCAAAAATGTCAAAATGTGCGAGAGGATTTAGTGTCAATCGCCCTTCCCAGCGGGGTGTTGGGTCACCAAGGGCCGTGGCTGTGATGGCGTGCGCAAATTCGTGCAGCACCAAACTGGGTATGAATATGGCCAACATTAGTACCATTTGCGTAAGATCCATGAAAAGCCTCCATTAAATACTGTGTGCGACACTTTAAAGGCCCCCCGTTAGGGAGGCCCGTGCGGTCTTTAGTAGATATACTCCAAATCCGGTGGCTTTTCCTGCCACTCCCTCAAAACTGAACCGCCTTTTTCAGACAGCGGCGCTAGAGACCCACAACGTGCTCCTGCCGAGCGCAAAAACGTTCCGGAACTATATCGGATTTCAGCAAATCGGCGTAGGTCTCTCTTTTTATGATCAAATCGGCTCCGGCATGATTGGCCATGACAACCGCTGGTCTGGGAATACGGTTATAGTTACTGGCCATGGAATACTGATATGCACCAGCCGAAAAAACAGCCACCAAATCACCACGTTGAACTGGTCCCAGTTCAATGTCTTTTGCCAATAAGTCGCCGGATTCACAGCATTTGCCAGCTATGGTAACCGTCTGCCGGAGATCGCTGCGGACTCGATTGGCGACTACGGCTTCATACTGCGAATTGTAGAGCGCGACTCGCGGATTATCAGACATGCCGCCGTCCACCGCCACATAAGTGCGGGCCCCAGGTATATTCTTAACCACACCGACGCGGTAGACGGCTAGTCCAGCCTCGCCAACGATTGAACGCCCGGGCTCCAGAATCAAGTATGGCAATTCCCACCCTTTGTCCTGAAAAACCTGCTTCACTGCTGATGACATCAAAGCGACCGCCACGTTAATCTCCATTTTTTGATCGTTATCGGTGTAGCGGATTCCCAGCCCGCCGCCGAGATCCAATTCTGCGGGAAAATAGCCGGTTGCCAGATTTACCTGTTTGATAAAAGCAGCCATGGCATTCACAGCCGTCCGATAGGCATCCAGTTCAAAAATCTGCGATCCGATATGGCAATGAAACCCTACGAGCTGAAGATTGGTGGAGGCGAGGATGCTGTCGACTGCGGCCAGAGCCATCCCGTCAGTGGCACCCAGGCCGAATTTGCAGTCCGTAATTCCGGTTTGAACATATTCATGGGTATGCGCTTCCACACCCGGATTTACGCGCACGAGCACATCTGGTCTGCGGCGCATCCGGCCGGCCAGATCATCCAAAACCTCAATTTCGGTCAAACTGTCAATCACGAAACGACCCACTCCGTAATGCAGCGCGGCTGTCATTTCATCGACAGACTTGTTATTACCGTTAAAGATAATATCTTGCGGATCCACGCCAGCCCATAAGGCGGTGGCCAATTCTCCACCGGAGACCACGTCCAGCCCGAGACCTTCTTGGGCGATTAGCTGCGCCATTGCCTGCGTAAAAAAGGCTTTCGCGGCATAATAGATGCGCCCTTTCGCAGGCGGATAGGTTTCTGCAAGACTGTTGCGATAAGCACGCGCATTAGCCCTGAGCAGTTCTTCGTCGTAAATATACAACGGTGTTCCAAATTGCTCTGCCAGCCTAACCACGTCTTGCCCAGCAAAAACTAAATGATTCCGCTCATTAACCAGAACACTTGACATTAAAACAGCCCTCCCAACTTGGATCTTTATCCATTGGAAAGGCAAAAAATAATGCCCGGTAACCCGGGCATACTCCGGTACCTCTCCTCAGGACGAGATAGCTCTCCACGGACGATTTTGAGGTTATCGTGCGTGACAGTCCCGGACCTGTTCGACCCGGACCCAGCTCAACCGCTTAGGAGACGGTTGGCTTCGGCGATGTTCCCTTTCCCCGATTTCACAGGTTCCCTAACCTCAACCCGGGTACTATTGTTCACCGCGCCTCTACCTCAACTTCCGAGGAAGATGAGGTACTTATGTTTTTCATTAGTTTAGCATAAGGATTTTGCCCTGTCAATGTAAGTATTTTCTGCCGCGTTATTCGCAGCAGCGGTCGCAGCTTTGCCAGGGACCACGCCGTTAGAATCCCACTTTCCGCAGCGCCCTCCCCAATTGGCGAGTAGACCGCTGTCATCAGTGAGCCGCACGATTTCGCACATGTTCGGACAGCCAGTGCATTCAAATGATGAGGTGATATAATGGCGATCCGCAATCGTGAATCCCCGGAAACTGCTGGGCCGGGGGTTCTCAAGCATTTCCTCCCGCGCCAGTAGTGCGGAGCCAATTGCGCCCATCACACTAAAGTGCTCGGGGATAATGAGCTTAACCTCCAGCTGCTTTTCAAAGGCCGCTCTGATACCAGCATTCGCAGCCACGCCTCCTTGAAATAAGACCGGTTCCCGGATTTCTTTGCCCTTGCCGACATTGGCCAGGTAATTGCGCACCAGCGATTCGCAGAGCCCGGCCGTAATATCCTCGATTGAATGACCGACTTGCTGCTTATGGATCATATCTGATTCGGCGAAGACAGTACACCGACCGGCAATACGAACGGGATTCTCAGATTTGAGCGCCAGTCCGCCAAAGTCGTTGATGGCAACGCCCAGCCGGGATGCCTGCTGGTCAAGAAATGATCCGGTTCCGGCAGCACAAACCGTGTTCATGGCAAAATCACTGACCACGCCATTGCGGATCACGATAATCTTCGAGTCCTGGCCGCCAATTTCGAGAACGGTCTGTACTTCCGGATGACAATACATGGCAGCTACGGCGTGCGCGGTGATCTCATTTTTAACCAGATCCGCCCCGGAAAGAACCCCGGTCAGGCGCCGTCCACTACCGGTGCATCCCACTCCGAGAACCTCTAAATCTTGAAATTGCTCCATTATTGAGCGTAGTCCGTTTTGGATAGCCGCTATCGGCTGCCCATGCGTGCGCAGATATAGGTTGTGCTGCATCTGACCTGTTTCCGACAGAATTACAATGTTCGTGCTGACTGACCCTACGTCTATTCCCAGATACCCCTGCACTTGCTTTCGTACCTTCCCCTCTTGATTCAGCTTGGTGTCGCTTGGGCCAGTGTGCCCAGGCGCTATGATCCGCCCGCCCCCCGCCGGCCGGCCCCGCCTGTGCGCTTAAGCGCGCCCGGTGCGGCGCCGTTTGACCATATCGGTGAATGCTTCCAAGCGCGTGATGATTCCGGCCTCGGCAGAATGCTCGTCCACAACCAAGGTCATGATTGGCACATCGAAGTCCGCACTCACTTTAGGCAGGATGCTTTGTGCCACAATTTCCGGCATACATGTAAAGGGTGCTACATGAATAATGCCGTCCACGCGATTATTAGCATAATTGACCGAATCAGCCACACTTTCCAGTCCGTGCCCGCCAACAAAATGCGGCAGATAAGGGCCAGCCAGCAAGCGCGCCTTTTTTTGCATGTCAAAACGCAGCAGGCTGTAAAATTGCCCACGCAGCCAATCAGACAGAAAAGAGGAGCGTCTAACTAATACGCCCATTTCACCGAGCAATCGTTCCAGCTGCCTGTTAGCAAAAGGCTCGAGCATCACATAGATTTCGCCCACCAGTCCGATTACAACTGGCTGGCGCTGCAGATCGACCGGTACTTGCTGAAAAAGTGTGCCTATTTCTTCTAAAAGCTGGGGCAGATTTTGGCGGTGCTTAGTTTGGCGTAGTTTGGCAATTGCTTTGCTGCGCGCTGCTGTGGCGGAGCCGCGTACCGTTTCGAAAGCGCGCACTTGATGCGTCATTTTTTCAATATCGTCGACAATCTGAGCCTTCGCCCACGCCAATCTAGCCGCCGCGAGTGTTTCTGACAAACTGACCTTGGTAAGCAGGGGCTTAAAACGCTGCCACGCCAAAGATAGCTGTCCTTTAGGCGGTTCCAGGACCATCATATCGAAGTCGTAGCCAGCGTCTTTCAAAATCTCGCGCTGAACTTCAGCATAGTAGCCAAAGCGACATGGACCAACCCCTCCGCCCATCAGAATAACATCGGCCCCGTTTTCCATGGCTTCAATATAATTGCCCAGATTGATCTTTAGCGGCAAACAGGCAGTCTCTGGCGCGCCGTGCTGTCCCAGTTCAATTGTCCTTTCAGTGATGGGTGGTGGTACAATCACCTCGTGGCCAAGGCCTTCCAGCAGAGATTCCACAGCCACATACATGGTTCCCATATGCGGGAAAGTACATCTCACAAGCGGCCCCTCCTGGTTAGCATTTCTCCGAAAGCCTCTACTCTGGTCAAAAAGCCGGCTTCTCCAGTATGTTCGTCCAGCACTAAAGAGATGAAGGGGATGCTCAGCCGGCGGGCTTCTCTTTCAACCACTTCGCCAATCATTGAGTCCGGTCCGCAGCCAAAAGCTGCTAAATGCATGACACCTGCGACTTGCTCAGCAGCGAACAGATGCATCGCTGTCCCAACCATGCGGCGTCCCAGACTCCAGAAAATTGCTTTTGAAAGCTTGTCAGCCTCGTACAAAGCATTGCGAGCGGGGACGCTTTCCATAGTAGTCACCCGAAAATGCATTCCGGACAGGCGTGTTTTGAGTCCCAGGTTAAAGCCGCCGTCATGAACGTTATAAGGGTGTCCCAGCAGCAAAATGTTCGGCTTTGGCATGTTGCTGCTGAGCCCAGACTCCCCGGTCCCTCTTCCCTCTGCCTTACCGCCGTTCCTCCTACCGCTTGATCTTTGCCGATCCCGCTCCCGATTATCCCAGCTGTCACGACAATCTAAACTGGCAATCGCCTGATTTGGATCTAATCCAGCCAGCAGCATCTGTTCATATTCCTTTTGCATGGATTGCCCGGCATGAAAAGCTGCCTTAGTCTGACGCGCCGAACCGTCGCCTAGCTGGACAGCCGCATCGCAGGCCGCGCGCCATAAGCCGTTGCTGCCTCTGAGACCATCTTTGCGGGCATCGACTTCCACTTCGATCAGGGGCGGCAATTCAGGCAAGGACGCCCTAATCATTGATGGCAGTCCCATGAATTTCGGACAAATATAGGTCTTCTGTTCCAAGCTGACCAGCCGCGGCAGAAAGACGGCATCGACGCTGTCTTTGAGCGCCAGAGCATGCCCAAAAAAGATCTTTACCGGCAGGCAGGCTTCGCCCACAGTCTTTTCAATACCACTTTCCAGCAGCTTTTTGGTTGTCTGTCCGGAAACGCAGACCTGATGTCCAAAATGCTCCAAAAACCCCTTCCAGAAGGGAAAACAATGATAATAAAGTAACGCTCGTGGATAACCAACTCGCATTTAGTTTGCATCGCTCCCGGCCCTGTTAATTATTTCTCTGATCGCCCTGACCGTAATGTTGGCATGATGATCGGCATGGTTTTGTTTGCCCAAATCGCCAATGCCAATCACGATCGGTACCTGCAATCTATTTAGAACGTCGACTGTATCACCTTCGACTTTTTGATGATCCATCTGCTCCGGAACGCCGTCCTTATCGACCGGCCCGCTAATCAATTCACCGTTACGGTCTACAGAAGCCATAACTGGCACGCCCTCCACCTTCGCGGTATGCGACGCGACTGCCAAAACTCCCAATAGCTCAATGGAGTCCTCTGTTGCCAACTGCTCGATCAGTTTTTCGCCAGGCCCTTTTCGGCGCGTTCCGGCATCATCCACCATTACCAGTACCGGTTCACCTTCCGCATCATGAATTAACTCGATCAGTGCCGGCGCGTCAATTTCCGAAGGATTCCCTCCCGAAGCTGATATGCACCTCCCGCCAACGCGTCGAGCGGCTTCTTCAACGACATGCTGGGCAACATGATCACCGTCTGTGATCAGGATTACCTGTTTCTTGGTCTTTTGCTGCAATTACGCTCAGCTCCTTTTTCACCGATTCGACCAATTCGCAGAGCAGATCATAACTGCGAATAATTCCGTGCGCTACAATCGGGCGTCCGATCTTTACAAAGTGCAACTGCCGTGAAAGAAACCCGCCAAATTTGGCGAGCCAGCCAATCGCCCCCAGTGTTTCGACGATCAGGAACTCCCGGGAAGGGACCGCCAATATTGCTGCCAGACTCTCGATGGCAGATTGTGCTTGTACCCTGCAGCCATCCAGCCCCACAATATATATTTCACAACCTTCCGTATCACAGCCAACGAACTTAGGGACCCCTAAGTCACTTGCTTCTGAAACATCAAATAGCGGCAGTTTGGTCAATTCTGGCACGGTTGGCGTCTGCTGCGGATCGAGATAGCCAAGATGAATCGCGGAGGCCACCACCGACGAGTGCGCGCGGCCAAAGCACATATATACTACTTTCATTAATACCCCAAATTTTCTTTCGCATTTTTTACGACTGCCGCTATTTTCGCAAATGACTTGATCGATTCTCGGCAATTCAGGCGCAAACCGCTGGGATCCGCCATCGCCAGCTTCTTAGCCAGAAAACAGCGCCAGGCTGGAATCGACTGACAATCGAAAAATAGAAATTGTGCCTCCGATTTAAATAACTGCCTGGTCGCTTCCAAAATCACGCGCTGGATCATTTCGGCTTTGTTCAGGCAGCCCAGGGTAAACACCGCGTTTTTATACCCGTCAACCCCTGCGAGATATAAACGTCCCGCCGCCCGATCAACGCGTCCGTAATTGGGCAGCGCCAGAAGTTCCCCAATCTTTGGAGGGCGTTCCTCCGATAGATACCCCAAGTGGATCATCGCCGCCATCGGAGAATCAAAGATGCCGTCCCAGCAGTAATAAACAACATTCACGACAATCCCTCCCCAAAGACCGGGCACCTGTTTTATATTCTCCTTCCGGCAGCGGGGATATACTGAGACGCAGGGACACAAGGGGACGGTTCTTCTGTGCTATCCATGGTTTTGATATACCATGGCACAAAAGAACCGTCCCCTTGTTTCTGAAATTATTAGCACAGAAGAACCGTCCCCTTGTGCTATTCTTCTTTGTCTTTGATCATGTCGGCGATGGTCACGGGGGCTGATTCTGGTTGCATGTATTTTTGGTATTCCACTTCTTCCGCGCTTGGCTGAACCGCTTCACGCATCGACAGACTCAGGCGACGGTTTTCGGGATCCACTTTGATAATCTTAGCCTGCACTGTCTGTCCGGGTGATACTACTTCTTCAGCCTTGGCCACCCGCTGATTGGACAGTTGCGAGATGTGAATCAGGCCCTCAATACCTTCCTCAATTCTGACAAAAGCGCCAAATGGAGCAATCCTGGTAACCGTGCCGCTGACCACCTGGCCCTCACTATATTTCTCGGCGATCCCTTCCCACGGATGCGGCGACAAGGAGCGCATGCTGAGAGAGATGCGTCCTTTTTCGGTGTCTACCTTAGTAACTTCCACTTTAACTTTCATACCTGCCGACAGACGCTCCGCAGGGTGCTTCAGGCGCTCCCAGGATATTTCTGAGATATGCAGGAGCCCTTCAACGCCTTTGCCAAGATCGACAAAAGCTCCAAAGTCAGCTAAGCGGGAAACCACGCCTTCTTTGACATCGCCTTCCTGCAGGCTGGCAAAGATTTCTTTCTTGTTTTCCTCATACTGCGCATCAAGAATAGCCCGTCTGGACAGAACCACTCTGCGACGGCGCCCTTCTTCCAATTCGGTGATCATAAAGTCGCAGGTCTCACCGATAAATTTGGACAAATCTTCAACAAAGCCCCGATCAATCTGCGAGGCCGGAATGAAAGCACGCACGCCAGCCAAATCCGCAATCAGACCGCCTTTGACGACTTCTTTAACCTTGGCCTGCACCGGCGTATGATCGCGATAATGCTGATTTAGATCTAGCCAGACAGTTTGCTGCGCCGCCTGCCGGGCCGACAGCTTAATTTTGTCTTCGTCCGCAGCCCGCAGAACCAACACATCGATGACATCTCCGACTGCGACAACCTCTTTGGCAGACATGACATCTTTAGCAGTAAGATCCGCCAATGGAATAGCCAGCTCGGATTTTGTCCCGACATCCACAAACACCATGTCATCCCTTACCTGGACTACATGTGCTTTGACGATTTCGTTTTCTTCCAGATGGCGGATGTCACGGCGTCCATATTCCTTTTCAAAGTCGTACCCGGCCATCGATTCCCCACCTTCGGAAGCTACCTCCTCAGGAACAACTTCCTGCTGCTCGGAATCCTTAACCTTTCCCTGTTCATCGATTTCCATCATCCGATTTACTACCTCCTCAATCTGTCCCTGGGGGGTTGAAGCCCCCGCTGTTAAGCCTATTTCAACCGCTCCAGCAAACCATTCCGGCTTAAGTTCTGCGGCGCTTTCGATCTGATAAGCCGGCGTCCCTGTTGAACGGCAAATTTCAAATAACCGGGCGGTATTCGCACTATTGCGGCCACCGATTACTACCATTACGTCAACTTTTTTGGCCATCTTTTCGGCGGCATTTTGTCGCTCAACCGTGGCATTACAGATTGTGTTAACAATTAAAAATTCGCGGGTTTTAGGCAATAATGCGCAAGCCACTTCCTGAAAATCTTCATAACGCTGGGTGGTCTGCGAAAGTAAAGCTACCTTTTTACTGCATTGCAGCGCCTTGGCCTCTTCCGTTGATTCAATTACATGGATTGTGCCGTCCACACTGCCCAATATCGAGCGCACTTCCGCATGCTCACGTTCACCCAGTAGCACCACATAGTAGCCATCGCCGCATAACTCATTTGCCCTTTTTTGAGCCTGTTTCAAGCAGGGGCAGGTGGCGTCGACCACCTTTAGTCCTTTGGCTACAGCACGTTCAACTTCGTCGCGCGTTGCTCCGTGCGAGCGAATCACCATAATCCCGGCCTCGGCGGATACAGGATCATCGATCACCCGCACACCCTGATCGCTCAACTCCTTGACTACTCTGGGATTATGGATCAGTGGTCCCAGAGTGCAAACCGGGCCTTGTCCTTCTTTTAGTACATCCTGAACAATATCAAGCGCCCGCTTGACTCCAAAACAGAAGCCCGCCTTATCAGCAATATGTATGTTCATATTCATCCGTTGGTCACCGGCCTCGAATTTTCTTCCGACTCTCCGGCTGCAACTGCTGCTTCAGCAATATCAATGATACGCTGCACAACTTCTGAAATGCTCAATGACGTCGTATCAAGTAAAATGGCATCCATAGCCGGCTTTAAAGGAGCGACAGCCCGTCCTGAATCGTTGGCATCTCTACTTTGCAAATCCGCCCTGATTTGCTCAAACACCGCGTCGCTCTCCCGGCCTCTCTTGAGCAGTTCACTCACCCTGCGGCGGGTCCGTTCATCCAAAGAAGCTGTCAGAAATATTTTAACCTGCGCATGGGGCAAAACGACGGTGCCGATATCTCGACCATCCATCACAACTGAATTGCGGTGCGCAAATTCCCGCTGCTTGTTAAGTAAGGCCTGACGCACACCCGGCCAGGCTGACACGCGCGAAGCGCCCTCGGAAATATGGTGCGTGCGAATGGCGTTTGAGACATCTTCGCCATCCAAAAGTACGCGCGATTGCCACACTGCTCCTTCGCCCAGGCATAAGCCAGTCAGCTTGATCTGGCAGGATTCGGCAAGATCAGTCAAAGTCGCCTCATCATCCCAAGAAACGCCCATCCGAAGAGCTTTCAAGGCTATTGCCCGGTACATAGCGCCAGTATCGATATAGGTAATGCCTAAACGCTCGGCAACCAGTCGGGCGACGGTACTCTTTCCGGAACCTGCCGGACCATCAATCGCAATTATCAGACCGGAGGACAAATTTAATACACCACCTGCAAACGGTGTGGCTTTGCCAGCCGCACCGCAAACAAATTCAACAAGCCGCTAAAATTTCCTGCAAAATTCAACACTCCAGATCCGGTCGCAGTGCGGCCGCCTCTTTTAAGAAAATATGCCTAATGGCGCTTTGGGGTTTGTCAGTATTCCACAAGATCAGGATCCGGACGCATTGCGGCAACGAACCCGGCGGGTTGATTTCACTAGTGCCAAACAATGGTACTGCTTCGTAGCCAGGCAGTGTACGGGCAGCGGTTGCCGGGAACCCAGCGTTCAAATCCGGAGTGGAACTGAATAATACGGCGGCTAGATCCTCTGTTTGAAAACCATTGACATTAGTCATTTTGCGCAGCAGTTCCACCACAGCCTCAGTGATTGCCAATCCGCTGTTTTCATCAACGGTAATCGCACCGCGTATACCTCTGACGGCCACGTTCATTCTCCCCTCTGGCAAAGCCTTTTCATTCTCCCCTCAGATCGCTGATTAATTCTCCTTCCCAGCGTTCCATGGGGCACAGTTTTGTCCGCCAAACCCCGCTGCGCAGCAATACCTGCGTAATCAAAAGCAATATGAAAAGAGTGATCGACAAAAAGGCGACCATTTTTCCAGTAAAGTCAAACCATTTCATGCCTGCGGACTTCTTAACAGTCATACACATCCACCCCCGCGGGTCAGTTTTTGTGACAATACTCCGCAGCTCCGACACCGGCAGCATAGCCAGTAGAAAAAGCTGCCTGCAAGTTGTATCCACCAGTATAGCCATCCACATCAATGACTTCTCCGGCGAAAAACAGACCTGGTGCAAGTTTGGATTCCATTGTACGTGCATTGATCTCTTTGATATTGACGCCTCCGGAAGTGACAATCGCCTCGGCTATTGGCCGATAACCGGTGACAGTCATGACCAGTTTTTTTAGCAGACTGACCAGCCCCAAACGCTGCTCCCTGGTAATCTGATTGACCGGCGTATCTCCGTCAATACCGCAGAGTGCAATGATGACCGGGATCATCTTCTTGGGCAGCAGCGCATCCAGCGCATTACTGAAATGCTTACGCGAAATACTTGTCCAATCACGCACAACCCGGGCATCCAGTTTTTCAATATCCAAGGCGGGCTTTAAATCCAATTCCAGAACAATGCGCATCGCTGGCACTTTTTGCGCTTTTCCCGCTGTGAAGGCCGCCGCACCTGTGCCCGGCTGCATGGCGCGCACCACCGCCCGGCTAAGTGATAAAACAATTGGGCCGGATACACCATAATGCGTAAACAGCATTTCACCAAATTCTTCTCCGATAATCTGCTCGCCTGACAGCGCCCGCATGGTTACATTTTTCAGACTTAACCCCTGTAGCTGGGGAACCCATTTTTCGGTAGTTTCAAGTGGCACCAATGATGGAAAAGGATTTGCTATAGTATGCCCATACTGGCGGGCAAAACGATAGCCATCTCCCGTTGAACCGGTTGCGGGGTATGACAAGCCACCTGTAGCAATTATTACAGCCTTACATTGCAGCGCATCCTGACTGTGCGGCCCCGCCTGGCTGCCCAACCCATCCTGAACGCCGCCAACGCCGCCAACGCCGCCGCTGAATGCTATTTGGAAGATGTGACGGTTATCGCCCCCATCATGTTGCGCCTTGCATTCGTCCACTCTTTCCACCCGACTGTCTGGGCGGAATTGCACTCCAGCCCCCGCCGCAGCATTGCGCAAAGCTCTGACAATATCCGATGATCGATCGCTTTCAGGAAAAACCCGGCGTCCTCTTTCCACTTTAAGCGGTACGCCCTGCTCTTGAATAAAACGCATCAAATCATCAGGAGTAAACCGGCTGACCGGACCGAGCAAAAAACGACCGGTTTCCGGAAAGGCAGCCACAATACCCTGCGGATCCGTGCCATTGGTAACATTGCAGCGGCCTTTGCCAGTCAGCAGTATTTTGCGCCCTGGATGGTGGTTACGCTCGACTAAAACTACCTTGGCACCTGATCTGGCAGCGGCATAAGCGGCCATCATTCCTGCCGCCCCGGCACCGATTACGACGATATCGACCACTGATTCAGGCCTCCCGTTCCTGGCGGGCTGGTTTCTGGCGCTCTGTTTTCTGACAGCCCATTTCTTCGGCTTTTTTAGCCAACAGTTCTCGAATGCGCGGTAAGGCTTCTTCGGCGGCCTGTTCCCCGGCAGCAATACATTCAGCCGCTCTGTAAAAGCCTGCCGGACCAATTTTGTCAGTGTTAGGCGCGATCACCAAATCGGCGCTTTCCAGCTGTGCTTTATTAATATAGGCTCCCATCACTTCAAAGGCTTTAAACAGTACTTCCACGAAATTGCGCGGCTCGCTGGATCCCTGATCGTGGGACACATCCACCGCGATCACTACATCAGCCCCCAAATCGCGTACTGGCTTTACCGGGACATTGTTAATAATGCCACCGTCAACTAGCATCCGGTCTCCGCATTTGACCGGTTCGAAAACTCCCGGAATGGCGATGCTGGCCCGCACTGCCGAATAAATCGGGCCGGATCTGAAAATTACGGGTTCTCCGCTGCCCAGATCGGCGGCGATAATCGCCAGCGGCATTTGGAGTTCCTCAAAATTGCGATTCTTAGTAAGGACCTGGATCACGCGTTCAATTTTGTCACCCGAAATTAGGCCCATTTTATTAAAGCGGATGTCCACCAACGTTTCCCAGCGGAGTTTTTCCGCCAGACGCGCTATATAATTGGGGTCCGTTCCAACGGCGTAAACTGCTGCGACGACCGCACCCATGCTTGTTCCAGCCAAATAGTCAACATTGATGCCTTCTCTTTCCAGCACACGTAGCACGCCAAGATGAGCCATACCCCGTGCCGCACCTCCTCCGAGCGCCAGACCCAGCCCGACAGATTTCTTCTCCAAATTAATTGCCCCTTCTTTCCCTCATCGCACTCCGCCTTATCAAAATCTGTGTATGTATCCCACTTGGGAAAAATGCGCGCAGCCAGTGATCCAGCCATCATAAAATGAATCTTGTACGCCTACCGCCTATCAATATACCATAAAAGGGAATGAGCGCGCAAAAAGGTCTTTTATAGGATAACAAAAGGATTTAGGGCAAATCAGCGGAATTCTAAAGCAGCGGAGTTCCAAGTGATAATTTGCATGCTTAATTTTACAACGCGGAGGTCATTAAAATTGAAAGATGTCCAAAGTCTTACGGATAATCGCGGAATTGAAATACAGAGAGTAGGAATCAAAGATATCCACTTGCCATTCTTAATCCGAACTATGGATAATGGCTTTCAAAGCGTGCTAGCCAATATATCGCTAAGCGTTAACCTCCCCCAATATTTCAGGGGAACGCACATGAGTCGGTTTGTTGAAATCTTAACCTCCTGGAGCGAAAAACCCGTTTCCGGACATGAAATCAGACTGATTCTCGAAGAGACCACCCAGTCATTATCGGCATCGCAAGCGGAACTTAGTCTGCGCTTCCGTTATTTTCTGAAACAGGCGGCACCCGTAAGCCACCAACAGGCTTTTCTTGATTACCGCGCCGAATTTTGGTCCCGGCTTTCCGGCAAATCATATGACTATACTTTAGGCGTGGAAGTTCCGGTCAATTCCCTTTGCCCGTGCAGCAAAGAAATTTCAGCCTATGGCGCCCATAATCAGCGCGGGGTGATCCGCACCCGGATTCGCTGTCATCCCAAGCAGTATCTCTGGATTGAGGAGCTGGTTGAGCTGCTGCGCAACCAGGGCAGCGCCCCCATTTTCCCATTGCTAAAGCGGGAGGATGAGAAATTTATCACCGAAAAGGCTTACGAAAACCCCAAATTCGTTGAGGATGTACTGCGCGACTCAGTTTTAGCCTTACGCTCGGATCAACGCATAAAATGGTTCGATTTGGAGGTCGAGACCTTTGAATCGATTCATAATCACAGTGCCTTTGCCAGCCATACTGAAAAAAAGGCTCCGGCAGAGCCGGAGCAGATTCTGTAGTTTAGTTTACGGAAGCATCCGGTTCTGAATTCGGTTCGGGGTCGAGTTTTGGCTGCGGCTTCGATTGTTCAAATCTTTAATTAGCCTATCGAGTCGAGTCAAATCCCTGAGGGTCATATCCTTATCGCGCAGATTGACATTCGCCTTCAACCTGGCATAGATGGCGTCGAACGACGCGGTATCAATCGCCGGCCGCATCCCAGTCGCGCGGGGTTTAAAACGTGCCCATAGCGAACCGAGCCTGGTCGTCTCCCGACGAGCCGTTGCCCAGTCCCCATCCCTGGTTGCTTCGCGCGCCTTACTAATGGATGTATTTAGATCCTTAATATCGGTCTCGCTTATGCCTGGAACCCGCTTTGTTGGAGACTGTTCCGGAATAACTCTGCGGGTAATACGGGTCGGAGTGTTCGGACTTCCATTCCTGCGAGTCATCGTACTCGAGAAAAGTCCTAATCCGGCCACTGCCAGAGCCAGCAGAGCCAAAACGGGTACAATCCAAGAATTGCGCTTCCCTTCCCTTTCCAGTTCCACATGGCGCTCTGGTTCACGTTCACGAGACTCGATCTTATGGAACTCAAGGCCATCCTCATGCCTATCCTCGTTCTCATGATCATGCCCATGCATTTCAAGATGCTCTCCCAGGCGCTTTTCTTCATCCATTGCCGTGATCACCTCCCGGCTTTAGCTTGACCGGATTGCGAGGCTTCATGAGGTGGCAACGGAGGATTAATTGTCAGGCTATGCCGACAATGTCAACAGCTCGGAGTGTCAGGAAACAAAAGTCAGCCAAGCTTCGGTCAGCGAAAAAGCGCGGCCGTCTTCCGCTCCAATCCATCGAACACGATCGCTGAGCAGGCGCACTATTTTGGCGGAATCCTCCCGCGGGCAAGATTCCACGATCTGCACTTGCCCGGGAATGCGATCCGGATCAACCATCTCAGCTTGTTTTCCGTAAAAATCAACCTGTTCCAGGCGGCCCTGCCGAAATACTTTTAGGCATTCTTCAGCTTCCTGAAATAGGACTATTTTGAGCTCGTCGATAAAGGGACGTCCCTGACAGAATTCTTCAAACGCCCGTAAAACAAGGGTGTTATTGTTCCGTTCAATAAACTCAAATGGTCCGGAACCGATCGGAGCGTCAAAAAAAACTTGCGCAGGTGCCTGACACTCTTCCTTTGGCAAAATGGCAGCAGCAGGATGTGATAATAAAAGTGGCCAGTTCGGGTCAGGTTGATCGAGGTCAAACCGAATTCGGTTTGGAGCTATAACCTGTAATCCCGCAAGTTCCCGACTCTGGCCACCTTTGAAATTGATAATCCCTGTAATCGCGGCAAAAAGCTTGGCATAGGGCGATCGCAACAGCATCCGTTCCAGCGAAAATTGAACATCTGCCGCCATTACTGTTCGGCCATTATGAAACCGTACCCCGGGGCGCAATGTGAAAAACCATGTGGTAAAATCCTCGTTACACGACCAGTTGATTGCCAACGAAGATGACGCATATTCACCGGCATGTTTGGTCAGACATTGATATAAATAACCATTAATATGCAAAGACAATGGATCATTTGCCGTGGCAGGGTCCAGATTCACCGCATCTGCCAAAAAGCCAGCGCTATATTCGTCACGGCGTTGCGCCGCATTTGCCGGTGCAGCCACCAGTGATGCCGTTTTTTGGTAGAGTGTATCATTGAATTCAGTTAAGATTTGTCTGGCTTGACAGAGCGCTTGCGCTTGAGTACTCAACCGCGCCCGGTTTTCGGCGCAAATGCGCAAATCGTCATGGTTACTCTGGGCTGTTTTGCCCAAATTGCCGAGCGGCTGAGCCATATTCCTAATCTGTTCCAGAGCAGCATTGCTCCCATCTGTCAGCATTGCTGCGGATTCCGGCAGCATAGCGGCAACTTCCGCCAGCCTGAAGCTATCATTCTGAGAGGTCACAACCATTGACTGAATATTCTTAACAGCGGCCAACATCTCCACACTCTCTCGCAACGCTGTACGGCAATGTTTAATAAGATCATTTCCTGATTGTGCGACGGCCTGTGCCAATGAATCTGTTTGTTCAGACAGCTTAGTAACGCTGACCGAGGTCTCGGAAAAGTCAGTCTCCCACTTATCCGCAGCTCGAACTGCTTCTATGTTGGCATTCAAAGATAGCAGCCGGGCTTGCTCGGCGCTGCTAAAAATGGATCCGGCTTCTTTTTCAAGACCTGGTATCAGAGCAGAGCATAAACGCAACTGTGCTTCTAGGTTATGTAGGCCATCGAACAGGTCTTGGAGCCGTGTCGATGCGGCAGCAGCATCCTGCTGCAATTGGGTGATCAAAGTGTCTGTGTCAAAGATAATTTCGGCGATCAGGGTAGCAGACTCCTGCAGCTTAACGGCCGAACGCCCAGATGCGGCCGCACTGCGCATGACTTTGGCGAAGCTATCCAAACTGGCATTCTTTTTTTCGGGGGCAAAGACCTGCAAGACCGCCTCATTATCAAAAACGGCGATTGCGTTCTCTAGATTGAATTCCAGTTTGGCAAGGCTTTGACCGATTAAGGAAATGCTGCGCAGTAAAGCGGCGGTTTTTTCGGGTTCTAGTCTTGCTAACACTTTGGAGTCCAAAGCATGACACGCTCCTTTACGCAGACTTGAGCATACATCTGCATTAATTGATTAGACCAGTTGATTAGTCTCACATAGCGCGTCGGCTGTCTAAACCTATTGCTGCTGAACCCAAACCTTAGCCAGGTCCACATAGCCTAGTGGATTCAGCTCAAAGTCGCGGACATTATCGCCAACTGCAAAGGCGTGCACGGGATGGTAAAGGAAGACCCAAGGTGCTTCCTTGTGAATATGCAATGCCAAATCACGATATACCTGGGTTCTTTCATCAGCACTTTCAACTGCCCGTGCCTTCTTAAGCATGCGGTCAGCGTATGCATCGATAAATGCTCCAAAATTACCGGAATTTCGCGAACCGGAATGAAACAACGGATAGAGAAAACTGTCAAGATCCGTCGTCTCAGCCGACCAACCGGCAATGTATAAATGCGCTGGCGCCAAATAAACCGGATTCTGAAAATCCTCCCAGGAGAGTACTTCTATTTCTGCGGGTACACCAATCCTAATAAGGCTTTCCGCCAGGAACTCCGCCAGTTCTACAAACAAACCGGCGTCCGCCGTAAACAGACGCAGCGGCTTTTCCGCAGAGGCGCTCCAGCCACATCGCTGCAACAAGAGGGCCGCCTTTTCGGGGTTATATTCATACTCCGGATAAACCGCTCCACCAAGCCATTCTGACGGAACTGGTCCATAGGCTGGCAAGCCGGCTCCGGCCAGCAAATCGTTGATCAATCTTTGGCGATCAACGCCATAGTTGAGTGCCTTGCGAAAATCCATGCTGCGCCACGGACCAGGCCGTGCCAGGTTGAATCCGGCAAAGAATGTTCCGAACGCCGTCCGCTGCGCCAACGATTGAGAATGAAACTGACGGATTTGGCTGCCGCTCAGTCGCAGATGACTGAGGTTGCCACGCAGAAACTGTGCCAAACGCTCACCGCGATCCGGATTGATCTCAAAAGTGATTCTTCCAGTGAATGGCCGCCCTTTATAATAATTATCAAAGGCCTCTAATAGCAGAGCATTCCGGCTTTGCTGCTGAACTCCCCGCAACAGATAGGCACCGCTGCCTACCAGAACTGGTTTCCGGCTGCCATTCTCCTGATCCGCATGTCGGATTTTTAATATGGAACAAGCCACATGCGAAAGATTAGCCGCAAAAGGCTGATAGGACTGCTCGAGATGAAAGCGTAGCGTATGCCCATCTACCACTTCGATGCCTTCAATTTGAGGGGCTGAACCTGACAAATAATCAACTGCACCGTTGATCATCATTAACAGCCAGGAGCCCGGAGAACGCAGCTGAGGCGACAGGACCCGCTGCAGAGACTCCGCAATTTCGGTCGCAGTAATCGGTGTGCCATCATGGAAGCAAGCGTTTTTCCTGATATAAAAAGTCCACTCTCTGCTCTCATCTCTGGATTCCCAAGCAAAAGCCAATCCCGGCAACAAACCGCCCGCGCTATCGATATCAACTAACCTGCCATAGATCAGGCGGCACACTTCTGCAGAAGCTGAATCATCCGCAAAAAGCGGATCAAAGGACTGCACCGGACCTGGCAAAACCAGGTGATAGGCGGTTGCATCCCCATTAGCTGCATTGGTGGCTGACGGAAGATTCTCATCAATAAAAAGTCCGATACCAATATCAGTTTCTGTTAGAAAAGAAGCGTATCCGGCGGCTTGTGCCAACGCGGATTTCAGCCTGTTGGTCATCTTCTGCAACTGGTGCAAAGCTGCCATATAATTTTGTGCGATGCCAGCATAATCCTGCAGGGCCTTGATCGATTCATCAGCAAACAACGTTACTCCCCGACCGGCGTCATTAAACTGATCCAGGATTTTGAAAAGTCGTTCAATGCCCTCTGTCAACCGGCTGATTCTTTCAGCATTGTCTGTTAACGACCGTTCTGTCGCCGCAGCCGCTTCCAGACATGATGACAAGTATTCCAGACAGACCGCTATTTCGTTGCGTAGATTAGCGGCGACCGGGATAATATTCGCAGCGGTTTCTTTATTCTTGACCGCCAATTTATTAACTTCGCCAGCGATTACCGAAAAACCCTGACCGGCAAACCCGGCCTTTTGTGCTTCCTGAATCGCCTTGTGAGCCAGCTCATTTGTTTTCTCGGCAATTTGCCCGCTGGATTCTAATTCTGCTAAGATTCTTACGGATAGCTCTCCCAGCGTTTGCACGTTTTCGGCGAGTTTATCGAGCATCAACATCGTATTGCTAAATTTCCCGGCCGCAGCCAGTGTATGCTCACGAGAGGCTTTCAGTATTTCGCCAAAGCTGCTCTGAATTTCTTTCAGCTGTAAACCAGCAGACAGACTACCATTTGGCGCAGTGACGATCCCAACTGCATCGGTCATGATCGTGGCACACTCTTCTGAGAAACTGCATTCTTTTTGATGCGCCTGCAGCGCACCGCCAAACAGAACTGCTGAACGCTCTGCGTTACCGACCACTTCTGTCAGAAGTGCCTTCAGCCGATTAAGCGCCAAGGTCTGTAGGCGGCTGGTCTGTGCAATTTGAGCTATCAGGTTTTCCATGCGGCACCTCTCGCCTGTTTATTCTTCGCAGGTTACACGGCAAAGAGACTGAGCTGGTCCGAATCAGGCATTCCCTGTAGACACCCGTGTCTTTTGAGTGTATCAATTACAGCTGATGAAAGCCTGGCCCTGGTTTTTAAGTCTTCCACAGACATAAACTCACCTTGAGCGGCGGCTTCAGCCAACTGCTGAGCAGCGTTCTCACCCAGCCCCTGCAGGCTGCTGAGCGGCGGCAGTAAACCCTCCGTCGTAATTAAAAACTTTCGGGCGTCCGATTTGTAAATGTCTACTTTGAGGAATTTGATACCACGCGCTATCGCCTCAATGACTACTTCAATAATGGTAGCCAGATTCTCCTCTTTACCGGTAGCTTCTTTGCCTTTCGCCTGAATTTTACGTAGCTCAGAGCGTAGAAAATCTGCGCCCTTGGACACCATGTCAGCGTCAAATTCGTTAGCTCTGACAGTGAAATAAGTTGCATAAAAGGCTTCCGGATAATGAACCTTAAAATAAGCTATTCGGAAAGACATCATCACATAGGCGGTCGCATGCGCTTTAGGGAAGAGATAGCTGATTTTGCGGCAAGACTCAATATACCAATCCGGTACATCGGCCTGTCGCATCACAGCTTCGTCTTCATCAGAGACGCCCCTGCCCTTACGAACCGATTCCATAATCTTAAACGCCGTCTTCGGCTTAACCCCCAGATATATCAAGTGATTCATGATATCATCCCTGGCAGAGATGACATCCGCGAATTTCGCCTGTCCAGAACGCACCAGCTCCTGGGCGTTTCCCAGCCAAACGCCGGTCCCGTGTGAAAGACCGGATATTTTGATCAGTTCGCTGAAAGTGGTTGGCTTAGTGTCTTCCAGCATTTGCCGAACAAATGATGTTCCGAATTCGGGGACTGCCAAAGTCCCTAAGTTCGTGCCGCTTTCCTCAGCTGTGACACCAAGCGGCTCGACGCTGGAAAAAATGCGCATTGTATCCGGATCATCCAGCGGCACGCTGCGGGGATCAATACCGGTCAGATCGTGCAGCATCTTAATAACAGTTGGATCATCATGTCCGAGAATATCAAGCTTTACCAAGCGCCCTGACAGCGAATGATAATCGAAGTGCGTCGTGATCCAACCGGCATTCTTATCATTGGCCGGATATTGCACCGGAGAAAACTGGTGAATATTCCGATTCGGCGGGACGACCATCATGCCGCCCGGATGCTGTCCAGTGGAGCGTTTTACGCCAGTGCACCCTTTCACCAGGCGATTTATTTCCGCGCGGCGTGCATGGGTGCCGTGTTCCTCCAGATAGGCTTTGACAAAACCGAAAGCCGTTTTCTCAGCCAAAGTTGTAATCGTACCAGCCCGGAATACATAGTCCTTGCCAAATAGCTCTTCCGTATAGCGATGGACGACCGGCTGATACTCGCCGGAGAAATTAAGGTCGATATCCGGCTCCTTATCACCCTCGAAGCCCATAAAAGTAGCAAAATGAATATCATGCCCATCTTTTACCAGCGGCTGACCACACTTAGGGCAATCCTTGGCTGGCAAGTCCACCCCTGATCCAATGCTGCCGCTCTCCATAAATTCGCTGTAGTGGCAGTTTCCGCACAAATAGTGTGCCGGTAAAGGATTGACCTCGGTGATCCCGCACAAGGTCGCGATCAGCGATGATCCTACCGATCCCCGTGAACCGACTAAGTATCCATCATCCAGGGACTTCTTGACCAGCTTATGCGCAATCAGGTACAAGACCGCATAGCCGTGTCCAATAATGCTCTGTAGCTCCCATTCAATTCTGTCAGATACGATGGCCGGTAATGGATCCCCGTATAACTGAACCGCCCGGTCATAAGCCATTTGCCGGATTTCTTCATCCGAACCCTCAATGATCGGAGGACAGAATTCATCTGGCACTGGCTTAATATCATCAATGGCGTCCACGATGCGATTTGGACAATCAATCACGACCCAGCGTTGTTCTTCGGGAGTGAGATAATCAAATTCAGCAAGCATTTCCGCAGTTGTGCGCATATACAGGGGTGCCTGCGCATCCGAACCTTCATAACCTTGCCCGGACTGAATGATGCGCCGATAAACCTCGTCCTCCGGATTAATAAAATGGACGTCGCCGGTTGCCACAACAGGTTTTCCGAGACGCTGGCCCAATTTGACAATCTGCTTGTTAAAATCAGCCAATTCTTCCCGTGAGGAAGCCTCTCCCGCGCGGATCATGAATTCATTGTTGCCAAGCGGCTGAATTTCAAGATAATCATAAAAAGAAGCAATCGACTCCAGCCTGGCATGATCGGTTCCACGTACTATTGCCCGGAACAACTCGCCCGATTCACAGGCTGAACCGATCAGCAATCCTTCGTGATACTGTTTGATCAGATGACGCGGTAGGCGGGGCGTTCTGAAAAAATACTCGGTGTGCGATAGCGACACTAGCTTATATAGGTTCTCCAGACCGGCCTGATTCTTGGCAAGCAGGATAATATGATATGGTTTTTGAAATTCATGTGCCCGTTCCTGGGCAATGCCGTTGAGACTCTGCAAGCGTTCCAGACCACGCGCACTGAGTACTTCCATCCCTTTCAGGAAAATTGCGCCGCAGGTGGCGGCATCGTCAGCAGCCCGATGATGCTGGCCGAGCGTAATCTCAAGATGAGCAGCAACAGTATCAAGTTTATGATTACGCAAATGCGGCCACAGAGTCCGCGCAAGCGCCAGTGTATCAACATAGGTTGACTGAGCCGCCCGGTTCAAATATCTGGCTGTTTTTGCTCTGATAAAACCCATGTCGAACTCGGCGTTATGAGCAATCAGGACGGCGTTGCCTGCAAATTTGAGAAACTTGTCCAAGGCCGCAGCCGTCTCCGGAGCTCCAGCTACCATTTCATTAGTGATACCGGTAATGCGTGTCGACTCTTCCGGAATTGACATCCCCGGATCCACAAAAGTGGTGAAATAATCCTTAATTGCGCCATCCTTAATTCTGACAGCGCCGATTTCTATGATTTCATCCGTCATATAGGATAGGCCGGTCGTCTCCAGGTCAAAAGCCACAAATTCCTGTTCCTGGAACAAACCATCGGCTTCGCCGCTGACGATCATACTCTGATCATCGACCATATACCCTTCCATACCGAAGATGATCTTGATCCCATGCTTTTTACCAGCGTCATACGCATCCGGGAAAGACTGCACTACTCCGTGATCAGTAATGGCTATGGCAGGCTGTCCCCACGCGGCTGCCTGACTCACGACCTGCTTCACATCGCATAAGGCGTCCATGGCACTCATTTGCGTGTGCAGATGCAGCTCCACCCGTTTTTCGGGGCTGACATCAACACGTTCTTCTTTCTCCATTTGGCCACGCATGATATCGTTGGGCATGAGAGTCAGTTCATTAGTGAAGCGATCAAACTGCGCCGAGCCCCGACAAATTAAGAAATCTCCGACTGCAAACGCATCGTTAATCGGACGCTTCGGTTCTTCAAATACTTTGGCAGCGATGGAATCAGTTCCATCTGTAATTTCAAAAGTAATTAGCTTCCTGCCGGTACGCAAGTCCCGGACATCTTTGGAAAAAACCTCGCCGGAAACAATTACTTGTTTTTCTTCATCAATGACATCCTGTAGTTTCATCGGCTCCCCGCTGATTTTGCGCCCCAAAATAACCGTCCCGGCTTCCGGCGCTTTGCCTTTTTTGCCATTAGCGTGTGCGCCAGCCCCGTTTTTGGCGTTCCCGATCTGACTGCTCTGGATGTCGTCCATAATCTGTTGAGCAATCATTTTACCGATATCTTCCGGCGGATTGACCGGCTGCAGTGAGACGACAACGTCTGTGCCGACCGATTTAGAAAGCAAGTCAGCTAAGCGTTCGGGGAAACCCCTGGTGTTAAGCCAGTTCGCGCCCAGTTCTCCCGACACATCCAACTTGATCGTCATGCCGTCGCACACCCAATGCTGCTCGCCGATCCAGCCCAATGCTCCCGGAAGATCCTGCATCAGGCATTTGACGCATTGATCCCAGACAAGCGCTACACGCCGCTCAAGCGGTATTTTTTCGCCCCGGTAACAAGGCCAGAATGTAATGGCGGAAATGCCGGTAAGGCACTCCCGGATGGCGGCTGCCAGTTCGTCGAGAGAAGCGGGAGCCGCTTCTTCCTCCAAAACAAGCTGTATCGTCCAGGCGCTGCTTGTGGAATCAACCAAGATATAATCCAGGACACCTTCCCGTATGATTTTGACGGCCTCAGCGGAAAGTTGCCTTTCAAGGATGCCTGGAATCGAAGTCAAAGTGCGGTTTTGGGGATCGATCCTATATTCGGGCAATAGTAGACCTCCAATGAATGAATCAGTGCGGTTTTATTTTTCCTTGCGGATTTCGGCAACAAGGTCGGTTAGTTCCTGCTTGAAAACGGAAAGAAGATCTGCGGCTGGCACTTTTTTGAGAATGCGGCCCTGACGAAAAATCAACCCTTCTTCATTACCGCCGGCGATGCCCAAGTCAGCTTCGCGAGCTTCGCCCGGTCCGTTAACTGCGCACCCCATAACCGCTATTTTAAGCGGCTTGTCAATGTCGGCCGCTATCTTCTCAATCTCCGCCGCCAGTTTCGGTAGATCTATGCGCGTGCGTCCGCAAGTTGGACAGGCTATTACCACCGGCCCTTTTTTCCTTAGATCCAGCGCCTTTAGAATGTCAAAGCCGGCTTTAATCTCCGGCACGGGATCGCCAGTGAGCGAAACCCTCAGAGTATCACCAATCCCCTGCCATAGAAGGATACCCAAGCCAACAGCCGTCCGGATTGATCCGGTTAAGAGCGTGCCCGCTTCAGTCACCCCTATGTGCAGAGGATAATTGCATTTTTGCGCCAGAATCCGATAAGTCTCGATCGTGGTAGGCACATCCGACGCTTTGGCTGACAGCACAATAGCGTTATGCCCCAATTCCTCTAAGACGGCTGCCTGACTAAGGGCGCTTTCAGCAAGTGCGGCGGCCGTAGGGCCTTGGTACTTCTCCAGCAGACTGCGTTCCAGCGAACCAGCATTGACCCCGATGCGAATGGGAACCTGCCGCTCGCGCGCTGCTGCTGCCACTTCGGCAATACGTTCAATGCTGCCAATATTGCCGGGATTAATGCGCACTTTATGTACGCCTGCTTCCATGGCGGCAATGGCGAGCCGGTAGTCAAAATGGATGTCAGCCACTAGTGGAATCGGAGCGTCTTTTAGGACGGCGGCCAGCACATCAACGGCCTGCTGATCAGGTACTGTCAAGCGGGCAATTTCGCAGCCTGCGGCTGCCAGTGCCCTTAGCTGATTGCGAACCGCTTGTTCGTCGTGCGGGTTGACGTTCAGCATCGATTGCACACTGACCGGTGCATTGCCACCGATTGTCAGACTGCCAACCTTGACCGGTCGGGTTGCACGTCGGGGCATCTGGCCATACCCGTATGTGTTATTAGACATGTAAGATCACCTTCATTTAAAAACCCGGTCCAGTAATTGAGCCGGGTCTTTTACTAATTATATCATTCTACGCCCAGGTTTTTGGGGCCGAGATGTTTTTTTCGGCTGAGCGGCCTTTTTGGACTGAGCGGCCTTTGGTGGCGGATTAGCCTGAGCGGCACCCTGAGAGGCGCAGCGGTCACATATACCCTTATTCTTTTTTACTTGGGCCGAGGCTTCCGTCCCACAACGCACACAAAATACGCCACTGGCCTTGAGACATCTGGAGCACATGCCCTTTTGATGAACTTCAGCTGGTGCCGGACGCCCGCAGGCGGGGCACAGGCAGGCCGAGCAATAACCATTGTTGGCGCGCAATTGATCAGGCACAAGCGCGCCGCAGCCTTTACAGGACCAGACTCCGTCGCGCGCTTTGCGCAACTCCTCAACACAAAAGCTGCATAAGTTCAGCGACTTCAGGATCGGTGCATGCTGAATCGTAGTGCCGCACCGTTGACAAAACCTTTTGGAAAGGCGTCCGCGGGAACGTCCTTCTTTATCGGGACTAAACCATTTGGAAGGTTTTTTCTTAACCATTGTTCAGCTCCTTTTGCCGTAGCTGCTGTGGTGGCGTTCGTGAAACCTTAGAAATAATGCTGGCAATAACACTAAAAATAACGCTGCAGTAAACCGGAAATATCGCCCCACGTGACTACCACGAATAATACCAGGACAGCCGCCAGACCAATCATCTGAGCAATGGCTTTCTGGTTTTGGCTAAACTCTCTCCGGAGGATTTTTTCAATGATCAATATCATAATCCAGCCCCCATCCAGTAATGGCAACGGAATGGGGATCAAGTTGAAAAACGCCAAGCTGCCGGATACGGCTGCAATAATCTGCAAGAACCACCCGGCACCCTTTTGGGTAGCCTGCCCGACCTCGCTGACCAAACCGACCGGGCCCATGAAATCAGCCTTTTCTTTGCCGGTCAGTACTCGCACGGTGGCGACATTCAGATACCAGACTTGCCGACCAGCCGTTTTTATGCTATCTACAAATCCCAGGCGCTTAAGAGAGATCTCCCGCTGGACGCCAATTTCACCATACGGCTCCGTTTGCCCAAACGCCTGTCGCGGGATAATATCAATACTCAGATTTTGGCCGTTCCTACTGATCGTCAGCGTCAGCTTCTTCTCGGGATTCTGGCGAATGATAGCGGTCATGGCATCCCAATTTTCAATGGGCTGACCGTCAATGGCCACAATCTTGTCACCAACCGCTAACCCTGACTGATAAGCCGGTGATTTGGCAATTACATAACCAACTTTGGCTTGTTCATCGACAATATCATAGGGAACACCGAAAAAGGCATAAGCGACCGCGAACAGAATGAAAGCGACTACGTAATTGCTGAACGGTCCGGCAAAAAGGACCGCTACTCTAGCCCACAGCGATTTGTTTTTAAAATTGGATGGATCATCATCGGCCAGCTGCTCATCATCTTTACCGCCCTCGATCGTCTCCTCGACGCCAGCCATGCGTACGAAGCCTCCCAGAAACAAGGCACGCACTGAATAGTCAATGTCGTTCTTGCGCCAGCCAAAAAGACGCGGACCGAATCCAATCGAGAATTCGTAGATTTTGATACCCGCCTTTCTGGCAGCCAGGTAATGGCCGCCCTCATGCGCGAGTACCAATAAGTTTAAAGCCAGCAAAGTCCAAAGGATATGAACAACCAGCATGTTATTTCCCCTCCAACCGGCGAATGATGCTGTTGGCACTGACTCGCGCCACCGCATCCGCTTCCAGAATTGTTCCGAGATCAGGTATCCAAGTACTGTTGATATGCTTCCCAAGCGTTTCGGCTACAATGCGGGCGATGTCCAGAAAGGCGACTCGCCCTGCCCGAAAGGCTGCCACCGCTTCTTCATTGGCGGCATTCAAAACTGCCGGGGCTGTTCCACCCGCTGTACCAGCATCATAGGCTAGCTTAAGCGCCGGAAAACGCTGTAAATCGGGAGGTTCGAAAAGCAGCGGCCCACACTCAAACAGATTTAGTCGACGGTAATTATTCGGTGGACGCCGCGGATATGTAAAAGCATATTGAATTGGCAGCCGCATATCGGGAGCGCCCAGTTGCGCGAGAATACTGCCATCCCGCAAGTGAACCATGGAATGCACCATACTGCCAGGATGAATCGCGACATTGATCTGAGGATAATCAACCGCAAAAAGCCAATGGGCTTCAATGACTTCCAAGCCTTTATTCATCAACGTAGCTGAATCAATCGTTATTTTCGGGCCCATATTCCAGTTGGGATGTCGCAGGGCCATCTCCGGAGTAACGTTGGCCAGTTCTGCAAGGGGATAATCACGGAATGCGCCGCCAGAGGCCGTCAGGGTGATACTCTCCAACGCATCCTGATCCTGTCCCACCAGACACTGAAAAATGGCAGAATGCTCACTGTCCACCGGCACCAACATCCCCGTAGAACCGGCCTGACGCACGGCCTGCATAATCAGAGCGCCGGCAGCAACCAGTGTTTCTTTATTGGCTAAGGCGACGCGTTTGCCGGCCTTCAGGGCCGCCAGCGTCGGCTCGATGCCGGCTGTCCCAAGTACCGCCACCAAAACGACATCCGCTTCCGGCAAAGCCGCCAGATCCCGCATTGCTTCAGGACCTTCCCATATCTGGCACCCTTCCGGAGCAATGTTACGCAACTTCGCAGCGTCCGAACGGCTGTTCAAAGCGGCATAGCGACAGCCATGTTTCCTGATCTGTTGGTTGAGTAAGTCATAATTATGATCAGCTGTCACGGCTGCGACATGCCAGTCTTCACCAAGCGTTTCAATTACCTCTAATGCCTGGCGTCCGATTGAGCCGGTTGATCCCAAAATGACAACATTTTTGCCTTTACCCACCTGGTCTAGTCCTCCATCCCATCCAGCGGCTCATTATTGCGGGCAGGGCGGGCGGGTATGATATGCGCCAGCCCCTTGGCCAATGCCTTCAGGATAATCAAAATCAGTGGGCCGTAGAAAAACCCGCCCACACCGAACAATTTGATGCCCGCCCACACCGATAACAGCACCGCCAGCGGATGTACACCTAAGTGTTCCCCGACCAGCCACGATTCCAGCGCTTGTCTGGAAAATTGCTGCACTGCAAAAACTCCGGCCAGCAATAAGGCGAAGCCATAAGATCCGGTCAGCAGCATGTAGCCAATCCATGGGATAAAGACTACGCTCACTCCGATCATTGGCAAAAAGTCAAGCAAACCCATCACTAACCCTAAAATCAGTGCGTGTTTGACACCGATGGAGAAAAAGAGAACAGTTGTCAGCACGGTGGTATAGAGCACCAATAGGATCTGGGCGCGCAAATAATTCATCATGGATGCGAAAATCTCATCCTTCATCGAAACTGTATCAGCGCGCCATTCTTCCGGAGAAGCTTCTTTGAAAAAAGCCATGATTCTATACTTATCTTTACTGATAAAAAAGGAGGCAATCACCGCCACAGTAATTGTCAGCACCACATTTGGGAGCCTTGCGGCTGTGTCCAGAACCATCAGAATCAGCTTTTCGGCAATGCCGGCAACCGTCGCGATGCCTTGATCCAATAAACTGACTAATTGGGCCGGCAAATCGACAAAGACACTCCTCAGTTGATTCAGTAATTCTTCTGCCTTTTGAAGAAATAGCGGCATTTCAGCCAATAACTGCCGCAATTCAACATAGATACGGGCCACCCCGATCGTGAGCAAGGCTGCCAATACCAACAACAACAGGAATAAGACGATTGGCACGGCTATTTTGCGCGGCAACCGCATTTTCCGGTGCGCAAACGCAATCAAAGGTTCGATCATCGCTGATATAAAAAAACCCAACACAAAGGGGGCAACCACCGGCAGTAAATACTTGACGGCGAGGACTAGAATTATTGTAGCGCCGGACAAAATTAACAACACCAGCAAATGCCGATCCATCACATGCCGCACCATTATCGTTCCTCCATGTCGAACGCTAAGCAAACACTACCATCAGATAAAACAATGGCACCACAAAAAGCAAACTGTCGAAACGGTCGAGTATGCCCCCGTGCCCTGGAATGAGATTCCCAGTGTCCTTAATGCCAATATCACGTTTGAGCATTGATTCTGCGAGATCCCCAATCTGAGAAGCAATGGCACTTACTGTGGCAATCAGAATCGCAGCCGGCAGATTCGCCTTGAAAATTGCCGCCCATAAAAAGGCCACCGCCACTGCGCCCAACAGACCGGCGACAGCTCCTTCGATGCTTTTCGAGGGGCTGATTTTCGGGGCCAGTTTATGCTTACCAAGCAGTGAACCAAATAGGTAGGCACAAACATCGCTAGCCCAGGTGAAAACGAGCACACCAATTACGTAGACCAAGCCGCGGCCGTCCGGGTATTCCCGGAGCATGATCAAAAGCGCCAAAGGCAGTGCAATATATGCAAATCCAAAAATCGTAATGCCAATTTTGGTAAAGACCCCATGCCGGCCGTCGAGAAAATGCGCTCCAATCAGTACGAGTACAGCTAAGGCAATGAAGGCCCCCATCAATCCCACTGCAAATGGCAGATAAGATATGATCAGAAAGGCCAAACTGACACCGATTAATAATCCGGAATGAATTTGGACGCCGGTTTTGTCAGCCATTTGCGCAAACTCCAAGATTGCGAGAGTACAGACCAATCCGATGAAGAGCAAAAACCAGATCTTGCCCAACCATGCGGCCAGCAAAAAAACAATCGCGAAAATCACAGCGCTAATGGCTCTGGTAATTAACATGACGCCCTATTCCTCCATTCAAGCTTTCCCAAAGCGTCGATCGCGTCTGGCAAAGTCCGACACAATTTCGCGTAATTCTTTTTCGGCAAAGTTGGGCCAGAGCGTTTTGGTAAAAAACAACTCACCATAAGCCAGTTCCCAAAGCAAAAAGTTGCTGATGCGCTGTTCCCCGCCAGTCCGGATTAGCAGATCCGGATCGGGAACACCGGACAGCATCAGGTGCTCTGCAATGGTCTTTTCATTAATATTATCCGGAATAAGGTGGCCTTCCTTCACTTTGCCGGCAATTGTTTTCACGGCATCCGTAATTTCGGCCCGGCCGCCATAATTGACTGCCACAAAAACATGATATTGACCGTCTTTGGTAAGGTCTTCTGCTTTGGCCATTTCGCTTTGCAGTTTGCGAGACAACTTCTGCCTATTCCCGATAAACCTTAGCTTGACATCCGCCTCTTTCATTTCGGTAGCCAAAGCCGGCAAGCGGGTGAGAAACAGATTCATCAAAAATCCGACTTCATCATCGGAACGCCGCCAATTTTCAGTAGAAAAAGCATAATAGGTACTATAAGGAATCTCCAGTCTGACACAGGCCTTGACAATATCACGCATGGTGTCTACGCCATGGACATGTCCGGTAGTTCTGGGCAATCCCTGTCGTTGCGCCCATCTACCGTTGCCGTCCATGATAAAGGCGATATGTTTCGGATAACAGTTGACTAACTGCTGCTGCTCCTGCTCAGGATGGTTATGGTTCTTGCGCAAATGCCGCCGGAAGAATTTCAACGATGTGCCTCCTCGCTTTCTCTGAGCCGCAACACCCCCTCAGAGAGGGGGTGACGATGGTGAAGCATCTGTTGACAGAGGCTTAGATCTCCATAATTTCCTTTTCTTTGGTCTCCAGCAGACTATCAATAGTTTTAATATACTGATCAGTGAGCTTTTGCACGTCATCAAGGCCTTTCTTGGCATCATCCTCGGAAATGTCATTGGCACTGTCTTTTTCCAGGTTTTTAATCGCCTCATTAGCATCACGACGGATGTTTCTGACGGCAACGCGCTTCTCTTCGGTTTCTTTGCGCACCAGCTTCACTAGCTCCTTGCGGCGTTCTTCAGTAAGCTGCGGAATGGAAAGTCGCACTGCGCTACCGTCATTAGACGGATTCAGACCTAAGTCGGCCTTAAGAATCGCTTTTTCGACAGCGGCAATCTGCGATTTGTCCCACGGCTGAATCAACAGCATTCTTGGATCTGGAGAGGAGATATTGGCCATTTGATTTAGTGGGGTCGGCGTGCCATAATAATCCACTACCACCCGATCAAGAATGCCAGGATTGGCCCTTCCTGTCCTAACCGCAGTAAAGTCACGTTTGGTGGCTTCAATGACCCCTTTCATGCGTTGTTCAGATTCTGTCAGAACGTCCTTAATCACGTCGGTTACCCCCCACATAAGTTCCTATTTTTTCTCCCATAATCACGCGGCGAATATTGCCGCTTTTCTGGAGGTTAAAGACAATGATGGGCATCCCATTATCCATACAAAGCGAAGTGGCTGTCGAATCCATGACTCCCAGTCCCCGGTTGAGGACGTCGATATACTGTAGGTCGTCGAATTTAGTGGCTGCGGAATCAACTTTGGGATCTGCGCTATAAACGCCATCTACCTTTTTGGCCAATAATACAACTTCCGCCTCTATTTCAGCCGCTCTTAACGCGGCGGTGGTATCAGTCGAGAAAAATGGATTGCCGGTTCCTGCAGCAAAAATGACAACGCGCCCTTTCTCAAGATGCCGGATCGCACGGCGGCGAATATAAGGTTCGGCCACCTGACGCATTTCAATGGCCGTCTGAACCCGCACGGCCACTCCAATTTTCTCGAGGGCATCCTGCAAAGCAAGAGCGTTAATAACAGTCGCCAACATGCCCATGTAATCCGCTGTAGAGCGATCGGTACCGGCTTTGCTCCCGGCAATCCCTCTCCAGAAGTTACCCCCGCCCACTACGATCGCGGTCTGGACTCCCATAGCGACAACATCGCTGATTTGCTGTGCGATGTCACTAATCACATCATTATTGATACCGAATCCTTTATCGCCTGCCAAGGCTTCACCGCTAATTTTCAAAATGATCCGATGATATTTGGGGGAATTGGTATTCAACTGCATCGGCACCCTCCCATTCTCTGAATTATGTTCTTCCCTTCCCTGCCGGATTCCTTCCCTGAATAAAAAAGGGAACACCAATGGTGTTCCCGAACCGCCCTCTCGCAGGTCCTGTTTTGGCTGAACGGAGCACCACGCGCTCGTCACACCTGTCGGTAATTGTTCAGCACTTGTTCATTTCAGACATTACTTCGGAGGCAAAGTCATCGGACCTTTTCTGGAGTCCCTCACCGCGTTCATAGCGAACAAAGCGGCGCACTGAAATATTCTCACCAATTTTGGAAATCGCCTCTTTGACGACCTGCTCAACCGTTTTGTCGGTATCCTTAATAAACGGCTGTTCCATCAAACAAACTTCTTTATAAAATTTCTCCAGCCGTCCAACAGTGATTTTCTCGGCAATTGCCTGAGGTTTACCCTCGTTCACAGCCTGGGCTGTGTAGATTGCTTTTTCTTTTTCAACCACATCGGCGGGCACTTCTTCGCGGCGCACGTACTCAGGGCGAGCCGCTGCCACCTGCATGGTCAGATCTTTCACCAGTTCTTTAAACTGGTCACCCTTGGCAGCGAAATCGGTTTCACAGTTTACTTCCATCAGGACGCCGATTCTACCACCCATGTGTATGTAAGAATCTACAATCCCTTCGGCAGCAATCCGGCCTGCTTTTTTAGCAGCGGAAGAGAGCCCTTTTTCACGAAGGTATTCGATTGCTTTCTCCAGATCACCATTGGTCTCGATCAGTGCTCTTTTACAGTCCATCATACCTGCGCCGGTGCGCTCACGTAATTCCTTTACAGCTGATACCGGAATCTCCACAATGCTTCCCCCTTCGAAGGATATCGGTTCGTAATTACTAAAAAGGGGTACGAAAGGCTTTTCCCTCGTACCCCCGAGTGATTAATACTCGTTCTCGGCTGAGGATTCCATTTCCTCATTAGTATAATCGATGTCTTCGTTTTTCTGGAGATCAGATTCCTCTGGTGCATCCTGATTTCCTTCGCGACCCTCGATGACTGCGTCAGCCATCTTGCCGGCCAGCAAACGCACCGCACGAATAGCATCGTCATTACCTGGGATCACGTAGTCGATCTCATCCGGGTCACAGTTGGTATCGACAATGGCAACGATGGGAATTCCCAACCGCCGGGCTTCGGCAACCGCAATTCTCTCTTTGCGCGGATCAACCACGAACATGGCTGCCGGGGTACCCTTCATATCTCTGATACCGCCAAGGAAGCGCAGCAAGCGTTCTTTTTCCTTCAGGTACTGAGCCGCTTCTTTCTTAGAAAGGGCGTCCAAAATACCATCTTCCTCAAGCTGCTCAATCTTGCGCAAGCGATCAATTCTGCCTCTGATTGTGCGGAAGTTGGTTAGCATACCACCCAACCAACGCTCAGAAACAAAAAACATACCGCAACGAGTTGCTTCCTCGCGAATGGCTTCCTGAGCCTGCTTTTTGGTACCTACAAAAAGGATGTTGCCCTTCTCAGCAGCAATTTCCTTAATGAAGTTGTAGGCTTCATCGACTTTCTTGACTGTTTTTTGGAGGTCGATGATATAAATGCCATTGCGCTCTGTGAAGATATATTGCGCCATTTTCGGATTCCAGCGGCGGGTTTGGTGTCCAAAGTGAACACCAGCTTCAAGCAGCTGTTTCATTGACACAACTGGCATTAATGTGTCACCTCCTCCCTGGTTAGGTTTTTACCTCCGCTTCTGTCATCTTCAGCCGGAACCGTAAATGGCACCACCGGCAGAATCAAAAAAGCGTGTGTATTCGCACCATTTGTTAGTATACCATAATAGGTCCAGACAGTCTAATATTTTTTCTCCAAAGCCCTGATAAATCCAAATGAGCCCAAAAACGCCGTTGAAAAGTGTCGTTCGATAAAAAAATAATCTTGTAAAAAATATTTTTAAAAACGAGAAGGAAATTTTAACTGTCTAGCGAAATATTTACCTGTCTTCATATTCCATCCTTTCTAGTTCGGCGGGTGCTTTAGGCAAGAAAGCACCCGCCGCTTGTTTTTCCTGACAGTCCCATGCATACCCCAAACTTTCAGGCAAAAGCTATCTAGGACGAATAGGAGGAACAGCATATGCCAAGTATTCTTGAACAATTTCGAGCCGATCATGAAGATGCTTTGGAAAACATCGACCGCTCCAACCGCGCCTTGCAGTCACTGAAACAAGGCCGCCCGCTTGATACGATGCGTCCTGCTCTAGACGCCTTGCAGGATTTCGTAAAAAGCTTACTGGCAGTACATATCCCGCTGGAAGAAGAGCATCTCTTTCCGTTTTTGGCTGTCTTCCCTGAGGTAAGCGCTACCATTTCAGAAGTCAAAAAAGGTAACGAAAGTATCCAGTCATTCAGTCAGCAGTTGGGACGCGAATTGCAGCAAGACAGGCCGGATACCGGGATTATCCTGGAAACCGGCCCCCAAATTACAGGTGCGCTGGAAACCCATATCCGTCTATCGGACTTAGAGTTGCTCCCCTTTGCGCGCCGCATGCTCACCAAAGATCAGCTGGAAGAACTGGAGACTCGCTTCCGGGAACGTACGGCTCTGCCATCGGCGTATCCGCTGCCAGTGATCGAATTATAGAATAATAGTATGCTTGAATAATGTGCATGAATAGTGCGCCTGCCGCTGCCATAGGGCTGGCTGATATGGCCGGCTTATTTAGCCAACACCGTTACTGGTATTGACATCCAGCGGTTCGCCTGAATCCTGAATGTCCGGCCCCGTACCTCGGTTTCCAGAGTAGTCTTGACAAGGTCATACGCCATGTTGGCCAGACTGTTGGCATATTGGTCCAAATCCAGCTTCTTGAGCTGCAGGTTAACACTATCCCTGGTGAGCTGGCCGAGTTCTTGCTTAATGGCGGCGATCGCCTCCGGCGGCAGTTCGATACGAGCCTGTCCGAGGTCGAGGCTTACTTCGGCGGGAATCATATCCTCTACAAGCACCGGAATCTGATCTTCGAACTGCTGCAATAGTCCTGGCAGTTCCTGCTTTGCTTGAATTTCGGTCTTTTCTTTAATAGCCAGTGCCAGTTCTTCTTCATCAATACTGAAACGAAAACCATATAGCATGACATAGCCTGTCCCAAGGCAGGCAATAATGAAAAGTGCGGCACATAACCCGACACATAGCCCGGCAAAAAAACGCCGATCTTTTTTCACCTTGTCATTCATGGCTTCACCTCCCGAAAAGTTCATGCCCAAGCATACACAAAAGTACATGCCCTGACATATAGTATGCCTTTCCAGAAGGTGAATATGTTACCAAAGTTATTCGAGTGCCAACCGTCCAATCTCAAGCAGCAGCTCATCGAAACTGATTCCGGCAGCTCTGGCCGCGTCCGGCACCAAACTGGTCTCCGTCATACCTGGAAGTGTATTGACTTCCAGCACGAAGGGCACCCCTTCCTTGTCAACAATTAGATCCGTACGGGAATAGCCCCGGCAGCCTAAGACAATGTGGGTGTGGATCGCCAGTTTGGAGGCCAACTCCTGGACTTCCTGCGGAATTCTGGCCGGTATGATGTGGTCACTGCCGCCGATAGTGTATTTCGACTCATAATCATAAAAGCCGCCCAGCACTGGCACAATCTCAATCACTGGCAGCGCGCGCGGTTCATTGTTGCCCAACACGCCGACCGTAATTTCCACGCCACTGATGAATTGCTCGACCAGTACGATCTGATCATATTGAAAGGCCTTTTCGACAGCCTTCCAAAAGTCGTCCGGATCTCTGACGATGGTGACCCCGAGACTCGACCCTTCGAGCAGCGGCTTAATCACAACCGGCCATCCGGTCTTCTGCAAGGTTCTTTCTTTGATCAGGCCGCGGTCCTCTTTTTCCAGGTCGCGGATATGAATACAGACGCCTTTGGGCGTGGGAATATTCTCATAAGCGAAGATCCTTTTGGACATCATTTTGTCCATGGCCAGTGCGCTGGCTAGTACGCCGGAACCGGTATAAGGCAGTCCCATCATCTCCAGCATTCCCTGAATCGTACCGTCTTCGCCGTATTTACCGTGCAAAGCCAAAAAGACCAGTTCCGCCTGATATTCCTGTAGATTCCTGATCAGCTGATCATCAATGTCAAAGCTGGCTACCGTACACCCGCTTCTTTTCAGCGATTCCATGAAATTGCAGCCGGTTTTCAGCGATACTTCGCGCTCACCGGATTTTCCGCCCATAATTACCGCAATGCGCTCTTTAAGCGCCTTATCCCTCAGCACTCGCCATCCTCCCCCAGGCCACCCGGACCTGCGCCGATTCTTTCAATGTCTGCCCCCAAGGCTTGGAGTTTCATTTCCATCGATTCATAACCGCGATCGATATGCCTCACATTTTCAATAGTGGTAACACCTTCTGCTCTGAGACCAGCTAATACCAAGGCGGCACCGCCCCGCAAATCAGGTGCTGCCACAGAAGCCCCCGAGAGTTTTTCTATTCCCTTGACAATGGCGGAACGGCCTTCCACCCGGATGGTGGCCCCCATACGCAGCAGTTCATCCACATATTGAAAACGTCCGTTGAATACATTCTCTGTAATAACAGAGGTTCCTTCCGCAATGGCAGCCAATGCGGCCATTTGGGGCTGCAAATCTGTCGGAAAGCCTGGGTAGGGCAAAACCATAATATCAGTCGAACGCGGTCGCCGCGGCCCTTTGATGCGCACTTCCTCCAGGCTGACTTCTAAAGTAGCACCTGCCTCCTGCAGTTTGGCGAAGAGTGGTTCAACATGTTCCGGAATCAAATCCTGAACGAGAATATCTCCCTGCGTCATCGCAGCCGCGATGATATATGTCCCGGCTTCGATACGATCCGGAATGACGGAATAGTCAATCTCCTTTTCCTGAAACTTCTCAATACCTTCAATTTTAATTTGATCAGTTCCAGCCCCGCGAATTTTGGCACCCAGCCGGTTTAGAAAGTTCTGTTGTTCGATAATTTCCGGTTCTCGGGCCGCATTGCGGATTATGGTAGTACCACGAGCAAAGATGGCAGCTGCCATGATATTCTCCGTCGCCCCAACACTAGGAAAATCCAAGTGTACTTCCGCCCCGTGCAGACCTTTGGCCTGAATAAACACATAGCCATGTTCCTCGGCAATCTCGGCCCCGAGTGACTGGAAACCTTTTAAATGAAGATCAATAGGTCTTTGGCCAATAACGCACCCGCCCGGTTGAAACATTTTGACTTTGCCGAGTCTGGTAAGCAGAGGGCCCATCACCTGAATCGAGGCCCGCATATCTTTAACCAATTGCTCGGGAGGCTCGTGGCTAAGGCCATGCGTGGGATCAATCGACAAAATATGTTCATCAAGCCATTGCACTTCCGCGCCAACTCCGCGCAGGACTCCGACCATTGTGTCTACATCCCGTAACCGGGGAACATTACGGATTATGCACGTACCATTTGCCAAAAGGCTGGCTGCCATCAGTTTCAGAACCGCGTTTTTCGCGCCACTGACCTTAACCTGCCCTTGCAGCCGTTTGCCCCCTCCGACCCTCAGAGTATCCATCCGTTACACCTCCAGAGAATGCCACAGCGCAGACCGCAAGAAATGTTAAAGAAGGCACCGGAGAGCGATGCCTGCGGTTGTTCGCCACGTTCGACATAAAAACAGCTAATAATAGATTATGATGCCATATATTATATGCGCTTTTGTCAGAGGGTGACTTCCAGGGCCTGTCCACTTGAAAACGGCTGGAAAATCAATCTCCAGACGTCTGTTTCGAGATGTTGAGCAGCACACCAATGCTAGCTAGCGAGATAACTAATGAAGAGCCTCCTGAACTAATTAGCGGCAGCGTGATTCCTGTCACTGGCAAGCTCGACGTAACTACGCCGATATTAAGAAGCGCCTGCACAACGAGCATGCAGGTAATCCCGATCGCCAGCAGGGAACCGAACAGGTCCCGGCAATTCATCGCCACCCGCAGTCCTCGCCAGGCAAACAGAAAAAACAGTGCTACTACCAGTATTGTTCCGATGAATCCTAACTCTTCGCCGAGACAGGCAAAGATAAAATCGGTATGTGGTTCTGGTAGATAGCTGAATTTCTGGCGGCCACGGCCCAGTCCCAGTCCGAATAAGCCTCCAGATCCTAAGGCATATAACGATTGAATGATCTGCCATCCCGAACCGAGCGGATCCTGCATCGGATCCAAAAAGGATGTCAGGCGTTCTCGACGATAGGGCTCCGCCAGTGCGAGCACAATGCCAGCCAACAGGCCGGCCGAGCCTATCAGACCAAGGTGCCACAAGCGGGCGCCAGCCGCGAAAATCAGCAGAAAAGACGTTCCGAAGATGACAATCATCGTTCCAAAGTCGGGCTCAAGCATAATTAAAAGACAGACGATCCCCACCATACCTAACGGAATCACAATGCCGCCCAAAAAGCTTTTAACCCCATCGCGCAATTCCGATAGCCAGAATGCCAAGGCCAAAATGGTGGCAAACTTCGCAATTTCTGAAGGTTGAATATTCAAAAAGCCCAGCTCAATCCAGCGTGTCGAACCGTTAATGTTATCTCCGACAAACAAGACCAGCACCAGTAACAATAGAGATATCGGAAAAATAATCCAAACCCAGCTGCGCAGTTTGCGGTAATCGTAGTTCATCGCCAATATCATGGCAACAATACCAAGGACAGACCAGAGCAGCTGACGTCGCAAAAAGTAATATGGATCTTGATGCGGCCCCTTGAGAGAATTAACGGCACTAGCGCTGAACACCATAATGACACCAATTCCCAGCAGACTCAATGCCGCCAGCAATATGAACATGTCAGCCGACCGCCGCTTTACTTGCATTTACATGCCCCCCAAGTAGTCTGCAGCACTTTACAGACCATAACTTTCACCGGCCGTTGTGGATGAGAGCTTCCACGATCTCCTCCATAACCATTCCGCGCGATCCTTTAATAACAACTACGTCGCCGGAACCAGTCAGCTCCAGTGCTTTGGTGATCGCTAGTTCTTTGTTTTGCAGAGCGTGAATGACCGAGGGCTCCAAGCCGCCGGAGCGTGCCCCTTCCGCCACATAACCGCTCAATGGTCCATAAGAAATGAGTAGTTGCACGCCCGCCGCGGCTGCGGCAGCACCGACTTCACGATGGGCTTCTGCGGCGCGCGAACCCAGTTCCAGCATATCACCAAGGATCGCCACCCGTTTTCCAGTGCAAGGGGTTTCAGCGAGTAGCCTTAACACCGCACGCATTGATGCCGGGTTAGCATTATAGGTGTCATCGATCACTTGCTGCCCGCCAGCACCATGCTGCATCACCATGCGATGCGGTGCCCCTGCATAAGCCAGCAGACCAGGCGCAAACTGATCAGCAGTAACGCCCAGCCCCCAAGCAATACTAATGGCAGCCAACGCATTGATCACATTGTGTCGCCCTGGTATTGGCACCAGCAATTCCGCATTGACGGCCCCTCTCAGGCTGAATTTGACTCCGCCCAGCCCCAGCGGTTGGACATTCTCCGCCCAAAAATCGCGCCGAGAACCATCTTTGTCCAGGCCGAAGTAGATTATCTTTCCAGCCGTATGGGCGGCCATCGCGGCAACGTTAGGATCATCCGCATTGAGCGCAATCAACCCGTCGGCGGGAATCGCTTCCGCCAATTCTCTTTTGGCTGCCGCAATCGCCGCTACCGACCCCAGCAGTTCGATATGGGTTTCGCCGACATTCGTAATTATGCCAGCGTTTGGATTGGCAATCGCAGCCAGTTTGCGGATCTGTCCGGTACCGCGCATACCCATCTCCAGTACGCAAGCGCCGTAGGAATGATCCAACTTAAACAGAGTTAAGGGCAGACCTAGTTCATTATTATAGTTGCCTTCATTCTTGAGCGTTTTCCACTGTTGCCCAAGGATGGCGGCAGTTATTTCCTTGGTAGTAGTCTTTCCCACGCTGCCGGTGATGGCAACAGTCGAGAGATGAAAGCGCTTACGATGAAATTCAGCCAGTTGCCCCAGCGCTTGTGTGGCGTCTTCCACTCGTACGGTAAAGAAGCCGGGCGGCATTGCGGCCCCGGCCGAGTCTGGGAGCGGTTCAGTAATCAAAGCACCTACCGCGCCTTTTTGAGCAGCCGCCTGAATAAACTCATGCCCGTCACGGCGCTCGCCTTTGAGACACACGAATAAGTCGCCTGCTGACGTCGTCCGGCTGTCAATCGATACTCCGGCAACTTCCGCAACGATACCGTTGCCGCTGTCGGGCTGCAGAGTCCCTCCGGTAAGGTCGGCGATTTGCGGTGCACTAAACAGTACCATTATGACAAGGCCTCCAATGCTGCGCGTACCACTTCCCGGTCATCAAAATGAATCGTGCGGTCGCGCAGTATTTGATATGTTTCATGCCCTTTGCCAGCGATCACAACAATGTCCTCCGGCCGCTGCCGGTTGATGGCATAGTGAATCGCCTCTTGGCGATCAGCGATTACGGTATATTGGCCAGCCTCTTTACCGCCGCTAATCACCCCAGGGATAATCTCATCCAGGATCATGGCGGGATCTTCCGTACGCGGATTATCGGAAGTAATCACTACGTAATCGGCCAATTGCGCTGCGACATGCCCCATAACCGGTCGCTTACTGCGATCGCGGTCCCCGCCACAGCCAAAGACGACAATCACTCTGCCACAGCTAATTTCCCTGGCGGTTTGCAGCACATTTTCCAGGCTGTCGGCTGTATGAGCATAATCAACGATTACTGTGCGGCCCATACTGTTGGGCACCCGCTCAAAACGCCCGGGTACGCCGGGTAGTGCTTCCAAACCGCGACTGATTGCTTCAGGCGCAATCCCCTCTGCGATCATGGCTGTGATTACGCCCAGAGCATTATAGATGTTAAACTTGCCGGCCAGATGCATTTTAATTGGAAAGGACTGCTGCGGAGTTACGACTGTGAAGTGTGAGCTTCCCGGGCCCAGCACGAGGTCCGTAGCGTAGAAATCAGACTGCTTCCTGCCCTGAATGCCATAGGTGAAAATCTTGCAGCGACAGGCTTCCAGGAATGCGGACGCGCTCGGACTGTCAATGTTGATCACAGCGTAAGCATCCGGACTCAGTAATTCAAAAAAGCGCACCTTAGCTTTTAAATATTCGTCAAAAGTTTTGTGAAAATCAAGATGATCAGAGGTAATATTGGTGAAAATACCGCCCGCGAAATCGCACCTGGCGATCCGGTTCAATGCGACGGCATGCGATGAAACTTCCATAGCAACGTGGGAAACCCCGGCGCTTACCATTTGCGCCAGCAAGGCCTGCAGGTCGGGCGAAACCGGCGTAGTATTTCTGGACGGAACCTCCTGATCGCCCACGATATTGCGGATGGTTCCAATCAACCCACCTTTGTATCCTGCGGCTTCGTAAATTGATTTGCACATGTAGGTGGAGGTTGTCTTGCCTTTGGTACCGATGATCCCAAGCAACCGCAGTTTTCCCGAGGGGTGTTCATAGAAAATATCACTGATTGAGGCCATCGCCGCAACCGTTGAATCCGTCTGTACAACTGTCAGGCCAGCGGGAAATGACCGGTCTTCCTGAATCAAAACAGCGGCTGCCCCTGCGCGGGCCGCTTCCGCTATATAATCGTGCCCATCCGAGTGATATCCCTTGACACAGATGAACAAATCTCCGTGTTTAACCTGCCGGGAGTCGTGCGCGATTCCACTGATTTGGATGTTGGGGTCTCCCTGCCGAACACAGGCACCAATGCCAATCAATAATTCAGATAATTGCAAGATCAATCACCCCATATTATTCTTAGTAGAGAACGGTCCAAATATCCATTATTGGCAAGAAAAGGCGCACCGCACATTAATCAAAGGCGCGCTTTAATCGTTGATCTGAGGCCGGAAGCTCACTTGTACACGGGCTCCAATTGGTAACCGCGTCCCGGCCGCCGGATGCTGCGCATGAGCTGTTCCTCCGCCTGTGGCAGACAGCACCAAACCCAGTGCTTTCAACCGCGCGTTTACTTCGGAAACGCCCAGCCCCGAAAAGTCGGGAACTTCAACAAAGCCTTTGCCGTCCATCTTTTCGCGGCCGCTGAAATACAACAGCACTTGGGTTCCAGGCTTGACTGCCGCCCCAGACTTCGGAAACTGGTCTGTTACAATGCCGCCGCTCCCAATCAGACGCCATGACAGGCCACTCTTAGCCAGCGCTGCCTGGGCATCACCCAAATTACCCGGCAATTTAGGGACCGTCACGTTCTTGCCAGGTGTATCACTCTGCCCGATGGCAGTACGCGGCAGAACCTGCAGATAACGGAGTGCGTCATGCATTACCGCCCCGAATACCGGCCCAGCCAAAACGCCGCCGTATTTAATGGGAGTCTGCGGTTCGTCCAGGATCACGATCATTGCGATGCAGGGATCATCAGCTGGTGCAAAACCGACAAAGGATGCGATGCGTTCTTCCCCGTAGCGGCCACCCTTCGGTTTTTGGGCGGTACCGGTTTTGCCGGCTACACGGTAGCCTTCCAGATAGGCACGATTACCGGAACCGTTTACTACAACAGACTCCAGCAAAGTACGCACTGTAGCGGCGGTTTTCTCAGAAATGACCTGCCGCACTGCCTTCGGTTCGTTTTTCGTATGAACCGTACCGTCCGGATTGTGAATTTCCTTGATTAAGTATGGCTGCATCAGTAGGCCGTCATTAGCAATCGCACATACGGCCGTAAGCATCTGCAGTGGGGTAACAGAAATGCCCTGTCCAAAACCAATATTCGCCAGTTCAACCGGACCGACATACTTCTTATTCATCAGCTGACCGCGGGCTTCCCCCGGAAAGTCGATCCCAGTTGTCTTGCCGAAACCGAAGGCCTCCAAGTAGCGATAAAAACTATCAACGCCCAGTTTCAATGAGAGAGAAGCAAAAACCGGGTTACAAGAGTTCTCCACCGCCTCGGTAAACGTCTGGCTGCCATGGCCGCCAGCCTTCCAACAGTGAATATTGCGATCCTCAACCCGGATAAAGCCCGGATCAAAGAAAGTCGTTTCCGGTGTGACTGCCCCTTCCTCAATGGCCGCGGCCGTTGTAAATACTTTAAACGTCGAGCCGGGCTCATATTGGTCGGTCAACATGAAATTGCGCCGGTTTTCAGAAGGGAAATCATTATAGTTAGTGGGATCAAAGGCCGGACGCAGTGCGGATGCAAGAATTTCACCGGTTCGCGGATCCATCATCAGAATCAATCCGCGCCTGGAACTGGTGTCCTGCATGGCCTTATCCAGTTCACGTTCACTCATGGCCTGCAAGAATTCGTCAATCGTCAGAACGATGTTACTGCCATCGATAGGTGGTGTATAGGTCTTTTCCCCGCCTGGGATATGCAGCCCCGAAGTGTCAAACTCAGCCATATCGCTGCCAGGCGTGCCGCGTAAAATTTCATCGTAATACTTTTCCAGCCCTTCCAATCCTTGGTTATCAATTCCCGCAATACCAAGCAGGTGCGCTGCCAGCATTTCTTTAGGGTAGCTGCGTTCAGAACGGACCGTTACGCTGATCCCCGGCAGACGGGACAGGTTTTGGCGGATCTGGTCAGCCTGTTCCGGTGTGATGCGGCGCTTAATCCAGACATACATCGCTTGTTTATCAAGTAATTTGCGAATCGCAGCAGTCTCAGTCTGCAGAATGCTGCCCAAGAGCTGGGCAACCGCGTCCGGATCGGTCACTTCACGCGGGTTACAGATTACCCCGTCTGAATGCACACTGATCGCCAGCTTGCGCCCGTTCCGATCCAAAATGGCGCCGCGCTTAGGATCAACAGCAATGCGACGGTAACGCTGATCCAGCGCTTCCTGCTGAAAGCGATTGCCAGCGATTATTTGCAGATAAAAAAGCCGTAGGCCTAAAAGCAGAAAAACCGCCGTTAATCCGAGCAATAAAACGGCGGCCCGGCGTCGGGCGGTAATACTAGTCTGTGCCACAGAATTCACTCCCACTCCAATGAGGATCCGGCAGGTGATCGATCGTCTCTTTTCATAAATACCAAACATCCCGCCCTATCCCTCTGTCAAGGAGCAAATTATTCTCCCATACTGGCTTGGGCATAGCCGATCGAAGCAATCCATCGGCCTATTTTTGCGATCATCGATTCGCTCTTTTTCTCACGCAAATCTCCTGGCCGGGTAGCTGGCATAGACATTGGTCCATCGTCAAAAGGCAGAGCCGCTACAACGACCTGAGAACTATCAATTTCCATCTGCAATTTCCCTTTAGCTTCAGCCTCTATTTTATCAAAAGAACTCAGTTTGGCAATTTGAACTTCATATTGTTCCTGCTGCATCTGCAAGTCAGCCAGTTGGCCTTCCAGCTCCGCGATCTCGAGACTAGCTGCGACTGCCGAAGTTGAAAAAGCCACATAAACCAAGGCCAGAGCCACAGTCATTGCCAGCAGTAGCAAATAGGTGGCCACAAATTTGCGGGTGAAAAATGGCTTTTTGCCATTATTGGTCCGCGTCCGGCCGGACTTTGTTGTTTCAAATCCATTTCTTTGACTTGGGTTTTCAAGTTTTCTGGCGTTAGCTGTTTCCATTATTATGCACGCCTCCCCGATCTATTCCGGCTTAATCGATATTCTCTCCGCAGCTCTCAGTTTGGCGCTGCGGGCCCGCGGATTGTTTTCTAACTCTGCGGCCTCAGGAGTAACCGGTTTTTTAGTCAAGATTTTGAGTCCGATTGCTGGGCTACCGTCAGTGGCGCTAACGCTGGTGTCGGCGTTGGCGTCGGTGCCGGTGGCAAGGTCCTTATAGCGGTTAGAATGGCCGCCCGAAAAGGCAAAGTCTTTGAAAACTTGTTTGACCACCCGATCTTCCAGAGAATGAAAAGAGATTGCTACGACCCGTCCGCCTGGGAGCAGCAGCTGCGGAACTTTCCGGATGGTCTCTTCCAGGATCTCGATTTCGCGGTTGATTGCAATACGCAGAGCCTGAAAGGTCCGCTTAGCCGGATGCGGGCCGGAACGTCTGGCAGCGGCCGGAATTGCCGCCTTAATTATGTCAACAAGCTCACCGGTAGTCCGAATCGGTTTGCGGGTGCGCGCCTCCACTATGAACTGCGCGATGCGCCGGGACCAACGTTCCTCTCCATAATCCCAGATCAGTTTGGCCAGTTCGTCAGCACTGAGTGAGTTGACCAGGTCCGCCGCTGTTTGGGGGTTTTCCTGGTCCATGCGCATATCAAGCGGCGCATCTGCCATATAGCTGAAACCGCGTTCGGCCACGTCGAGCTGCGGCGAGGAAACGCCGAGATCAAACAGAATTCCGTCTGCCCCTTGCCACCCAAGCTCGGCCAATAATTCCGGGAGGGCAGCAAAATTAGCATGTCTAGTAATCAGGGATCCCTGGTATTCAGCCAGTGCTGTCTGGGCGTTAATCAGGGCGTTTTCATCCTGGTCGATACCGAGCACTTGTCCATTGGGAGTACACTTTTCAAGGATGGCACGAGTGTGGCCAGCACCGCCAAGGGTGCAATCCACATAGCGCCCGCCCGGCTTGGGATCCAGAAAGTTAATTGCTTCATGAAGCAAAACGGTTTTATGTTCGAAAAGCTGTTCGCTCAAGTGATCAACTCCGTCATATCAGATCCCGAGGCGACGCAGGTCAGATCCCGAGAGAAACAATCGATTCAGCAATCTCTTCATAGGATTCTTCCGCTTCCGCCGCATAATTCTCCCAACGTTCTTTACCCCAGATTTCAATTCTGGTTGAAACCCCAATCACAAACAATTCTTTTTCTATGGCGGCGTGATCGCGCAGATTCTGCGGAACGAGTACGCGGCCTTGAGAATCCAACTCTGCTTCAACCGCACCGGAAAAAAGCATACGGACAAAAGCCCTGGCATCCGCTTTGGCGGTCGGAAGGGCTTTCACTTTTTCCTCAAGCACACGCCATTCGCCTAGCGGGTAAACGAATAAGCAGTGATCGAGGCCTCTAGTGATTATGAACTTTTCTCCCAATTCCTCTCGAAAGCGGGCCGGCATAATTAAACGGCCCTTAGCATCGAGAGCATGGAGGTATTCGCCCATAAACATCTTTGCCGTCCTCCGATGCTTTCCCCCACTTTGCTCCACTCGACTCCACTTATATGCCACATTTCTCTACTTCGACCCGTTTCCCTCCTTTTCGAAATAATTTTCTAAAATATTTGTGACACAGGGGGACGGTTCTTCTGTGTCATTTTGTCTTGGCCACCTGTTGGTGACACAGAAGAACCGTCCCCCTGTGTCCTCAACCCTGCCGGGATGAATAATTGCAGACCGCCAGGACGAAAACTAAAGCAATGGGAGGGATCCTGATGACAGAAATCAATTGTTCCGTAAAACACTGTATCCATAACCTGAATAACAAAGAAATGTGCGAATTGAAATCTATCATGGTGATCGTTCCGGAGCGGAAAAAGGGAACTGATGATAGCGGCTGCGGTGATTTTGAACCAGCTGAAGGCTCATTGGAGGGATGAAGATGGATCGCGATGAAACTGTAGACTATGATGTCGTAAAGTGCAAGGTTAAAGAATGCGTCTATAACGATCACGATGATGAAATCTGTGAACTGGAAGCCATTAAAATTGGACCGGACGGCTTAGGCGATACTGATTGCATGAGCTTTGAATCATCCAAGCGGAAGGACTATAAGTAACACCCGATGGCACAAGGACACAAGGGGACGGTTCTTTTGTGCTGCTGAGGTCCAACCGCAAAACAGCACAAAAGAACCGTCCCCTTGTGTCTATTTTTTACAGGAATTTAGTAGTAATTTGTGGAACATTGGCGCGTACGAACCAATTATATATGGAAGGAGTTCGCCAATGTCACGAAAACTTTGCTTTGTTCTATGCTTTGCTATTGCCGCAACGCTACTGGGAGTATGCGCTGAGCCTGGCGCAAGGGCTTCGGAATCAGCGAAACTCGAAATGAAGTTTAGCACCAAGGAAACCAGGGAATACTCCATATCTTTTCTCTGCGAGCGTACTTTTCCTGATAAGGCAAAACTCATTGAGTTTCAGATTCAAATGAATGTCAGGACCTTGGAAAAAGACAGAAAAGGTAATGCGAAACTGGAGTTTTCATTTCTGCCCCGAAAGCTTTATTGCTTGTCCGAGGAAGCAATCCATGAATATGACAGGTCTGCCCCGCCCGCTATCTTTGACGAACAAGTACGCAGTTTTTTGGCTTTTGGCGGCTTGACTGTCGAGACGGTTGTCTCATCATATGGAGTCATTATCAGCAGCGACTGGAAGAATTGGAATCTACCCGAATCATTTATGCCCATGACAGCGGAGATCACGCAATGTGTAATCTCCAATTACCTTGATAAGAATTACCTCTTTCGACTTTATCACCCCGCCGACTACGATATATTACGCATTGGTACTGTGTGGACCGACCCAAACATGACAGTGGGGAAATATGAATTGCCCAAACAATGGCAGCTGCTGAGTATGCAAGATAACAAAGCGCTCATTTGGCTTAACAATCATACATTCAATTTTAGGTGCCATAAGATTATGGCCACGCATCTCAACTCTATTGGTGGTTCTTATGATTACAAACAATTCGGGCAGATTTGGGTTTCACTTGATGATGGCTGGCCAATTTCCGCGGAAATGACACAAATCACGAATGCGGAATTGACTTTGTACGAAGATATTTCAATGGGAAGTATTAATGCTTCTGCGACAGGAACTACCCAACTGGAGCTACTCTCGGTTAATGGGAAGCCTTACATAAAGTAATCCGGCATGTTCAAGATTAGTAACACAAGGGCGGCACAAAGACCGCCCCCTTTTAATGTGTTCGCATTCTGACTTCAAGCACAAGGCTTATTAAATTTCTATCAAGACATTCTCATCGCTCAGACTTAAATCGCAGTAATTCAGATCCGTTCTGTGTCTCCAGCCCTGCGATTGCCAGAAATCATTTCCAATTTGGTTTTTGCTGAAGACCAACAAGGCCAATTTATTGATGCCCTCATTTTTCATTGCGGCACATATCGCCTGAAGCAAGGCTTTGCCTATGCCTTGCCTGCGGTAATCCGTCCTGACCGCCATATGATAAAGATAACCTCTGCGTCCGTCATGACCACTGAGTGCAATACCTATGATTTTGTGATCGATCTCCGCCACGAAATTTGTGTTGGGGTTTCTGTCGAGAAACTTGGCAATGCCGATCGGAGAATCATCCAGCCTGCGCAGGCCAACTCCCTCGGTGCCAAACCATAACTGAAACACTGCATCATAATCAGCCATTGTCATCTCACGGATGTTCATTGCGTTACCACTCCTATTGACACAAGGGGACGGTTCTCCTGTGTCACAGATGGCCGGGATCAGGCAAAATGACACAGGAGAACCGTCCCCATGTGTCCCTTATTTTTCACAGTTGTTCGACTATTTACGCATTCTTCCTGCAAGACTGGTATAATATTGAGCAGCAAATGAAAACGGAGGGGGTTCCTTGATGAATGACCTAATCAATAAGCCTACGCCCCGGCAGGCCAATCGTACTTACCTGCTACTGTTGATCCTGCTTTTTGTCGGCAGCATGCTATTGCAAAAACGCCTCGGGATCGGCGGTAACCTTTGGGTAAACGAGCTGGCATACCTGCTTTTACCCCCGCTAATTCTGGCCTTCCGCCATAAATGGCCGTTGTGCGAAACTTACCGGATGAAAGCAGCCCCTTTCCGGTTGCTGGCAGTCAGTATGCTGGTCGGAGTAACATATTGGTTGTTTAATGCCGTGCTTTATAATGCACTCGAATACCTGACTGGTCTGCTGATGAATCCCCTCTCCAGCTCCGGTGCTGAATCCGTCGACCTGCCTGCGCTGCAAATTATATTTACCATACTTGGCATGGTAGTATTGGCGCCTGTTTGTGAGGAAACCTTTTTTCGCGGATTTATGCTACGCGCTTACGAAGACTATGGTATTAAGCAGAGTTGGATCATTGCCGGAGTCCTTTTCGGTGCTATGCACGTTATGAACGGGATGAGTAATTTGATTCCTGCGATTTTATTAGGATTGATTTTCGGTTTCCTGGCAAGCCGTACCGGTTCAATTTGGCCTGCGGTCGCCATGCACTGCGGCAATAACCTGATGTCGCTATTTGGAGCGGCAATCTTGCCAGCAGTGGTCACCCCGCAGATATTGCCTTTATGGATCTATGGTTTGGCGATCCTGAGCGCTCTGATAACTCTGCTGTTCTTGTTGACGATCGGAGGCAGAACGTTCCGGGAACCCGATGCAATCACGCCTGAACCGGAAGGAAGCAGCGCGATCAAATCTCTCCGGCGCTCCAAGCCGCTCTGGCTGGCAGTTATTTTCTTACTGCTTATTGCTGGAGTAGAAATCGAAATGCGCGTCAATCAAAAGGATTCACTGATTATCAAATGGTCGAAAACCGCTGCCTCCGATTTAACCCCCTCTGACTCAAATCAGGAGACAAACATCCGCGCCTGTGAGTTTACAGGTGGTTTTCTGCTGTTCTCTATCGACGTGCAACCCAAGGAGGTCGGCAAGGAACTGATCTTCCGTTTTGATTATAAAGTTGCTGAGATTAATGAAGGCACATTCAAATTGCTGGATCCAAATGGCGCTGTTGTTTGGGAAGATGGCATTCAGGGCATTGGTCTGACCGCTCAAAATGAGGTCAGGCAAGCTGCACTGGATCAACCTGGTCAATGGCAACTTTACCTGCATGGAAGCGGCCGAGAGCTGGAGATTAGGGCCGTGTGGAAGATAGAATAAGAAACGGGGGGATTGGCAATCCCCCCATCCGTGATCTTATGTCACCTATAAAACTCAAATACGAGGATTACAATCGCCATCAAAGTGGCAGTCAAACCGGACAGTGCGACAAAAACGCGCTGTCTTTTGCTGCTCTCACCCTTTCTCCATACCACAGCAATTGACACCACACCCACCGCCGCACAAATAAGGTATACATAATTGTTTATGAAAAATATGCGTAGTTCTGCAAAAGTAGCGTACGAAATAGCCTTGATTACCTGAACAGCCATGTTTGCGATTACGGCAATACCCGCTAAATTCAGGAACAGCCCCCATTTGGCTGCAGGCATGATAGAAACCGCTTTTTCTTTATGCCGTATCTTGCGAACCAGCCAGATTGCTGCTATTACCAGTGCGGTAATAAGCCAAATTACGCTGAGCATAGAGAAAATAGCGCCGCCAATTAAGACGTACATTATATTCTGCGGAAACGGCAAAAGATAGCCATACTGCCGTGATATCCGGACAACCTGTCCGCCCTGGACATCAAAATGCATGAGTGCTTTATTTGCGTCGTTATAATAGATATAAGGACTTATTTGCGTATAGTTTCGACCCGCAAAATCAATGGTGTGCTGGTCGATCGCCTTGATATCAATCATTTGCATCAGCCCGGGAATCTTACTAAATCCTCTATGCACCCGTCTCGCCTCGATGTAGCTCCCTTCGAGCTCACTAGTATCCGGCATCTGAACACTGGTTGACGGCACAGCATAGGTTCCGAATATTTCATTAGCCAAATCGCGGCAAAAAGCACTTTCGCCATTCTGATTAGTCATAACTATCAGCCCTAGTTGCCGCTCTGGAGCAAAACAAAAATAACTTGAAAAACTGTCAGTGCTGCCTCCGTGTGCGAGGGTTCTGACTCCCTTGGGGCTTATCCAAAAGCCATGTGCAATGCCAAACAGTCCGCCACCAAAAGAATAACTGGTCGACAGCATTTCTTCCAGAGTGGCATTGTCGGCAAATAACGGACTGGTTTGCCCGACAGACGGCATCAGCGCAGCCATGAATTTGGCAGCATCCCCGACAGTACCCATCGCTCCCCCGGCCGGATACAACCCAACATAAACCCGCTCAGTGGCTGACTTGACAAAAGAACCTTGGGCTACCATCCTATAGCCATGAATATTCTCTCGCTGAGCCGCTACAGCAGCATTATCCTGCTGCGTGGGATGAATGGTAGTGGTATCCATGCCAAGCACCTTAAAAATATGTTCATTAACATATTGAAAAAATGGCTCGCCAGAGATACATTCCACAATATACCCTGCCAAAGAAACGCCGAAATTTGAGTAAGCAATTACTTTTCCCGGTTCATACACTTGTACCGGCTCGCAGATCCGCAAAATTTCCTCAAGCGAACTCACATCATCAGCCGATTTGTAAAAAAGATCCATAAGATGATCTTCCCAACCGGCATTGTGGTGCATCAGGTTAAGCATATTAATCGGTTGTTCGAAGCGCAATTTGGTAAGAAAGCCTTCTGGCAGATAAGATCGGATATCACTTGTCAAATCGAGCCGGCCGTTCTCAACAAGCTGCATTACACTTGTCCAAACAAGCAGCTTGCTGACTGAACCCCACTCAAAGACAGTGCCAACCTCGGCAGGTATTTCGTTTTCCAGATCAGCATGGCCATAGGCGTTAATGAGGGCCAACTCACCATCTTTCAGTACAGCGACAGATGCCCCCACTGTTCTTTGACCAATATGTTGGGCGGCGAAAACATCAACAAATGGTGCAAGCCTATCGATTGGGATGCCGGATGGCGTAACCGCGTAATCCTCATCCGCTGCCAATACCGCCGTTCCAAAACAGGTCAGACATATAATAACAACCACCAAAAAAGGAAAAACAATTCTTCGCATTACCGCTCCCCCTATTCACCATAGCCGCGGAAGGTGTTTCTAGAATTGATGCTCCAGCTCCGGACTATATGTCATATATGAAACTAATGTGTCTCTGCAGCTTTTGACAGAATTCGCCTGTAATTACCGGAAACCTTTTCTCAAACCAACTTTTCCAGACAATATTGTTAATTTGCCGTGATGCCGCCACCAGAATAATATAGAGCGCCAAAGCCTCAATAAAGTACAGCCTTTCTTCCGTCAATTGCAGACCATAGCCCGCGATGAAAGCCTTGCGTAAGTGCTTTTTCAGATTGCAGAGGCAAATAGCCGGATCAAGCAAATAATAGGCCCAGCCAGATAACGAAAAGTCAATTGGGATCAGCTGTCCTTCTCTAATCAGTAAATTGCCGCTCAAAAAATCTGCATGAACTAAGCCCCAGCTGGCTTTTGTTTTGGGAGTATTGGCAAACAGGCTGCAGATTAGTTTGGTTACATCACAGACAATACGGTAATCGTCGTTGCCAATAATACCTGATTGTATGCCTTTCCCAAGATTTTCGCAGGCTTGAGCAATTGTTATCTCATCATAGATCAATCTCCTGAAACCAGCGGGAGGAACCCATTTTTGAGAGTGGGCATGCAAGGTTTGCTGTAAGGCGCCCATTTTGACGGTCAACTGATTTTCATTATGGCGGATTAATTGTTTGGAAACGACCTCAATGTCATAGTTTAGCAGGGCCTTATCAGCCATTTCCGTGAGCAGAGCACCATTTTCCATATTCGCTTGCATACTCAACCTTCTTTCCTGGAATGCCGCCGGTTGTAGGAGGGGGCGACTGGCTTCTTCGCACTGCCAACAGCATGTTTACAGAAAATCTATTAGCAAAAAGTATGCCGCTCCCCCGCAAAAATTCACCTCCTGGAAAGCAAAACAGACAACCCATGGTTGTCTGCCGCATTTTGTTGCTGAATATTGATTTGATGAATATCCGTATATGAAAACGCTCTGGCTTAAATCAACGCCGTGCTGAAATAGCGCTCAGCCCTGTCCGGCAACACTGTTACAATTGTCGCCACCTTTTCCGCTGTTTTAGCCACCTGGCACGCTCCCCAGAAGTTGGCACCGGCAGATGTTCCCACCAATAATCCGATCTCACTGGCCAGAAAGCGCGCGCTTTCGATGGCGTCATCATCAGTCACTTCAATTACCTGATCAACAATGGCAGGATCGAGCACGCTGGGAATGAAACCGTCTCCAATCCCCTGAATTTTATGAAAACCAGGTTCGTGTCCAAGAAGTGCCGAGACGTTTTTAGGTTCTACCGCCACAATGCGCACATTGGGGTTCTGTTCCTTCAGATACCGGCCAACTCCGGCCAACGTCCCCCCACTACCCATTCCGGAGACAAAAACGTCCACTTTACCGTTTAGATCACGCCAAATTTCAGGGCCGGTAGTTAAATAATGAGCCTGCGGATTATCTTTGTTTTCAAATTGCTGAGGTACATAGACATTCGGATTCTCGGCGCGGATAGCTTCCACCCGTCGCAGGCAGCCTTCAATACTCTCCTCAGCAGGAGTAAGCACTAATTTTCCACCAAAGGCTTTGATAATTTTCTTGCGCTCTTCACTCATATTCTCTGGCATGACAATCATAACGCGATAGCCCATCCGTCTCCCCGCCAGCGTCAAACCAATGCCGGTATTGCCAGAGGTGGGCTCTACGATCGTCATCCCGGGCCGCAACTCTCCGCGTCGCTCGGCTTCTTCCAGCATATAGCGGGCAACGCGATCTTTGATGCTGCCCCCGGGGTTCAAGAACTCTGCTTTGCCATAAATACGTACACCGGCTGAACGCTTAAGTAAAACCAATGGTGTGTTCCCAATGCAATCCAAGATCGAGTCATATAACATCTATTAAGCTCCTATCTGCTCTGCTGCATCGTGAGCGTCTATACACTCAAAATTTCAATTGCTAATATATTCTCTATCGGTTACATCTGTACCAGCTGGATGTCTCCCCAGGCAGCCAGCTTATCGCCAATAATGATTACTGCCCCTAATACGCCATTTAGTCCAGAAACAAAGCCAGTCACAGACTCAAGATCATCGGGCGTTTTTACGCGGTTCCCCGCAGCAGTGGCAACAGCGTCAGCCAGGGCTGCACTGCGGGCCACAATCACGGTTGCGTCACTCATCCCAAAGCTAAGTGAGTGCCCGACTGTACCGGAAGAAGTGCATATTCCCACTGGAGTCTGCTCTGGTGTCACCATTAAGGCCACTTTCTGGCTTAGCGGAGACTGGCCGGCATAAATGCCGATCCTCCGAGGCTGCGTGCTTGTTAAAAATATATCACCTCCGTTTTCAACAATAACCTCTTGGGAGTACTTTGTCAGGGCTTCCCCAACCATTTCGCTGATTACGCCGGCGACCGCCGCCATCGGCCCAACGCCGGCGACACTGCTTGCCTCGCACATCCGCCTGATAACAGGCGGCGCCCAGATGGCAGGCGCCAGTGGTGTCAATGTGGTCAGGAACTCAGGCACAGCACGGATATATTCTTCAATCTGTCGCCGCAAATTTAAAACTAGTGCGCGCGTATCGTCCTCGGCCTGCATAAGGGATGCTCCACTCAGCCCTTGTCCCAGGCCGATCTGCAAATCAGTTTCCTGAATCCGGCAATTAAAAAAGAAGCGGTCTTTGTCATTGAATAACTCGCGATAGGTGCGCGGTTCATAATGGCCCATCGCTTAACCTGCCAGTACAGTCCCGTTTAAATGCATAACGGCTACAATAGCGCGCACTGGGCACGACTTGACGCATAGCTCGCAGGCAAAGCATTTTTCGGGAGCGAACACCAGGCTCCAGTCATCGCGCCTGAGTGTCAGGGCACCGGACGGGCATACTGATGTACAGGCACCGCAATGCACGCAACGCTCCTCGTCCAGCGTAATTCCGCTTTTTAGGATGCGGAATTCGATCCCTTCGTGAGCCGTGAAATCAATGGCCTCTGCAATATCCTGCTCGCTTCCTTCAATGTCCATGATCAATTCGCCGGCTTTATTCGCAGCCACTTCGGCACGCAGGATATTAATCATCAAGTTATATTCCTTGACCAAACGGTAAGTAATAGGCTTGCTGAAATGCTCCTGAGGAAAACGCAGGAAAGCCTTAATTTCTTGCATCTTAAGCACCTCCAACAATCTCAAGGTTTTGCGGGCTGGCAGTTGTTGGTAGGGGCGCGACCGGTTCACTCAACAGGAATTGACCGTCTGCAATCCATTGTTTTAGAGTACTGGCGATTGCGCGAGCCGTCTTCATGCTAGAGAGCGGTGCGGTAGGCACTTTACGTCCCTCCAAAACTACTGTTCCACTTTGCAGTGTTTCATATGACACTTTGGCCAACACCGGGCGCGACCGTGAAGGTACGCTGTAATCATAAATGTTAGTATAAATGTCACGGTTGCAAACAGCAGCATAACGCACCATCTCTTCATCCAGGATTGGAATGGGTATGCCAACACCAACAAACATTGAGACCCCATACCCTTCCATCACTGCCGCCCTGATAAACTGCGTGCTCATCTGTTTCAGGTCGCCAATCAGCGCCAGTGAGGCCGCGTTCTGAAATGGCAAGCCGTTCTCACCGCGCGGACGGGAAGGATTGTGCTGTGTACCATGCCAGGCCACATAACCCTGAGTACCGCCAAGAAAGATCCGGGTACCGATTCCGATCGTACGCAAGTAAGGATCATTGATGAGCGGACTTAATGCCCCAGAAGTACTATAATTTACATTGCCGCAATTGGGCAACAAAGTACCCATATAAGTATGAATAGTCCGGTCGGACCTGTTTGCAGCTGCACCATAGTTTTGATAGGCGTTGCGCGGATTAAACAAATAGGCTTCATTGATAATTTCTTTGCTGATATAGGTGGCAATCTCTGTGCGGGGGTAGCAGTCGGTGCCATACGAGATGGCGCGCAGTTTGACCTGCTTGCCGGCGATCAGCTCCTCAATGACATGAGCCCCGCCATATTCCAAACTGCCTGATTCCGTTAGTTCTGTGGCACCTAAGTAGGCATCGACAGCTGCTACGCCAGCGTAAGCCGGTACATCATTGAGCCATACTTTGGTCATCCGGATCGGGGGCTCGGAATGGCCAAAGTTAAGCCAGACTCCGGAAGAACACATCGGACCAAAAGTTCCGGTGGTAACTACATCCACCTCCTTAGCTGCCTGGGCGGTACCTTTCTCTGCCACAATTTCTGCGATTTCTTCGGCTGTTACGACCACTGCCCGCCGCTGTTTAATTTTCTCGTTGATTTCAGCAAAACTCTTCAGGCTCAATATGCTCATCCTTTCTGATCGATCCTGTTCTTTGCTACCTTAGTTCTTTGCTTGTAGGTTAACGCAACGATCTGCGCATTTAGGCGTCTGTGAAATTAAGCGCCTGCAGAAAATGCTCAAAATAGTCCGGCCGACCCGCCAGCGCAATGTGGCGAGCGACGCGTGCGATGCGTTCGCCCTCCTGCTGCGCCGCCTTAGATGCGGCCATCATCTCAGCTCCGGCCAAAGCGGTATTACCGGCGAGCTGTACTCTGCTCTGCGGGATGAGTCCTATTTGAACGGCACTTTGAGGGTTAAGACCACTGCCAAAAGCACCGGATAATATGACACACTCCAAATCCCCATGCTTGGCACCGGCCTCGGCCATTAAAATGTCAATACCGGATCGGACCGCTCCTTTGGCTAACTGAAGCTTCCTGATATCTTCCTGAGTCAACACCAGATCATCTGTAAATCGGACCTCCATGGTGCCATTGCGGCGCGGCCAGCCACATGGTTGAATCTGACCGCATCGGCTAATCCGGCCGCCAGCGTCAATGATCTGTTCCTCCAATAGTAAGCTGATGGCATCAATCAAGCCCGTGCCACAGAACCCGATGGCCTCCCCGCCACCGACCACATCCAGCTGTAGTGCACTATGCACTTCATCGGTATCAAGCGCACCTGCGCCATTTGAATGCCGCCTGATTCCGGTAACGGCACCATTTCCCAACCGCATGCCCTTACTGATCCCCCCTCCTTCGAAGGCAGGTCCGGAGGGTGCGGAGCAAACCGATAACTGACCGCGATGCCACAAACAAATCTCGGTATTAGTACCGATATCGATCAGTAAAGCGCTGTGATCCCGATCCATCAAACCGGCCGCTAAAATGCCAGCCACGGCGTCGGATCCAACAAATCCGCCTATTAATGGTGCAAAGTAGAACGGGATGAGCGGCAGCCCCGCCAGCGCCAACTCAATCTGGCGAGGTTCCGCTACAGTTGGAATATATGGTGCGGCCGCAAGCTGCGCCACATCCAGTCCCAGTAGCAGATGATGCATGGCGGTGTTAGCAACAATGACGCCACCGGTAATACAATCTGGAACAATGCCGTTTTGCCGGCAGAGTGTTTCCACCAGGTTGCGCAAAGCACTCTGACCTGCTTCCCGAAGACTGCGCCGCGATTCAGGATTCCTATTTGCCTGATCCAGTCGCGTCATGATATCACAGCCATAGAGAATCTGCGGGTTCAGTGCATTTGCTCTGGCCAGGACCGCTCCGCTGCCCCGGTCCAACAGCGCGGCATTAATAGTGGTTGTCCCAAAATCCACTGCCAGGCTAAGGCCCGACTGCTTGAGCGTCGATTGATTATGCATTAACTTGTTCCTTTATTTTTATTGCCGCTGAGCAACCGCCTGACTTCTCTTACTGCCTCATGCGCATCGTTTCCATATCCGGCAGCTCCTATTTCTTGGGCAAAGGCTCCGGTCGTGGCGGCACCGCCAATTAATACCGGGCAGTCATATTTTTCGCTGGCAAACAAGTCGATGACTTCTTTCATGTGTGGCATTGTTGTGGTCATCAGCGCACTTAACGCCACCAGATCCGCTTGATGCGCCCGCGCACCGGCCAAAATATCACGGGCGCTGACATCACAGCCCAAATCGATTACGCGAAACCCATGATTCTCCAACAGCAGCGCTACGATGCTTTTTCCAATATCATGAATATCGCCCTGGACAGTTGCCAGCACTACTGTTCCCTGGCCATCAACTGCCCGTACATCTTTTAATTCCGGTTGCAGCCTTGCCATAGCGCTTTTCATGGCCGATGCAGACTGCATCAGCTGCGGCAAGAAATAGATTCCTTGAGCGTAGAGTCGGCCTACTTCATCCAGCGCCGGTATCAGGCACCCGTCGACAATCGCCATTGGCGCAATACCCTGTGTTAAGGCGGCGTCTATGATGACTATGATTCCGCCTTGATCCCCCTCCATGACAGCATCGTAGAGGGCGCGCCTGACACTGTCCTGCGCAGCCGTGTTTTTGGAAGCTGTCACGATTGGTGCAGAGACAGCGGACGTAGATGGCGGGACTGCCGCCGTCACAACCGCCGCGTTATGCACCAGCTTCTTCGCACCCACAATACTGATATAGCGTCGGGCGCTGCCTTCCTGATTTAGTAGCACCTGTGCCGCACGTATTGTATCCATGATTCGTTCATCCAGTGGGTTGATAATCGCCAAATCCAGGCCGGCCGCCAACGCCATTGTCAAAAACGCGGCGTTCAAAAAACCGCGGTTTGGCATACCAAAGGAAATGTTTGAGATGCCAAGCGAAGTACGGCAACCCAGTTCGGATTTGATCAGGCCGATCGCCTGTAACGTCTCGCGCACTTGTTCGGGCTGAGCTCCCGCAGCCAGCGCCAACGGATCAATAATCACATCCTGGCGAGGAATGCCGTAGGAAGCCGCCCGTTCCACCAATCGGCCGGCGATCTCCAGGCGCTCTCTGGCCGTAGTCGGCAATCCGCCCTCTGCAATGGTCAGGCCAATCACAGCGGCACCATAGCGCTTGGCGACAGGCAACACTGCCTCTGCCTTTCCTGGCTCCAGACTGAATGAATTCACCAGTGCTTTGCCGCTGAATGCCTTAAGTCCGGCAGCCAGTGCTTTGGGATCCGCTGAATCAAGACAAAGCGGAGTTACGACAGCCTCCTGCACGGCAAGCACCGCCCCGCGCATAGCCGCCGGCTCATCAATCAGCGGCACCCCAACGTTGACATCGAGGATTTGGGCACCGGCCGCCACTTGGGCTTTGGCATCGCGCCGCACCACTGCAAAAGAGCCGCGGCGGATATCTTCCGCCAACTGCTTCCGCCCGGTAGGATTAATACGCTCGCCGATAATCACAGGCCCAGCCGCTTCCGTAAACAACACCGCCTGCGAGCGGGAAGCTAATCCGGTAACGGCGCGCCCTGCACCAGCCGTACCTCCTGAACATGTACCGGTACCGTCACCGGGAATCAATCCCTCCACAGCATTGCGCAACAGTCTGATATGTTGCGGAGTGGTACCGCAGCATCCACCAACCAAAGCAGCCCCAGCTCCGACCAGTTTAGGGCCGAATGATGCAAAGTCTTCAGGACCCAATGGAAAAATGGTCTGCCCGGCAGAATTGAGATGCGGAATTCCAGCATTAGGCTGCACAGAAACCGGAACGCCCACTACCTTTGCCAGTTCAGCCACTGCGGATAGATAAACCTCGGGTCCACTGGAACAGTTAAATCCGATCGCATCGGCTCCCAGACTCTGCAGAACCAATCCGGCAGACTGCGGATCCGTCCCGGTAATCGTGCGGCCGCTGTGATCCAAACTTATTTGGGCAATGATCTTAATCCCGGGAGCGAAATCCTTACTGGCGAGCAAAGCCGCCCGGAGCTCATTAAGATCAATAAATGTCTCCAGTATGATAAAGTCGGGAGCGCCTTCCGCCAGTGCTTTGACCTGCTCGGCAAAGATCTCATAGGCTTGATCAAAACTAATTGGTCCTAAGGGTTCAATCAGGGTGCCAAGCGCCGCAACAGATCCTGCTACCAAAGCCTGGTTGCCGGCTGTTTCTCGTGCCAGACGTACTGCCGCCAGGTTCAGCTCACGTGTTTTGTGGCGCAGGCCATAGTGTTCCAAGCGTAGCGGCGAAGCACCGGTGGTATTGGTTTGCAGAATTTGCGCTCCAGCAGCAACATACTGCTGATGTACCAAGCGGACTGCTTCCGGATTATCAAGACACCAAATGTCGGGGCAAAGCCCGGCCGGTAATCCCATTGATTGCAGCTGCGTGCCAATTGCTCCGTCGAAAACCAGCACTTGTTTGCCAAACAACTCCATCATACTCATGCGCTAATCCCTCGTTTCAATCCTTATTGGCTTAGCTTTTCTTTGGCACCTTAAACCAAGCTCATCAATAATATCAACGACTTTCAAGATCCGGGCGGCGTTGTTCATTGGAAAAATGTGGATGCCGCTTATTTCAGAAGCTGCGGACGCCGAACTAATGAACTCCCTAACCATCTCCATACCGGCCTGTGGTCCCCTGACTCGCATGCGCTCAACTGCCCATTCCGGTACCGTTATTCCGGGGACATCATTGTTCAGATGAACTGCGAATTCGTAATTCCTGAGCGGCATAACCCCATAAAGGATCGGAATGCGGACGCGGCCGGCGACCTTCATGAGCCAATGTTCCAGAATCCGCAGGTCAAATACAGGCTGGGTCTGTGCGAAATGAGCGCCAGCGGCGATTTTTGCCTCCAGACGATCGACTTCCGCTTCCAAATCTCTGGCATTGGGATTCGCAACACAGCCAATCGTAAAATCAGTGCCGCAATCCAGTCCGCTACCGCCAATAGTACTGCCTGCATTTAATGTGGACGCCAGTTTAATCAACCGGGAGGAGCCTATTTCGAAAACACCGGTAGCGCTTGGATGATCGCCTCGGGTAGGTTCATCGCCACGCAAAGCTAATATGTTACGCACTCCCAGTCCGGCGGCTCCGAGCAGTTCCGCCTGCAATCCGATTGTATTGCGATCACGACAAGTCAGGTGAAAGATCGCTTCCACTCCGGCATCACGTTGGATCAGATGCGCCAATGTGATCGGACTCATTCGCACATTAGCCATTGGGCAGTCAGCCACGTTGACGGCATCCACCCGGTCGGCAAAACCGCGTACTTTTTCGAGAGTCTTAGCCGCGTCCGGTCCGCGTGGAGGATCAATCTCTACGGTTACCACGAATTGTCCCTGAGTCAGGCGATTGAGTAAACGGGCCATTTGAAACCTCCTGTTCGGCCTCCTCCATCTGTCATAGCAGTGGCAGTGGAACCAGCAGCAGCTACAGCGGCATTCGCCCCAGCTACGGCGGCGGCCACAACAGCGCTGCCACAGCCACAAAAAAACAACCCCTCTATGAGAAGAAGGGTTGCCGAAATACAAAATACTGATCAACAAGCAATAAACAATAAGCAAGCGGCACCTCCCTCTCATCTTTCGGACGTAAGTCCGTCGGAATTGGCACCGTTCCTAATGAGGATGGTTGCCGTGGCTTCATTGGGCCTGTCCCTCAGCCGCCTCTGGATGAAAGAGGTGTAATATTCAGTTTTGAAATAGATGCGGATCTGCCTGCTAACTCCTGCCAGCCTGCGCAGATCCTGCCTGCAATGCTGCATTGAAAAGATAATAACACCACGAACTGGCAATGTCAAGAACCATAAACAGGGATTTCGACTACACTACGCCTGCCAGCTGCACCTATTTCTTGGCGATTTCCTTATTTACCAGGTTCGGCGGGGTTTCCCCATCGAAGACGGCAATGATGTTCTCTGCTGTCATGGTTGCCATTCTAGCCCTCGTAGCAACCGAAGCGCTGCCGATGTGTGGCGCAATGGTCACATTATCAAGCTGCAACAGCTCGGGCTCTATCTGCGGCTCCCGCTCAAACACGTCCAAACCGGCCCCGGCAATTTTCCCAGTTTTAAGCGCTTCCACCAAGGCATTCTCATCGATAACAGGACCCCGGGCGGTATTGATCAGAATGGCGTTGGATTTCATCAGATTAAATTCGCGCTGACCTATTAAATGACGGGTTTCGGCGACCAACGGAACATGCAGGCTGATGAAATCGGACTCGCGGAGCAAATCATCGAGCGCTCTGTATTCTACGCCGTGTTTTTCCTCTTCGGCTTGCGGACGCCGGTGGGCACTGTAATAAAGCACCTTCATGTCAAAACCGGACGCCCGTCTGGCCATCGCCTGTCCGATGCGTCCAAAGCCTACAATACCAAGTGTCTTTTGATAAATATCCTGCCCGAGGAATAAAAGCGGTGCCCAACCTTCAAATTTGCCGGCTCTGGTAAACTTGTCAGATTCCACAATCCGCCGTGCGGCTGACATCAGCAGCGCAAAGGCCAGATCGGCTGTCGTCTCCGTTAAGACACCGGGAGTGTTGGTTACCGCTATTTGGCGTTGTGTCGCAGCCGCCACATCAATATTATTAAAACCCACCGCGTAATTGGCGATCACTTTCAGTCCCGGAGCGGCATCCATCATATCGGCACTGATATTATCCGTCAGAAGGCAGAGTAATCCGTCTTTTCCCCTGATACCCTGCGTAATTTCATCTTTTGTCGCCGTGCGGTCATGCGGGAAAACCTCCAGTTCGAAACGGTCCGCTAGCATGTCTAAACCTGCCTGAGGGATTTTGCGGGTCACGAATATTTTGGCTTTCATTCTTGATTAGGACGCTCCTTCCGTACTGCGTGTCGCGTGTTACATGCGGTGTGCTGCATGCGGTGTGCTGCATGCAGTGTGCTACATGCATAGCTACGCGCCGCCGTTACTGCACCAACGTCACCAGCGGTTTCATTGACAAACTGATGCGCTTGCGCTCCAAATCCACCCCGAGAACGCGCACCTTGACGTTATCGCCTACTGCTGCCACTTCGGTTGGGTGCTTGATAAAGCGTTCGCTCATCTCCGAAATATGAACCAGCCCGTCCACCTTGACGCCAATATCGACAAAGGCTCCGAAATCAACAACGTTGCGCACGGTCCCGTCCAGCATCATACCGGGCTGCAGGTCTTCCATCGAAAGTACGTCGGTGCGGAAAATCGGCTTGGGCAAATCTTCGCGCGGATCCCGGCCTGGTTTACCTAAGGCGTCGATAATATCACGTACAGTTGGTACGCCAGTATCGAGCTCGGCAGCCAAGCTTTCCGGATTCAGCGTCTCCAGCGCTTTACGCAGATCAGCTGCCTTACCTTTGTCTTTGAGATCTTCCGGCGCGTATTGCACTTTCGCCAGAATCCGGCGCGCCACTTCATAAGATTCCGGATGAACGGAAGTGTTATCCAGCGGATCATCGCCGTCCGCGATCCGCAAAAAGCCTGCTGATTGCGTAAAAGCAGTCTGTCCGAGACGTTTCACTTCCATTAATTCAGACCGTTTGCGGAACTTACCATGCGTTTCGCGATAAGCCACGATATTCTTAGTTACCGAAGGTTGCAACCCGGACACATGGCGCAATAATGCCGGGGAGGCGGTATTGAGGTCTACGCCGACATAGTTCACGCAGGACTCCACTACACCGGCGAGAGCTTCCGATAAGCGGTTTTGATTGACATCATGCTGATAAAGGCCTACCCCGATGGACTTGGGGTCAATTTTTACCAGTTCCGCCATCGGGTCTTGCAGACGGCGTGCGATTGATACCGCGCCCCGCATTGACACATCCAGATCCGGAAACTCCTCACGCGCCAAGGGTGACGCTGAGTAAACGGAGGCCCCTGCTTCACTGACGATTGTATAAGCAAGTTTCCCTTTGCTGTTGGAATTCTTGATTAACTCCGCTGCCAATGCCTCTGTTTCGCGAGAGGCAGTCCCATTGCCGATCGTGATTAAATCAACGTTATGCTTCTGGCACATCTTCTGCAAAACAGCCAACGCTTCTACCCGCTTTTCCTGGGGCTGATGCGGGTAAATGGTGGCCGTATCCAGCAGTTTGCCGGTCTCATCAACTACGGCAACTTTACATCCCGTACGAAAACCAGGGTCGATACCCATAACAGTCAGTCCTTTGACTGGTGATTGCAGCAGCAAATTACGCAGGTTCAGCGCAAAGAGCTTGATAGCATGTTCCTCCGCGTTCTCGGTCAGCATGGACCTTATCTCACGCTCGACTGCCGGCCCGAGCAAGCGCTTAAATCCGTCGGCAATTGTCTCATCCAGCAGTTGGGTAAACGCGCTTTGCTCTTTATGTACTACGAAAGCCCTCAAACGAGCCAGGATGCGATCCAAACTGACTTCAATCCCAACCTTGAGCGCTTCCTGCCGTTCGCCGCGGTTCAGCGCCAACACCCGATGCGGAGGCAGTTTTTGCACTGGCTCTTCATATTCCTGATACATAGCGTAAACCGGCGGCATTTCTTCTTTACCTGTCGAACATAGCCGGCCTTCTTGTATGATCATTTCGCGAATGTTCCTGCGGATCACCGGATCCTCGCTGATGCGTTCCGCAATAATATCTTTGGCCCCTTCCAGAGCCTCTTCCGGTGTGGTGACTTCTTTTTCAGGGTCCACGTACTGGGCAGCCAGTTCGCTTACGTCGATGTTAATATCTTCCTGACTCCAGATAATATCAGCCAGCGGCTCAAGTCCACGTTCTTTCGCAACTGAAGCACGGGTTTTGCGTTTCTGCTTATAAGGACGGTATAAATCTTCAACTTCCTGCAAGACAGTAGCGGCTCGGATGGCCTGCTCCAATTCCGGGGTAAGTTTACCCTGTTCATCAATAATCTTAATAACTTCTTCTTGACGCGCACCCAAATTGCGCAGATAAGTGAGCCGTTCTGATAGAAGCCGCAATTGTTCTTCATCCAGCTCACCCGTAGCTTCTTTACGATAGCGTGCAATAAAGGGCAGAGTATTCCCTTCATCCATCATCTTGACCGTGCTATCAACCTGCCACGCTTTAACCCCTAACTCAGTTGCAATTGTGGATATAATTTCCATATAACCTTATGTTCCTCCCTCATCTCGGTATGGCGGCCTGCAAGTTATTTCTTCTTTAGTTCTTCAAGAATCGCCCGGTTTTGTTCCATCAGTTCACAATTCTGTTGAATCAGCACTGAAAGCATGCTGGCTTGCGCTTCAGCCAGCATCGCGTCACGCCTGGCTTGATCTTTGGTGGCGCCAGCCTGATTAACAAGGGCTAGCGCTTCATCGGCCGCCGCCAGATAACCGGGGTAACGGCGGGCTAGCGAATCACGCAGCGTCTCCAAACTCGCCAGAGCCTGTTTGGTCTGCTCCTGACGCACTTTTTCGGAATTGACATTCTGTTCTTTAGCGCGCATCGCTTCATAAACAGGCTTAATGCGCTCGGCCTCCTGCTTCTTGCCTGACTGCTGGTACGCCTGCATCAGATAAAAGAAATCGGATGAGCGGCCGGGATTACTGTTCATGTTCGCCAGGATGGCGTCCAGTTGTAGCTGAACGGCCTTTTCATACAGCGGCAGCGCCTGCGCCATTTTATTATTCCGTTGGTATATGATACCGGCGAAGGTATAGAACTCAACTACTTCCTCCATTGGTACATCGCGCTCGCGCGTGTACAAAATCCCGGATGCCAATGCCATTGGGCCAAAGAGGTTTATACGACCATTTTCGCGTTGGGCAGCAGCATTGATTTCCTGCTGCAGTACGAGCATGCGCTCAACGGCAACCAAAGCGCGATCAGGGCGTTTGCGATACAAGTAATAGCGCGCCACTGATCCCAATATCGGTTGTAGGCTGCGATTATTATAGCCGTTTTCATCCCAGAGATAACCGCCGTAGGAAGCGATCCCTGTGTTCAGCAGTTTCACAAATAAACTCTCTGCCTTTTCCTCATTGCCGGATTGCAGGTTTAGCGCTGCCAATGCTAAAACATGTGCAGGACTGCCTGCCAAAAATGACAAAGGTACATCCAGGCCGGTTCCCGGGAGATCAACTTGGGCGATATTAGTCAATGAGCCTTTGGGCGCTTTCTCCAACTGCTCAATTGTTGCTGCCAAGTCGCCTTTTGCGATAATATCCTGTACTTGCTGCAATTTGTCTTCAAAGCTGATGCCAGCCAGGACGCCACCTGAAAAAGCACCCAGCACACCGATCACAATCAGAATGATAAATCGTTTTTTCAAAGGGATCGCCTCCTCGTTTTCGCGTAAAGGCCAATCAGTGTTATTTTCTACATCGGAAGCGATTAACCTTTAATAGCCAAAAGCTTAGTAGATGGAGGAAACCGCCTCCATCTCACGAATTTACGAAGAAGAAGCAAAATGTAACCGCGGCTCTCAGCATTGCTGAGATTCATCGAGGGAATGGAGGAATCATCGCGTGAAAGAGAAATTCGACCGCCTGATGGACATTTTAAAGGATGCTTCCAACCTGGGAAATGCCGCCGCTGTACTTAGCTGGGACCAGCAAACCTATATGCCGCCCGGCGGAGCAGAAGCGCGCGCAGAACAATTGGCTACCTTAAGCAAAATCAGCCATCAGATGATGACCAGCGAGGAATCTGCCAAGTTAACCATGGATCTGGAGCCGTGGATCAGTACTCTGGATCCGGAGTCGATTGAAGCATTGTCCTATAAGAGGCTGCGGCACGAGTTCGACAAAATGATCAAAATTCCAACCGAATTAATTGTTACGTTTGCTAAAGCCCAGGGCCTTTCATCCAATGCCTGGGTCAAAGCCAGGAATGAATCCAATTACGAGTTGTTCCGTCCCCATCTGCAGGAGATCGTTGACTTGATGAAAGAGATGATCACCTATCTCGGGTACAAAAAACGTCCTTATGATGCCTTACTTGACATGAATGAGCCCGGCTTGGTCACAGACGAGATCTTACCCGTTTTTCAGCAGCTGAAAGACGGATTAGTCCCGCTGGTTAAATATTGCTGCGCCAAGGATAATCAGCCTTCCGATGCTATTCTTCATGGGGATTTCCCGGAAAAGGCACAGTGGGATTGCTTTACAGAAATCGTTCGGACTATCGGTTTCGATTTTAACAGGGGACGCCAGGATGCGACAGAGCACCCGTTTACGACCAGTTTCTCGGCCAATGATGTGCGCATCACCAATCATATCGCGCCCGAATTCCTGGCGAGTGGCCTATTTGGGATTATTCACGAAGCCGGTCATGGCATGTATGAACAAGGTATTCCGGTTGAGTATGAGCATTTGCCGATTGGCGGAACAAGTTCAGCCGGAGTTCATGAATCACAGTCTCTGTTATGGGAAAACGTTGTGGGACGCTCCCTCCCATTCTGGCAGCATTTTTATCCTGTACTGCAAAAGCATTTTCCAGACAACCGCAACTTGAAAAACAATAATGCCGAGGCTTTTTACAGGGCGATAAACAAAGTGACGCCTTCACTGATCCGGATCGATGCCGATGAAGTCACTTACAACCTGCATATCTTCCTCCGTTTCGAACTGGAGCTCGAGATTTTTGAAGGCAATCTGGACCTCAAAGACCTTCCGGAAATTTGGAATGAGCGCATGTACTCGTATCTGGGCATCAGGCCCCGTAAAGACAGCGAAGGCGTGCTGCAGGACATCCACTGGAGCGAAGGAATGTTTGGCTATTTTCCGTCATATACTCTGGGACACGTACTTTCCGTGCAGTTGTATGAGTTAGCTCTGCAGGAGCACCCGTCAATTCCCGATGAGATCGCGGCGGGTCAATTCGGCACTTTGCTGAGGTGGCTCAACAAAAATGTGCACGCCCATGCCGGCAAATACGACAGCCGTGAATTGATCCGCCGCATCGCAGGTGGCGAAATTAAGGCTGAACCTTATCTGAACTACATCCAGAAAAAATATCACGCAATTTACTAAAAGGTCTTTGGCAAGCTTTACGCCAAAGGAATTTCTTGCTGTTTCTTGTAATTGTTTTGCCTTTTCATATCTCTCATTTATTATATAATTATCTTTGGCTATATCTATACCAACGCAAAACATGCGCTATCGCATAAAACCGTAAAGACAGAGGCGCAACCCTTTCGTTGGAAGACTCGCTTCGAGGAGGTGATCTGCGACATCTATCCGTACTAAGCCTATTATCACATATTATGTGATAACAAGTTTTATACGGTTTCTTGCTCTCAAACCGTAATTACATTATGCGAGGAGGGGACACAGATGACTGGTAGTAATAAGTTCACTGTTGCCATCATTCTGGGTGCTTCTTTGATTATCAGCGCGTTGGTTTTTGGCTTATTCTTCTACAACAGCCGCACCGTTGATAATACAATCCGGGTGGTTGGCACCGCCACCGATCGTTTTGAATCTGATATTGTCAAATGGCGTCTGTCAATTAGCCGCGATATCGGAATGTCTGGTATGAAAACGGGTTATGACTTGATCAACAAGGACATGGAGGCATTTCGCGCCGCTCTGACCGAGCGCGGATTCAAGCCTGAAGATATTACAGTACAACCTGTTAATTCCATGCCGAAATATTCAAATGGCATGCAGGTCGGGTATACGCTTGTGCAGAGTATATTCCTAATATCTAAAGACATTGATGCGATTGAAGAGCTGGCTCTTAACCCCGGAAAAATCACGGAACGGGATATCGTCTTCCAGTATTCTAACCTAGAATACTATTATTCCGAGCTCAGCGAAATGAAGCTCAGCCTATTGTCAGCCGCGACCAAAGACGCGCGCCGCCGGGCGGATGAAATCGCCTCCGGTACTGGCGATGAGATTGGTGCCATTCAATCAGCCCGCACTGGGGTTTTTCAGATTACCGAACCTTATTCCACCGAGGTTTCGGACTATGGCATTTATAATGTCGGATCCCGGACTAAAGACATCACAGTCACTGTCACGGTTGTCTATACAATTAAATAGCTGATAAATGCCCTGACACGTGATGCATATCATCTGCAAACCGAAAGCGCCGTTCGCAATCCCTTGAGGATACGACCGGCGCTTTGTATATCAGTGTTTGCCGCGCTGGGCCATCATTTTTTTGCGATGCTTTTTTGTTGTCTTCGGCGGCATTGACTTGGTGGCATGCTGCGACTGCGCAGTTCTTTTCTCCGACGTCAATATGAAATAGCCGTCCAACTCAGTAACTTTTGTGCCTCCGAATACGGCGGACATTTTATTCTGATACCATGCCAGCCTTTTGACCACCATCATCATCCGCCCGCCTAATTCCAGACAAGCAAATCCTTGCTCTATAAATCTTTTGGCCACCGCAAAATCGGTATGATAAGGCGGATTACTCAGAATCAGCGTGAAGCCCCCAATATCTCCGCTGTCTCCGCTGTCTCCTCCGTCTGCGCCAGCCAGAACTGCGCCAGGACCGTCTCCCAACAAGATCCTCAGATCTGTGCCGCTGGCGCCTTTACCGTCGGCATTCTTGCTGTCCCCCGCCTCCTGCTCCAGTTGCAGAGCATTACGCCGCGCAAATTCTACCGCCAATGGATCATTGTCTACCATAACAACCTCGGCCACTCCGGGAGTAACAGCGGCACAAATACCTACCAGACCATAGCCACAGCCAAGATCAAGCACTTTTTCCCCTTTCCGCCAGTCAACAGTGCGAAGCATCGCCAGCGAGCCGCGATCCGCCGCACGCGGTGCAAATAGATGCTCGTCGGTGGCAAATTGCAGAGCCCTGCCATACCACTCTACGGCGACAGGATGATCCATCGTCAACTCCCCTATCTCATAAAAACATCCGAAATTGTCCGCAACTTCATTATAGCTTAACAGCCCTACTTTTTAAGCATTAATTCCTTACAAAGTTCAGCAAAGCAGCAGGGAGAACGGGACTCAAAGCAGAATTATCTATCGTCTATTCTGATGTCGAGGAGGCTGCACCATGGCTAAGAACATCGAATTCTCCGGCAATTATTCGGACCTCAGCACTAATAAGGGCTTTCAGTTTGAATTTCATTGTGATCGCTGCGGCAAATCGATTCGCACAAAATTCAAACCATCAGTCTCTGGATCAGTTTCTTCCGTTCTGGATGCCGCCAGCGGCGTATTCGGTGGTATCTTCAACCAAGCAGCCAATGTTAGCGAAAGAGTGCGCTCCGCCGCCTGGGAGAAAGCGCATGATGAAGCCTTTGAGCAAGCATGGAACGAAGCTGAGCCGGATTTTTTCCAATGTCCCCGTTGTCAGGCTTGGGTCTGCCGCGCAAAATGCGTCAACGAAAAACGCGGCCTCTGCAAAGAATGTGCGCCAGATTTAGGCGTTGAAATGTCAGCCGCTCAGGCTAACAGATCTGTCGAAGAGATCTGGGCTCACTCTGCCATGGCAGAAGAAGATAAAAAGCTAGGCAAAGAAAACTGGCGTGAGACCATCCGTGCCTCCTGTCCAAATTGTGAAGCACCGCTAGGCACCAACGCCAAATTCTGTCCTGCATGCGGCACAAAACTCAAAGGCGCAGCCCACTGTTCGGAATGCGGTGCCAAACTGGCCCCAGGCGCTAAATTCTGCGCAGAATGCGGCCAAAAAGTCTCCGCGGAATAAATGATAATGGCAGGCGGTAACAGGCGCAACAGGCGCAATATTCACTTGAACACTAAACGGGCATTCCTGCGCTTTTGGAATGCCCTTTTCCGTAGCGGAAAGGAGGTGCAGGTACGCTCATGGAACTTATTGGTCATGGTTTCGTACAAGCCTTTCAAATGTTGATTAGCGGAGATCCCGAGTTATTAAGAGTGATCCTGCTCACACTGCGCGTTTCCGGCACGGCCACTCTAATCAGTCTGTTGATTGGAGTACCAGTCGGCTTTCTATTGTCTGGCAAGCGCTTTTTCGGGCGGCGCCTTTTCATTAGTATCGTCAACACCGGTCTGGGCTTGCCGCCCGTAGTAGCCGGACTGACTGTCAGCATTCTTTTTTGGCGCAGCGGACCTCTGGGCAATCTGCGCTTGCTCTACACTCCGACTGCCATGGTTATAGCACAGGCTCTGATTGCTACCCCGGTAGTCGCCGGTTTGACGATTGCGGGGTTGCAGCAAATCCCTCCCAAGCTTAAAAACCAGCTTTATGCCTTGGGAGCCTCTCAGTGGCAGATTTTCATACTGCTATTGCGCGAAGCACGATTCGCGATTCTGGCCGCCGTAATGGCTGGCTTTGGCAGCGTTATTTCGGAAGTTGGAGCTTCCATGATGGTAGGTGGCAACATTCTGGGAGATACCAGGGTGCTGACAACCGCCACCGTAATGGAAGTCTCGAAAGGCAATTTTGACGTGGCGATCGCACTGAGTCTGGTGCTGATGCTCTTCACCTATGGGATCACCCTCATTCTTACGCTTATTCAGCAAAGGAGGTCCCCGGCTTAATGAATGCAACCCGGATACAGTCAGGCCCTGCGGGTTTGGCGCACATGCCGCCTGATACGCCTGCTCTGGAAGTTAGGGACCTCACGCTCACCTATCCTGGCGGTTTTAAATTGGACATAGCGCATTTTGCGGTCAGTAAGGGTGCAGTAATGGGGATTATCGGCCCAAACGGTGCTGGCAAATCGACACTCATGGCGGTGATGATGGGGCTGGAGCGGAACTACTCCGGAACGATCTTGCGCAATGGCGTACCCCTCTCCCCCAGGCCCTCACGGGGGGATTCGCGCTGGGGATCGCGGAAGGCTTCCTGGAGGCTTTCGCGCGACTCGCGCCGCTGCATGTCAGCGGTGTTTCAGTCTCCCTTACTCCTTGATGATACCGTGGCTGGCAATCTTCTAACGGCCTTATCCTTTAAAGGGATTCGTGGCAGTGCCGCCCACAGAGAAACAGATAAATGGCTGACCTATTTTGGCATACCTCAGCTCGCCCCCCATCGCGCACGCCTTCTTTCCGGAGGCGAAGCGCAACGTGTCAGCCTGGCACGGGCTTTTGCCGGTAGCCCAGAACTAATCTTTCTGGACGAACCTTTTTCTGCGTTGGATCCTCCGACACGTTCCGCATTAATCGGGGATTTAGCAGAAATACTAACTCAGACCAGCATCACCGCCCTCCTTGTTACCCATTCTCTGGATGAAATGGTCATGTTATGCGGCCAGGCTGCTGTCATGATTAATGGTCAAATCCGTCAAGTCGGAACGCCAGAGGAGATCCTGAGTCATCCGGGATCGCAGGAAACAGCGAGTTTGGTTGGTATGGAAAACCTCTATGAAGCAGAATATCATTCTGGCGCAAAGACATTTACTCTGTGCAGCAAGCAGATCCCCTGGCCGGTATTACCTGCATCTGTCTCTGCACAGGCCCCTACTGTGTCCGCCACGCCCGGGCCCACCATACTGGCGGGATTCCGACCCGAAAACGCACTCTTATTGTCGCCCGGTCAAACATTACCTTGGCCAGGCACATCGTTTAGCGGTATGATTAAGCGCATTACTCCGGGAACCAGCGGCTATCGCCTGACTATTTCCGGTGAACTGGATATGATTGTTGAATGCGGTCGCCATGATTATCTGCAGCAAAGATGGCTCACGGATCAGAGCGTACAGGTGGCTGTTCCGCACCACGGATGGCATGTGATTAATACGCGTGATTAATACACGCAATTAATATCGGAGGTGACGTCTGTGGATAATATGCGTTCAGTCCTGGCTGCGCACAAAAAGGAACTCCTGCAACTCAAAAATGTCGTAGCCGTCGGAATTGGATACAAAACCCGTGCCGGCAGAAAATTGAGCATACCAAGTATTGTCGTTTTTGTTTCCGAAAAACTGCCAGCCGAGCAGTTGGCCGCGCAAGATTTGGTCCCCCCGGAAGTAAGTGGCGTCTTGACTGATGTTGTTGCCGCCGGCGTGATCAAACCTTTACAGAGCTTTGATCACAGTTTTGATCCTCCGACTGTGGATCCTACACAAGTGGTACGCCCCCTCCAACCCGGTTGCAGTATCGGGCATTATCTGGTGGCCGCCGGTACGCTGGGGTGCATTGTCCGTGACCGCCAAACGAGTAGTCCTCTGCTGCTTTCGAACAATCATATCCTTGCCAACAGCTCCAATGGCAGCGATGGCCGTTGCCGGGCCGGCGACCCTATTCTACAACCTGGAAATTATGATGGCGGCCAGTATCCCCGCGATATTGTTGCGTCTCTGAACCGCTATATTCCGATCCTCGAAGCGGATAACCTGGTTGACGCCGCTGTGGCAACACCAATCGCCGACCTCGAAATTAGCGCAGAGATTATTGGAGCCGGCCCCGTCAAAGGCATTTCCGAAGCCATTCCCGGCATGGCTGTGCAAAAGTTTGGCCGCACAACCGGGCTTACGCGCGGCGCAGTGATGGCAGTGGAGGTCGACACTAACCCCATCCGTTACAATGGCTATGCCGCGCCTTTTATCAACCAGATCTTCCTCAACAATATGTCCGCCGGCGGCGACAGCGGATCCTTAATCATGGACACAGCCAACAACGCCTTGGGATTGCTTTTCGCTGGTTCCAATATGGTCACAATTGCCTCCCCGATAGCAAGTGTCCTTACCGGACTCGATATCTACCTGGAATTGTAATGGCGCATTACTTCGCATCTGCACCTGCAATTTCGATTTTTAATAGCGCACGACGCAAACGGAGGCAGCTCAAAAGAGACTGCCTCCGTTTGCTGATGGATGGGATGGAAAAACGTTGATTGATGAGATGAATAGCTGACTATCTAATATACGCAAGCGCTGCTAACGCTGCTGCCTAAAATGCAATCTTCCTTTTCGCCGAGGCGGCCAATTGATCCAGATAAGTTTTATCTTCAACCCGCAAGATGGCCGGATTAAAAAGCAGCTGTCCCAGACAAACCGCCGTCACCAAGGCTCCCATAACAGCCAGTACTGCGCCTGGTTCGAAAATGCCGCCAGCCCAGCCAGCCATGAAAGTGCCAACCGGTCCCATACATTGCGCAATTAGGCGCCGTACAGCGAACACCCGTCCCTGCAGCTCATGCGGGGTCTGTGACTGCCAAATGCTCTGCGAATGAGCGTTCATAATTGGCAGTGCGAAACTAATAAGAAAGGTCATCGCAGTTGCCAAGTAGAAACGCGATGTCACGCCGAAGATGATCTGAATAATCCCCTCCAAGGCCATCGGAATCAAGATGGCCAGGACACGCTTCTTTTTGAGACCGCCCCAGGTACTCATCAGAACTCCGCCAATTACTCCCCCGATGCCTGAGACAGTGCCTAAAAAAGCTAAGGCCGTTTCATAACTGAACCCACATGCCGACCAGTCAGCCGCCAAATTAAATTTGACGAGGATCGGCTGCAATATGCCATAAGGCGCGGTCGCCAGATTCGCTACCAAAAATGTGATCAGCAGCCAGAGCAAAGGTGGCCGCCGCCAGATAAAATCGGCCCCTTCCAGGATGTCTTTCCAGATACTTTTCTTTTTCTGCCCGAGCGCGCTCACCAGATCCGTTCTTTTGGGCGAAGGAATCTCCAAAAATAACAACGTAATCGCAGCAACGGCGAAAGTTAGCACATTGATCGCCGCGGTAAGCACTGTTCCGTCACTGATAGTGGCCAGAAAGCTGCCTATCATTCCAGAGATAGAGCCATTGCGGGCCAGTGTCGGCAATGAAATCAGCAGCGCCGCGAGCGCCGGAGAAAGAATGCCGGACAATGCCCAAATGCTTTGCATCATCCCATTGGCACGTGGCAGCTGCTTTTCTGAAACCAGCATGGCATAGGAAGTATCAAAGGCCGCCCCATGAAATACCGCGGTTGATGAATAGGCAGCCAGTATCAGACAAAGACTCCAAACTTCCAGGCGATTCATCAGCAACAAAGCTAGCAGGAGCAAACCGAGGCCTACGCTCACTGCATTCATAACAATCATGGTTTTCCTGCGATCATGCCGGTCAACCCAGGCACCCGCCAAAGGGCCCAGTGCCAGTGTAGGAACAGCGGAGGCGATCGACATCGCCGAAAGCGCCCATGCCAAAAGGGATTTTTGCTCGTAAGCCGGATAAACTTTGGTTGTCAGCCAGATGTTCATGGCAAACAGCGTCAGCGAAGTACCAATCACTGAAAATGACTGCGTCAGCCAGACAATTGCGAAGGTACGGAATCCCTTGGCAGGCGCTTGATAGCTCAAGAAGATCACTCCTACAGGAACAATCCTAAGTAAATGCGATTGCTACTTACTCATTTAAAAAACCGGACAGTTGTTCGGAGACATATTCAGTTACTCCTGGCCTGAGCGTAAAGCGATCGGGATTACCGGGATTACCGTCTGCCACCAGTATCCGCACCAATCCAGACGCGCGTAGCGCTACCAGATGGTGGTGCACGGTACTTTTGGCCAAACCGCTAAAACGCACGACCTCCGAAAAACTACGCTGTCCCTCCGACAAAAAACGCAAGATTCGCAAGCGGTTTTCATCAGAGAGCGCCCGCGTTAGGCGCAGCAATGCCAGAGAAGGTTTCCCCGGCTCCACAGTGTCGATATTGGCCGGATAATAGAGGATTAATGAATCACGTGTGAGATCATAGACATCCCACGGGCTAAAATGATATTGCGGTATTAACACGACTGTCTGAGTGGCAGCAATCGGCTGCATCCGCAGGCCAAAGGTAAGCTGTTCAATGAAATCCTCCGGGTTTGCGTCTTTGGCCGCTATTTTCTGTAGCTCTGCCTTTTCAGCAAGCTTGGGTGCCAGATCTGATTCCACAGCGCGATAATATTGCTCATACCAAAGGTTGAGCACTTCAACTGCCTGATCCCGTGCCTTTTGCAAATCAGAGCATTTATTTAGTACTTCTATACGGGCGGAGGTTTGAAACAGACTAAACGTGTCATTCGCAGGCAAAGACGCCAGCCAATTGAGGTATGCGCCAATATCCTGCCGGTATGCCGGCGGTGTTTTCCAGACCAAACTGGGGACAATTACGCAGGCTCGCGATTCAGGTTTAATACGGGCCAGCCTGGAAGCAAAATCCTTATTTAAACCGTGCCTCACCCTGACGGCCCAGTCTTTCCCCAAATCCAATAATGCATGCCGACGGCGCGCGATAAACGCATGCAGGCTGATATATAGTTCGTAAACAGGCGAATAGTCGTTTTCAATAAGAAATGGCATGTTCGACCCCCATCGAACTATTCTATAATTCGATGATAATCGAACTCGCCCTCTTTGTCAATACTTGAATGCAACCAATTATCGTCGGAAAGCCGCCTGCACCATGTCGACCGCACCATGTCGCCTGCACCAAGTCGACTGTGCAAGAACCGCATCTCCAAACAGCAGAAGCCGCGGTGCGCCTACAGTACGCGGCTTTGCATTTTGTCATAATACATACGTTCATCGGCAATCTTAATTAGTTGCTCCAACTCCAGGCTGTCTTCTGGAAATGCCGCGATCCCGCAATTAACCACCAAACTATGGCGCCGCTGGAGACGTTCTTTAAAACGATTGACAACTTGTTCAGCCCCTTCTTTTCCGGTATCTCGCAATACCAGCAAGAATTCATCTCCGCCATATCGCGACAAAATATCTCTTTCGCGCATCGTTTCAATCATCGTGCGGGCCAGTAATCGCAAGGTTTTGTCGCCAAAAACATGCCCCTTCGTGTCGTTGATTGACTTGAAATTTAATAAATCAATCATCACGACCACATAACGGGGACCCAATTCGGTGGAGTGGCCTTCCCGACATGAATGTTCAAAACCACGCCGATTAAGTAATCCTGTTAAATAGTCGGTATTAGCGGCATTTCTGAAAAAAAACAGCGCCCTGCTATAGATGAAGACCGCATGAAAAAGCGAAGCAGTATGTGTGAAAAAGACAAAGATGCCCATGCCCTTGATTATCTCGGGCATACTGCCATCAGGCTCAATAAAAACAGCTCGCAAAGTCATATAGGTAGCCAGTAGGATCGCTACCAATAAGGTCAATCGCAAATGAGATTTAATTTCGGAAGGAGAGCGTAACCAGAAAAAGAGTGCGATTATCAGCCAAATGTAAGATGCCGCAACTAATAACCAGTCAACCATCCTAACCAGTTCCTCTCTTTAACTGATCCTGTGTCAAGATGTCATCTGCACTTATCGTCACCTGTTTCCCACTTCTTAGATGAATTGGATCTATATGGATAATGATATTGTACATATTGACTAATTGTCAACCCCTTGTTTTCCCGTTTCGTCCAGTTTGAGTTTCTGGGACTGGAATTCTGCTACTATATGGACAAGAGGTTATTCTGAATATACGGGGTGCAATAATGATTTTCGGCAACCGCCTGAAAGCTCTGCGCGAAGCAAGTGGATTATCAAGAAAAGCGTTTGCTGAGGCGATGGGTGTGTCTTATTCCACGATTTCCAAGTATGAAAATGGTGAACGATTCCCAGACTTGGATCTGCTCAGGAAGTTCGCCATGCATTTTGATGTCAGTGCCGATTATTTACTAGGCATTACTCCGATTCCGTCCGCGCCTGGTGCGGGCGGCGCGGGCCATAAACATCACCCCGAAAGCACAAAAACCGATAATGGAGATAGTGGCTTTACCGCAATCCCCAGGCCTTCTGTGCTTAAACAGCTCTCCCAAACGGAGCGCCAGACCTATCTAGAATTATGCCGTGAGAGCGACGGCCCGTTTACCGATGATCATTCCGCTAAGAATACAGATGAACAGATACTGTCTGATGAGGTCATTATCAGTCTGGTCAGGTTCTACAAGATGATTCAGAGAAAAAGTACTTCCGGTGATAAACCACATGATCGCTGATCAAAGCCTCTGTTGCTTAATTTATCGGCTGAAAGACCTGTTAAGATTAGGGTAGCAAAAGCCCAGGCTGTTAAAAGCCCGGGCTTTTCTGTTGATCGGCGATGGAACTTTGGGGACGGTTCTAAAAGTGCAACATGTCATTAATTGGGATTTGGCACTTTTAGAACCGTCCCCAAAGGTTCCGGCTTAGGATTAAGCCTCCTGCCTTTTCAAGGCAATAATCGATAGTAACAATGATACTGCTATGATTGCGCCGATATACAACAACCCGATGATATACTCACTAAATGGAGCCGTTGTATATAACGCGTTGCGAACCCCGTCGGCAATAAAGTAACCCGGCGTGTATTTGGAAATAGTGCCGATGACCCCGGGCAATTCAGCAAACCACATACCCCAAAGTAAGAAGATATAAGCCACTGTGGAAACTGCGGATGCGGCCTGCAGATCCTTAACCGCTACTCCAATGAACGCCCCCAGGAACGAAGCCATGAGAGCTCCCATCAAAATATAGAGCCACGCCAAGGCCAGATTACCTACCATGCTGCCGTTGACAATCATGATTACAAGCGATCCAAATGAGCTCAAGGCTACACCATAGGCCGCTTTACCAATAACAATATCCAGAAAACTAGCTGGTGTAATCAACAATGCGTCCAACGTTTTCAGTTGCCGTTCGCTGGCGATCGTGGCAGGCAATAACGTTAGACTCGACATGATCGCCATCACAACCCACGTTGGCAACATGGCTTGGGAAGTATTGATGCTCCTCACCGGTTTCACATTGAGCTGCATCGGTTCAACAATCCCGGAAAAATTCCTGGCCATTTCACGCAAGGTGCTTTGAATGATCACCGAGGTGTTGGGCGAACTCTCATCGGTGGCGATGTCAATTTGGACTTGCTCTCCAGCCAGCAGGGCGGCGGAAGTGCCCTCCGGAATCTTAATGACGGCGGAAATCTTGCCGCGTTCCAGCTGTTGCATAGCTTCACTTTCGCTCATTTCTACGACCTTGAAGAGCGATACACCCTTAATTTCGATCTCTTCCAGAGCCTGTGCGAATTGCCCCTGGTTTTCGCCAAGGATGACAACGTCCGCGCTTGAAATCGACGGCTGCCTGTTAACCAGATTCATGATCAGAGAGAGCGCGACTGGCAGCGCCAGAAAAAAGATCAATCCTTTGCTGCGAAAAGACTGCTTAATATCCGACCAAAGGATAATCCAGACGTTTCTCCAGCTTAGCCTCATTGTAAACCCCTCCCGGTCATGCGAATGAATACATCCTCCAGTGATGGTTCAACGGTATTAATCTTAACAACGCCTTGACCGATCAGGGCGGCCATTTTCTGGTTCAAATCCGGATCATTCAGTGTCAAAATGTTATTCGTCCCATCCTGCATCATAATAGCGATCGTACGATCGCTGAACGATTCCTTCAGTGCGGTCGGAGAATCCATAGCCACGATAACGCCTTCGTTAATAATGGCAACTCGATTACACAGATCATCCGCTTCATCCATGTTGTGTGTTGTCAAAAAGACGGTGGTTCCTTGAGCAGCCGTCTCGCGTACTACCTCACGCAAACGTACTGCTGACGCAGGATCCAGACCGGAAGTAGGCTCGTCCAGGAATAAAACGCGCGGTTGCGGCAGGAGCGCCCGCGCAAATGCAATACGCTGTTTCATCCCCTTGGAGTATTTTTTAATCAGTTCGTTGGCTTTGGGTGTCATTTCGACCAATTCCAGCAACTCATCTACCAATTTGCGAGGTTGACGGTACAGGTCGCCGAAAAACTGGAGCAGTTCCTTGCCTGTCATCGTTTCATAAAGATAACTATTTTCAAACAATACGCCAATCAACCTGTGCAACTGCTGACGATCCCCCGGAATCGGCGCACCGGCAACCGTCGCCGTGCCGGAGGTAGGATCCATTAGCCCGCTCAGGATGCGAACAGTGGTAGTCTTACCGGCTCCATTAGGGCCGAGGAACCCGAAAATCTCGCCTGGCGCTACTTCAAAAGACACGCCTTTGACTGCCTGCACCTTTCCATTATAGGTTTTGGTCAAGTCCTGAACTTGTATCAAGCATTTCACTCCTCTGATTATGATCAGTTGCATGCATGGTACCACATGGGATTAACACACATTCTTGTACGGAAAAGTGCGCGGATAGTTTCAAATTAAGGCAATTGAAACCTCGACGGATTCCCGCAGCGCAAAGCTGGCCTTGACTATATTCTCGTTGACCAGGACGCTTCCTTCTTTGATGCGGCGCTGCCATTCACTGCGGCTGATTTCGCGCAAATATTGCGCCAACACTTGATCAAGCCGTATTCCCGCCGGTGCAGCCAGGATCCTGATCACGATTGTGCTGAACCCGGCGCCGCGCAGTTCATTCACAGAGAGCGGCCGCGGTGTAGTTTGCGGATCTGCTGCAGGACAGTCGTCCTCGCGCCCAGCCGCAGCTGCCAGAGACTCTTCGGTTACCCTTTTGTTCCAGGTATGATCTTTGGGACATTTATAGATCGCAAAGACGTGAATATTTTTGCCATTAGCGTTACGGCGCACTTTTCCCGAATCGGCAAATGGAACAACCTTGCCGCAATTAGCGCAATAGCGGTTGATAACATTACGGTTGTTTTCGCAAGCTGCGTTTGCTGAGTTTTCTGCTACGGATGGTTCCTGTACCGTCAATATCCAATTAACATGATAGGTCGACACGGTTTTCCCTCCATCTCTGAAAGGAACCGTGTGCTCGGCGGTTGGGCACTATATTGTGATTTGCTGAATAAATAAGCCGGCAAAAACAATCGGAGCAGCAGCCGCGCGGAAGCACACAGTTCCTCCACTTGGCCGCCTTGGCGAGCATAAAAATAGACCCACCCCGGACGATCCGGAGCAGGCCGATAAGCCGTCACCAATCCGTGGGTAACCAAACTGGACAACAGAAAATAAGTCCCGATCCATATGAATCGATCACTAATGACCCAATCCATATGTTGCGATCCGGATTATCTTCCTGTTTCCTCTGCAATTTGGTCAGTTACCCTATTTTTTCGCCGGCAGCAATTGCACATCCCCCTGCCTCGCCGCAATAGGCGGCTGCCACCATTATATCTCTGACTGCCCAACGCGACCGGGAAAAGATCATTCGGGTCAATTCTTTCCTGTTCTTGAACAGGACTATTAGTCAATGTACCGAATTTTGCTAATTGCAGTCCTGACTGTGACAAGGTATCCTTATTTATTGAATATGCCGCAATAGAGGGTTATAAGGTTTGTAAAAAATACACTGGATGGAGGAGAAACATGCGCACTATATTTAGGTTATCTTTTGTACTCTGCATTCTGCTATGCGTCTTGTCGGTGTTTGGAGCTGGCTGCAATAAAAATCAGAATTACACGCTCACAATAGCAGTCACAGGTAATGGTACTGTAGTGCCGGAAGTCGGTACCCATATATACGCAGCTGGTACTGTTGTTACTCTGAAAGCAACACCGGAAGCCGGTTATACTTTCGATTCCTGGAGCGGACCGGATGGCACTTCAATATCCACCAAGAATACTATTGTAATGGACAAGAAAAAACTCATCACCGCAGTATTCAGCAAATTGTAATATCCTTTGGCTGTGCCTGTTCTACCTGAAAATATGGGTACAGTTGGCATTGAACTATTTGTGGATATTCTGCCAGAATAGACGTACTAATTAAAATGCTGCTATTAAACAAAGGGAGGCCTGTTAATGACGATTGGCCGTAATCCTGCCGAACGCTCCTTCTTACGCGAGTTAGTGGCGGAAATGGAGCATAAAGCACCCTATGCCTCGATCCTCATTAATGAAAACCGCAGCCTGGCGATTAGTTCCGCCACCCGGATGGATCGGGTCAATGAAACCGGACCGCAGGCTGGTGCCGTACTGACTGCTTGGACTGGAGAGCATTTTGAAGAAGAAGTCACATCCGACCTTAGCCGCGATGGCCTGGCCCAAGCTGCCCGGAATTTGATTGGTCGCATCAGTGTAAAGCCCGGTGGCTTGTCGATCGACCCGGGCCCGCCGACCGCGGCAGATTATGCGACGGCGCACCGCATCGATCCTGCGCAGGTTGCCATCTCGGATAAGCTGGAGCATTGTCGTGAGATGCGCCGGCAGATCCAAGAAGCTGATCAACGCATCGTGGATGCCTCTTGCCGCTACAATGAGAATCGCATCAAGACAACCTTTGTGAACCGCAACCGCGACCTATTTCAGGAGATAACCTACCTGACATTCGGACCAATGATTGTCATCAGCGATGGTAGTACAACCCGCTATGACATACTTTATAATGCGGGAACCGGAGGTTATGAGCTGGCACAAGTTGATCAGCAGGAAGTCGATGCCATGATCGCACGCATTCCCTGCCTACTGCAAGCTAAGCGCGTCGAGCCGGGCCTCTATGATGTCATCACCTGCCCCGCAGCGTCCGGCCTAATCGCTCACGAGTCTTTCGGACACGGCGTCGAAACCGATATGTTCCTGAAAGGCCGCGCCCGCGCGCATGACTACATTAACCGCCCGGTCGGTTCGGAACTGGTCGATTTATACGACGACCCCACCTGGCCGGCTGGCCCGGGTTCCTTTTTCTTTGATGATGAGGGGCAGCCTGCTTCGCAGACCAAAGTGCTTGATAAGGGCGTTTTGGTAAGCGGACTGACCGATCTGAACGCTGCAATGCGCCTGAAACTCCCCCGTACCGCCAATGGCCGGCGGGAAGGTACCGGCAAAGCCTACGCCCGCATGACCAACACCTACTTTGGTGCCGGCTCTGATAAGCTGGAAGATATGATCGCCAGTATTGAACATGGCATCTATCTCGGTGATTTTGAAAGCGGTATGGAAGATCCCAAAGGCTGGGGCGTGCAATGCGTGCTTCGCTGGGGCCGTGCGATTGAGGACGGCAAGCTGACTGACCAGTACTTTACCCAAGTAGGCCTGACTGGCTATGTGCCCGACCTGCTGGGCAGCATTTCAATGACAGCCGATGATATTCGACTTTCCGGAGGTACCTGCGGTAAAGGCTACAAGGAATGGGTGCGGGTCGGCGATGGCGGCCCCCACATGAAGATGAAAGCGAGGTTGGGCTGATGCTGGACAAAGGTATTGAAATGTTGCAGGCCAACATGCGCGTCGATGACTGGCAGTTACGCCGGAAGCATCTGGTTGAACATCAGCTTTACCTGATCGGCACGCAAGTCGAGTCGCAAAGACGCGCTGAAACGGATTTGATCAATATTGATGTGTTTGCGGCAGCCCCCTCCGATAATGCTAAGGGGCGCGGCACTTCCACATTGCAGTTCACTCCCGGGATTTCCGATGATATTCCCGAGCGTATTGAACGCGCACTTGACATGGCGGCGCTGGCGGTTACCCCCCGCTACGAATTGCCCGGACCAGCTGATTACCAGGCGATTGAATTGCGCGATCCGGAGCTGGCGGAACGTCCTTGGGAAACGATGGAACGCTGGCGCACTGAGCTTCATGAAGCAATTCGCCGCGAGAACGATGTCCGGCTCTCAGCTGCCGAATTCTTTGTCGGCCTGGAAACGAACACCATGCTAAATAGCCGTGGCGTCAAGGGACAATATCCTGCCACCCGCGCATTTATTGAAATGGTGCTGTTGGCTGGTAATCGTCAGGAGGAAAATGAAAACTATTTCTCGACTACCGTCCGGGCGATGTCCCACCTTAACTTGTCCAGAATCGTCAAGGAGCGCGCCACTTACGCCCGTGACATGCTAACGGCGCAAACGCCACAGAGTCGCACCGGCCCGGTCATCATCAGCGGAAGAGCTGTGGCCCATCTGTTCGACCCATTCGTTTATCGTACCAATGGTCAGGCGATCTATCGTAAGTTCTTTAATACTGCCATTGGCGATGACGTTTTTGGCGAACGCGCTATCAGCGGCGATCCTTTGGATATAGCAGTTGATCCGACTATTCCTTACGGCGGTGCTTCTGCTCCTTTTGATGAAGAGGGGCTGCCTTTACGTCGTATCCAGCTAATCAAACAAGGCCGGGTTGAAAATCTAATGGCCAGTAAGCGTTATGCGGATTACCTTGGCATTCCGGCGACTGGAGCTGCTACTAATACTGTTGTCGGGACCGGGTCACTGACTTTTGAGCAATTGCTGCGTGGCCCGGCTTGTCATATCGTAGAGTTCGCGGATTTTCATGCTGATCCCATGTCCGGTGATTTTGTCAGTGAGATCCGACTCGGCTATGAAATTGATGCCCGCGGCAATGCTACGCCCATTAAAGGTGGTGCCGTGTCGGGCAATGTCTTCAACGCCTTTACTAACTGCCGGATGAGTCAGGAGACCGCACGTCTCAGGCGTTACTATGGCCCGAAGGCGATTCGTTTCGAAGAGCTGGCCATCGGCGGCGCATAGCGGGGCGGCGAAACGGGCTTCCTGGATCCAGGAAGCCCGTTTAATTATAATGCGTAATAGCTTGATCAGGTCTAAGATTCATAATCGTGAGCCCGGTCACGAACCCGGTCATTGCGCCCGTTCCGATCGGTTGTTCCGGATCCGCTGGCATGAAAGCTCCGTTTCTCAAGCATTGCCTGCCGTCGGGCGGCTTTGCGCTCAATCATAGCCTGCTCGCGCTGCAGTTTTTCGTAGCTTTCCAAGCGCCTGGCATCCAGATTACCGACCCGCAGAGCCTCCTTAACGGCACATCCGGGTTCTTTGCGGTGATGGCAATCGCGAAAACGGCAGTTTTGGGCCAATTGTTCAATATCTTCAAAAGCGCCTTCCACTCCGCTTCCGGCTAGATCCATCAGATGAAGCTCACGCATGCCTGGCGTGTCCACCAGCAGGCCGCCACCCTCCAGCAAAATCAGCTCTCGGTGAGTAGTCGTATGTCGGCCGTGGCCGTCTCCGTTGCGCACTTCTCCGATGGTTTGACGCTCAAAACCCAGCAGATGATTAATAAGGGTTGATTTGCCCACACCGGATGATCCTATTAAGGCTCCGGTTTTTCCAGTTGTCAGCATTCCCTTGACTGTGCCCAGACCTTCCCCGTTGATGCTGCTAATTGGCAGAACTTCCGCTCCAATGGCGACTGCTTCAGCGTCACGCAGCCTCTCGTCCAGCTCTGCTTCGCACAGATCCGCCTTCGTCAGCACCACCACCGGGAGTGCACCGCTTTCCCAAGCGGCAGCCAGATAACGCTCGAGTCGGCGCAAGTTATAGTCTGCGTCCAGGCCCATGCAGATAAATACCAAATCGATGTTGGCGGCCACAATCTGTTCTTCAGTGACGGCACCAGCCGCCTTGCGCGCGAACTTGCTGACCCGGGGTAGAATCGCCTGAATTTGAGCTTTGTAATCCGCAGACGGCGGCGTGAGCGCGACCCAGTCACCAACTGCCGGATAGTCTTCACGGCCCGTCGCCTGATGCATCAACTTGCCGGCAACTGTCGCCGATACTTCCCCCTTTTCTGTAAGAACGACATATTGTCCGCGATGCTCGATTGTTACCCGCCCGGGCTCAAATCGTCCGCGGAAAGGTTCAAAACTACCTTCAAAAGTCGACTTCCATCCTAATTCCTGAAGACTATTATTAATGGCGGTTCACGCTCCTTATTATTTTGGGACACAAAAAACCCGTGAAGCTGTTTGTTTGCTCTGCTCCACGGGTAAGGTGTGTACCTGAAGACCGCCATCAATCAGTGAACATGTTGCACATACTGACTAAACCGGACTCAGGGTTAGGCCTGTACCAGCGGAGCAATCTACCATCAGAACTAAAGACAATACAAAGTGCTTTCTCATTGGTACATCCCTCCCCGTCTCATTTGTACAGGCTTCCGGTATGAGCTTCAAAGGTCGCGTCCAGGATATAAATCACGAATTAGCCTGAAGCTTTTTCCTGGACTTATTATACGCTGTTCACTGATGCACCGAAAGGGAAAGAACATCGCCGAATCATTTATTCCGCTCTCAGGGAAGACTAGCAGAAGACTGGCAAAAGTCAAGCTGAGCCAAACAGGAGGTTGTCTAATGGACGAACGCGGCAATAACAACTGGCTTTCACCCTTCGATCGTGATGTGCTGGACCGCCCCATTTCCCAATGGTCACGCATGTTCTTTAATGAAATGCTGGGCAGGATGGGGCCCAGTATCGATCTGCATGAAGATCCGCACGGGTTTACCCTGACGGCCGAAATGCCGGGTATTAATCCCGAAGACATTGATATCACAGTTGATGAACAGGCTGTAACCATCAAAGGCGAATCGCGGCGCACCGTGGAAAAGGACGACAAAGGGTATAAAATGTCCGAAAGACGCTATGGAAACTTTTATCGAACCGTCTCGCTTCCCACTGAAGTGATTCCAGACCAGGCGGTCGCAGAGTATGAAAATGGCGTTCTGGAAATTAAGCTGACCAAAAGCCAGCCGCAGGAAGACCGCAGCCGCCGGATCAAGGTTAATGGTAAGGGAAAGCCAAATCCTAGTTAATCTCGATGCCTGACATGATTACAGGGCGGCCGTTTTCATAGCGCCGCCCTGTAATAGTTTTCTATTTATAAAATTCTGCGCCAGTCGTGCCTAGATTTATTCTACTTTCTTAAGCTTTAGCTGTTCCTCGCCTAATTCCCCAATCATTTGCATCATAAGCCGGTGTTCTTGCTGATTTTGGTGCTCAAAACTATTGAGGCGAGATTCCATTCTATCGAAGCGGTCATCCATCTTATCGAAGCGGTCATCCATCTTATCGAAGCGGTCATCCATCTTATCAAAGCGATCATCCATCTTATCGAAACGAGCATCCATCTTATCGAAGCGGGCATCCATCTCCTGAAATCTACTGTCAAACTTTTCATCCCGCATCTGTAGAGCTTCAGCAAATATGCGCATCTGAGACCTGATGTCCTCCAGCAGTACTGCGACTTTGGAATCCTCCATTTCTCATAACGCCTCCCAAAAACTTAATCGTAGTTACATTTTATCACAAACCGATTAGGATGGACATGCTGCATTATCTCGGATTGTGCTGGCGGACTTCTGATAACCACAAAAGGCACTATCCCTGAAGGATAATGCCTCTTTCGGCGTTTTCGCCAGACAATCAACTAATCATTTATTATCACATTTTTAGCGCCGGCAGCAAAAGCACCGCCCCGGCACCTGGTGCCATAGTGCCCAGGTTAATTCTCGCTGTTCCATTGCTATCTTCTATTTCGCAATACTTGCCGGAAAGGGCTTCAAACGGTCGATCTGTCGACTGCCACCGCCACCAATGCCCTCCATATTGCGATCCCGGTTCAATTAACACTTCCCTGGCTTCAGTGCCACAGTTCATTACCACAAGTGCAACCATATTGTCGGATGTTCTCTTTACATCTGCACCACCTAATCCGCCAGCTGCAGACGCCCCCGGTTCTGATCCCGCCACCCCCGCGCCGCCATGCGTCCTGAGGTAAGCATAAATACCATTGGCAGGATCAGCCGCTATAGTCCTGAAGCCGCCGGTGCGCAGGCAAGCGTAGCTATTCCGCAGGGCAATCAGCCGGTGATACCAGGCACTCATCTCCTTGTTTTGGCGGGCCGGATCCCAAGGAAAACCTCCCCGGCATTGCGGATCCTTGCCGCCTTCCATACCGACCTCATCCCCATAATAGATGCAAGGCGCTCCCGGATAGGTCATCTGCAGCAAAACTGCCAGTTTCGCGGCATCACTGTTTCCTTCTGAGATAGTCAAAATCCGCTTGGTATCGTGACTGCCAAGCACATTAAACATGACCCGATTTGCCTGAGGTGGATAGGCTAGCCGCAGGCGTGCCAAAGCAGTATCAAATTGCCGGACATCTTTTTGATGACGGGCAAAAAAGGCCACAATCTCATCACGCAGGCAGTAATTCATGACAGCGTCAAACTGATCCCCGGCCAGCCATGGACCGCCATCATCCCAAATTTCCCCGACAATATAGGCCTCGGGGTTGATCGCCTTCACCAGACGGCGGTACTTGATCCAAAACTCATGTGGTATTTCGCAGGGAACGTCCAGCCTGAAGCCGTCAGCGCCCATCTTCAGCCAATAACGTGTCGCCTCAAATAGATAGTTTTCCACCTCCGGATTGCCTGTGTTTAGTTTGGGCATATGCCACAAACCCCACCAACATTCATAGTTCGGCGGCTCTAAACGTACCGGGAAATCGTGAAAGAAATACCAGTCCTTATAGCGCGAAGCCGCTCCATTTTCCATCACATCGCGGAATGGCTCAAAATCCACCGCAGTATGATTATAAACCATATCCATGATCACACGTATCCCGGCGCTATGCAGGTCTTCAATCAGCTGAGCAAACAGCTCATTATCACCAAAGACAGGATCAATCCGAAAATAATCATAAATATTGTACTTGTGATTTGAATGCGAGCAAAACACCGGGTTCAGATAAACGGCGGTTACCCCAAGTTCTTTCAGATAAGGGATCTTGTTGCGGATACCCTGCAGATCCCCGCCAAAAAAGTTATCGCTGGCAGGCGCAGCATACCAATCTACTGTGCCAGGCGGATTATTGGTGGGATCACCGTCGGCAAACCGCTCCGGAAAAATCTGATAAAACACGGCGTCCTGGACCCAGTCCGGAGTTTCAAAATAGCGCACTTGTTTGCCTCCGCAGTGGCTGGACTCGCCGCCCCGGATGAACTCAGACTGAGGCAGAAACAGCGCCCATGGCACCAGTTGATCACCGGCATGCTTAACGCCTTGCTGATCAAGCCATAAAGAACGCCCCGCAAAATCGATGCGAAACACATATCCGGTGCCTGACGCACTTCCTGACACGCTTCCCGCCGCTGCCGCCTCCAACGCACCTCGCGCCACACCTTCAGGAATTGCCAGATCCGCTTCATAATACTCAAAAGTGCCGACCGTTGCCAGCGGCTGCATTGGCCGCATCATTACCACACCGGCATTGCCGGCCCCCTTTTCCGCACCAGCGCCAGCGCCAGCCCCAGCGCCAGCGCCCCCGCTCACGCATCTATTGGCAACCCCAGTGCCACCATTCACAATCTCCACCGCCGCTCCCCTTAGCCCGCGGAAGGTCCGCAGACGTAGCGCGTAGCGCCCAGGGGTAATGGCGTTATAAAAGTATCTTTGGGTGGGATCGTGCCACATCAGCGCGTTAGCCGCTTGGGACTCCGCTGTGACAACGAGTATGGAGTTCTGGTCGCCATAACCGTCTTCAGCCACGTCATGCGCATGCGGATCCAAATACCAGTGTCGGTCATTGACCACAAATTTGTATTGATACGCGCCTGGCTCCAAATCAAGCACGGTCTCATAGACACTCTCCTGCCGATCGTTTTGCATTATGCAGGCTTGCGTATTCCATCCATTAAAAGTACCCGCTAAAGAAACACACTCTGCTTTTCCGGGAGGTCTGAACGAAAAGGCTACCGGTACAGCGTCTCCGGGTAGAGCAGGATTGGCGGCAATAACTACTGTTCTTCCATCCATGGATTTTCCCCCTCCCCTACATGCCCTGGTATATTAGCTGCGGGTCAGTCATCCCCTTGTACTAATTATCCTTTGGCCGGCCTACTCCTGCTGACCCCATAACTTGGCACTTTTCCGGATAGCCGCCTGCTAATGAATTGTTTTTCGTTTTGATTCTGCCTGTTTTCACTACGCCAAGAAAGTTTCGTAAGGTATCTTGCAATACACAATAGTAAGTGTTATATTATTGCCATAGTCCCAACTACCCTTCAATGTTTAATACCTTGCCAAGCCCGGAGCCCCAAAAAGGAGGTGATGTTAAGCTGTGAACATTCAATTTAAAAAAGGAGTCTTGGAACTTTGCGTGTTGGCGCTTCTTAAAAGACAAGACTTCTACGGATATGAACTGGTACACCGCATCTCTGAAAATATTACTATTGCTGAAGGCACTATCTATCCCCTTCTGCGCCGACTAACATTGGAAGGATACTTTACGACTTATCTGCAGGAATCGGCCGAAGGCCCGCCCCGCAAGTACTACCGGCTGACAGAGAAAGGCAAAGAATACGCCCGCGAGCTGGAAGAAGAATGGAATCTGTTTGTCGAAGGAGTTAACCGCATTATCGGAGGGAGTGAGAACGATGAAGAAAAATGAATTCCTGAATCAGCTGGATGCTGCACTACACGGCCTCACTTATCAAGAAAAACAAGAGATAATGGCAGATTACACCGAACACTTTCGTGCAGGCGCTGAACAAGGCCAAGGTGAAGAAGAAATCGCCGCCGCTCTGGGCAATCCGCGCTCCATTGCCAAAGCTTATCGTGCTGACTGCATGGTGGAGCAAGCCCGGAACAAGATGTCGGCCAGTAATATCTTTCGCGCAGTATTAGCCGTCCTGAGCCTGGGATTCTTTAATGTGGTCTTTGTTCTTGGGCCATTTCTCGGTCTGCTGGGTGCCTTGATCGGACTATGGGCGGGCGCAGTCGGACTCGCTATCGCTGGCCCCGCTGGTGCGATTTTCGCAATTGCCAGTCTGATTTTCCCACATCTGGTTTTTGGATTAGGCACCATGTCCGCCATCGCTTTGGTCTTTATCCTAATCGGCCTGGGAGCATTGGGAGTATTAGCATGTATTGGCCTTTATTATCTCTCGGTTTGGTTTTATAAACTAACCATCAAATACCTGAACTTTAACCTGCGCATTATTAATGGAAGGAGCGCCGAGCAATGAAAAACAGGGTGGCACGTCTGGCGCTGATACTTTTGGCGGTGGCAGCAACTTGCCTGTCGATTGGATCACTCATTTTACTGACGGATAACGGCGAAGGTAACAGGTTTGCCGAAGAACATACTGTCAATGATGAACTGCTGTTTAGCAGTGGCGATGTCAAGTCCTTGCGGGTCGAAAGCATTACTAATACGATCCGAGTCCACGAAACTGATACCGATACTATCCGTTTTCATCTGAACGGCTCCCATGCCGGACCGGATGAGAATCTGTTATGGCTGGATTCGTTTTCTGACAATGGTGAGCTTGTTGTCCGTGTGAGGCGGAAGCATATTGTGATGTTCCTCTTCTATTATGAAAATGTGACATTAGATATCTACCTGCCCAAAATGACTTTTGAACGTCTTAATATTGATACTACATCTGCGGATCTGGACGCACAGTTTCTGCGCGCCTCCGAATTCAGCTATGATACGACCTCAGGAGATATGCATATTGGCACTCTGGAGACCGGTCAAACTACCATAAACACTACTTCGGGCGATGTGCTGATTAATGCCATGAATGGCAGGTTGCTTTTTAACTCAGTATCAGGAGAAATAAACGCCCGATTTGAGAAACTGGCAGACGATATCTCAATCTCCACTACTGCCGGTGCTACCAGAATCACTTTACCGGCAAATTCCGAATTCCGACTGGACACCTCGTCCGTATCAGGCTCAGTCTATTGCGATTTTCCGTTACTGAGAAAGGAATGCGTAAGAAGTGATCATGAGTGGTCCGCAGTTGTCGGTGCCGGTAAGATCAAAATAACCTGGGGTAGCGTTTCCGGTGATCTGGAGCTACTGGCAAGGTAATTACGCAAATATAGAACACACTTGCGCGGCATGGATAATTATTATCAAGACTGCCTTTCGAAGCGAATACCGCCCTTACGGACGGTATTCGCATTACCTCTAAAATGGCTAATTATCGTTCTCTTCTTCGCCAACCGGATCTTCAATCAGGGTGGCAAAAATCAGGCTATGCATATGCCCGTCAACAAAGGTCGTGACGTCTTCGGCAAAATGCACATGCCGGCCTTCCCCGACCGGAATCCCAGGTCCGGTACGGCCTTCCACTTCGTGATAATGGTCTTCATAAAAATCAGTGTTCGCTGCATATTCATGGACATGACTATTATCCGGAAGGTAGATGGCTGGACCTGATACTCCTGCAAATCTGTGATTATGACGATCCTCACATTCTTCAGCAAAGCGGGTACTTCCTAAGAATTCGTGTGTATGTGTATCCCGTGGATACTGCGGCATTTCCGCGCCTTTGAGTTTATCTGTTTTACCCACACTTGTACCCCCTCTCTGCCTTAATGCTATTCCGGATTGTCCAAATAGGTGTCGGGCTTTACTCAGAAGAATCGCGAGAGAACACATATTGACTGGTGTTCTTTTTGACGCTCTTACTGCCTTCCGAGACCGTATGCGATCCGCCAAAAAAAATCAAAATCAGCAGGAAGAGGCGGAAAGTCTGCCAGAAAGTAATTTCCTTGAATCCGAACAACTCAGGCAAGGTTGAGTTCCAGAGATACTGCACCAACAGGGTGGCGGCTAAAAATACCAGGGCGACTACAATAATAATGATCGGAATAATGATTGGCGCATACTTCTTGAATTTCGCTTCTTTTTCTGCTTTCATTTATGAATTCCCCCTTTTTCTATTGAACAATGTCCGGATAAAACGCCATGGCCAGCCAATACCGCTTGCGTTCTGGCGCTTGCGTTTGCTCCGCATACTCCGCCAGCAAAGCTGACAGCCGCTCTTTGAAATCGGCCAACTGATCTGTATTGAGAAACAACTCCTCAACTGTGCCAAACACTTCAGCCCCATTGCCGGCTACAGCAATGCGAATGCCTTTTTTGACGGCAGCTGCCACTGTGTCCAGAACCAAGGCCGAAGAATCAGTATAGACACCCACGTCGTGTTCCACAGTCAAGCGTCCGGCTACCGCCCGATAGTATTTTTCCAGGATGCCAGACTTTTCTCTGGTTTCAACCAGCTGAATCAGTCCAGCTCTTTCGAGCAGCTTAACATGGTGATGCACATTCGCCGGGATATCTCCAATTTCTTCGGCAAGCTGCGATACCGTGGCCTGCTTTTCTACAAGGATACTAAGAATGCTCAGTCGCTTTCGATCACTTAATGCCTTAAATTGCTCAGGCTCGCTAATGATGAATTCTTCTAACAAGCCATCATCGGGCTTCTTTTTGCGCACCTTTTGAACACCTCCTATCGTTAGAGTTTCGTCTATCATTATCCTTTTCTCTAATATAAGAGATTCATCTCATATTGTCAATAGTTTTTTGCCAAAATTCGCCTGTCAATGTCTTGACTTTTAGTTTTATATCATACTATATTATATGGTAATGAAACCATTAATTTTGTATCAGGATATTATAGGTTGGGGGATTAAGATTGGAAAAACAACTGTTTGCCAATTGTGGAATCAACTGTGCCGCTTGCCCGGCCGACCAGGTTACTAAGGAGGGCGGGGATCTGGACGCTATTCAAACAGCCATAGATCTGGTCAAAAGCAGCAAAGTCGCTTTTCTGGGCTCAAATGGAGCAGATGGCTATCCCAACATTAAAGCGATGCTTGAATTAGCAACGAACGGTTTGGAGACCATGTATTTCAGTTCGAATACGTCCTCTCGGCGTGTGGCCGATCTGCGCGCTAATCCGAAAGCCTGCCTTTATTATGTTGACACTGATCACTTCATTGGGTTAATGCTGGTAGGAGAAATCGAGATTGTCAGTGAGCAGGCAACCAAAGACCAACTTTGGCGTACTGGATTTGAACGCTATTACCCGCTGGGAAAAACCGATCCGGATTATAGCATTCTAAAATTCACTGCCAAATGGGGCAAACTCTACAATGGCGGCAAATATGTGAAGTGTTTCCACATTCAGGCTTAACAGGTCAGATGTAAGACAGGCCCCTGTATAATGTAAGGCAGGTCACAGTATTATGAAATATCGCAATGGCGGATTTTTGATTTCCAAAATTCATCAGCTGTCCGGTAGGATTTTTGCTCGCAAATTAAAAGAAAGCGGGGTTGAAGATCTCAACCCCGCTCAAGGACGTATTCTCTTTGTGCTGTGGCAAGGAGACGGCATTTCGATTCAGGAACTGTCAAAAAAGACTTCCCTCGAAAAGTCCACCCTTACCAGTATGCTCGATCGTCTTGAACAATCAGGCCATTTATGCAGAAAACCCTGTTCCGACGACCGGCGCAAAACACTTATATATCTCTCTTCAAAACACCACACTTACCGTGAAACCTTTGATCATGTCTCCAAGGAAATGATCCGCCTCTATTATGAAGGCTTAAGCACTGAAGAAATTGACACATTTGAGTCTTATCTGGAGCGAATCCTGATAAATCTGGAGCGACATGCGCAGTTATAACGTCAGATATCGCGGTCGCCACCAGCCTATCAATTTAGCAGTTCATCATTTATCCGGCAGTATTGACCGTGATAACTCCTGCGACAATCAATACGCCGCCCAGTGCTGAAATTAACGAAGGAATTTCGCCAATCCACAGCCACGATATTACCAAGGCAATCACCGGAATCATGTAGAGAAAAACGCCGGCTTTAGAGGCAGGCATGCGTGACAAGACCATTGACCAAAGAATATACCCGATTGCCCCGGGAAAAACGCCCATGTAGATAATGGATAGCATCGTCGAGAGCGAAGCATTGCGAATTCCCTCAGTCACACCACCTCCGAAAGGCATGAGCAGCAATGTCCCGCACCAAATGGCATAGGTTACGATCTGCAGCGGGGAATAGCGCTTGAGGAGCGGTTTTTGGCCCAGTGAATACAGCGCGGATGCCATCGAGGCGCCCAGAATTGCCAAAGCCCTCACATTAAGTTTGATGCCCCCCACGGACCCTAAGGCGATGATCCCGACCCCAATAAAACTCAGTATAATGCCAAACCAGCCAAACGGTTTGAGCTTTTCTCCCAAAAACAGTGCGGCAATGATCGCCATCCAGATCGGAGCAGAAGCAACAATAAAGCTGGAGGTCGCCGCTGGCACGGTTACCTGCCCGTAATTTAAGGCAATGTTATAAACTGTGAAGCCGACAAAGCCCAGCAACAGAAAGGCCGGTAGATCCTTGACGGCTGGCAGCGGCAGGCGTTTCGCCAATGCGACGACGGCCAGCGCTACTGAAGCTACGCCGTATCGTAACAAGGCAACATGATAAGGCGAAAACTCCTTCAAAGCCACCTTAATGGCTGGAAAGGCCGAAGCCCACAGAACCGTAGCAAGGCCTGCTACGATCAAGATTAGAGGCGCATGCTTTTTCGCTCTAGTCGCGGTTGCATGCTTTTTCGTTTGAGTATCAGTCATTGTTGTTCATCCTTTGCCGGCTCAGCCGACTTCAATAATATGGTAATGGTAATGATGGCGTTTGACATGTTAATGATGATTGTTTTTCAATCCGGCGCGCAGAAAAAGCCCGCCCAATCATCAGGTATCACGGCAGCAAGCTTATGCGGTGCATGCTCCATTAGATAAAACAAGCGCTTGGCGGTACCTCTGGGTGCCAGTTTGGCGTGATCTGGCAATGACACTCGACTAATCAACTCAATGCCAGATTGCCGTAATTCCGCAAGTGTCAAAGATTCGCGCAGAGTCCTTAACAGATCCCGCGGCTGCGCCAAAATAATCCCGGGTAAATCCTCCGGAACAGGCTTTGTTCTTGCCGTACCCAAATAGGATAGGATGATCGAATCCGCATAATCCGGACGATCCCCGTACCATTGAATGGCTACCCCTTTGTATTGTTCAGGATTAGCCGCGTCCTCTACTGAGTTATCGGTATTAACGATCAACATACCCGGTGCTGGAAGGATGTCAATTTCAACGCCTATCTCTTCCCGGGCTTCCCGCCGCAAGGCCTGCAAAGGCCCTTCCCCGGTCTCGATCGAGCCGCCGATACATCCCAGGCCAATCCAGACCCTGCCAGCCTCGTCCATATTCCATTTATATGATTTCTGCAATTCAAAAACAAAACGGTCCCCATAGCGCAAGATCACAGATGAACCGGCAATCTTAGGCGTTCTCATCATAACTCCTTCATCTAGTTCAGAATCTGACTGGCCAGTATTTCTGAGATGCGTTCCTCTTTAACTGAAAAGCGTATGCAATTTAGACCGTCTTCAAAAAACAACTCATCGTTATCTTGAGAAAAATAAGCCCCTTCATATTCCTGATTATAACTCTCCAATGCCTGGCTGACAGTGTCGCCAACCCTAATGCCGCGATGTGTGGCGTAATCCTCGCTGACAACCTTTATGGCAAAAACATTGCCAATATCTTTTCCCAGCTGCTGGCCGTTTTCTTCAACTTTCATAAACAGAACTTCCAGGTCGTCATAATACCAACTAGTCCAATAACAAATATAATCCGGATTATGGATTGATTTTTCTGAGGTGACTTTCCGACTTAAGGGCTGACCATAAGTCTGCTGTACAGTCTCATAAGAATCAGCGAGATTAATACCTGCCAGCTCAAATTCGCGGGAATACTGCGACTCCTCATAGTCCAACGGGTATTGGCTCAGATCCGGGTCCTCAGAGCTATCAGCGAAACCATGCGATTCGTTGTCAGTGCGGCTATCATATTCTGACGCAGTGAAGTCTAAAGCTTCTTCTGTTTCGGTCCTCTCGAAATCAGGCCGCGCAGTTAGCAAATAAGTAAGACCCACTACCACAGCGGCGATCACCAGGATAACAACCAGAACCGCGATAATGATCTTTGTGAGGTTCGTAACAATCACCCCGCAACTCTTACTTTATCATCACTAGAGGGACCAAAGGGATCAGGTCGGCATATCACCGCGGAATATATTGCAGACCGAATTTGATCTGTACCATATAAAAGAAGCGATAAGTGTGCATTGACAAGCCTCCGCCTGCTTCAATGCCGATCGTAATCCAATTAGGATCATAGTCAAAAGCCAGACAAAAGCTACTTAGAAAATCAGAGGGCTCTGTGTTATGTAACCGCAGAGACTGAGCAATTGAAAGGCTTAAGGTGTAACTTTCCTGAGGTATAATGACATAGCGACTCCCAAAAGTAAAATACTGGGTCGCAGGATTAGTCAGGTATTGAAAATAAAAGTTGCCCAGTACTTCGACTTCAAAACCATATGTAACAGTCTCATCCAGAGAATAATAACCCACTTTGCCGCTGGCTTCAACTAATGACGGAGCCGCTGCCGCGGGTATAGCAACCAGTAGCATTAAAACCGCCGCTAGTATCAAAGCAAAAATAGCCTTTCTCAAAAAATCCAGCTCCTTTCTATGAAAACCGGATATGTGTCTGTACAACTACTACTGCAGCAGCGTCTGACTAAGTAAGTGATTAGTCGTATAATGAAACCCGAGCTGCAACTGAACCAGATAGAAAGGCTTCATGGAATAGACGCTGATACCCCCACCGGCTTCGATTGCAACACAGGTCTTCCCAAAATCGTAATCAATGCCAAGGGTGAAAATTGTCAGCCAATCCAGGCGCTCGCCCTCAGGAAAGCGCAACGCTTCAATTGCCGAAAACATAAGGCTGAAAGGAGTCTGCATAGCAGCTTCCGGTGTATAAGGAAGCAGGAAGTATCTGACACCCGCCAAAGCGTAATGCGTATGTTTGTTGCCCAGGTATTGGATGAAGAAAGAATTGGCAAATTCAATTTCCCCACCATAAGAAAAGGCTGTATCAAGCGAGATATAAGCTACTTTGGCTGAAGCTTCAATCAGAGACGGAGCCGCCACTGCCTGTGACGCAACAACCAATAGCAAGAGTACAGACAAAGCGATCGCGGGAAGGATTTTCCTCAAATGAGCCCAGCTCCTTTCTATGATTAAGTAGTTAGGGCGAATACTTTCCGAATTCGCCTGCCGGTAAATGGATTCCTGTTAACAAACGGCATTTACTTCACTTTTATTTATTTCCACCAAATAAAACAAATGGCCTCGGCAATAAAGTGACTGCCGAGACCGCCCGCCAACTTTGCCTTTCTCACGCCGGCCGCAGCTCGCTAATAATGCGATACACATGATCGACATCCGCGATATTCTCGAGGGCAAAGCCCGTATTTCGATAATAGCTCCGCCGGCCGTAATACATTCCGGAAGTAGAGTATTCCATCGGATACGGCAGCATCCCAAAAGTAATGGTCCCAGTCCCATCGCGCCTGACATATTTGTCCACCGTCGTGATGCTGCTAATCTTTTCACTGCGCACAGTCTTGTTAACCCTCTTAGTCATAATAATAATGCGCTTATCCGTGACCGCATAATAGGTGCTTTTCCGGCGGTAATGGGTATAGATGAAGCGCCCGAAGACAAGATACAGCCCAATTAGCACGAATGGCAGTCCAAACAGGGGAAAGATGATCCCCATTGAACCTGGGGCTGTACGCGCTCCGGCACTGGCCATCACCATCCAAAAAATTGAGAAACCTAACCAAAACAAACCAAAAGGTATCATGAAGAGGTCCGCCGGTGAAAACAGCCTGCCTGGTAAAGGCTGAGCAGCCCAAAGGATTCTTTCTTCCGGCAAAAGCTCTTCCCGAGCAAGGTCTTCCGCATACGAGTTCATCAAATCCGCCCTCCCTATTGAACTGGTAGCCACCCATTCCCACGCATTCGCACGTCATTCCCACGCTCACTTACACAAACACAAAATCCGCAAGATCCTTGACTGCGGGGAAGTAAAAATCGGCGTGGGCTTTCATGTATTGCTGGATTACCGGAATCTGATGCGCCCAGCCAGCGGCAGCGCATGGTACACAGCAACTCTTGGCCATGACAATACCCGGTTTCAGATCATCCACCATCAGGGCCTCATTTTCCTTCAAGGCAAACGTCCTCAGAATCTCCCTCACCGGATAGGGGCTAGGTTTGCGCCTTTCTGCTTCCTCCTCCCACCCGAAAATCAGATCTGGCGACACATTGCACTTCTGTTCATAATGTTTGAGGATGTGATCACACTCGGAATGCGAAACCACAGTAATAATGCCACCCGCATCCTTAAAACGCTCAAGCAGTTCCGGAAATCCTTCATAAAAGTCAGGCACCGCTGCGTCGACGGCATCCTTCCAAACCTGATATTGATAATTACGCTCTTCCGGAGTTAATTTGACAATATCGCGCAACATTTCGGCAAACCCGGGATCATATGAGAACGTCACGAATTCCTCCAGCGAGAGTGGCCGTTCTTGGGGCCTCAGGTCCTGCATCGCCTTGACAAAGGCAGGATAATGAAGCTCCGGAGTACTTTTGACCGCCGTATCATCATGATCAAGGATTAGGCACTTATATCTGAGCTGCAAACCAATTCACCCCACTCTGACGTGATACTCATCTTCAAGGATCGATGCGGCCCCCTCTGGTCATTTGTATCAGACGATGATTTCAGGCTTTTGCATTTTTCTACATAAATTTACGTTTGCCTGCAGGTTTTGCTGCAGGAAAACGAAGTTCCCTGTTCAATAAGGAAACAAAAGGCCAAAGAAGACTAAAGAAGCCCAATCATATCTATATCAAGTGCGACTGGCAACCAGCGGAGGATTAATTAATGTTTGAAAACAACGGTGTGCCCTTGTATCTGCAGCTTTATAAAATGCTCAAAGAAAAAGTGAAGTCCGGGGAATGGCCGGAAAACGAAGCGATTCCGCCAGAAAAAATCCTGATGGAACAGTATGATGTCGGACGTGAAACTGTGCGTCGGTCAGTATTAAGGCTCGTGAACGAAGGGTATTTGTACCGGCGACGCGGCAAAGGTACTTTTGTCTGCCGCCAGCGCCCGGAAGACGGTATGGAACAGTTGGTCTCGTTTTCATCCGAAATGGTCGCCCGCGGCTACAAACCTGGCGCGATTGTCTTGGAGCACGATACGCGCTGCGCTCCCGAAAAGGTGCGCGCTGAACTGTGCATCTCCAAGGACACTCCGCTTTTGTATTTCAAGCGCTTGCGTACAGCGGACGAACTGCCTGTGGCGGTGGAAACCTCCTACCTGCTTCTGGACGTGGTTGGCCCCATCGACCGGGATCGGCTCAGCGGTTCTATTTATCAGTATTTTGTTTATGATAAAGGCCTGAAACCAGGGCGCATTGTCCAGGAGATCAGTTCCACCATTGCCGATGACGAGACCGCCGACCTGCTGGGCATAAAAAAAGGCCATCCCGTGCTACAGCTTTACAGGCTGATGTATACCGTGGATGGACGGCCTTTCTTCTATATGGTTTTCCGGTACCGCGGTGATGTGTATTCCATCAAGACTAATATGGATCTGCCGCTTTAATTTGTTGGCGATGATTGCCCCGTTCCGACCCCGGTTCCGGCTCCCGTTCCAGCCCCGGTTCCGGCTCCGGCTGGCGCGGCGATCTCATCCAATGCCAAGGTACCACCAGGATTCATAATATTGTCCGGATCAAAATGCTTTTTCAGCGCCCTCAGGACAGCTAGCTGGTTGGAGCCAACTGAATTCTCATACCAGGGTGCTAGCATTTTTCCGATCCCATGATGGTGGCTAAGCGCTGCTCCAGCTTTGTTGATATGATCGATAATCCCGCTCTGATACTCTACAAATTCCTCAATCGAATCCATCTTGGCAATGAAGATGAAATACAAGTTGGTGCCCTGCGGGTAGAAATGTGAAGAATGCGACATAATGATTGTGTCAGGGCGCCGATGGCAATACTCCTTGACAAAATGCCACGTTTCTTCAATCTGATCCCACGACACCGCACATTCGAGTGTATCGATCAGAATGCCATAATCCTGCAAATCCTCACGCAGATACGGGTCTTCAAAACGCCCATGTTCCCAGGCTTTTGTGACGTAGCCCGTCGCGTACATCGCCCCATACTTGCGGGCGACTTTTTTGATCATGTGCTTGACATGGCTGGTGAAGCCGCGTTCCCCATCCGCTGTTCCGAGGAGCAGGCAGCGCTCGCCAGCCTTATAGCCACGCAGGCGCATTGCCGTATCGATTGCTGTCCCTTCTACGCCATAGAGTTTGAGCGCCACATCGGTTTCTTCCGGATCAGACAGACGAAACACTGACGGCCTGCCGAATTCAAGCTGCATCATTTCGCGCGTCGCTTCTATGGCACTGTGCCAATCTTTGAAAATGAAGCTGAATCTTTTGGTGTTCTGCGGCATATACCGGCAGATGCGCAAAGTGGCTGACACCAAGATTCCATAAGCCCCTTCCGACCCAATCATAATCTGATCAATGTCCGGACCGATGGCTTTGGCAGGGTATTCGCGCGTGGCGATTTCACCGACTGGTGTGATGTATTCCTGACAGACTACGATATGTTCGATCTTACCATAATAGGTGGAGTTTTGGCCGCAACCGCGCGTGACTACCCACCCGCCGACGGTGGAAGATTCGATCGACTGCGGGAAATAGCCGCTCGTGTAGCGTAGTTTGGTCCCAAAACGCTCAGGAGCCTCATTGAGAGCCTTTTCAAGGGCTGGCCCGAAAATGCCTGGCTCAACGGTGACGGTCTGGTTGACCGGGTTCAGTTTTAAGACACGGTTCATGTGGGCCCGCACATCCAATGAGATTCCGCCCCGCGTACATTCCACTCCGCGCATGACGGTTGAGCCGCCGCCATAGACGGTGATGGGAATTTTTTCGGCGCTGCAGTACTTCACCAGCGCCTGGACATCTTGCTTGTCTCTGGGCAGCACCACTGCATCCGGCAGGTTTTCAATAACTTTTTTGCGGAGTCGGATCAGATCCACCATGGTCTTGCCATAAGCGACTTCCAGCCGCGCAAAACCGTCAATTTTGACGTTTTCGTCACCGACAATCCCACTTAATGCGTCAATCTGCTGCGGCGTCAGCCGGGAAGGCACGTCGATATCGACAGTTTCCTCGCCGAGCTCCCTTTTTTGCGCAAAATCGGCTTCGGTCATGTGGAAGGTATCCATCATCAGGCGTACCAAACGTTTATTAGGATGTTTGAACCGGTCCAGCGCACCCCACTTCAAAATTGCGCGATAGGACTTTTCGTTTGGAATTCTCTCGTACCAATCCGGCTGGAACCATTTGTTTTTAGCCATCAGCATCCCCCTTTCCATGATTAGGCCGTAGCTTAGTTTGTTGTGTCCGGTGTGATCATATCTGAGGTTGCCAGCAAGGCAACTCCCGTCCCAGCAAGGTCTGCGATCATTACTTCTCCAGGGTGCAGCCTTTTCTTAGCCCGATAGCTGTTCAGCTCCTGCATCGCCCGGAAGACATCCCGCAGCGGAATATCACCATCCGTGCGCACTGATACCAGTGGACAATCACTAAAGACGGTAGCCACAGTGGTGGTCAGCGTCCGCGAAGGGTTAGTCAGCTCTTTGATGGCGTAGGCGCGGCCACGCGGACACTTGTTGCCGGTGATCTCGTAGCTCGGTACCGTACCAAGTTTTTCCGCCCGCAGGGTACATCCTTGCGGACACTGAATACAGACGATTTGTCGCGCGTCAGCCATTGTCATTGGCGGAGTCACCTCCCTCCGACACCGACACCAGTTCTGCCTTAATGAGTCTGCTTTGCCCAGGCAGGTCGTTCCAATCTGGCGAACAGATATGGTTCAAATCAGCTAAATTAAGGGTGATACGTTCCATTTCCGGAGGCCGTACTACCGCATAGCGTCGTTCCTCCAACAGCGTTTTGCCCGCACTAATCCGTAGGAGCGCTGAGTTTGCTCGAACCCGGCTGCGGAAATAAAAGGCGGCGCAATTGTCGGCACCATCGTCGGCACCAACGTGGTGTGCCAGATCGAGACGCTGTGGAACTATGTAATGCATGTTCCCGGCGGCCTGTATGTTAATAAGGCGCCGGGCACTCACCGTGCGGCGTTCTGAAAGTAAGCCTCGCTGTTGCTGTACATTCGCGTAGGCAGCCGCTGCCTTTCCGGCGGTCTGTCCGCTCTCGCTGACATAATCAACAAGATCATTGACATGTACGGCGTTACCGCAGGCGAACAAGCCGTCCAGAGAGGTCATCATATTTTGATCAACAATCGGGCCGCCTGTTTTGCGATCCATCTCAACCCCCAACGGCTCAATAATTTCATTTTCCGGAATCAACCCCACTGACAAAATCAGGGCATCGCATGGCACCGTACGTTCGGTTCCTGTGATGGGTTGACCAGATTGATCAACCTTACCAATCACGACTGACTCTACTCGGCGTTTGCCGTGTACTGCGAGGACAGTCGCAGACAAGTGCAGTGGAATTTCGAAGTCTGTCAGACATTGCTGGATGTTGCGCGTTAGCCCCGAGGGTTCTGGCTTAATTTCATAGACACCTTCCACTTCCGCCCCTTCCAGCGTCAGGCGTCTGGCCATAATCAAACCGATGTCTCCTGAACCGAGGATGACGCAACGGCGGGTTGGCAAAAAGCCCTGAATATTCACGATATATTGCGCCGTCCCGGCTGTCAAAATGCCAGCTGGGCGATCCCCATGAATAAAGACCTGTCGAGCGGTTCGCTCACGGCATCCGGTGGCAGCGACAACTGCGCGCGCTTCTAAGATAAAAATGCTGTCAGCGCTATTTTGCATCTGCAGCAGAAACTTTCCATCCGTTTGATTCTTGGTTATCCCGAGCAGATAAGTCTCACTGATCACCGGAATGCCTCGCTCAGAAACCATCTGATGATAGCGATAGGCATATTCCGGACCTGACAGGCGTTCACCAAAACGAATCAGCCCGAAACCATCATGAATGCATTGTTTAAGCACGCCGCCCGGTTTTTTTTCACGCTCAATGATGCAGACGTCCGCTCCGGAATCGCAGGCCGCAATTGCAGCAGCCAAACCGGCGGGACCGGCACCAATGACCACGACATCCCATTGTTTTTTAACCGGCATTGTAATCTTCCTGCCTTCGCGAATTATTGGCCGCGCTTAGCGCAAGCGCTGCACTGCCTGCGCCTTCCGAAGCGCAATCCACAGCGGCATTCTTGGTGGGCTGCAGCGCTATTTCAGAGTGACCTCCGCTTTTGCAAATCTCAGCAATATTGATCTGCTGCTCCCGCGCCATGATTTCGAGCAGCAGCGGCGTGCAAAAGCCGCCCTGACATCTGCCCATTCCTGCGCGCGCCCGCCGCTTGATACCGTCCAACGATTGCACTGGTACCAGCGAATGGATGGTATTGAGAATTTCCCCTTCCGAGATACATTCGCAGCGACAGATAATCCGCCCATACGACGGGTTACGGCGGATCAACGCGGCGCGTTCCTCAAGCGACATACCGCGGAGGTCAGGCGGTGCCTTGCGGCAGGGATCGAACGCCGCATTAGGCTGGATCGCGCGCCCCGCTACTGCAGCTAATGCTTTGACAGCCAAAAGCGCCACATCCTGAGCGATTGCCGGCGAAGAAGCCAACCCCGGCGATTGGATGCCGGCGGCATGGACTAAGTTGGCGACATAATCAGATGTTTTGATGACGAAATCTTCTTCAAAGGTGCAAGCGCGGACTCCGGAAAAGTAGGTGATGATGTCGGAGCGCTTCAGACTCTTGTTAAGCTTTAAATGATGATCAAACACAAACTCCAGCGCAGACGCGTTAGTCGAATAATCCTCTCGTTCCGGGACTTCAACAGCAGTCGGACCGAGCAGTAGATTGCCATCAATGGTCGGAACCAAGCCTCCGCCTTTGGTATGCGAATGGCTGGCAAAACGGGGCTGTGACAAAATCGTGCGCTGCGTGTGTCCGACTTTGCGATCGAGGATGGCGGCCGTCCCTTTGCGGCCATGGATGGTAAAAAAGCGATCATTAGCATAACCGGCCACTACGTCAGACCAGACGCCGGCCGCGTTGATCACCACGCCTGCCTGGATCAATCCGCGATTGGTACAGACATGGGTAATACGGTTGTGCTCCATTTGGAAACCAGTGACTACCGTATTAAGCAAGACAGTTGCGCCATTCTGAACGGCGTTCTCTCCGAAGGCCACGGTCAACTGATAGGGCGAGACAATGCCTGAGTCCGGCAGAAATACGCCGCCATGCTGATCCGCCGTAATGTTCGGTTCCATTTTGAAGACGCGCTGGCGGTTCCAAAACTCCACCCCGCAGACTTCATTCTGTTTGATGCGCTGCCAAATAGCCGGTAGAAATGCGCGCTGCCAGGGATTCGAAAACAACATCAGCATACCCGGCCATTCCAGGGAAACGCCCAGTTCGCGGGCAGTTTGCGCGAACATCTTGTTGCCGCGCTGGTTGTAATGCGCTTTTTTTGAGCCGGGCGTCACTGCGAAAGGCGGATGCACCATGCCGTCATTGCGACTGGAAGTCTGCATCGCAAGATCATTTTCTTTTTCCAGCAATGCCACAGTAATGTCCCAGCGCGTTAACTCTCGGGCAATGGCGGAGCCAATTACGCCTCCTCCAATGACAACCGCGTCAAAATATGTATCTGGATCGATGGGGTTTTGGGGTTCCGGCATGGAGGGTTTAAAGGGCACGACGCCCTCAACAGTAAGATCGTTGACGACCGCCTCATAACCCTTGCCAGCCGCTGCATACCCGGCCTCCATATATTGTTCCCAGGACGAAACATGGCCGGTCAGTGCAACGGAGTTGCGCCACTCATTGGCGTCAACATTGAGATTCTTGCGCATTAGTGCAGATCGCACCGCTGCCAATCCTTCAGCCATATCCACTTAACCTCCTCCGGTTTGAGGTGAAATGACCGCATATCCGATTGTCCGGACATTTATATTTACATTTTATGCTTCCCCCACCAAATAAGTCAAGTCTTCACAGATTAAAGATCGATTGGAGACAGACTTCGCCTGTCCCCATTCTTTCTCTTGCAGCTTCAAAACACAGCTTTACAAATTTGGTCCGCAATTTCCGCAACAGATGCACCCGAACCGGTGTCGAAGCAGTAATCTGCCTTGACCGGTTCCCACGCCGTCACCTGGCGCTCCAGCATCGCCGCAAGGGGTTGTGGCAGATTGCCACCGGTACGGGTGGAGAATCTGGTCTTAATCGTGTCGAGATCCGCGACAAACTTGATGAATTTGACGCCTTCGATATTCGTCAGATCCTTCACAAACTCGGTTTCCGTAATTACGTAGATCACATTTTTATCAGCGGAACCGGCTGCGGCCGCAATTTCCTCGCAGAATTTACCCCAGGCTTCTTCCCTGTTTTTCGAAAAACGCAAATAGTCCTTTCCGGAATAGACCTGGCAATTATCCTGCCTATTCTTGATCTCCTTGGCCACAGTTGATTTGCCAGTGCTACTCGGTCCTGCGAAAACTAGCAACATTTTGATTTTGAGCTCCTTTCATAAAAAAAGAACCGATCTGCAGAGGAATTATTTAGATTTCTACAGAATCTGGTGCGTGATACTTCATAAATTTACCACACTTTTTCACTGAATGGTATCATTTTGTGGCGACGGCAGGCCAAAAGTAATTCAAACAGTGGTTCCGCAAGCCGCTAGTATTATAGCAGTGAATCGAATTATCGGAGGAGGATGTCTATGATGACACTTGCCCGACGCGGAAAACGAAAGAGGTTCACGATATTTTTAGTAAGTGCCGTCACTATCACCTTGATAATGGTTTGCACATACCAACCGCTGCATGCTGCTGCTAAGGAAAACAGAAGCCTCAAAAAGGCGTGTATTAGGGCGACGATTTATGCCATCGGACAGGAAATTGACCTATTTGAGCAGCGCCTCAAGGCCGTCAAAAGTAGATCTGATGATGTCGATGGCAATGGCGGAGGAAGTGATAGCAACAGTGACACCGCTGATAATAGTGCAAAGGTGTCCGAATACAAACAGCGCATTAAAGAACTGAAAGCCGAGCGTAGAAAGTATTGGTTTATGAAGGTCAGCAAATATACACTGCCTCAGAGCAAATCCGTTACTGTTGCTGTGACCCAACTGTATCATCCAGGCTCCATATTGGAATTGGTCAACATCACTAGGTCGGGACCCTTCTATCATCTGGCGGGCATTAAGGACCATGATTATCAGGCACTAAAGGCTGGATCTATCTATACCATGACGATTTATCTAGTGTATCAAAGGGATTATGCCCTGCCCCATATTGAGAACTACTACGTCTACGTGAGTGTAGCGCAATCCCTTAACGCAATAGCGGAGCAAGTAGGACCGCAAAAATCAAAGCCCCTGAACGGATGAAAGGAGAATGGTGATGGCAGCTTTGCAGGAAAAACTACTGAAAGACCTTGAACAAGAAGGTTACCCGGCCCGGATTATTTCCGCCACACATTTAAAGGACATCGAGCAAGAAATCGCATCATTGTTCGATTCGGGGATAGCTCAGAGGAGTCTATATCAGGAAGTGCTTGATCACTGGAAATATGATTATGCCTCAGAATGCCCTGAAGCAAAGTCTTTAATTATTGTGGCCATGCCGCAACCGATTATAAAGATGCGTCTATCCTGGCAGGGACAACCGCATGAGATCATCATACCACCAACCTATAATTTTAAAATGGATCGGCTAGTCATTGATTTGATAAATAAGGTGCTGGAACCGGAGGGCTACCGGATCGTGCGTGCGGCTGTGCCCCAAAAGTTAATGGCTGTTCACAGTGGACTAAGTGAGTATGGCAGAAACAACGTCTCGTACATTCCCGGTTTCGGCAGCTATTACAGGCTTCTTACTTTTGTTAGCGATATTCCCTGCACCCATGACAACTGGCAGGCGGTCAAAACGATGCAGGCCTGCGACAATTGTCATGCCTGTATCAAAAGCTGTCCCACGCAAGCCATTAACCCTGAGCGGTTTATTATCAATATCGATCGATGCCTTACTTTTTGGAACGAGTCAGATACAATTCCGGACTGGGTTGACAGGGGATCGCATAACGCTCTGATCGGCTGTCTGCGGTGTCAGAAGGTCTGCCCGCAGAATGCCAGACATGAACAAGTCGTGATCATGAATCAGCTCTTCTCTGAGGAAGAGCTTACCTTAATCCTTGACGACACTGAAATAGATAAACTCCCCGAGCAATTGGTCAATACTCTCAAAGAGCATAACCTGGATTACCTCTATCGCGAAAGACTGTTAGCCCGAAATTTGCGTCTTTTGCTGGATAAGGATGAAAGGATGGCATGTAGTCGATAATGTGAATACTGCCAGGAAAATCAAAACGGGTTCGGAGTAAATCTCCGAACCCTTGTCATATCTGGAGCCAGCTGTCGGACTTGAACCGACGACCTGCTGATTACAAATCAGCTGCTCTACCAACTGAGCTAAGCTGGCAAGCTTAATGCGCTCGAATCAAGAGTTTGGCTTGAACTAGGACGCGCGCTCAAAACAGGATCAGAACTTAATTTGCTAAGACACAACACTCAGTATACCATGAATCACGGCGATACGCAATATGGAATTAGGTGGTGATCACCCCATGCACCACGGGGGGTGGGCGCCACGGGCACCACGATGGCCTTCCCCATCCCGTGCCAAAATCATATAGGACATAGTCCCATTAAGCTCCTTTTGAATATGATAGGATACCTTCACACAGCAAAGGAGCGCGAATAACATGGTGAGCGGAACAACCGCGTTAATCCCGGTCGTGATGGGTATTGGCACCGAACAACTGATCATCGAATATCTAACGCACCTGGACACCCCGGCTGTGAAAGTGGCCGAAGCGACTGGCGAGTTTACTGATATTGACTGCAAAGTCATCCCTGGCAAGGTCATTATTCAAGGAATATTGCACCAGCAGACCTACCTTGTGAATCAGGAAGGCGTGGTTTTTCACGCCGCTGACAATGCCAGTTTCAGTAAGTTTATCGAAGTGGAAAACGCCAGCCCCCAAATGAGCTGCAGAGTTATCCCGGAAATCGAAGACATCTGTGCCAACTTGCTTAACGAATGCACTCTTGAACAACGCGTGGTCGTCTCGATAAAAGCGATCTTGATCAAAGAGCAGGAAGTGCCATTTTCACCGCATTTCAGAATGCAGGCTAGCAACTAGTTTAGTTAAAACTGCAGCCGCAGCACTACCAAGTCCAAGCGATGCTCATGGACCTGTCGGGCAGATGCCACCCCTACCATGGCACCAAAGAAGACGTTTGACGGCCAATGCTGTTCTTCAGTGATGCGAGAGGCACCAATGAGCGAGGCCGCCCCATAAAAGAGCCAGCTATACTTGGGATATCTTAATGCCAGAACAGTTGCGACCGCAAAGGTCGACGACGTATGCCCTGATGGCATCGCTTTATAATCATCACTAAATGTCGGCCCGATAAACTGGGGTTCGTCTGCAACATAGGGACGGCTCATGCCAATCAGGCATTTTAGCACCTGAGTGTTCACGGTATCGACTAGCAATGCCAACAGAATTTCTTTGCTGAGCTCCGGATCCACAAACACCATTACCCCTGTCAGGCCCATCAGCGCAGGCCATTCACCCAGTTTGGAAAAGAATGGACTGATGTATTTATCAACAACCTCCGGCTCATGTTTCAAAATAAAGTCATAGATTGGTTTATCATACTCCAATAAGACTAAACCGCCCGACATAGTGAGCATTGTCTCCACGGGGGTCAAGGTCCAGTCGCTATACAACAGCAGGAGATCATCAAGGATCGCGCCGCTTAGAAAATAGCCGCCGTCAGTCGCGTCTCCGGCCGCCCCGGCAGCCGACGCCGCCGCTCCGCCCGCCAAACTGAATCGGGAGGCCAGGTCGGGCGGTTCCGCGCCAAAAACCGGTTCTGCGAGAGCAACTAGCAAAATAAGTGGGATTGTGAAAGTTAATAACGACAGGGCTTTGCGCAAAGATTATCGCTCCTTTAATGGCGCTCGCGACGCCTAACTAATGATGCGGCTGATAGTCATGATGGCGATTATAATTCATGATGCTGATTTATTCGAGGCAATAGCCCTAAAACCTACCGCATCCAATAAATAATCGGGTAGGAGGCTACCCATTAATTGGATAGCCGACCTCCCACACCACCGTGCGTACCGTTCGGTACACGGCGGTTCCTCAGTTTACGCTGTAACTTGTCGATAGTAGTTTGAAAAGGATATGAATCCCAGTTTCTCAAGAACTTCGTTCTTAAGAGATCTGTTCAGGATTGGGCTATTGGAGGTTCTCCAGTAGCCTTTTCTTGTGTTCGCGTACTCCCATGCTTGCTGTCTGGAAATCCCGAGTGATTCGAGCATTTTCAGCCTCGTTCTCACCCGTTTCCACTGCTTC
>ENA-UOOI01000038-UOOI01000038.1-fermentation-metagenome-genome-assembly--contig:-NODE-38-length-168325-cov-53.206733_pt1 | contig 168325 bp, 197 predicted proteins | sample MGYA00245779_ERZ724027 | MGnify/ENA primary metagenome ERZ724027 (study PRJEB28704, sample SAMN03018318) | fermentation metagenome | biome: anthropogenic terrestrial biome; feature: soil...
TATCCCCGAAGAGAAAGATCACCCGGCTGAAGTACGGTGCGCCGCAGAACGCCGATTGACCCGGCAGACGGTACGGAGGAACAGTTAAATCGGAAAGGGGACTGGATCGCCTGGACGGCAGTCGCGATCACGGTGTGGCTGGTCATGAGCATCCTCGTATCCCTGGCGAACCCCGTTGTCGCACGTTCGATCTGGCCGGCATTGCTCCCTGTCTTCATCCTTGCGTATGGTTATCTCACCGTCTGCTATTTCGTAAACAGAGCGAAGAGATGGAGCGAGAAGTATCTCGATACGCTTCTGGGACAGCAAACGCACGGAAAAGAGGAAGAAGCACAGAAGATACAGGCAATGGTCGAGCACGTCGAAGAAATGGAGAAGAAGGTGAACCGCATCGAGGCGATGCTGGTGACGGACGGGAGCGGGGGGTCGGGGATCGAGACGCCTCCAGCGTCCGGGCGCAGGGTGGCCCGCCTCGGAACGGATCGCTAGACGTCGGCCGATCATCAGCGCCGCGGCATAGACCGCTCCGGTCAGGAGCCGCGGGTCCGGACCATCCGAATATTCATTGAAGAAACAACCATCCACAGGGGAACATCCCGCCAAAAAAAGGAGAGATCACAGTAGCGACCCAAAATCGAAGACCCATCTATGGAAAAGGATCGCAAAAACCACGCTCGTTGCAAGGGAGAGGAATGCGGCCCGATCCCTTGACATCTCATGAAATATCCGTACGCCGAAATAGGTCGCCAGACCGAAACCGAGGAGAAGCAGCAGGTCCATAAACGGGATCTGTACAATCACAACCGCCCAGAAAAACAGGACGAAGGGAGCCAGGGCATAGATCGCCGATTTCATTGTTTTTTTCAAATCCCCGATGTACATCAACGAAAAGCAGGAAAAATGCTCAATGAGGCTGATCCCCAGGAGGGCGACCGCCCCGCAGATCAGACCCTGCAGTAAACCGATGAGAATTCCCGACACCAGAACCCCGAGCCGGTGTAATCCAATCTCGAATTCATCCGGCGGATACGACCCCGCAAAGAGGGGTAATAGCATTGAACACGACGGCTGTGACAACAACTACCGCAAAAAAGAATCGAAGATCGTACTGCAGCGGCTTTTCGTTAAGCCGCTGGAAAAAAATCAGAGGACTCCACGAACTTCGCCGGACGCTACGTTGAGCATTCATAAGATGATGTGAAGCACCGGGTTATGATAAATTCTGTCACGTTTCCCGGCATCTCCGGCGACTGTTCCAGAAAATCGGCGGACCCGATTCTTTCCAGGAGAAAGAAACTCCGATGGGACCCACATCCGGGGACGCCGCCAGGCCGCCCGGATAACCCGCCCCCGGGTCGTCGCACGGGCGTTATTAAAGCGAATACGCAGCCGTTACGTCCGAAAAGACGGAGACTATCTCCCCGGGCATGTGCCGTTGCTCCAGCGTATTGTACGGCGCGCACCTGTTCATTCTCCCGGGAGTACATCCCCGGTATCCTCTCAAAGAAAATTAATAATTGCAGATATGCAGAGGATACCGTCCGATTCATCAGCGCGAATAAGTATCATTCCTCGCGCTCCCGACCTCCCGCACTTTCAACAAATATTTATGGCCGGAAGCACCACTTTTTTATAGCACAAAATAGTTTTCTTTAACGAAAATCTACTTTATTTGTGCTGTCAACGTCACGAAAAGGACGTGAGAACTGTGTTTAGATTTGATAAAGAACAGACAGTACTGAATTTTAACGGTATAAAGATCGGTGGTCAGCCAGGAGAACACCCCCGGGTGCTGGGTGCATCCATCTTCTACAACAAACAGGAGATCGTCCTTGACGAGCACACAGGGAAGATCGATAAGGAAAAAGCAGAAGCGCTCTGGAACAGGACCCAGGAGCTCTACGATCTCACTGGAAACCCCTTTTTCTGCCAGATCATCTCGGAGCACGGAGAGGCGTTCGAGAACTACTTCCAGTGGTTCGACAGCATCGACAACAGGACTCCGTTCCTGATGGATTCGTCGGACCCCGCCGCTCTCGCCCATGCCACGAAATTCGTCGATGAAGTCGGTCTCTCGGATCGCGCCATCTACAACTCGATCAACGGGTCGATCACTCCCGAAAATATCGAGACCCTCAAAAACAGCAATGTGAACTCGGCCATCGTGCTCGCCTTCAATCCGGGAGACGGAACGGTCGTAGGAAAAGAGAAGGTGCTCAACGAAGGCGGGGTTGCCGGCCAGGAGAAGAGCATGAAGCAGATTGCGGAAGATTGCGGCATCACCCGCCCGATCCTGGATACCGCCGCAACACCGCTGGGGCTCGGCTCCGCCGGGTCGTTCCGGCATATCCTCGCCTGCAAGGCAATTCACGGGCTTCCGTGCGGCGGCGCCTACCACAACATGACCGTCTCCTGGACCTGGCTGAAGCGCTGGCGGAAGAACGGGTTGGCTCAGATATACGAAGGCAAAGAAGCCCTCGCCGAGCAGATGTTCCACCACTACTTCGGGGGAATCGACGGCATCCGGCAGGCCGCGTGGTCGTCTCCCGATATCGGCTGCAATATCATTGCCATGACCCTCGGGGCCGATCTCATCATGTACGGCCCGATCGAGAGCATGGAGCCGATGGCAACCACCGCCGCATTCTGCGACATCGTGCTCGGTGAAGCATGCAAAGAACTCGGTGGGGAGATTCAGGAAGAAAATCACCCGTTCTACCGGATGATCTGAGACCCGTAGATTACCATGTCGCTACCACCGCTGTTCCGGAAGTACCTGTCCGTTCTGGAATCTTCCGTCACTGGCAGGGACTCCGAAGAACTCCTGAGCCTGCGGGAGTGGGTGCGTGAGGCCGCGGCCGCGGACAACCGCCCGGAGAAGGTCCAGACGCTCGCCGGCATCGGCATTGCCTGTACCTACGGCTCCCACACTGCCGGTGTCTGGATCGGCTACATCCGCGACCCCTCCTCGGTCTCCCCTGCATCCGTCGGCAGGATCCCCTGCTGCCCTGGCAGGGGTGACTATTCATCACTCTTTACTGTAAAAGAGCCGGTACTCAGACCTGAATTGTCCGTCAGCAATATAGGCAGCGGATATGCGGCTGCCTTCTCGACCTGCTGCAGGGAGATCGGCGATGAGGCCGCCGAAGCCCTTGCCGGGTACATCGGCAACGACGATGTGGCGGTGCTGGATGCCGCCGTTCATCGGTGCGTGTCGGAATACGCCGGGTCGGGGATGCAGCCCTTCGCAGATGAATTCCTCAGTCGTGTGGATGCATGCTGCAAAAGACGGAAATGTTCCGCCTGAATACTGCACGTACCTCATAAACTCCTGCCAATACCATTTTTCACGGGGATTGCGGTGGACCCACCCCTTTCCCTGCATCTGTCATGCACATCCCGGACACCGCCGTCGGACCCGGGACAAGAATCGCCGGGAGGCACCCGACAATCGCCTAAAGACCGATTCCCGGCCCCGTTCCCCCGGGAGGGATTACAATGAACTGAACGTTCGGGCGTATATGATATCTTCTGTCACGACGCTCTACATCCCGTCGTGAATCTCCGGCGTTCGCACCCAGGACGGTATCCCGACTGGATTCTAGCCGGAAGATCGCCGCCATCCACCACGGCAAAAGCCATACAGGCGCCGGATGACGAGAAGTATCAGGCCGACGATGCAGAATACAAGGAGCGTCAGGAAAATGAGACCGATAGCCCGACCAAAGAGCATGAAGAGAGGATCGAGCGCCGGATGCAACCTCCTGAGCGGGTCGTAGAAGAGTAAGAGGAAGAGCATCACGGCAAACAGTCCCGTTACGATTGCGTCCATCGATACCTTTTGCCGCATGCTCCATCCACCTCTTATGAAACCGTTACCGTAAACCGGTCCTCATCCCAGACCGAAACCCCAGTAAGTATCTCAGTTCGTCATCCAAAGAAAAAACCGCGAATCTCGCCGAATTACGGCGCATTCCTCCTGCGATACGTTCGGATGAGATAGTACCCCGCCGAGAGCACGATCACGGCTCCCAGAGCAACTCCCAGAAGAACAGGATCATAAAATACGCTGAATGCGCTTTTAGACCCGTGATACGCCGCGGTATCCCCTATCCCAGGTGTTTCAAGCGCCGTTTGCCGGGCGTTTTCCGTATCCGCTACCGAAAATCCGTCATCCGTCGAATCGATCCGCACGTCTTCATCCGGCTGAGCGGATGCATGTGCCATGCCGCTACCGGCGAGGATGAAGAGCAGCAGGGCAATGCAGATCAACCGTCCCCTGCCGATACCGATAACATTCATGCCTTATCTCCCTCCGTCGACTTTTTTCTTTTCATGTGTTCCAACTCCATTTTCAGTCCCCGGAGGCAGGAGAGGCACACGTTTTAAGTACCTGGAATGCGTACATCTCATTAGCCTTTGGGCTTGCGGGGCTCTATCATCCAGCCGTCAAGCAGGGATGGAGGGACCCCACGAACGTTTGCGAACGTACCCTCGCGCCCACACAATGACCTGGGCGTAGGTCTATTTATAAATTCTGTCCATTTTCTTTACATGTCCGGGAAGTGTTCCCGAAACCAATGGGACAGAACCGTCACCGGGGAAAAAACATCGGCCTGTATCGAGAGAGGTGCAGCCGTCCGGAGAGTGCCTGAAAGGTCGCGCGATCCGGAGAAAGGAAAGTTTTCCCGAGGGTCACCCCAAAAGCGCCCGCACAAACCGTTCCAGGATCTCCCCCGGGGCGAGCGGGATGTTCGGGACCGCCGCGTTCCCCGGTTTCAACACGACGTGGATGAAGTTCGGCCCCGCCCCCGGTTCTCCCAGATACCTTTTATCTTGCGGGGGTGAAGAGAGCGGAGCGAGAAGACCCACCCTTCAGTGGGGATGACACGGAAACTTCCACAGGAAGTTTCCTGACAGGAAGATGCAGAGCATCTTCCGTGAAGCGGAGCCACCCTTCCCATTTGGTTCGAGACGATACATTTTCTTCTCATATCTCGTATTGGAAGGCGTCTGCGTTGCGAGAACCAAGCAACCGGAATACACAGTCTGCTGTAAGGCAGAAACTGCCCGAACAGAACATTCAACGCCTGTGGAGATCGAGTAAGACCCGAAAGGGCACGGTCGATGAAGCAGGAAGCCACGCCCAAAAGGAGCGGGGTAGTTCACGTGACAGGCATCTGCACATCGGGCCTTACAGGTGGAGATCCACCCCTCAAACGACCGCAATAGGCTGAAAACGTGGGCAGCGCCGGATGACAGAGGCAGGAACGATCCCGGCGGCCGCTCGCCGACCGAAACCCTGATGCCGTGGACCGTCCAAAATTCTGGACATATGTCTAAAAAATTGGACATTCGGGAGGACCACCTCAGGGTCCTCTTCCTCTTCACCCGGGGCTACAACCAGGAGATCTACATCCGGGAGGTCTGCAGGAATCTTCCTATCAGCCGTGGATCGGCCCAGACAGCCCTTGAATACCTTGAGGAGAAACAGGTCCTCCGCTCCATCACCCGGGGCAGGACGCGGTTGTTCTCCCTGCAGCGGGGCAGCCACGCGCGGGACTTCTGCACTCTTGCAGAGATCTACCGGAGAATCTGTTTTGGGGAGGAGGAACCCTTCGTCGCCGGGGTCCTCGACCGGATCGCCCCCCACATCAACGGGAGTTGTGCGGTCTTCGGGAGCCACGCAGAGGGGACCGCGGACGAAGAGTCCGACCTCGACCTCTTCGTCGCCGGAGAATGCCGGAGGGACGAGGTCGAGAAGATCGGAAAGACTTACGGCCTCCCGATTCACCTCACCGTCTACCCTCCGGAGATCTTTGACCGTAGCCTCCACACAGATCCCTTTCTCCAGGAAGTGCTCCGGAACCATGTGCTGATCAAAGGCACCGAACACTTCGTTGAGCAGGCGGTAGGATAATGGATCAACTTGTGTGGTGCGGCCGGATCAAGAACGGGATCTCCCTTACCGCTCCAAACGAAACCCTGGCATCTGCATACCTGAAGAAAGCCGAAGAAGCCCTTGAGACGATGCAGACAATCACTGCCCGTGACTGGAAGATAACGACCGCGTACTATGCGATGTACTTCTCCCTCTACGCCGTCCTCACGCGGCTTGGGGGATACGGTGTGAGAACCATTCCTGCACTATCCTGCTTATGGAACGGCTTCTCTCCAATTATTTCACTCCTGCAGAGATGACGCTCGTCGAGAGAGCGAGAGGAGCAAGAGTCGACGCACAGTACTACATCTCGCGAGAGGTCCCGGACCCCTTCTGTGAGGAACTAATCCGGGCCGCTCCGCGGTTCCTGGTAAAGTGCGCGGCGATCGTCAACGCGATGAACGAGAGAACCGTCGGGGCCCTGAGGAAACGCCTGATGGAGGCACTCGGCAACGAGGACTAAGGGGCGTGGACCAAGAGGTTTCTCACCCCAAAAGCGCCCGTGTAACCTTTCCAGGCAAGTATGGTTCCGGGTAAGGATAGATCCGGACACGGGGTTATCGCGACGCCGCCCTCACCGGATCTCCCCGCCCGGAGGCCACGTCGTCAGCACCACGTAGTATGCGCCTTCGTACCGTAGGTGTCGCGAAGCGCCCTGCCGCGTACGAGACCGGAGCGCCCCCGACGACGCGCCGGCTCCGATCGCCCCACTCCCGCGCCGAAGGGTTCCGCTCCCCGCCCCGGATCACCGCATCGAGCGCGGGATGTTCTTCGAAGTCCTTCTCGGTCAAGGAGACGACCGCGCTCTCCCCCGGCTCTGCCCTCTACATGACGTAGAGCATCGGCTGCCCGCCCGAGTTCTCGTGAGCGTAGAGGATGACGGCGTCGGCGAGCATGAACCCGAGCGCGACGGCGACGATGCCGGCAAGGCCGCAGGCGACGATGATTCCTGCCGTTTTGAGCCGGTTTCTGGATTCCGTTTTAACATCTTCTGCCATTTTGATTACACCTCCCGACCCGGTCTTAGTGGAGCAGAACGCGAGTGAGGTAATACGCACCGTCGTACTCGAGGTATGGCCGGTCCTCCTCCCTTGCATCGATACCAAATGACTCAATAAGGACGAGATATTCGATCCCCGTCATCGGGGCTACACCGGATACCTGCACGTCGGGGTTCCTGTTGGCGTCCCGAATCGCGGAGTCGAGCACCGGGTGCTGCTTGAGATCCTGATCGGTCAGGTGGATGACGGATGCATTCTCCGGGGGAGCATCCGGAACCTTCTGGACGACAAGCGCCTGAGGGGGACCGTCGATCCCCGTGATCAGGGCAACAAGGGCGGTATACGCAACTACAACCGTCGCGACGAGGAGAACGACGCCGATGAACGCCAGAACCCCGATAACGAGCAAACGTCTGTTGACTTTCGATTTCAGGATCTCCTCTATGCTTTTACCTTGGATGTAACAGCACTCCCCAAAGGATGGATTTCCCCGCTCTGCATAACTCACTCATGATTGTTCTCCTCGATTTCTTCCCGGAGGCCGGAGAAGCACACATGTTACGTACACGGAATGCGTACATCTCATCAGCAGCCTCCGGGCTTGTGGAGTTCTTCATCCGGGCGTCAAGCAGGGAGGGCATCCGTACACTCGGCCACCGCATAGTTGCTCGTCATCATGAGAGCCTGAATGTCGCCCTCCGCCAGGACGGAGATTGCAAGAGAATGGCAACGTGAGATAGAAAACGCAAATACTTCCGGATCTTTACCGTCGATCGATATTTCAAATTGATACTCCCCCCCGTCATTCTTGATGGACGTCCCGTCGTTCTTGATGAACGATGTTACATCCTCGTCCGCCTCAAGCCGATATACCTCCGTACAGACAGGAACACGAATGCGAGTGGCGTTGGCGTCAAACACCGTTACGTTAACCTCGTGCGGCACGTCATAGGCGTTAAAGACGTGAAAAAGGTGTGAACTGCAGGGCGGAGTTGCCTGCGACTCCTGTTCTGTTCCGCAGAAAATAACCGTACCGGCCACAACCATAATACCGACCACAGCAAGAACCGTCACCAACGCTGCTGCCCGCATCTCCGCCTCACCTCATCACTGGTATCCGGCGACGACCCCTTTCGTCTCACTGATCCTCCGGGCATTGTCGTGCGATGCGTCGCCATGTCGGGTGTCGCAAGAGTACTCAAGGCACATGTCGTTCCCCATGAAACACCAGAAGAGGAACAGGAGCGGCAGGCAGAAGACGACCACGACGAGCCAGGCATACTCCCGCACCGGGACGCTCCCCCCGGTGAAGAACGGCCGAAAGAACCAGACGAAGAGAGCGGCGGTGATGAGGGCCGCAAGGATAGAGATCTCCCATACGATGAAACTGAGCCAGCGGAACGGGACCGGCATGGAGAGGAGGACGATGACGAAGGCAATCAGGGCATACTCCTTTGTCGTGATCCGGCCCCGGTCCCGGCCGGTGAGGCGGGGCCAGGCGTGCCAGAGAAGGAGAACGACGGCGGATGTGCCGAGGAGATAGAGAGGTCATCCCAATACTCTCGCGATCATGACGCTGCATGCCAGGTGAATCAGTCCTAGGAATGAGTGCTCATATCGTTCGTATCGCGGGACAATTTTCTTAAACGCTTCAATCCAGCTGAAGAACCGTTCGATGGCACTGCGCTTCTTGTAAAGTATCGGATCGAACCAGAACGGCCTTTCTCGTCTCTGTCGCCTCCGCGATCTCCGGTTGACCGAGATATTGCTCTTGATCCCTCGTTTCCGGTTGTATTGACGAATCTCGCGGGCATCGTAGGCCGCATCTGCGGAGATGATCGCAGGATGATCCTGGGTATTGGGAATCTCAAATGCTTCGAGAGTTGGCTCGTAGAGCCGGGAATCATGGACGTTCGCAGGGGAAACTGTGCAGACAAGCGGAAGACCGTTCCGATCGACCAGAGCGCTCAGTTTGTTCCCGTTTACCTTTTTATAGCCATCATATCCCGTTGATCCCCTTTTTTCGCCGGGATATCCTTGGTATCCGTCGCACAATGTGAGAGATCGATTTTCTTGATCTCGTATCCCGACCGAAGAAGGTCGAGGAAGATCGCCTGATACACGCCTTTCTCGCAGAGTTCGAGGTGATATCGGTGAACCGTCGATTTGGTACCGTATTTCACCGGTACATCGAGCCAGGAGCATCCGGTGGTCAGGACGTACAGGATGCCGTTGATCAGCCCGCGGGGGTCACACCGGGGTCGACCGATATGCGGCTTTGTTGGGGGAAGGTGGTTCTGAACAATCTCCCAGAGATCATCGTCAATTTCCCGGAATACCATGCCCCAGGTTTTATCTGAGGGGTCTTATAATTATAGGATCACCTCAGAGATAGACCGGACCCAGGGAAACTATGGTCTCCGGGGTTATAAGAACCGCCTGAGTAAAGCCGAATCCGGTCATACCGGTGCTCCGGGGTCTTCGTTCATGGATGGTGCCCGGCTACAAACATCCAAAAATATGAGAGGGGAAGCAGGCTTCACCGTTTTCCCTCATCGGCAAAGACATATTCGACATACGGCTCCTCTACACCGTCCCGGAGCGCGGTTCCGGAAAACGCATAAACCGGCCGGACCTGATCCTGCACGAAACCCCTTGGCTCCATCCAGTAACCAATTGTGATATTCTCGATCGTGATCTGGTCGTACTCTTGCCCCGTGTGAGGGCGGACAGTCCGTGCTGCACGAAGATCCTCATACGCCTCCTCGGGAGACCGGAGGCTGACATTCCCGTCCAGTTCCACCTCCCGCCAGGTCTTCACGAGCCCAACGACCTCCCCGCCGTCGCCCAGGATCGCCGCGAATTCGTCGTCGCCATAGACCGGCAGCCCGTCGAGCGACCGGCCGAACCTGACTGCCTTGGTGACGTCGTACGACACCTTCGGTTCGGTGGCACCTGCTTCCCAGATCTCCTGCTTCTGGTTCACCTCGGTCTTCACGACCTGGGCGTCCGGCGACCACATACCGGTCTTCTCAAGGAATGCGAGAGCAACCTTCTCCGCCTCCGCGTCCGAGGGAAGGTCAGGTTGCTCGGTCACTTCGGTCGGGAACTCTTTGTCAAGGATGTGGTAGGCAACGGCGCCGGAATGTGCATACACCGACATGTGCTCCTCCGGTTCCTTCGAGGTGTCGACAAGGAGGAACTCCCCGGTCACCTCGCTGACCGCTTTCGGTTCTCCCGAGAGCCCGAACCGTTCCGCAATCTCCCGAACCTGCTCTTTCGTGACGGTGACCGGAACCACCCGGTAGAGCGTATACGAGCCCTGCACTTCCGGGAACTCTGCAGCGAGAGAGTACGTACCTTCACCCGCACCCGCCACGGCGGGGAGAGGACTCACCGGAGCCTGACCAGGACCAAGAACCCACATGCACCCGACTGCGAACGCCAGAGCGAGACAGACAAATGCACCAACCATTTTTAGTTCCATAACGAAGACCTCAATTTAGTTGCACTGGAATAACCACCGGTAGATCTCACTGTCAACAGGTGGATCGGCGATCACAGATCCCTCTCCCCAGATGCGATCATCACCGCAAGCGGCGTTCTCACCAATGGTCCCTATCCAAACGTCGTTTCCGTGGGTCTCATCCAGCCCAAAATACCACGCGTGACGTACCTTATAATTGTTAAAGAGCTTGTTTGCGACGGCCGCTCCATCCTCGGCGTAGTCGTAGCCGACCGTGTCGAACCCGCAAACCAGATGAGCACCATTTAAGGCCCAATGCGGCCACGCTTTGAATTCTCCGGGAATCTGGGTAGTATGACACGAATGTAGCAAGATCCATTCCAGATCCTGATCACCCCAGTTGCAGTCATGAAAATACACCCAGGCGAGAACAGGCAGGAGACCATCCAGAAGAATGAAACTGTCGTCACCGTGTCCTGCCCAGAAGACAAGGTCCACGCTATCGACATGGGCTGCATCCGAATCCCAGTCCCACCGCTGGGTGTCTCTATCCCAATCGCCTATGTAGAAATTACACCCCCACCCGGCATTATCGAACACTTCATAGAAGCCCTCGGCAATGGCGGGCGAGTTTGGCAGGTTGTTCCTGGTATTATAAATCTGTTTGTACTCCACACCAAATTCCGGGTAGATCGCGTTGGAATCGTCGCCCATCCCGGCGCTGACCGGGATTACGCATGCTGTTCCTACGAAAACCGTTACCAGGAGCATGAAGAACGCCCATGCTCCAATCTTTCCATTCATGTTTTTCCTCCATTCTCGTTCGCCGGAGGACGGAAGAGGCACGCATGTTAAGGAGGTGATCCCGAAACACCTCAGCCGGGAAGGGGGCATCCCCCTCCCGATCCCTCCCCCGCGTGGCGATACCCAGAGAGGAGCCGTATCAGAGGTTTGACGCCAGAGACCACTCAATTTTTCGCGGGGAGGCGACAGAATGCTCTGAACTATAGGAATCGTCAGCCGCTGGAAACTTTTAGGATGACTTCAAGTACACGAAATGCGTACATCCTGTTGCCTCCGGGCATGCGGGGTGCGTCATCCGGGGCGGCAACCAGGGATGGGCGACCCTCGCACACAAGTGGGCACCACACGCGGCACCCAATGCGATTCTGGGTCTTTAAAACATATAAAATAAGCAGTCATCGTTCGGTTTTGACCGAATTCAACATAAAGCTTCTTATTGTAAGATGATCTTCCGATTCACAGGGCCTTGCCACCCAGTACTCTGCCGCCCCCGGCGACCTCACCTTCACCCATGCCGTTGCGCGGGGAACCAAAGACTTCAGACCCGTTTCGCTAGAACCGAGCGAAGAACGCGATTTTTACAGGAACAAGATTCGTCTTCTGTCCGATCCTTTGCATGCCCGCTTGATGTTCCCGAAAGATAAGGGGGCTGATCTCCCTACAAGGGATGAAAGGTCGGCTTCCGGCTACCGGGGCTCTCTCGGGTAGTTGTGTCTGTTCATCAAGAAAGCATATCCGCCGTCGGTGGTCTGGATGACCGAGACTGCGTCGCCTAACAGTTCAAACGTGGCGTTCAGTTCGGTATCCCACTCCGGAAGTCCATCGGCATTGAGTTTCATGACATGAGGGACACCTACCCGGTCGGGGAGGATCAGGAACCGGGATGCGGACCGGTACGTGACAGTGCCGGATACGTATCCTTCATCGATCGTTTTGATGATCGGAGTTGATGCATTGAGCGTCCTCTCCTCCAGCACATTCCCTTCCGGATCAAAGATGACCTCCTCCAGCGTTACGTTGTTGTAGATGACGGTGCACTCGCCCCCCAGCGCTTCGCTCATGAAGTGCACGTCGTTGTACAGCAGCGGCGTGCCGAGCGTCGCATTCCAGAGCAGATCGCCTGTGGCGTTCAACCGGAGTATCCACACGTCAGAGCCGGTCCTGTCCGGAAGATAGATCGGACCGCCCACCAGATACCCGCCGTCGGATGTCTGGATGATGATCTTCGCGTAGGCCGCCCCGGTCGTCGATCCGTAGGTCTTCCGCCACTCCTCCGTCAGGTTTCGATCCCGTTTAAGCACAAGGAAGTCTTTGCCGTCGGTCCCGGCGGCGACAAATCCACCGGCGGCAGTCCCGACAACCGACTGCAGGATGCTGTCGGCCTCGACGTCGCTCTCCAGGATCTCCCCCGCCGGATCGAGGAGCAGGACCCCGGACTCGCCAACCGCTACGATGGCGCCCCGGGTCGTCTCGGCGACGGAAGAGACCGGGGACCCCCTGCCGGTGGCGTTCCAGGCGACCGAGCCGCCGTCGTCAATCTTGAAGATCCCGTAGGATTGGTCCCCGCGCCAGGGCCAGACCTCTCCTCCAATGAGATATCCGCCGTCGGCGGTCTGGACGATGCACGATGCGCGATCGTCACCCCCGGTATCGATGACCGTCTGCCACTGCTCCGTCCCCCCGGCATCGACCTTGAAGACCATGATGTCGCGGCCCACCCCGTACTCCGGCACAAGGCATCCCGCCGCAAAGATCAGCAGAAGGCAGAGCCCGATCAGCAGGATGCCGGGCCCTCTGCAGGCAACGGGTTTCACGCTCTGGTCATCTCCCCCTTCATCCGCTCCGCACCTTCCGCCGCCGGAATGCGGCTACGACCGCGAGCACGGCGCCGAATATGACCGCGGATATGAGCGCAGCCGCCAGATAGGCCATAACCAGGCTCATGATGGGAAGGCCGATCTCGGACAGGGGCAGAGACATCAGGAATTGAGAGACCGGGGAGGGGGCCTCGCTTCCGAACGCCATTGCAAACCCGTAGATCAGAAGCACGGCCACCGTGACCACGGACCCGGAGAAGAGGATCGTGGAGTGGTGCCGGTCGGGGAGGTGGTTCCTGATAAGCATGAACGGTGTCAGGATGCCCATCTGGAGGACCACCAGGTTCAGCACCGGTAAAATCGGCCGGATCGGTGGCACAAAGGAGAGAAACGGCACCAGGACGGCCAGGAGCAGCCCGATCACGATCGGAGCGAGTTTGCTGATAGCCGGTTGCGCCTTCGCGAGAATGTAGTAGAACCCCAGGGAGAGGAGACCGGCGAAGACAGCCGGGAGGAGGACGACAAGTAATGCAAAGACGATGACAGACGATGACATTGGTTCCATGGTTATATCTTACCCCGTATAAGTGAGGAGGAGAGCCCTCCTCAATCTCTCACGTATTTCACCAGACCGAGTGTATACTTCGCCATATCGAGGAGGCAGTTCTCGGTAATCGATCTAACATCTGGGTCAGTTCTGAACGTGTACCGGTGATTATACACCAGATAGTAGAGGTCATCATCGTAGTTTTTCGCATACCCGGCAAGAGATTGCGTCGAGCTGGATGGATCAGTTATGGTGTAATAGTACCCGTTGTTCTGAATAACCGACTTGAAGTTATACCCCTCTCCACTGCCTTGATCCCAGTTCTCTCCAACATAATCCTCATACTCGGCGTGAACCCATGAATTCAGCGCTTGTTCAATTTCCATACCGGTATGGAGTGGATTTCCTACATCAGTCAGGAAATGGCTTGAATACCCAAGGTTCATGTATGCATTGTACATTGACGACTGATCGTAGTAGTTTTTGGCAATGTTTGCATAGTTCTCACATTGTGCCGGAGCATTACCTGTTCCAAGCACAGGATTGTAGTAATGATCGTAGGAGTGACACACGATCTGGATGAAGGTATTCAACCATTCGAACCCGGTAGGGGGCAAGACCGAAGGCCAAGAGTCGGGATCGTCTGCTGCATCATGAGCATACGTAGCATATGCAGATGAAACACCCCACTTCAGGCAGGAGGTCTCTATGATATCCTGATGACAGGGAGCCGCCCACCACTGAATGCTGCTTTTGGTCGCGAACTTATCGTTCAGGTACTCGGCAAGCGCTTCATCGGCCTGAGCAAGGATGGACTCTTCCTCTTGGGTCAAGGCATACTTGCCAGGAGATACGAAAGTCACTTCTGTTCGACCGTCACGTTGGATCGCAGTTACAGGATATTTTGCCCAAATTTCCCTGAGTCCTTCAGATAACATCTGTTTTTTCTCATCGGAGATTTGAGCCATCTTCAAATCATTTAGAGCATTTTTCTTTCCTTGCTCATCGGCGGCAAACAGTGCCCAATGAGGCGTTGCTTTTTTCACATCTTCATCGATCACGAAACGTGAATCGGAGGGTGTCTGCTCATTTGCCGCAACTACAGGAATCGATTGCTCAACCGGAACCTCAGAGGTTCCTGCTACTGCCGGCACAACTCCCACGCTCATCAGCAACAGTGCCAAGAGCAAGGAGAATGCCCGCATTCCAGTTTTTCCGTTCATTTCGTTTTCCTCCAGTTTCTGTCCTCGGAGGCAGGAGAAGCACATGTTTAAGTACGCAGAACGCTTACGTTCCCTTTGCCTCCGGGCTTGCGGGGTGCGTCATCCGGGGCGTCAGACCTGGGGATGGACGACCCCCGCACACAAGCGGGTACCGCACGCGGCACCCGACGCAATTCTGGGTCGTTAGAACATATAAAATCAGCAGTCATCGTTCGGTTTTTTCCGAACCTCGGAAAAATGTTTCTATAGTATGACGCTTCGCAGATCCGCTGCTTGCCCGGAACCGGATCGCAAAGTTTAAGGTTTGTTCGGCCAGAACCGAACCACGACAGCGGGTTTTATAGGATTTCCCCTCAGATGCAGGTCTGGTTCCGGGTGCAGGAACGCCCGGGCGCACCTTGAGGGATACTTATGAAACAATGGTCATTCACGCTGGCAGCACTCCTCCTGCTCGCGGCTCTGCCTGCCGCCGCCAGCGCCGCACCACCCGCACACAACTATGACTGCTCGGATACGACGCCGACGGCCTACGACGCACGGGTCGATCAGGCTGCGATGAGCTACTCCAGCTCGTCGTCCACGAACGCAGTAGCATCGACAGCGTACAATCAGTTCAGGTCGGATGCGATATTCTTCTTCAACGGCCACGGCCTCTACTACGACGACTCGCATAAAGGCGGTGGAATAAAGTTTTCCTCGGAGTCCTGGATACTTGCCGACACCGACGGTCACTACCCGGGAAACTACCAGTATTACATATCTGATTATGGAACCGATATCAGGGATGTCCTGCTCGCGGTCTACCTCGCCTGCTATTCGTCCCACGACAACCCTTACAACGGGGATCTCGTCCGGGAGACCGTCACGAACAAAGGCGCGGACATCTGCGTCGGGTTCGACGGCGAGGTCGAGATCGAAACCGGAAACTACTGGTCCGAGAGTTTCTGGAACCGGGTGCGAAACGGGGAGACCGTTGCAAGCGCCACAAGCAACGCAAAAGACGACTGCTACTGGCAGTGGCCGATCGGTTACCATGGAGTGGATACCTACGAGATCTCCGGGAGTTACAACAGTTATCTTACTCCCGCTCGCCACGGAGTCTCTTAATGGGGTGATTCAGCTATGAAATGGATACCAATTACTGCAATCGTGTGCCTTGTCATCGTGGCTCTGGCCGCGTCGGTGGCCGGCGCTGGCACTCCAATTGGAGTGGATACTGCGAAGGAAAAAGCGCAGGGCTTTCTCACCGAACCCGATGCAACCCTCGAGTATCAGAAGATCGAGTGCCTGAACCTGGGAGAGTACTACGTCTTCGGTACCGGAGGCGGACAGATCTATGTCAACGCCCGGACCGGGGCAGTCGAACGCGCCACGTTCGATTCTGCGCGAAAAGACTCCCATGAGATCCGGTTGGATCGGATCGCAGCCGAAGCGGCGGCAAGGGCCTACGCCGAAGAGAAGTACGACGGCTTTTCAGGGAAGAACATGCGGCTTACCGGGTCGAACCTGGTCTCTCACGGCGATGCGGGCAGCGAGTACTCATCCACCTGGAGAGAGGAGATCAAAGGTGTCCTCACGCCGAACACAGTCGTCGTGAACCTTAACCCGAGCACCGGCGAGATCGTCTCGTATATCGGGATCCAGCGGGAGATCAAATGTCCACTTGAGCCGAAACTCTCCCGGGACGAGGCGCTGAAGGTCGCGGCCGGGCAGTTCCCGGGAATCAAGGTGATCGATGCAACGGCCGACCTCTCCGTCGAGTACACCCGACCGGACGTACAGACGCTGACGTGGGTGATCACGATGAGAGGCGAGCCCGTGGATCACGTCCTCCAGGGAGGGCTCGTCGTCATCGACGCACAGACAGGAGAAGTGCTGATGGTGAGCCCATACCTCTAAATCACCTCTTTTCCTAACGTGATACAATGCGCTCGAAGACGTGGATATGGGTTGGCCTTGCCGCCGTTCTCATCCTTGCCGCGGTGAACCTCGCCATACTCACCGCCTTCCCCGTGGAGCACCAGCACGTGCAGGAACCACTCAAGCGCGTGAACTGGATATTGCCGTTCGGCCCGGGATTCGAGTATCGCGGTCCTTACGGGAGCCCGGTGATCGTCTACGACGGGATGAACGAGACCTGGCAGCTGCAGAATACTACCGCCTGGAGCCGGACCCTCTCCCTCGGTGACCGCTACAGCCTCGACCCGGCCCACCCGGAGGATATCCGGTACACCCCCGATATCGCGATCGAGGGCGACAAGATCAGCCTCGACTTCTTCGTCCGGAACCTCGCAGGCGAAGACTGCGCCCAGGCTGATCTTGCCGTGACGACGGGGATTGAGCGCCTGAACGCCACCACCGGATCTCCGGAGGGGAACATCCTCCCCGGCGCCGCGACCACGCTGCCTATCGGCGATCTTGCCGCCGGCCAGTGGCGCGAAGTGCGGGTGACTGCGGACCTCCCAAGACCCGAACCAGGGGAGGTCCTTTACCTGACGATCGGTCTTGCCGCCCCGTACACCATCACGACCCCGAACGGCACGCCGATCACCTTCGACTTCCGGCGGGTGACCGCCACCATACCGGGTTTCAACACCTCCTGGAAAGAAGAGATCGACCCCGGCTCTACCCCGGACCCCGACTACAACAGGGCCCACCTCCCCGGTGGATCGGCGACGTTCATTGTGACCGGTATCGAAGCACCGGAACTGGTCCCGCCCCCGACTCTCCGGGCGGATTGAGAGAAGCGGCACAATCTTTTTTCCGGCCGTACTGCAGCCCGGGGCCGTTCCGGAACACTTTTCCCTTCCGGCAGAAGAATACCTGATCGGTTAGGGCCAGGCCCGCGAAGGGAGGGGTTCCAAAGCATGGAAGAAGTTACGCTTGACCGGGACGACATCGCCGCTCTTGCCTCCGGCGTCCGGGTCGCAATCCTCAAAACGCTCGATACCCGACCCATGACGACGAGCGAGCTCGCCGACGGGCTCGGTCTTGCCAAGTCGACCGTTCATGAGCACCTCGCCGTCCTGGCCGACGCGGACCTGGTGACGCACGAGAGTGCCCGGAAATGGCGGGACTACACCCTGACGAGGAGAGCCCGGAGGATCCTCCATCCCGGGAAAGACCATCGGATCATCCTCCTCTTCGGCACGTCCCTCGCTACCCTGACGACCGGGGCGCTTCTCGTGGCCTCGTTCCTCCGCGGCTTTGCCGTGCTCGGGGGGAGCGTCGTCCGGGAACCCCTCCTCCTCTACGCGGGCGAGGTGTTCCTCGGCGTGACGCTCGTGCTCTGGTACCTTGCGGTGCGGTGCCGCCGGCAAACCTCCTCCATACCAGCGTAGTCTCTCGCCCCACACGCAAGCCCGTTAAACCGTCTCCCGACTCATCGCCACCTTTCCCACCCCGAGCAGAGCCGTAAAGGGGTACCGGCGCCCACACAGGTGAACCGGACGGAGCGGGGTCCTTATGAACGGTGCGGTCATGGATTTCCGGATAATCGCGGACCAGATATTCATCCAGGTCCTCCTGATCACCGCCGGCTACGTCGGCCGTCGCCACCCTGCGGCGTTGGCCTCCTCTCCGTTGGTCTTCCCTTGTTCAATCGAGCATCGCCCGGATCCGACCCACTACCAAGCTCGCCGATGCCACCACATCGCGGGCATCAGCCTCTGAGTAAACACAGCCGTAATCCGCGCCTTCCCGCGTGCGCATGGCGAAATTGAAGTCTTCGAGTACCGATGCCGGAAGAAGGCCTTTGTCGACATAAAGAGCCTCAACGGCATAACGAAGGCAGGAATGGCTCTTTTCGCGATAGCCCCCGGAGAAGACAAGGGCACGTAGGGTGTGAAACTGTGCATAGTAACCCTGGATGATTGCCCACTTCATATTCCCCTCCGCGAGAGAATGTTCTGCAGCAGCCAGATCCTGCTCCGCTTCCCGCAGTTCCTTTGTGACCAGTCCAGAGTCGACCGGAACGCGGACAATCTTTCCCCGCTGCAGGCACTGTTCAAACCGATACTTCATCGCTCCTCCTCAATCAGGACTTTTCCCGCTAAAATCCGCTCGTAAAGAGCCGGATCGGCGGTCTTCAGGGACCGAAATTCCCTGGGCGTGAGAATGAGCGGCGAGAGCTCGCGGTCGAGCCCGGCCCGAGCCACGGCGATGCTCTCTGCCGCAGCCCTTGCATCACCCGTCTCGATGGCGAGATCGATATCGCTCTCGTGGGTATCGTCGCCGGTCGCCGTGCTCCCGAAGAGGATCACCCTCGCCACGTCGCCCCGCAGGCGAAGGATCAGTGGGTTGAGTTCGATGAGTGTGGCGCAGATCTTCACTTCACGGAGGAGCGGGCTCTCCATCGCTGCGCGATAGACCACAAGGCGCCCACGCTCTTCGCGATGCACCAGACCCGCCTCCGCCAGACGGGCAAGCGTCTCGCTGGCCGAACCCACCCCTATCCCGAGCAGCCGGGCGAGCTCGCGGACATAATAATCGTCGTGATAATGCCTGCCCAAGAACCGGAGAAGCGTGAACGAGGCCCCGGAGAATATGTTCATATCACTGAACATATGTTCACATTTTTGAACGATTCTTATGTGAATCTTTCGGTGCGACCCCCTGGTCCACGGGAGTGCACGCAGGCGAATGTTCCCGGCTCTGGTAATCCCGATCGAGAAGTTCCGTCCCCGCCATCACCGCTCCACGCAGCCCTGCCCCTCAAACTTCCCGGGGTAACCACGGTTCGCCCGGAAATAACTGGACTATGCCCTGACGGAGAGAGGTGAGCGAGGCGCTCCTCCGTGTGACGAACGCGCTGCGGTCCCGGCGGAGAACCACCCCGACACACGGGTAGGCTCTCTCGCCCACCACGCTCCCACGCCCTCAACCCCAAGCAGAACCGTAAAGGGGTAGCAGCACCCACGCTGGTAAACCGGACGGAGCCTACATGAGCGGCATGATCGCGGATTTCCTGGTAGTCGCGGACCAGATCTTCATTCTGGTCCTCCTGATCGCCGCCGGTTACGTCGCGGTCGCGACAAAGATCGTGGACCCCCGGCCCACCCGGGGGCTCTCCGGGCTCCTCATCAACATCACCCTGCCGGCGCTGATCGTCGCCTCGATGCAGGTGCCGTTCACCCCCGAGCGCCTCGCGGGCGCCGAGACCCTGGTTCTCGCGACGGGAGCCCTCTACATCATATCGTTCGCCATCGCCTGGGCCGTTTCGAAAGCCATGCGGGTCCCGGCCACAGAGGAGGGAGTCTTCCAGTTCGCCATCGTCTTCGGGAACGTGGGGTTCATGGGGTTCCCGGTCGCCCTGACACTCTTCGGCCCGGACTCGCTCTTCTACGTCGCGATCTTCAACCTCATCTTCAACATCCTGGTCTTCTCGGTCGGGATCATGATGCTGACCGGGGGGAAGGGGAAGGAGTTTGACCTCCGCCTGCTCGTAAACCCCGGGATCGCGGCCTCCATCGTCGGGCTCGCCCTCTTCCTCGGCTCGGTGGAGATCCCGAGCCCCGTCATCGACTCGATCGACCTCCTCGGGGGGGTGACAACGCCGCTTGCGATGATCATCGTCGGGGCGATGCTCGCGACGTTCCCGGCCCGGGAGATGATCGGGAACTGGCGGATCTGGGTCGCGAGCGCTGTCCTCCTCCTCGCCGTCCCGGCGGCCTACTGCTACCTCATCGCCCCGTTCTTTCCCGATCCCTACATCAGCGGGATCATGATCACGATGGCCGCGATGCCCGCCGCCGCAAACACCGTCATCTTCGCGGAGCAGTACGGTGCGGACTCAAAACTCGCGTCGCAGATCGTCTTCGTATCGACGATCGGGTCGCTCGTCACGATCCCGCTCGTCACGACGGTGTTGCTGTAGTGCGCCGGGCATCTCATCCTGCGGGTTCCAAAAGAGGGGAAGTCGCAGCCATGGAGGTTTTCGCAAACTGGATATACTTTCAAGGCGCTTGCGCAAACGTTATGGTAAACCACTCCAATTGACCATATAAGCGGGTACAAGCGTGCAATCGTCGCTGGCAAAGGGAGTTTATCGGGAGCAGCAGGATTATGAGACCAAAGCTGAAACGGATCGAGGAGGAGCGAAAGACATTCATCGGAACGTTTGTGCGATTCGGGAAGAAAGATCGCTACCGACCAAAGAGGGTCGGGGATGAGTGGGTTACCTATGACGTGACGGTGCTGCTCACCGATATCCGGGACAGCGCCGGCAACCCGATCACCGATCATCTCTGGTTCAACTACACGAAGGGATTCGAGAGTCTCGGTGATCTGCAGGAAGGGGATGCGATCAGGTTCGATGCCAGGGTCAGGCCCTATATCAAGGGCTATGTCAACCAGAGAGCATATATCGACGAGCGGGAGGTCGACTACAAACTTGCCTACCCGACAAAGGTTGCCCGGGTCGGGTAAGGCGCCGGCGGGAGAGGTTGTCCCGGTTCTCCCTCTCCCTGCGCAGGCTGTACCTGCAAGATCAACTCTCAACCGGAGCTGGTCGTTGCGAACACGGGAGTAGTATCGCCGGATCTCCCCAGGTGATGGAATCAACCCCTACAGGAACGCAAGACCCCCTGCAATAACCTGATAATCAGCTTGAATCGGAATAAAACCGGATTTTGTACCCATAACGACCGTATTCACCGTTGTCGCCCAGGTATTCTCTCTCATCAAGCGTTCCGTGCCCCCCACTCCCCGGTACTCGAGGCTGAACGTGACGACCCCGGCTGCGTCCTCAGGCGATGGGACGAAACCGCTGAGGAATACGGCCGTGATGTAGGCGCCGCCTGAGACTTGGATGAACTCGGTGACACTCACATTATCGGGTGTCGCAAGCACAGGTGCGAGCAACCGCGGCTCTCTCTTCATCCCCGGTCTGCACCACCTCAAACGACACAGATATGTCGGGCGCGTACTCTCCCGCCGCCGTGAACGCAAGCATCCTCCCGTAGGGTGTCTCCCGGATCTCTGCCTGCCACCCGGAGACCTGGTTACCGGTGAGCACTTCATCGGGGATAACCAGAGTACCCGTTGTGTTCGCCGGAACCGGGACCATGACCGTGGCGGTGCCGTTCACGGCAGGAACGGGTAGATCGGTGATCTCGATCGCGTAGAAGTTGCCCGGCGGAACGGTCTCGGTGAACGCGAAAAGGAGGGACAGGACGATGATCACGCTGAAAATGGCAGCGAACGCCTTGAAAATAAAGTCAACCTTCATGCAGACCTCGCTTTGGGCATCGAACTCGGGGATGAACCGTGCATTCCCGGGTATCGGTACCTACGGGTGAGAAATCAACGTTCAACGGTGAACTTTTCTGCGGCGCGCATCTACACATCAGGCATCCCTTACCGGTTCTGAGCAACGCCCGCAAGCCGAAGGCGGGAGCCGTGCGAAAGGGTATCCCTACCACGCCGCCGGCTATACCCCGCTGTTCCGCCCTGCGACGTCGGTAGCGACCAGGATCAGCGCCACCACTGCGACGATGATGATCGCCAGGATCCACTGGTAGGCGATGACTGCATACAGGCCGGCCGCGATGCCGAGAAGTGTCAACACGATGAGGTATTTGCGCTCCATGTATGACGATCTGGATGTTCGGGCATATACCTTTTCTGTCACGTTTCTTTATGCATCCGGGGGATGTAACTGAAAATGGGTGATAGAAAGATCCGTTTGGTGGTGCATGTCGTGCGGCACCCTGACGGTCACACCCGTGCGGATCTCCCCGATTTTCCGTAGCAGAGGATTTTTGTGGCCAAATCAACCCGAAAACAGTTACGTAAGTCCTATCATCAGTGACGACGATACCATCAACCATATTGGTACTGCATATCCCGGCTCGGAGGTTCAAGAATGAAAAAGATCCCGCTCATCGTCTGGGTAATCCTCATCTCCCTCGTCTTCATCCACTACTTCTACACGCCCGAAATGCCCGAGATTGCCACGGGAGCGATGGTGATCGACCTCGACCCCGAGGAGCGTCAACCCGATCTCGTGCACCTCTGGGACGTCCTGGTACGTGAGCAGGGTTTCGCGAACGAGTCGGCCGTACTCATTCAACTGAATCAGTTCGTCGATAAGGACGGGGTGGTGCAGTGCACCCAGGCGCGTTATTCCGGGGGCGTAGACGGAGAGCAGCACTTTTACGAGACATACGCCTACCCAAGCGGCAACGTGTTCTACAAAGACCAGATACTCGAGTTCCCCCTAGAGGGAGCGCACCCCCTCGCCGTCTTCCGTGAAGCGACCCTGATCGATTTTGCCGACCTCACCCGGGGAGAGTGCAATGTAACGCTTAGAACATTCAAACACGAGATTGAGAAAGAGTATAACGAAACCCACGGCGACCTTTACATCCTCTCACAAGGCTCGCTCCGCCCCCTGAAGGAGGCGGCGTTCCCGGGCGGCACCTGCTGGTACACGATCGAGATCGTCCCGGAGGTTCCGCGGCCGGAAGGGAGTTCGACCGCGGGGGGTGTACCGGATCGTCTCATCTTCTTCACAGAACGGGATATTGCCCTTGCTGATACGGTTGTCTATGCGTGATGCGGAGAAATTGTCTGATCGCAGATGTTATATAGAGTTCGCAGGACGAACCGAAAAAAAGGCAGGAGGATGAAATCAGGGTCTCAGGCCGGCATCAGGTCCCGGTACCCGAAGCTCCTTTTCTGGTATTCACGAGATGCCATGACTTGTGTACTGCTATATACTCCTTCACATCCGGGCAGAGATAGTATCGCACATTCCGCCCATCCCTCTCGCTCCTGACAATGCCCTCCCGGATCAACGACTTCATATGCCAGGTGATGTTCGGGCCCGACATGATGAGCCGGGACGCGATATCCTTCCTCGTAATTCCCGGGTGCTGCAGAACAAGGTTTATTATTCGGATCTTTGGATGCTCGTTGAGGCATCCGGCCAATACCTTCTCCAGATCGGAGCAGGTGCCCACATCGACGTAGTGCCTCATTCCTCCGTTGTTCTGCTCGGCAACGACCTTTCCCATCCGGCATAGTACCCCCACATGATACCGGAGAGTCCCGATATTCATCCCCAATGTTTGGGAAATAAACCGCATGGATGCCCCCGGATTCTCTAGAATGCACGTATACACCGCGTTTCGATTTTCGTTGCCCAGAACATTCCGACATGAAACCCTCTTATGACCAAGATACAGCCACACAAACAGCGAGAACAGTAACTGTATTGGAATGAAGAGCGCCGGGGCGGATACGCACACGAATTCAAGGATGAGGATACTCAGGGGTTCGTTCCAGGGATACAGCGGAGTTAGACCTGAAGGTAACTGCTCCGGGTATGCGCCATAAACAGGCTGAATAGGGGTGGCGCACACGGTAGACGACAGTAGTAGGATGTAGAAGGCGACCAGGGCGATTCTGGAAATTCGTGACTCTGGAGCCATGGGAATGCATAAGGCCAGTGGCAATAAAAAGATTTGGTTTTAGAAATAACTAAATGCATACAGTTGAGTTCCGGTCACACGCTCTCCATAGACCTTAAATTTCCAGAGCCCGGATGCAGGGTTGGATATCTTGAGATAAATCCGCCCATCAGGTTCGCGACCATCATCGTCATCATGATAAGAACCGTACAGGCTCCCGTCGGGCCTGTAGATATTCAGTCTCAAAGAGTAATCGGGAGTAAACCAGTCCAGATCGAACTGCAGTGTAGATGTACCAACCGGTACGTTGCAACTATAGGAATCGGTCTCCCCCTGTGTGATGGTATAATATTCACGGGTTATGAACCCATTTGCTTGTGGGAGGTCTAACGTGGTTACATTGTTTCCACTTTCGACACTGCCTGCTGAAACCATCGGAATGATGAGAGCAAAGATGGCCAGGAGCCCAATAAGGCGGTTGAATTTCATCAAAATCCACTGATAGAGACTTCGGAGACACTCTGCATAAATATTCTGTCCCATTTCTTTACACGTTTTATATACAGACGAAGTGTCAGCTTCTGGCAAGAGAAGGAGGACATCCGTTTGCCCAATAGGGATCCGGGGAAATTTGCTAAATCCCGGAGAATGAGGCCGGATGCAATCAGATGAATATCAAATGTCCAGCTGCGAGGCATTCTTACACCCCCTTCCACACAAAGAAACTCTGGATGGATACCACGTTCGATCTTATCCCTTCGAGGCGAATACCTGCGTCAGCGAGGGAGTGTCCGGACCAACCAGGATCACATGTATCCCCGTTTGACCTACATCTTCTCTACAGCCAAAGAACAACCAGGCACCGAATGAATAGCCGCCTAACGGCGATAGAAGCGGCGATGCAAACGCCGGATGACCAGCAAAACCAGGCCAGCAAAACAGAATATAATGAGTATCATGAGAACAAGACCGACAACCTGGCCAAAGATCATGAGGAAGGGATCGATCTCCGGATAAAACTCCCTAATGGTGTGATAGAAAAGTAGGAGGAAGAGCATCACGGCAAACAATCCTGTTAAAACCAAGTCTGAAACTCTTTGCCGCATGCCTCATCCACCTGTTATGAAACCGTTACCGTAACCCAGGCATTGTCCCAAACCAGAACTCCGGAAACTATCTCTCGCTCATCGTCCAGAGAAGTAAAAAGCGCGAATTCCGCCGCATTACGGTGCATTCCTCCTGCGATATATTCGGATGAGATAGTACCCCACCGAGAGCATGATCACGGCTCCCAGAGCAATCCCCAGAAGCACAGGATTATAGAATGCACTGAATGCACTTTTAGACCCGTTATACGCGGCGGTATCTCCGATCTCAGGTTTTTCAAGCGCCGTTTGCCGGGCGTTTTCCGTACCTGCCACCGAGAGCTCATCATTCGTCGGATCGATCTGCACGTCTTCACCCGGCTGAGCGGATGCATGCGCTATGCCGCTGCCAGCAAGGATGAAGAGCAGCAGGGCAATGCAGATTTTCCGTCCATATATCTCTCTCATTTCAGCGATCGGATAGAGCAGAGGGGTTCAGTCTCCTTTCGAGTATGGTCGACGTGAGTTCAAATCGTCCCTCTCCGGGCTCGGGTGAAAAGAGCGATACGCTCATCGTTCCAGAACCGCTCCGCCCGGATTTAAGAGAGGTGCTATGTGGTACCCCGGCAGAATCCCAGACCGTCAGGGTAAAGACGGCTGTCTTCCCGCCGCTGGATCCATCTCTCCGGATGTCGTTCCATGAAGTAGTGAAGGTGTTAATTCCTATCCCAGTCTCGATGGAAGGGGATATCGGGTTAGAATACGATATGTCGATGTCGCTCTCGAGGCTGGCATGAACAGAACCGAGATGGTGAGTGCCATGGGAGATATTGTCCAGAAAGACAACACTGCCGCTCGAACTGGCAGTGCTCACCGCAACCTCTTCCCAGGCATACAACGTTACATACACCAGAGCACCATACGCCAGGACACCTGCAAGACCCACCATCAGGACGATGGTGTATACTATTTTCCTATTCAAAAGATCACCGTTCCGCTTTAAAATGGTGCATCCAAGAGGATGCACTTTCTTCAGACATAGTCAAGGTCTTCGGTGTATCTACTAGAATCCATCTCTGTCTCCAACCAGTCGTGTGTCCGACACCACAGTTCATACTGGGCGTCGCCGCTGCCTCGTGAATCGAAGCTCACGCTGATCGTACCACTTCCCGCAGCGTCAACTTTTAGATCATCGCTAGGGTGCGCCACGCCCCGGGCATCCCATACCGTCAGACGATAAACTGCTCCCTGACCGTCAAGAGGTCGGTCATTCTTGTTGCTGTACGACGCTGTGAAAGTGTTATACCCGGCCGAAACGGTGACGGGCCCCACACCGACCGCGTATGCAGTATCGCCGTCGCCATCCGTAGACATGCTTCCCAGATCTATTGTTTCCAGAATTCCCATGTCGTCTGTAATCTTCTCTACCGGCGTTTCCACATCGATTTGAGCCGCAAAAACTGCCCCGACAGATACTGATACAAAGAGCATCAGCACTGCCAGCACCGATAGAACTCCTTTTCCTTTCTTCATCCTTGTTACCTCCTGTTACTGTTCCCGGAGGCAGACGCACACATTTAAGTACGCAAAGTGCGTAAACTTTCTTTGCCTCCGGGCTTGCGGGGCTCTATCATCCGGGCGTCAACCGTGGATGGAGGGACCCCACGAACTCTTGCAGACGCATCCTCGCGCCCACACAATGACATGGGCACGAGTTTACTTATAAATTCTGTCCGATTTCTTTACACGTCCGGGAGATGTTTATGAAAATGCGAAGGTACATCACTCCTCGGGCGCGGAGCGCATAGGAAAGAGCCTCTTCTGGTAGAGATACCTGTTTTCGATCGGCAAGTGTGTTCAGAGATGCGATGGAGATGGGCATCTGGCACAGCACACCCACATGATACCGGAGGGATCCGATACTCACCCCCAGCATTTGAGAAAGAGATCGCATGCGAATCCCCGGATTCTCCCGGATACATGTATACACCACATTCTGTATCTCGTTTTCAAGGATATTCTGGCAGGCGAGTCTTTTCTGGCCAAGCCGCAGCCATAAGGACAGAGAGAAGAGGAGTTGCACCGAGACGAAGAGCACCGGGGCGGATACGCACACGAACTCGAGGATGAGGATGCTCGGGGGTTCGTTCCAGAGATACAACGCGGTCAGATCCGAAGGCAATCTTTCCGGGTATGCGCCATAAACAGGTTGAATAGAGGTGGCGCACACGGTAGACGAGAGCAGCCAGGAGGCAGAAGGCAACCAGAGCGATCCTGATAGTCAAGGGCCATCGCACCATGACGTTTTGTAAGCCCGGTGACGATAAAAGTGTTGCTTTTTTTTATCCGTATCTAACTGCCTATGCCCGGGTTCCGGGCGCGTTCTCCACATATATGGATTCCCGGCATGTATGTTCAAGGCAATCGATCCCAGGTTAATCTATCAGATAACCACCGTCATTCGCCACGGCATACGCTATAGAGGCGCCGGATAACAAGGAACACCAGACCGATGATGCAAAATACAGTGAGCACCAGGAAAACGAGACCGACAGTCTGGACAAAGAGCATGAAGAAGGGGTCGAGCGCCGGATGGAACCCCCTGATAGGGTCGTAGAAGAGCAAGAGAAGGAGCAACACGAAAAACAGTCCCGTTAAGAATCGTGTCCAGCGATATCTTCTGCCGCATGCTTCACTCGCTTTGTTATAGGTACTAATGATCCGACGTTTCATGCCCCCATCACTCACCCATCTTTCGCAGTTTCAGGCCGAAATAGACAAATGACAGGGTCAGCGCCGCGGCATAACCAACCCCGATTAAAGCTCGTGGATCCGGCACGATCACGATCGGTACCAGAAAAACGATCACCAACAGGGGAAAAAAGGCCAGGACAGTGACCGGCACCGACAGGGCTCTCAAGAGTTGGTAGCATACGGATTGATAGGACCTGCCCTCTTCCATAAATGACTCCTCCGGAGATGTAAACCGGTTTATACCGGAATCCACAGTGGAGACATCAACGTTCTCCTATAAACGATCTCTCTCACAATCATCTACACATCAGGCCCGGCAGGTGGAAATTCACCCTGAAAACGACCACAACGGGCTGGAAACGTGAGCTGCGCCGGATGGCAGAGGCAGGAACGATCCCGGCGGCCGCTCGCCGACCGAAACCCTGATGCCATGGACCGTCCAAAATTCTGGACATATGTCTAAAAAATTGGACATTCGGGAGGACCACCTCAGGGTCCTCTTCCTCTTCACCCGGGGCTACGACCGGGAGGTCTACATCCAGGGAGTACCTCACCCCTGAAACCCCCGCACAAACCGCTCCCGGATCTCCGCCGGAGCAAGCGGGATATTCTGGACCGCCGCGTTCCCGGGTCTTAACACCACATGAATAAAGTTCGGGCCCCGCCCCCGGCTCTCCCATGCCTCCACGAGTTCTTCTTCGTCCTGCACCTTGCGGGTCTGCCGGATCCCGGCGGCGAGGGCGAGGAGTTCCATGTCCACCAGTAGCAGAAAAGTGCGGCCCTGAAACCCGCTTCCCATACCGGATCTCCTCGTCTTGATCGAAGATCCACTCATCATCCCACTGATTACGACGGTGCCACTCTAGACCCGGGGCGGAGCGTCACGCATCCTGCCGCCGTTTTCGGGCGCTTCCGATCTGCCGGGGCGGGCCGAGAACCCCGAGGACCGGAAGCAGGACGTCGAACCCCCGGTGATCAGGGAAAAAGATCCATGCAGCTGAAACAGAACGAAAGAAACAGTGCCGAACCAGGAGAGGAACAGCAACGACAGGCAAAAGGCGATCACGACAGGCCAGGCATACTCCCGCATCGGGATGCTCCCCCCGGCGAGGGTCGGTCGAAAGAACCAGAGGAGGAGAGCGGCGGTGAAAAGGACCGCATGGATAAAGATCCCCCACAGGGAGAGGCTGAGCCAGCGAAGCAGGACCGGCATGGAGAGGACGACGATGCCGAAGGCGACCAGGGCATACTCCTTTGCCGTGATCCGCCCTGGATCCCGGCTACAAACATCTCAAAAATATGAGAGGGGGAGCAGACTTCACCGTTTTCCCTCATCGGCAAAGATATATATTCGACATACGGCTCCTCTACGCTATCCCGGAGCGCGCGTGAGGGCGGACAGTCCCCGGTCTTCTCCAGGAGTGCAAGAGCAATCTTTTCCGCCTCCGCGTCCGAGGGAAGGTCAGGCTGCTCGGTCACTTCGGTCGGGAGCGCTTTGTCAAGGATGTGGTAGGCCACCCCGCGGGAATGCGCATACACCGATACCTGCTCTTCCGGCTCCTTCGGGGCGTCGACAAGGAGGAACTCCCCGGTCACCTCGCTGACCGCTTTCGGTTCTCCCGAGAGCCCGAACCGTTCCGCAATCTCCCGGACCCGCTCCTCCGTGACAGTGACCAGGACCACCTGGTAGAGCGTATACGAGCCCTGCACTTCCGGGAACTCTGCGGCGAGAGAGCACGTACCTTCACCTGCGCCCGCCACGGTGGGAAGAAGACTCACCGGAGCCTGACCAAGACCAAGAACCCACATGCACCCGACTGCGAACGCCAGAGCGAGACAGACAAGTGTACCAACCATTTTTAGTTCCATAACGAAGACCTCAATTTAACCCACGGGAGGACGGGGCATAATTCAAGTAGGAAGAATGCATATACCTCATTGCCTCCGGGCATGTGGGGTGCGCCATCCGGCCGTCAAGCAGGGATGAGGGGCCCCCGTATACCGCGGGAGGGTCATTCCAGTATCCATGTGTAAAGTGCCAATGTCCTCAAAGTTCCTTTTCGGCGACGCATAGTTACCATAACCCCAAAGGCCGCTCAAGCGACCACAGATATCACCATAGATGAGGGCGTTGACAGAACAGATTTCTAAAAAAGGATGTAAAATAGTCCTCGATTACTGGCTTTACCTTAGACCGTAAGGGGCGTTACACCCAAATCAGCTGTCACCCCTGAAATTGGAGAGAATACAGAGTAATCATCGCTATGCCCCCAGTGGATACCCACAAGTATCCGATCATGATTGGGCTCGACATGAAAAACAGGTGCTCCGCTATCACCACCTGAAGAAGCATAGGTCGTATACCGCTGATTCTGGAGCATTCGTTTATAATGAGAGTTGAACTCCTCACCCGTTCTAAGAACTTGCCCGAATGAGAGTTCCGATGTTTTTTCCCGACATAACAACACTTAGCCCAGAGCCCGGATCACTATAATAGCCCTTTATTGCACTAGTTACTGAGGGCGTAGTGTAAATGCGAGCTACAACGTTATTGAAAGGGACCCAAGCTGCGTCAGAGTAGGTACCACCGTCCGTAGACACTGTACCCGCATCAAAACCAATAGTCGGCTGATAGACTTTTGTGCCAGCACCCTCAGTACAGTGTCCTGAAATAACATAGCCCTGACTTCCTGAACTGGTTTGTGCTGCAAATCCTGTTGTCGCTTCTCCGGTCCCTCCAGGAAGGCTTGTTTGTAGCATCAGTCCTCCGATGATCGGTCTACAGTAACTAGAACGGCTCTCGGGGGGATAACTGTCGAGTTCAACGAGCGGGGATGAGATGAACTTGACCGGAATGTTGCTGATACCCATAGTCCTTCCCCGGCTCTCAAGCGTCCCGTAAAGGTTATCCATCGCTTCGGAATCCATCGTCCGATTGTCAACGATGGAGACGAACACGTAGCCTTCAATATCATATCCAAAACCGTGAATCGGACCCTCAGGGTAGAACAAGGGCTCGATATCGCATCTGGCATCAGCCACGAACTTATCAAGGCTGTCTTCCCAGGTGCACCGCATCCTTGTGTCTTTGAGGGCAGGCAGTGTCCCATACCTGTGAAGAACATGATCGTGCGCATTCAGGTATTCAATACCAGCCTGAATGTCAGCCTCGGAGATCTCCTCTACAGGCATTTTTTCAACCATGGACGTACTCAGATCGCTCGGTGTTGCAGAAACCGCACCAGCAGATATTAGCACACATAGTATCAATACTGCCAGAAACGGGAAAAATCCACTTCCTACTTTCATTTTTCTATTGTCTCCATTGCTTACTATACAGAGAAAGAGAGGGTTGCATCACAAGTGCGTACTAACCCTCTTTTTCCCGACGCACGGGTGCACCATCCGGCCGTCAAGCAGGGATGGGAGGACCCCACGAACTTTTGCGGACGCATCCTCGCACTCACACAATGACGTGGGCGTAAGTCTATTTATAAATTCTGTCCATTTTCTTTACATGTCCGGGGGATGTTCCCGAAACCAATGGGACAGAACCGCCGCCGGGAAAAACATCGGCCTATATCCGAAAAAGAGGTGCGGCCGTCCGGGGAGTGCCTGAAGGGTCGCGCGATACAGGAGAAGAGAAGCGTTCCGGAGGGTCACCCCAAAAGCGCCCGCATAAACCGCTCCCGGATCTCCCCCGGGGCGAGCGGGATGTTCGGGACCGCCGCGTTCCCCGGTTTCAACACGACATGGATGAAGTTCGGCCCCCGTCCCCGGTCCTCCCAGGCATCTTTTAACTCCTCTGCGTCCTGCACCTTGCACGTCTTTTTGAGTCCGGCGGCGAGGGCGAGGAGCTCCATGTCCACCTGGCAGCAGGCGTTCGTCGGCTGGTTCCCGGTGCTCCCGAAGGCCCCGTTGTCCAGGCAGACGATCGTGAGGTTCTCCGGCGCCTGTGCCACCACCACCGGGAGGACGGCGGTCCCGAGGAGGCTCCCGTCGCCGTCGAGGACGACGACATCCTTATCCGCCGCAATCGAGAGCCCGAGCCCGATCGGCGTCGCCTGGGTGTAGCTCCCGAGCATGTAGAAGTTCAGGTCCCGGTCGTTTGCCGCGTAGAGTTCCTTTGAGGGGACGCCGATGTTCGCAACGACCGCCTCATCGCCGAGGGCGGCCGCGATGACCCGGATCGCATCGTTCCGGGTCATCACCGGTTCGCGGAACGCCCGCCGATAGTCGAGCGCCGACTCCCGGGCCCGGGGCGGGAACGCCTGCTCCGCCGGGCAGGCTTCATCCGTTCCCTCCCAGAACGAGGGAAGGATCAACCCCACGTGCGGCCGCATCGATTCGTAGGCGTCCCGGACGACCGTATCGATCAACCCCTCGTCCGAAGGATCGCGGATGATCGTATACGGAATCCCGAGCGCCGCGAGAACCTCCGGGACCGCCCGGTTGAACGGCACCTGGGCCGGGATCGCCTCCCGGTAGACCCCTCGCCAGCTCGCGAGGATCGGGAGGGGGAGGCCGAAGGTCACCGTGAGCGACATGATCGCGTTTAAGGAGTTCCCGAGCCCCGAACTCTGCATATGCAGCACCGATCGTGCCCCCGCCATCGCGAGCCCGGCCGAGATCCCGACGCCGTCCTCCTCCCTGGTCAGGTTCACCGTATGGAACCGCTCCGGGAGAAGGGCACAGAGGTCCTGCGTCCGGTCGCAGGGGAGGGCCGCCACGGTATCGACCCCGAGAGACGAGAGGCGGTCGAGGACACGACCCTCACGCACGGACCGTCACCCCCTGCTCCGCGAGCCAGGCCGAAACAGCATCCCGAAGGTCTCCCTCGAAAGCTGCCCCGGCAGCCGCCCGGATGAAGGGCTCGATCGGGTAGCGGTCGAGGTCTTCCGCCGCACGCTCGTAGCCCCCGCCGGTCACGTTCAGGAGCACCCGTTCCTTCGGGCCGATGAACCCGCCCTCCACCGCCCGGGAAAGCGACGCGACGGCGACCGCGGCCGCCGGGTCGAGGTCGATCTCCTCGGTATCGGCAAAGAGCCGCCCGGCGCTCCGTGCGTCGTCGTTCGAGACTGCATACATCCTCCCACCGGAGGCCGCGAGGGCGTCGTAGACCCCGCCGCGGACCCCCCAGGGCGGGTGGCGGTTCGTGAGAACGCCGGCAGAGACCCGGGCGATCGCGGCCTCGACGTCGGGCATATCCACTTCAGGAACAATTTCCTGCCTCCCCACCTCCCAGGCCCGGACCATCGGGGCGAAGGGGAGGTTCTGGGAGAGGTGGAGGGCCGGGAGGCGCGAGCCGAACCGCCCGTCGGCGACGAGACGCTCCGCCGCCTCCCATGCGGCGATCCCTCCGGTCCCGCTCCCGACCGCCTGGAAGTAGCAGTCGGGGAGCCGGCCGAGAGCAAGCGTCGCATCAAGCATCACCGTCCCCATCCCGTCGCGGCGGGCGACGTTCTTCGCCCCGCCCTCCGGGACGATGCCGGGGAGGGAACAGACCTCCCTCCCGAACGCGATGGAGTCGAAGTAATCGCCGTCAACCGTGATGAGACAGACGTTTTCCGCCGGAACGGTCGTCCAGAGCCGATCGGCGGCGGCCGTCGGGACCACCACCACGATCGGGGCCCCGGTCAGTCCCGATACCTCGCAGAACGCCCGGCCGCTGTTCCCCGCCGACGAAACCTGGAGAACCCCCGCCCCCTTCTCCCGGAGGCGAAGAACCGTCGGCTGCGCCTCAAGTTCCTTGAACGAACAGGTCTTCATCCCTCCGCCCCGCTCGGGCCAGTAGCCGGAGAAAGAGATAGTGAGGTTTGAAAGCCCGAACTCCCGGGCGAGACCGACGCTCTCGTAGGAGACCGGACCGGCATCGATGTCGAGGTAACCCTCGACCGGGAGCCAATCACTGTAGCGGAAGATCCCCGGGAGGTTTTTAGGGGTGAGACGGCGCTCCGCGTAGACGGTTCGGAGAAGGGCGTTGCACCCCGACGGGCAGTCGAGGGTGTAACGGTCGGGAAAAGACCGGCCGCACGCCGGACACCGGAGGAGGTAGTTCTCTCTCACCGCACCTCACCCCCGATGAAGGTGAACCGGCGGTCGAGGACCATCTCTTTTAAGTCCCGGCAGAGGTCTTCGGCAAGCGTCCGGCCCGACTGACGGAGGGTGATCGGGACCCCCCGCCCCCGGACACGGAGCGAGCCCTCGCCGGCCTCGAGGGCGTTGTTCGGGCAGGCGGTAAGACAGGCGGTGCAGGCGAGGCAACGGTCGCGGTCGATCCCGGTCTCGCGGGAGAACGCGTCCGTGGGGCAGACCGCGGCCACGATGCAGGCCGAGCACTCCTCGCACCACTCGGAGTGATAGGTCACCTCCCGGTCGGGCCGCTGCCAGACGTCGGCGTAGGTCGCTTCGCCGAGGACGGCCCGGGTGTTGATGTCGGTCACCGGGAGAGGGACGGCCTCGTCGAGCACGCGGAGCCCTGCGACCTGCCGGTCGTCGAGGACCGGGATCGCGACGCCGAGGCTCGTGATGCACTCAGGTCCCGCGGAGGTCTTAAAGCCGCCCATGTAGCGGGGCTGCATCCCGGCCATGTCGGCGATGACCGTGAGGTTCGGCCTCTCAGGAGTGCTCCGGGTCCCTTCCCCGGTCACGATCCCGATCGAGCCGTTCAGGAGGACCGGCGTCCCGTCCCGTATCGCGAGTCTTGCGGGGTCGTTTTCGAGCGGGTTGATCTCCCCGCACCCGCTGACCGAGACCTCCCGACAGGGCCCCGCAAGCCCCACGACCGAGAAGATCGTCTTCACCCGGGTCGGCTGCGTATTCACGTAGGCGGTGTAGTTTCGGTAAGCGCTCCGGGTGGTGAAGATCCGGGCGTAGGCGAAGTCGTCGAGGGTCACCTTCGCCTCGATCGACCGGTCGGCGGCCTCTACCACCACCTCGATCTCGCGCCCCTCGACGATATCGCGGAAGAGATGGCCGCCCCCATAGCCGGCCCCGGCGTGGGCGGTCCCGGAGACGATCAGGTCGAGAAGCCCGAGACGCTCGTTCGGGCAGGGGCCGGGCATGCAGGAGACCCCGTTCAACCAGGCACGCTCCGCCCGCTCGAACGTCCCCGGCTCCGCCACCGGCACCGAGAGGATCGCCGCGGTCCCCGACATCACGCCGGCGGTCCCGGTGGTGACCACGTCGACGTCCGCGGCCGAGACCTCCGCACCCTCGCGGATGAGCCGCTTGAACTCCGCGGCGGTGTAGACGACCGCCGAGCCGTTCCGGATCTTCTCGTCGATCTCTGCCAGCGTCTTCATAACAACCTGATATCCTCCACCCGCACATGAAGACCGCATGATTTGGCGAGCACCATGTTCACGACGCCCGTATGCGTAAGGTTCATCATACAAAACCCGGGCAGGAACCGCTGCCGCATTCCGACGACCGGATCGCGGCGCACCGTCGTGCAAATCCCCTCGAAACCGATCATGTGATACGACTCAACGTCCTTAAACTCTCCGCCGTCCCGGGCAACCTCGGGACCGACGACCGAACAGGTGAGAAGACCGGTCGTCGGGTTCGCGTGGAGGACCGAGAGGACGTGCTGGACCGGACACCCCGCACCGGTCGGTCTCCCGACGACGATGTCGCCCCTCGTAATGTTCCACTTCTCCACGAGGTCCGGGCGGAAGGGGAGGACGATCTTCCGGGCCGAGACCTCGCCGGGCAGGGGCCCGATGATGAAGTCGTACTCTGTGCCGAGGACGTCCCGGCCGGAATGACGGGTCCTCCCCTCGAACCGGGAGGAACCCGCCCCGGCGTGGTAGAAGACGCAGTCGGGGTACGCCCTCTCCCCCTGCCGGACCCGGGCAAGGAACGCCTCGCAGGTCGGGGCGCCGCAGGCCCCGCAGTCCTTCCCGGGGGGACTCCATGCCACGGGTCACTCCCCCCGGTAGAGGTAGTCGGCGCCTTCGAGCTTCCGAACGACGCCGAAATGGTTTCGCCACCCGATCTCCGTCTTCCCGACACAGATGGTGCAGACCCCGAGCGGCGGCGCACCCCGGAGCACGATGGCGTCCGGGTCGGTTATGTCGGAAGAGTCCTCGATCACCCGGAGGAGGTAACGCATCCCGGTCCCCTGAACGGCGTTCGTCTCCACGATATCGAGGGCCGGGTTCACCTCCCGGACCCGCTCCCGGAAGACCTCCTTCTCGGCCTGAGAGACGAGGTCGACCCGGGTCACGACCGCAATGTCGGCGAGCGCGAGCATCGGGGCCATCTTCAGGGGCGTGTTCGTGCCGGAAACGGCGGAGAGGACGACGATCCCGAGCCCCTGCGTCGTGTAGGGAGAACAGCGGAGACAGAGCCCGGCGCTCTCGACCAGGAGGAGGTCGGCGCCCTCCTCCTCGCCCCAGGCGATGGCGTCCCGCATCACCATCACCCCGGCGTGGTCCGGACAGAGGTCGCCGGAACAGACCTTTCGCGCCGGAATCCCGAACTCGGCCGCGAGTTCCTCGTCCTCGAACGCCCGAACGACGTCGATTTTCAGGTAGGCGATCCGGTACCGGTCCGAAAGAGAGCGAATGACCTGCCTCACGACGGCGGTCTTCCCGGCGGACGGCGGTCCCGCGACGATGGCGAGTTTCATACCCCGACCCGACCCGTAACCAGGTCGCCCGCCCGGATTCTCTCCCGCATACAATGAAGGATGCCGTCAAGACGACGGGCCTCCCGGAGGGCGTCGTTCTCACGTCCGTCCGGTTCGATGACCTTCTCGACGGCTCCGTCCCGCATGACGATCCTCCGGGCGGAGAGGAGGGAGATCAGGGGGTCGTGCGTGACGAAGATAACCGCCTTTCCCCCGGCTCGGAGGACCTCGATCACCCGTTCCTTGAAGATACCGGCGTTCTCCACCTCGTCGAGGAGGAGGACCGGCGCTGCCGCGACAAGGACGGCGTCCGCCACCAGGAGCGACCGCGTCTGACCGCCGGAGAGCGCGGTCATCCGGGCACAGGACCGGATCTCTTCGCCCGTGAACTCGTTCGCGAGATTGATCGTCCGATCGACGATACCGTCTTCTTCGATCCGCCGGGACCGGACGTGCATCGCAAGGAACTCCTCGACCGTGAGGTCGGCGAAGCAGCGGGTGTTCTGGGTGATCAGGGCGACTGGCTTGTGCGCCGGGTCGCGGACGAACTCTTCAGGAGGATATGCACCGTTGACGAGGACCGTCCGCCCCGTCGCGGTGTCGTTCTGGGCGAAGACCTCGATATCGTTGATGAAAGCGCTCTTTCCGGAGCCGGTCGGACCGACGATGGATACCGTGTCGCCCGGGCGGATGGTGATCGCGTCGAACCCTTCCGGTTCGCCGTGCCGGCCCCGGCCGGGGAGGATCGTGATCTCCCGGATGGGTGTTCTGTCCATGGGGAACAATTGCCACACCGGATGATAAGAGTTTTTCTTTATGGCCGAATGATTAACCCTAATAGGAAAAATTTATCCCATATATTCTACAATAGTAGAGCAATGCTCTCAAGAAGGATCTTCGAGACCAATTTTTCCGGAGCGCTCCAGGAAGAACTCGCCCGGCAGAACATGAGTGTCCGGGACCTCGCGGACCGGGCGGGGGTCCCGCCCGCCACCCTCTACAAGCTCACGTCGGGAAAGGCGGACCCGCGCCTCTCCACCATCCGACGGATCGTCAACGTCCTCGAACCCCGGGAGAAGAATTTCATCGCGGTAATCGCGGCGCGGTTCCTGCTCAACGACCTGGACAACCGCGACCTTCTCATCGACGGCCGGAGTTACCGCATCCGGGGCTACTCGGCAGACTCCCTCGAGGAGTGCATCATCGCCGCGGCGCGGGCAGACAAGGAGGGGGCGCTCGGAATCATCTGCGCCCCGATCCTTGCGCCGATAGTAGAAAAGATCGTCGACTGCCCGGTGGCGATCATCAAGCCGCAGCAGCAGACGCTGATCGAGGCGATCGAGACGGTAGCAAAGAGGATATAAGGTCAAAAGACCGGCGAACGCCTGACCGGTGAACGCCCATTCTTGCGGACGGCATAGGGTGTGCCACCTGGATTCCATCATTTGCGAAGAGGACCACACTTCCACCGGCGTTGAAAGAACCGGTGCCGAGCTTCGTTCATCATTACAGGCAGCCGGAGATTTGCAAAACGGCGGGTGAAAGCGGCAACCGATATATTTACGATACGTTTTTCATAACAAGAGAAGAAGACTTATATTATGGATTTAATCCCACTCGTGATGGCGATCAGTCTCATCGCCCTCATTGTTGCTGCGTATTTTGCACGGCAGATCATCCGTGAAGATAGAGGTACCGTTCAGATGCAGGCAGTCGCTGCAGCCATCCGCGAAGGAGCGGAAGCCTTCATACGGCGGCAGTACTCCACCATCGCGATCATCGCCGTAGTCATCGCCGTGGTCATCTTCGTCGCCCTGACAGGGATCGGAGATTTCTCCAGGGCGTGGCACACGTCGGTGGCCTTCCTCCTCGGTGCGTTCCTGAGCGCTCTATCCGGGGTCATCGGGATGAGCGTCGCGGTCAGGTCGAACCTGGTCTCCGCAGCGGCGGCCGAAAAGAGTCCGGCGAAATCCCTCATTCTCGCGCTCCGCGGCGGAGCCGTTTCAGGGCTGACCATTATCGCCCTCTCGCTCATCGGAATCTCGGTCATCTTTACCGCGTTCGGCTCCAACCCCCTTGAGGCTCCGTTCCTCATTGTTGGTTTCGGGCTGGGTGCCTCGCTCATCGCCCTCTTCGCCCAGCTCGGCGGGGGTATCTACACCAAGGCCGCCGACGTGGGAGCGGATCTCGTTGGAAAGTTCGAGGCGGGCATACCCGAAGACGACCCCCGCAACCCGGCTGTCATCGCCGACCTCGTCGGCGATAACGTCGGGGACTGTGCAGGGCGTGGTGCCGATCTCTTCGAGTCCACCTCGGCCGAGAACATCGGCGCGATGATCCTTGCTGTCGCCCTCTACCCGGTCTTCGGGCTTGCCGGGGTGCTCTTCCCGCTGGTGATCGGCGCCTTCGGCCTGATCGCGACGATCATCGGCATCTTCTCGGTGCGTATGAAAGATGCCGAACACAAAAACCCGATGCGTGCCCTGAACAAGGGATACTACGTCACGGCATTCATCTCAGCGATATTCTTCTATATCGCTACGATGGTCCTCCTCAAGAACATCTGGTTCTTCTACTGCGGACTCATCGGGCTCGCCCTCTCGATCGTCATCCTGTACGTAACGTTGTATTACACGGACGAGCGGTTCAGGCCGGTTCAGAAGATCGCCAAGGCCTCGACATCCGGGTCGGCGATGAACATCATCACCGGCTTCAACATCGCCCTCGAGACAACCGCAATCAACGCAATCTCCATCAGCGTGGCTCTCCTCCTTGCCTTCAAGTTCGGTGAACTCTCCGGAGTGGCCAACGGCGGACTCTACGGGACTGCCGTTGCGACCATGGGGATGCTCGCACCCTGCGCCTACATCCTCGCGATGGACACCTTCGGCCCGATCGTGGATAACGCCGGGGGCATCGTGGAGATGAGCAAGTCTTCGGAGGTGGCATGCCAGAACGTCGCGAAACTCGATTCCGCCGGGAACACCACCAAGGCGCTCACCAAGGGCTACGCCGTCGGCAGCGCCGCCCTGTCGGCGTTCCTGCTCTTCTCCGCCTACATGACCGAGGTCTCCTCGTACACCGGCCAGGCCTTCGAGATTGTCAACCTCGCCCGGGTCGACATCTTCGCCGGGGCTCTGCTCGGCGCGATGCTGGTCTACCTCTTCGCCGCGTATGCCATCCGCGGCGTCGGCGAGACAGCCCAGTACGTGATCGCAGAGGTCCGGCGGCAGTTCCGGGAGCGTAAGATCCTCGCAGGCATCGACAAGCCCGACTACGCCCAGTGCGTCGACATCACCACCCGGGGCGCCCTCAAGAACATGGTTCTGCCCGGAGCACTCGCGATCGTCTTCCCGATCGCCGTCGGCCTCACCCTTAAGTACGAGGCGATGGCCGCCTTCCTGATCGTCGGTACGATCACCGGGCTCCTGATGGCGCTCGTCCTGAACAACGGCGGCGGTGCCTGGGATAACACCAAGAAATGCATCGAAAGCGGGCTGTACGGCGGAAAGGGATCGGACGCTCACAAGGCAGCCATCGTGGGGGATACGGTAGGCGACCCGTTCAAGGATACGGCCGGACCGTCCCTGCACGTGCTGGTGAAGCTCCTGGCGACCCTGACGCTGGTGCTTGCTCCCTTCTACATCTAATCTTTTTTCCGGAGACCGGGACCCGGAAGCGATTGCACCCCGGGTTCGTCAATTTTTTAACCCCGTTCTCCGGATGGGGCCGTTTTACCGCATAACGATATATACCATGGGATGAAAAACAGGACTGTGTTTACCACCACAAAAACCATTGTCCGCAACAGTTTCGTCCCCATCCCGACCTCCGTACCGGATGGTGCCGCCCTCTCTCTGCCGGGGGCGGGGAGGCGGGCGACGCCCGTGCGAAGAGAGTCCAAAACCCCGTCAGGTGCTGACGGGTCCGATACGTTGATGTCGCCATGATCCTCTCGTCGCTCCCGGGTCTCGTCGAACTCGTCCTCCACACCGATCAGTACCTCTTTCCGCTTATCGATAACTACGGGACCTGGATCTATCTCATCATCTTCCTCATTATCTTCTGCGAGACCGGGTTCGTCGTGACTCCGTTTCTCCCGGGCGATTCGCTCCTCTTCATCCTCGGGGTGATCTCCGCAACCGGGGTGCTCAACCCCCTTCTCCTGATTGCCGTTCTCATCCTGGCCGCGGTCCTCGGCGACGCAACGAACTACCATATCGGCGCCACCCTCGGGAGATCGCTCCTTGGGGCGAGGTGGTGCCCCATCCGGGAGACGCACGTTGCCGCCACCGAATCGTTCTACCACCGGTACGGCGGCCTGACCATCGTCATCGCCAGGTTCGTCCCCTACATCCGGACGCTCGCACCGTTCATCGCCGGGGTCGTCCGCATGGGCTACCCGAAGTTCTTCGGTTACAATGCCCTCGGCGGATTCCTCTGGGTCACCGGGATTGTAGCCGCCGGGTATTTCCTCGGTACGGTCCCCGTCGTCCAGGAGTACCGGGGCCTCATCTCTCTTGCGGTACTCGTCATCACCGTCGTCTCCGTCGTGATCATCATTATCGGGGTTATCAGGCTCCTCCGGTGCCGCCGGGCCGGGAATCCGTGAGAGGTCACGGATCAAAGATGTGCCGATCCGACACGGAGATCACCCAGACGCCCGGACGGAACGCCCGGAATGTGAAAATGAAGGGGGAGAGCACTCCCCGGAGGATGAGGGCAGAGGAGAGAACCGATTTCATAGCAGAGATACCAACTATTGTTCGGTAAGGATGATACACTACCCGCTACCGGAATCGGACCCATTGCCGCCGTCGGTCGCCCGGAGAGCATTATAGGGCTACGTGATAGTCGGGGCAATCTCGACTTCTTGATCGGAGAGGATCGTGATTATGGCACCGGCGGTAGGATCGAGTCCTCTTACTGCGGTGTGCGGGGAATTTCCGTCGACCGAGACGGAGTAGAGGTATTCCCCGACCTGGTTGATCGTCACTGAGTAGATACGTTCTTCACCACCGACGAACGTGAAGTTCTCCGAGGAGAGCAGAGCGTTATCCAGGGTGCCGTTCACGCCGGAGACCGACACATGGACCTGATGAGAGACGTTGTCCCGGTTAACCACTAAAATACCCACAGAAAAGGGGGAGGGGGGAGCAAAAGGCTCCTCCTGCGGGAACGCTGAGAGGACCAGAATACAGATTGCCGCTATCCCGACAGCGGCGAGAACCAGAACAATCGAAGTTTTTTTCATCACAACGCTCCCGGGTTCACCGATATCCTGCAGCGGTACCCTTCAGTTTAAGTAAGTACGTGGAATGCGTACATCCTGTTGCCTCCGGGCATGCGGGACGTTCACCCATCCGGGTTCGCCCCTGGTCGGGTGGGCCTCCCGCCGTTTTCAGGATACCGATTTCGGTACCCACGCGTAGTAATTCTCCGTTCCTCTATAAACGATTTCTCTCAAACCCCTCTACACGTCGGGGCGCCCTGATTATTTTACGCCCGGAAGCGTGCCGCGATCACGCGGAGCCTTTGTTATACAGGTGCTCCGGTTCGGTGACTGCTGGTGACAAAACAGCGTATCCCTGAAATTTTGCAGATTCTGGTCTCCCCATACCAGGCACAACAGTTTCGCCGTCTGAAGCCGGCACGGTATTCGCCCGGCCCTCCGACATCAGGCCTCTTCCGTCGCTTGGCGGATGAAGACGAGGTGACCCCAGGGGGAGGAGGACGGCGGTTGCCCCCCGGGCCGCGACCAGCCGGGTTCCGCATCGATGCCGACGCCCGCCAGAACGTGCCATGCGGTGTCGTTCGCGGCGGGCTGTATTCCCACGACCTGTGAAACCGGCGTCAGGTTGAGCGGACCGGCGGCACTTGAGGTCAAGTATCCGCACCCGGTAGTCCAGGTGACGCCTCTCATACCATGAGCGTGAAGCCCGTCCGCGACGCCGGGAAGGACGACAGGATCGCCGGTGACGCCCGTCGTGTCGTGGACGTGAAACTCGACCGTGTGGCCGAACAACCCGGAGAATATGCCGAAGATATCGAAGGCGTTCAGGAGCTTACCGACAACGTCTCCCGGGGACGTCGGGTATCGCGGGGAGGTCTGGGGGCCGGATTGGCTGAAAAACCCGTCGAAAGGTTTCAGGGAGTAATACGGCGCGTTCAGGTCGTAACTCGCGCGAAATCCCGAGTTTCTCCAGCCGTCCTCCGGTGTCATGGCGATGTAAGATCCGAGGCAGAAATACTCGTGGCCCGGATCGCCGTCGGTAGAACTCTGGTACAGGGCCGTTGTTGCGGTTATCTGTCCTACTTCCGGGTATCTCCGGGCGGTTGTATGGTATGCAACCTCGACATACTCATCGGACAGCCCGGCCGCATCCCGGATATATTCACGCACCGCCAGGGCTTCCCCGCCGGATATCCAGTCCTCCGCCCGGGCCGAAAAACCGTCCGGCGCCGGGGCCGCCACGTCGGTCACCTCGGCATAGGATGCCGCGACACCGTCGGGAAGGACCTGTGCGCGGCATCCAACAACCTCCGCGTCAGGGGGGATATCCGGGAAGAAGACCGCCTCATACCGGAAAGACTCCCCCGGGTTCGGAGGGAGATCGTGAACCGTGGGTATGCGGTCCCGCCAATCCGTCACTTCACGCGGCGAGAGATTTTCATGGGAGAGATAGAGCGAACCGGTGTCCGAGCCGTTGAAATTTTCATAAGACGGGTTTTCCGGGAGCACATAGGCCGCACCGGCCGATGTGAGGAAGACGCCAACAATGACTGCCAGGATCAGGGAGAACGCCTGCATTCCAGTTTTTCGTTTCATGGGTTTCAACTCCGTTTTGTTTCCGGAGGACGGAAAGGCACTTAAGTACATGGAATGCGTAGATCTCATTAGCCTCCGGGCATGCGGGACGTTCACCCATCCGATTCGCTCCAGGTCGGGTGGACCCTCCGCCGTTTTCTGGAACCGGTTCCAGTACCAATGCGTAATAATTCCCCGTGCCTCTATAAGATATTTCTGTCACTTTTCTATACACATCAGACCTATGGGATCGCTTTCCCACCACGCGGACGCAACCGTCACGGATAACGTGCGGTCGGTAGTGTTCTCCCGGGGACCCGGCCGCTCTGCCGTAAAGCCAGAAAAAAGAGAGACCAACGTATTCCGAGCGCAGGCACGTTTGTCATCCTCAGAACCTCTCCGGCGCCGGGAGAGAGTTCCAAGATACCGTTCTGGACCGGATACGTTCTCGCTTCTCCGAAGATCAATTCAATTCCCCTCTCCGTGATAAGATAGTTTCGTCCAACGACAATTGAGTATCGTCCCGGGAGGGCGACGCACACGGGACCGCCCGTCAAAGATAGATCCCCCCGGGAGTGACATGATATCCGGCCGGAACCGGGATAAACCCGGGCTCTGTTCCCGGAACGGTCGTATTCACCGTCGCCGTCCAGGTATCTTCCTTTATCAGGTGTTTCATGTCCCCGCCTCCCCGGTACCTGAGGTTGAACGAGATCGGGATGGCGTTCTCCGGCGGCGGGACGAAACCGTCGAGGAAGACGACCGTGGTATAGGTCCCGCTCGACGTTCGGGTGAACTCAGTGGCGCTCACGTTCCCGGGAGTCGCAAGCACGGGCACGAGCAGCCGTGGCTCTTCTTTCGTCTCGAATTCACCTGACGATATGGAGAGATCAGGCGCGTATCTTTCCGCCGTCGTGAACGCAAGCATCTTTCCGTAGGGTGTCTTCCGGATCGATGTCCGCCACCCGAAGGCCTGATAACGACCGGTAAGCACCTCCTCCGACATCGCCGGAACACCAGCCGCGTTCGCCGGGATCGGGATCATGATCGTGGCGGTTTCGTTCACGGCAAGACCGGATAGGCCGGTGATCTTGATCGCATAGGAGTTGCTCGGCATAGTCGTCTCGACGAACGCGGGAGCAATGAGGAGCAGGAGGGCTGCCGCGATGACGAAGCAGACCGCGATGAACACGACCAGGAGGAACTTTCCAATCGTCTCGTATATCTCGTTCATCAACTTGGTTCCCCCTGATTCCTTCCCGGATGCAGAGGAGACATACCTTCAAGTAGCGGAAGAGCACAAATTCCCTTTGCCTTCGGGCATGCGGGACGTTCACCCCTCCGGTTCGCTCTTGGCCGGTGAACTCCCGCCGCGTTCGGGATACCGGTTTCGGTACCCACGCATGATAATTTCCCGTACCTCTATAAACGATTTCTCTCAAACCTCTCTACACGTCGGGGCGCCCTGATCTATTTTGCTCCCGAAAGCATGCCGCAGCCATCCGGAAATTTCTCCTGCGCCGGCCGATAGAAAATGCGCGCGACGGAACGAGGACCGGCACCGGGGGTCACGCCCGCCATAGCAGCCGCTCCATTTTTGCAGGAGAATGCGGCATCGGCGCCCGTTTCGCGTAGCAGGCTCTCTCCACCATCCTCCCGCCCCCGACTCCCGGATAACATGCACCGGGCAGTCGATCCGCCTCCGACCGGAGAACGTGTAGAGAGGCGTGAGAGAAGACTTAAATGGAGGTACGGAAGAACTCCTCCTGTGAATACAATGACGTACAACCGCATCTTTGCACTGATGGTTGCACTGGTCCTGCTGGTGCCGCCGGCTTTTGCCGGGAGCAGCGAATGCGATACGAACGCCGCCCCGGACGGTGATGCCGGGATCTGCGCCTTCTACCTCATAGAGCAGGGAGAGACGGACTATTACAGCACGTATGTCCCGTCCGGGAGTTCAACGCTGTTCGTGAACCTGAACTGGTTCATTCCGCAGCAGTCGTTGACATTGACGATCATCTCGCCGAGCGGAAGCACCTACGCCTCCTATCACGACAGCGACCTCGACGGTTACGATAACGCTATAATCCGCGCGTGGATCTCCTCTCCGGAAGCCGGAACGTGGCAGTTCCAGGTTTACGGAGAGAAAGTGCGCGAAACGCAGGATTATACCTTCGGCACAACGGTGAGTTAAAACCGCACCCCATTTATATCTCCGCCACCCTGATCTTTTTGATGGCGAAACGACCTCTCTTCACAAAGGTAGCGCTGCTTTCCATCGCCCTGCTGCTCTCCATCGCCCCGGGGAGCGCAGCCGACACCATACTGAATGAGGGAGAGTTTCCGGAGTGGGGAATCGACGATCCGATCCCGTTATCCGTCTGGAATGTGCCCCTGAAGTTGATCCTGCTCGACTTCGTCTTCATGAACGCTCCCCTGCTCTTCCTCCCGGTGCAGATCCTCATAGTGGCATCCGCCTGGGCCTTCCTCGGACACAGAAAGATCTCCGGTAAGAACGCCCTCAACCACGAGACCCGCCGCGCGGCGTATCTCTACATCCGGGCCAACCCCGGGACCACGCTATCCGTCCTCTCCCCCAGGCTGGGAGTCAACGCCGGAACCCTCCGATACCACCTTGAGGTCCTCTGCGAGACGGGGAAGATACTGATGGAGCACGATCGCGGGTTCCTCCGGTATTACGCGGGCCGCAGGGCGGCTCTCGAAAGGGAGACGGCCGAACATCCCCATTACGGGACACGGAAACGGATACTCGACCTTCTCGTAGAGGAACCTGGGATGACGCGAAAGGAGATCGCATCCACGCTCGGGATCGCCGGTTCATCGGTGACCTGGCATATGGCGCGGCTCATCCGGGACGGTGCCGTAAGGAGCGAGAGGGATGGGAGGGCGGTACGCTACTTTCTCGCCGCCCGGACGTGCTGAGAGGTCGGGGAGGAGGTCAGCGGTCGAAGACCGCCGGGAGGTTCAGCCGTCTCTCGCGGATGGTCGATGTGATCTCGAACCGCCCCTCTCCGGGTTTTGACGGGGAGCAATCTACGCTCAGCGTTTCAGAGCAAATTCCCCCAAATTCCCGGGTGGTGCTGTGGGACACCCCTGCAGGGTCCCAGACGGTCAGGGTGAAGGCAGCCGTCCTGGTCCCGCCGGGTTCATTTCTCCGGTCGTTTTCACATGCGACAAGGAAGACGCTTCTTCCCGTCCCCGTCTCGAGCGAAGGGGTCGCGTTTGAGAGCGTTGCGTTGCTCCCGAAGTCGGCCCAGGCTCTGCCGAGGAGATAGACGCCATGGGAGGCGTCATCCTGGAAGACGATCCTGCCGCCGGAGGTGGTGGCGTTCACAATGACGTCCTCCGCGGCATACGATACGAGCCCGTACCCAAGGAGGATAACAAGGCCCAGCACCAGGCCGATGCTGCATAATACTTTTTCGCTCAATTGGATCACCGTTTTAGATGTAATCGAGGTCGCCGGTGCCTATGTCCGATGCCTTTTCTGTATCGAACAGGTCGTGCGTCTCGCACCAGAGCTCGTACTGGGCGTCGCCGCTGCCATGCGAATCGAAGGCCACGCTGATGGTGCCGTCGGTCGCCCGGTCCACGTCTATTTGCTTCGTATGTGCGATACTCCGGGCGTCGTATACCGTCAGGCGGTAGATCGCTCCCTGTCCGTCGCCGTCTTCGTCGTTGACATGCGTGTAATTCGCCGTGAAGACGTTGTAACCGGCAGAGACGGTCGTATATCCGTTTGGCGCCGCGCTTGCCGTATCGCCGTCGCCGTCCGTATACATTCTACCCAGGTTTTTTGCGGCCGGGATCTCGATCCCGCCCGCACCCTCTGCGACAGGCGCTTCTTCGACCCCGGGATTCCGTTGATCGATCCGGATTGCAGAGATCGCACCGGCGGCCGCCAGTACAACCAGCGCCAGCACTGCCACGACCGCGATAGCGTTTCTTCGTTTCATCTTCTGTTTCTCTGTTGTTGCGGTGGCACCCGCACTACTTTCTCGGCATCGCCGTTACATCCTTTTTTCTCTTCCCGAAACCGCCCGTTTTCGGGCTTCTTGCCCGGTCATCGTATATCCATCCGCATGAACTTCACGTATGCGGCGGCGAAGAAGACGGCCGGAAAGACGATCAGCGCCGCGAGATTCCGCCAAATCCGGTCTGCCGCCTCCTCCGGCGGCAGTTCCGAAGGATGGACGGTCGTCGAGGTCACGGCACTATAGGTTCTCACCGGCGAGAAGAGGTAGACCATATCGGTGACGAATTGCCGTTTATTCTGGTAAACCTCCAGCTCTGCGGCGTACCGGTCGCACTCTTCCTCATACGCCTCATCGTACGGTACGTGGTTCACTCCTTCAGAATCCGTCCATGCAGGCATCTCCGGTTTCTGCGGCATATCCCCGACAACCGCGCCCGCAAGAACCATCCCGAACATCTGCAGCGGATAGGTGAGGGCGAAGAAGAGCGTGAGACCGTAGACCACGGCATGCCCGCTCTCTTTCACGCCGACCGAGAGCGCGAGGGCGAGGGCGAAGAACGCAAGCATGAAGAGGAACGAGGCGAGCCCGAAGATCAGGACGGCGCTGACCTCGTCCGCCGTCGGCACGATCGAGAAGACGAGGAGGACGGCGAAGGTGAGCGCGAACGCGACGACAAGAGCGACCCCGAGAGCGGCCATCCCCCCGAGCGCCTTGCCGTTGATGATCTCGTCACGGTAGACCGGATGGGAGAGAAGGCTTTTGAGCGACCGGGACTCCTTCTCCTTCGAGACCAGGTCGACCCCCATCGCAATCGCGAGGACGCCGCCGAAGACTATCAGCGAACTCTCCAGGTACAGGAAGACGAAGAGGGTCGACGGCCGTTCGGGCATCATCCCCGCCGGACCCGCGGCGTCTTCCGCCGCCTGCAGCTGCTGGTTATATACTTCGAGGTCCCGGTTGTACTGGTCGATCCCCTGGTGCATGCCGAGCAGGACAAACATCAGGAGCAGCGCAAGGATCACCAGGAACTTCCGGCTGGTGAGGTGGTCGGTGAACTCCTTCCCGGCCACGATGAAGACTCGTTCCGCTGCCTGAATCCCCGTCATCCTGCCCCCGTCAATGGTCGCGGCACACGGCCCGGCGATCTTTTTTTCGTTTTCTCATGATCTTTTCACCTCGTTCATGCGTGCCCGGGATGATCCCGGGACCGCAACAATTATCCCTGATGAAAGTTAACACCCGTATTGTCCTCCGGGCACGCTGTTGGGAGCCGGGGTGCGACACCAATCGAACTCCCCGGCCCCCGCGGGATACCACGCGCGATATTGACCGATTGAGACGTCGGTGTTCCTATCCTTAACATTTCTGTCCATTTCATAGAACTGTCGCCGCGCTACCCAGGCCGCCGCATTCTCCTGGTATGTTGTTTATTGATTCATCCGGCGGCGATCCGGTCGGTTTCCAGTGGGAATATACCTTGACCTCCGGATCGCAGGTATGAGAGATTACCCGGCAAAAACCGTGCATACTCGCCCCGGATGCTGAAATCCGGGGATATCGTCGGCACGCCCTTCCGCACGGTGGGAAGTGCGCGCCTGCCGGTCACCGTATATCCATCCGCAGGAACCGCGTGTACGCGACGGCGAAGAAGGCGACGGGATAGAGGATCAGCGCCACCACGCTCGACCAGATCCTGCCGAGCGTATCGTCAAGGGTCGTCCCCGGGGAGCTGGATATCCCGTTGATGAGCGTGTTGACGGCCATCTGCGGCGAGAAGAGGTTGATGGCACTCTCGACCATCTTCATCTGCCCGGTGTATGCCGCGATCTCCGCCTGGAAGCCTTCCGATGAGGTGTCCCCTCCGTATGCGGCGGGGTCTGGCTTCTCCATCATGAAGGCCATGCCTACCTGCGCGGTGGCGTAGGGGGCCAGGAACACGAGGAGGACGAAGACGACCATCGCGAGGAGCAGGGCGCTGCCGCTCTTTTGGCAGAGGGTGGAGAGCGCAAGCGCGATGGAGAAGAAGGTCACGAGGAAGAGGAGGGTGACGCCGGCATAGGTCAGGATCATCCAGAGGTCGCCGGGGGTGGGTACGATCGAGAGGACGAGGAGCAGCGCGGTGGTGAGGAGGAGCACCCCCCCGACGACGATGGCGAGCAGCGCGACGCCCCCGAGCGCCTTGCCGTTGATGATCTCGTCCCGGTAGACCGGGTGGGAGAGAAGGCTTTTGAGCGACCGGGACTCCTTCTCCTTCGAGACCAGGTCGAACCCGACGGCGATGGCAAGGAGGCCCCCGTAGGAGATCAGCATGAGGAACATCGAGGAGTAAATGTCCGCGACCGGCGGTTTCGAGGGCATCATCCGCTCCGGTCCGTCGACCCGGTCGTCCACCGCCGCCAGTTCCTCGGTATACCGGTCCAGATCCCTCTCGTAACTCCCGACCCCGCCGTACGTCCCTATCAGGGCGATGGCGAGGAACAGGGCGAGGATCACCGGGAACCGCCAGCCCGTGATCTGGTCGGTGAATTCTTTCCGCGCCACGATGAAGACCCGTTCCGCCTTCATCCCCCGGCGCTCTCGCGCCTCCCCTGTTGCCATCGGTTCCGTTGCCATCCCTTCATCCTCGCAAAGACCCCCGCCCGGAGGCTATTATCCAGAGACTGGGTTGTAACGTTATTTACGTCTTCTCTCAAACCCCTCTACACGTCCGGCCGCCGTCTCCCCGAAAGCGGGAGGTTGTATCCGTCCTGTGCGGCAGGGGAGTCCCGGGGACCCGTCGTCCGGTCACCGGATGTCCATCCGCATGAACGTAACATACGCGGCGGCGAAGAAGACCGACGGGAAGGCGATCAGAGCCGCGAGATTTCTCCAGATCGCGCTTGCCGCCTCCTCCGGTGGCATTTCCGAGGGATAGGCAACCGTCGAGGCCACGGCATTATAGGTCATCATCGGGGAGAAGAGGTAGACCGTATCGGTAACGAATTGCTGTTTGCTCTGGTAAACCTCCATCTCCTCGATGTACTGCCCGGACTCTTCCTGGTACGCCTTCCATGCCACTTCATCAACCGGACGCCCGTCCACGGTCATCGGCATTTCCGGTCTCTCCGGTATGTCTCCAGCAACCGCGCCTGCAAGAACCATCCCGAACATCTGTAACAGATAGGTGAAGGCGAAGAAGAGCGTGAGACCGTAGACCACCGCATGCCCGCTCTCTTTCACGACGACCGAGAGCGCGAGGGCGAGGGCGAAGAACGCCAGCAGGAACAGGAACGAGGCGAGCCCGAAGATCAGGACGGCGCTGACCTCGTCCGCCGTCGGCACGATCGAGAAGACGAGGAGGACGGCGAAGGTGAGCGCGAACGCGACGACAAGAGCGACCCCGAGAGCGGCCATCCCCCCGAGCGCCTTGCCGTTGATGATCTCGTCACGGTAGACCGGATGGGAGAGAAGGCTTTTGAGCGACCGGGACTCCTTCTCCTTCGAGACCAGGTCGGCCCCCATCGCAATCGCGAGGACGCCGCCGAAGACTATCAGCGAACTCTCCAGTTGCTGGAAGATGATCAGGATCGACGGCCGCTCGGGCATCATCCCCGCCGGACCGGCGGCGTCTCCCGCCGCCTGCAGCTGCTGGTTATACGTTTCAAGGTTCTGGTTGTACTGGTCGATCCCCTGATGCATGCCGAGCAGGGTTAACATCAGGAACAACGCAAGGATCACCAGGAACTTCCGGCTGGTGAGGTGGTCGGTGAACTCCTTCCCGGCCACAATGAAGACTCGTTCTGCTGTCATAGATTACCTCTGTTATACCATACGGTCGATATCATCGCCTCCGCGAGACGATGCTCCGCGAGAAGAGATACCCGACGGCGAGGAGCGAGGCGGCGACGACACACGCGACCGGAACCAGAGGGAGCGGGTCCTTGCGGATTGGCTCTTCCTGCACAGAGTTGTCCCGGATGTAGTAAGCCCCGGGACTGTCATACATGCGTTTGACGAGAAACGTATCCTCGTCGTACCCGACCACGGTTCCGGCGGCGGCCGCAACCACCTCGTATCGGTGGCTGCCCGGGGCGTAGACGACGACATGCCCCTCCTCAAGCCCGGTGATCCGGATACCGTCCACGTAGCCGTCGACGCGAGTCCCGGCCTCCGCCTCTCCCGGATAATCGTAGGAGAGGGGGACAAACAGCGTGCCGTACTCTCGCATGCCGTACTTCTCGCGTTCTTCTTCAGTCCGCTTCCAGGGGATGCTGATGCCCCCGGGCTGATGGCCGGACCCCGGAGCGTCGCGCCCGGTATCCGGGACATCGGCTTCCAGGTCCAGGATTCCTCGGTTCCCGGCCGCATCGTAGGCGACGACCCGGACGGCATGGGGGCCTGCGGGGAGGGTGACCTGCCCTGATGCGAGGACCCCGAAGTCCGTCCCGTCGACGATGAGGTGCGTGATCGACGGCCCGGAGACGGCATATCGGATCGTCCCGTCTTCGTCGACCGAGCCCTCCACCGCCGGGGGTGTCGTGTCGTCCGCGGCGGCAAGGGTCCGGACCATGCCGGTCACCGCCTCGGTGCAGGACGCCGCCAGGGAGAGGTTCAGGGTCTCGGGCGTATCGTTCCGGGTCTGCCGCAGGGTATAGCCGCTGGTGTCGGTTATCAGGGCGGCGGGGATGTGACGCTCCCAGAAGCGCTGGTGGTCGCCCCCAAGGCCCGGTCCGGTCTTGATCGCCGGGGACTCCGGAACTGCGTCCAGCATCCAGCGGTACTGGGGCAGGGTATCTATGTGGAGTTCGTCGCCGCGCGCCACGCAGTCGAGGTTGACGGCCGCGACGATCTCCTCGCGGAGGTTTGCATGGCGTTCCAGCCAGTCGGCGCTCCCGAGAAGCCCCACCTCCTCACCGGAGAAGGCGATGAAGCAGACCGACCGATTCAGGGGTTCCGTCCGGAGCGCCCGGGCAACCTCGAGCATCACGGCGACCCCGGCGGCGTTGTCGTCCGCTCCGGGGCAGTCGGGACCGTCGACGTCGTAATGGGCGCAGACGACGACGATCCCCGGCCCGGAGCCCTCCTTGATACCGACGACGTTCCGGGTCGTGGCCGGTCCCGCATCCGTCTCGACGGCAAAGGTCTCCTGCTGTACGTCGTAGCCGTACTCCTCCAGTCTCCCGGCGATATAGTCGGCAGCCGGTCCGTCGTCGAGGCCGGGGACCCGCCGGTGGTCGGTGAGCACCCCGATGGCTCCGGCTAGTGAATCCGCGTCATCGGCATATACCGGGGTAGGTATCGCCGTGACAATGAGGAGCAGGGCGGCGACAATCGGGGCCCCGGCATTGAAGAGGCCAAAAAATTGGGAAGAGGAGGAATCGGCCGCCATCGTGGGTTATCCTTATGATAGGATGAGATCTCCGCGGGCCGAAGCGCTCTCGGAACCTTCACTGCACGCGATCTCCCAGTGGTACGAACCGGGACTGGCGGGCGTAAAGGGAATCGACAACGTTCCCTGCCAGTTGTTATTGATAAGCGGGACATCGAAAATGGACTTCGTGGTTACGGACCCATCCGGCCCTTCCAAGCGGAATTGGGCCGTTTGTCCAACTACCACATTATAATCCCTGTATTCACAATCCACCTCGATCTGGTAGGTTACCCCGGGTATATAGGAGCCGACGTACGTATCAGCTGTGGCAGTGCAGTCAATGCCTCCGTCCTCATTGATCAGGAGCGAGCCCCCGTCAATGGCCACGGCATGCAGCCCGTTCTCCGCGCTGACCGGCGCCACTGCCATGCAGACGAGAAGCAGGCCGATGACGGCAACAGCATACGGTCCGAACATCTTTTTCTGTTTCATGATGTTTTTTTCACCTCTGTTCATGCGTACCCGGGGAGGCCGTGGAACCATAACGGCTATCCCTGATGACAGCCAACAGTTCTAGTGGCCCTCCGGGCATGTGGGGCCACACATCCGCAGTTCACGGCAGGATGATGCGCCCCACAACTTGTACGAATGCCCGATTCCGGCACCCGCACTACTTCCTCGACCTCACGATATTTATCTCTTCTCTCACATCTCTCTACACATCCGCCCTCTCTTTCTGAAAGTGAGCGACGGGACCCCTCCTGTGCGACAGAGGAAGCCCGGGACCCTTCATTCGGTCACCGGATATCCATCCGCATGAACCGCGCGTATGCGATGGCGAAGAAGACGACGGGGTAGAAGATCAGTGCAACCACGCTCGACCATATCTCGCCGAGCATGTTTTCAAAGGTCGTTCCCGGAGAGTTGTGGGAGTTGTGCACCGTCTGGATCAAGTTGTTGACGGCCATCTCCGGGGAGAGGAGGTTTCTGGCGCTCGTGATGACATCCTGCCGCTCGTAGTATGCCATAATCTCTGCCTGGAAGCCTTCCGACGAGGTGTCCCCTCCGTATGCGGCGGGGTCGGGCTCTTCCATCATAAGCGCCGGGCCGATCTGCGCGAAGGCGTAGGGGATCACGAATGAGAGGAGGATGAAGGCGATCACCGCAAGAAGCAGGGCGCTGCCGCTCTCCCGGCAGAGGGTGGAGAAGGCAAGCGCGATGGAGAAGAACGTCACGAGGAGAAGGAGGGTGATACCTGCATAGGTCAGGATCATCCATAGATCATCGGGGGAGGGCACGAACGAGAAGACAAGGAGCAGCGCGGTGGAGATGAGGAGCACCCCCCCGACGACGAGGACGAGCAGCGCGACGCCCCCGAGCGCTTTGCCGTTGATGATCTCGTCACGGTAGACCGGGTGGGAGAGCAGGCTTTTGAGCGATCGGGACTCCTTCTCCCCGGAGACCAGGTCGAACCCGACGGCGATGGCGAGGAGCCCCCCGTAGGAGATCAGCACGAGGAACATCGAGCAGTAAACGTTCTCGACCGGCGGTTTCCAAGGCATCACCATTCGCCCCGGTTCATCGAACCGGTCGTCCATCGTCGCCAGTTTCTGGGAATACCTGTCCAGTTCTCTCTCGTAGCTCACGACCCCGCTATACGTCCCCGCCAGTGCGATGGCGAGGAACAGGGCGAGAATCACCAGGAATCGCCAGCCTGTGACCTGGTCGGCGAATTCTTTTTTGGCCACGATGAAGACCCGTTCCGCTGTCATGTGCCCCCGGGGAATCCGGCGTGCCTGCGCCTTCCCTGTTACCGTCGATTCCGTTACCATCCCTTTATCCTCGCAAGACCCCCGCCCAGAGCACCGCCGGTGCTTTTCGGGCCCGGAAAAGCCGGCCGGTCATTGTCATCCAGAGACTGGGCTGTAACTCTATTTACCTTTTCTCTCGAATCCCTCTACACGTCGGCGCCCCGGGAGGTGCCGGTACCCGGGGTCGTAAGTATCCGGTTCGTCTCCCGCTGTTCGGCGCGGGCTCTGTTCCCGACCTACAGCGGCTGTTTTCGGTCGGAAGTTCTCTCCGGAAGGCCCGATGAGGAGGCGCGTCACATAAAAGGTATATGGAAGAACGTTGAACTCTCCGGCATGGATACCGGCCGCCGGGTCACGGATCGACCGGGTGAAACTCTTTGATGGTCATGCTCTGCAACTACCTCTCGTACCTCTGGAAATTGATGCTCATCCTTGCTACGGTTCTACTCGGGGTCAATTTCTACCGGGATTACATCCTCGACATCCGCGCCGATTCCCTTATCTGGTGGCTGTTTTTTGCCCTGCTTTTCGGCAGCATCACCGTGCGGTTCGTGGATGAGCGGTACTGCAAGAAACAGCCGATCTGATCTTGGTGCCGCGATGAAACTCTACAGTCGACCCGGAGCGACCTAAATCATGAGACCGATCCTTGCCGTTATCGTGGGGATAACAATCATATATGCCGGGATGCACTTCTTCGTCTTACCGGAGGCCCCGGACGTTACCCGTATCGAGAACATCACCCGTCTCGAATCCCCGGCATTTCATCCGGCCGTTCTGAACCTCTGGGAGATCGCCGTCGAGGAGACCGGTGTCGAGAACGAGTCGGCGACACTGCTGCGACTGGAGACCAACATCGCCGGGGACGGCGCGGTCCGGGTGATATGGCTCTACTTCTACGGGGAGGAAGGCGGCGAGCAGCACGCGTACGAGGCGTATGTGGGACCGGGCGGAACCGTATCCGCCAAATCGCAAAAACTTGAGTTTCCTGTGCAGGGGGTGCACCCCCTCGCCCTCTTACGGGAGGTCGACGAGATCGTTCTGGAGGATATCCCCTTCCGGGACCGGGGTATGACGTTTCTTTTGAGCGCGAACGCGTACGGGGATCACTACAACGAGACCCGGGGGAGGCTCTACGAAGTCTCGGGCGGGGTATTTCGCCCGGTGAAGGAGGTGGCGTTCGGCCCGGACGCGTACTGGTACACCATCACGCTCACCCCACACCGGGACACGGAGCCCCCGGCGTCCGGGGCAGAACTCCCCGACTGCATGATTGTATTCACGCGGCAGGATATCGCGGCGGCCGACTCCGTGGTCTACGGGTAGTGTAGGTGGGCGTCCAGAACCGGCAGATCCTCGACTCGCTCATCGTCTCCAACTCAAACATCTCTGGATTGTTCAACTCGCCCCCGGGTGACAAAGACCTAGCCGGTTGCGTCCACGCCCCAGTTCGCCCGAGATACAAAATCCTGCTCGGGAAAGTAGCGCACCATCCTCCCGTCCTTCTCGCTCCGTACGGCACCATCCCGGACGAGCAGCGCCATATGCCAGGTCACCGATGCACCGGTGATGCCGAGCGCAGATGCGACTTCTTTCCGTGTCATTCCCGGGTCCTGCACGAGGAGACCGAGAATCTGCTTTCGGGTCCAGTTGATGGGGTAGCCCTCTCCCTCACGGGCCGCCTTACTGCTTGCGTAATATCGTAGCAGCCCGTGGTTGTGCTCCGATAGTATCTGCCCCGTCTCGCAGAGGGTTTCAAGGTGGTACCGGAGCGTTCCGACGTTAACCCCCAGCCTGCGGGAGAGGGAAGCGTGGTTGATCCCGGGGTTGTCCCGGATGCAGAGATACGCCGCACGGCGGGTGTCGTGTTCGAGAACATTCTTTCTGGAGATCCACCTCTGGCCGAGAATGAGCCATACGGTTACTGATATGAGGAACTGGATCGGGAGGAAGAGCAGGGGAGCGGTCATGAAGACGAAGTCGAGCAGGACCAGTTTGAGCGGCACATTCCAGATGTACTCAGGGACCGGATCGTCCGGTATCGTCTCCGGAAACTCCCATTCGCTTGGTTCTGTGCCAGCAGCGCTCCCCGGGGTGATGAGCAGCAGGAGGACGAGGAAGGGCAGCCCGAGCCTTGCGAGAGGGAGTCGGTTCAGCATGAGGAGGATCATGCTGCAGGAAATATAAATAGGATGCGGTTTATTCTGCCGCAGCCTCAAAGGAATAATCCTGCGTATCCCGGACTTCTTCCCCGTAAACCTGGAACCGCCACGTTCCGCCCGTCGGTGAGGAAATTGACGTGCGAATCTGTGCGTTCTTGTAACCGTCGAGATCGATGTCGTGGTAGTAGGCGTACGTGCTTCCGCTCGGCGAGATGATCTTCAGCGTCAACGATTGCTGGGGAATGAACCAGTCCAAGTTCACAAACAGCGTTGAGCTCCCGGAAGGCACATATGCACTGTGGTAATTCGTCTCTCCTTGCTGTATAAAATAGAAAGCACAAATACCGGCGTCGTTTTCCAGGGTACCCTCTTGTGGAGCGGTGTTTATACCACATTCGCTGCTCCCGGCAAAAACCGGCGGCACAATCAGGACCAGTGCAAGCACCAGTGCAAAGATGCGGTTGTATGTCATCATACCACAGGAGAACTTCTCAAATACCTTCACTTAAGTTTTCTGTCGATCCTCTCTACACATTCTCCAGTCAGAGATTGGTTGACTGTCCGATATGTGCCGGAGCAGGGCGGCCTGGACTGTGTGATGGCAGAGAGAGCCTGTCACGCAGGGTGGGCGCTGGTGTTGGGCCCTCCTGCAAAATAGGTGGCTGTGACAGGGACACGATTATCCGGTATCGATTTTTCCTTTGCCGCGTGGGTTTATTATCGGTCGGCGCAGTGTGAGTTTCCGGTCGATTGCGGGATGTTTTCGGGAGCAAAATGGATCGAACGGCCTCGACGTGTAGAGAGGTTCGACAGAAATCATTTATAGGGGGACGTTGATTTCTCAGCTGTGGGTACCGGAGCCGGTATCCCGAAGCGCGGGGGTCCACCCGGCCAGTAGCGAATCGGATGGGTGAACGTCCCGCATGCCCGGAGACAAATGATGTACGTGTTTTGTGTACTTAAACGTGTGCTTCTTCTGCTTCCAGGGAACAAAAACGGAGGTACAATTGTATGAAAAGGATATTGCCAGTATTGCTGGTGCTTCTGCTGATAGTCTCGGCACTGCTGCCCGTCACAGGTGCAGCTACAACAACTGTGGGATCACATCAGAATACAGAGTTTTCACCGGCATGTGACCGCACGGTAAGTGTACAAACGGCTTCGTCCATTGCTTCGTTGAAGATCAATGAGATAGCAGGAAATATCCCGGGCTTCGAGAATTGGCAAAAAGGGGATGTTGAATTCTCTACGACATATTATGATCTTGAAGGGGCTCCATCGGCGTATTCCTTTGATATTCTTGTCAACGGACAACGTTTTGGATATATTCTTATTTCAGCAACCCGGAATAATTATCCTATTCTTGAGTTCTCTAAAGGGTTTACTCCCGATAAGTATCCAGCTCTCATGATGTGTTCGAGTGATCTTGCAAATAGCTTCGCTGAAAAACTCGAATTAAAACCGGGTGATGCAAAATTACTGTACTTGGGTGCAACTTTCTACTATGCGGAGTTCCCGCTAACTGATTGTGAAGGGATAAAACAAGACTCTGTCATCATCGATCTCACAACACCCTCGGTCATTGATGAATTTCCTACAAAAATCCCGGTAACAGACGAGTTCATGCGGCAGCAACAAACGAAACAAAATGAGATAAAGGCACTTTGGGATGCTCTGGATGATCAGATGAGAGCTTCTGGCCCGACAACCGTTGCGGAATCTGCTACCGGAACGTCTGGATATGTCAATGGTGTCCCAACATACTTGTGGCAACGAGGATGTTCTCCAACGGCTTCCGCCATGGTGCTGGGCTATTGGGATAGTCATGGATATCCGAATTTCCCAGAAGAAGCTCCATTAATTCAGGAACTTGCCATAGCAATGGGAACTACCACGGAGGGATCAACGTGGCCCTGGGATATTGATGACAGCATTGATGAAGTGTGCGCAAATCATGGATACTCCTCAATGGATTCAAGTGATGATGCCTGGATGACGTTTGATGAAGTCAAAAGCGAGGTGGATGCACAGAGGCCTTTTGTTCTCAGCATGTGGAGCGGTGGCACACCTGTTGGGGGAGACAGACCCTATGGCGATCACAGCGTTGCCGCTGCCGGCTATCATGACTATACGGAGGACTGGGTGTCCGTACACGATACGTGGGATACTCAGATCCATAATATAGTCTATGGCAACTGGTGGGGTGCCATGGCAACCTGGGTGAGGCCCTGACCTCTCCCCTTCACTGTGGAGGATCCAGATGACATTCCTGAAAACCGACCGGGTGGGTGGGGTTGTAATCGTTCTCCTCCTGATCACCACCGGTGTTTTTGGTACCCTCCTCCTTCTGGATCTCCTCGCCATCGGTCCCGGATATCCTCCCCCCGAAGCCCTGCAGAAATGGTACATCCCCCAGCCCCGGTACGAGTATGCGGAAAACGGTTCTATGATCGTGAATCGAACCATTAATGGAGATATCGTCCTGCTCGGCGATATCGAAGAGGGGTGTCCGTCCCTGTTCCCAGTTTTCTCCCGGCATTGTAACTATGCAATGTATGCTGACACCGGATCGGATGACCGTTATCTGGTCGTCAACTGGTACTTCGACGATAACGCAGATCTTTTGCAGGCGGAGATGGACCTCTGCAGCCGCCTCCGGGCAGCCGGGAACGTCTCTTTCTCTGAGTTGATCCTCTCCAAAGAGCCTGATCCATCACAGAGCGGATCGATCTTTGATCCCGTTGCCATAACGAGATTCGAGAGCGAAACGTCATCCGGCTATTTCACCGTTGTTGAAAAGCCATTATCCCCGGAGCACGACGATTACTTCATCGCCTACTTCGGAGTGGTCGGATCGGCCCCTCTTTCCGATCACACGGCTGCCTTGGAGGATCTTATGCTCCGAAGTTACTCATTTAACGGAGCAAGGCCGCTCGCATTTTGTTGAGGGGACGACCCCGGGCAAACGGGGTCTCAGCTCACCATCCTGGGTCGGCTAATCCGCCGAGACGACCGATCGTTTCGAAACCGACCCGGTGGTGAGCGTCTGAGGCGTCACCTGAACGCGGTGCCTCTTACCCGGGGGTCGGGGTAGGGATTGGGCTCCGGTCCCCCCTCCGGCTGCGTTTTTCGGTGTTCGGCTCAGCATTGTTTTCGTGCTGCAATCGCTTTCAAGTGAAGAAGCGAGCCCGTAAATCCTACGTATAAACGTGTGTCCACCCCGGTGGGAGGAGTAAACTGCCGAACGATTGCTATGATCGGAACGGTGCCCTCGGTACCGCATTTTTCCCTACCGCGCGAAGTTTTAATCTCCACTGCAACATGGGTTTCCATCCGGTTGCGGCGTTCTTCCGGGAGCAAAACGGATCGAACTGCCTCAACGTGTAGAGAGGATCGACAGAAATCGTTTATAGGGGAACGTTGATTTCTCACATGTGGGTACCAGGACCGGTATCCCGAAGCGCGGGGGGTCCACCCGGCCAGTAGCGAGTCGGATGGGTGAACGTCCCGCATGCCCGGAGGCAAAGGGATGTACGGATTCTCCGTACTTGAAGATATGCCTCTCCTGCCTCCGGGGAAAGAAACTGGAGGAAAAAACACATGAACAAAAAAATTAGGCCACGGACATTCTCTGTGCTCCTGGCGGTGATGCTGGTGAGCATGGTTGCAGTATCTGCGGTGAGTGCTCAGGACGTAACAGGAACCCCTACCGCGGGCAGCGGCGAGCCGGCCCTGGTCATCGGTGATTCTATGGATGTGCTGGTTGCGGGTGCTACATCGGTGTCCGATATGCGGGCATCCGGGGTCCCGGAGCCGGAAGAACTGAATGTCCCGAAGGGCGTTACTCGGTACGACCTCGTGACGTTCGATCACGTTGCACTGAGCAAGCAGGTGCAGAGTGTACTTCCGCTCCGGATCCATGGCAAGGAGTACCAGGCCGAACTACACAGGATGGATTTCGAGCAGATCGACGACGGCATCGACTCGTACGATGGTGCGATCGTCGGCGTCGGTGGGAGCGATGTCCTCCTGACGACCGGGGAAAATGCCCTCGTCGGGAGCGTGACGCTCGGTAACGAGACGTTCTGGATAACCCCGGTCGAGTCGCGAGCGCGCGCAGAGAAAGAAGCGTCACCCCTTCATGTTATCTACAGTTCTCGGGACATTGAAAATCCGGAAAAGTCGGTTATTATCGACTACGGGACGCTCATACCACCGGAAGGATACACTCCGACCGAAGTTCCCGAGAATCTGGAGTCTTCCGCGATAGAACTCCAAGACCAGTATGCCACGGTCAATCTGCTGGTGGTTACCGATAACCAGTTCTACCAAGATCAGGACAACTGGAAAACAATCGCTCAGGATATCGTAGCCGAAGCGAACCGGCAGTTTGACCGGGACGATATCCTGGTGTCGCTCTGTGTAATGGCGTATACTGATTCCAGGCGGGTTCAACTCTCAAACCATTCTAACATCACGAACAACCCCGTTGTTGCGGTCCAAGCGGTCTATCCGGATAGCGACCTTGATCTCTGGGCCTCGGATCTTGCACTGTATGTTGGCGGTTACGATGCAGATGGTTCTGCACAGGGGGCTACTTACGGCTACTACCCATATCATCATCGGCATGCCTGGGCTCAGATGGTCCCTGACGACATCTGGTACCTGGGTACCACACACGGCCGCAGGTGCGTGAGCATCCATGAACTGGGGCACCTCTTTGATACAGGCCATCAGGATCTGGATCAAAACCGGACGATCCCGTCTTACCGTAGGGCCTACCAGTGGTATCAACCGTTTTCTCCTCCCCTCAACCTCAAGAATACCGTGACATACAGTTACTTCAATGAGTTGATGAGTACCACTGAATTTTCATCGGACGACTACCACGGGGATGCCGATCACGACAACGCAAGGAGAATCCGGGAGACGAAATGGACGGTTGCGAACTATCACTCCTGATGGGAGCCGATGCGAGTCTCACCCCTACCACCTTTTTAAATTGTTACCGGGTGGTTTGGTGGTACAGAAACCCTGGGCAACATGCGTCAGAAAAGAAGAATGGGGGCCGCCGGAAGGATCTGGGGCGTTCTCCTTCTGGCAGGATCGGACGAAAGGGATAAAGGAGGTCACATGAAATCGAAACATGACAGACGTTTGGTTATCGTGGGGGTTCTGGCGTTCATCGGCGTCATCCTCCTCGTCGCGACGGTTGTGCTCACGTGCACCGCCTTCTTCACCTGGCTCGAAGCAAGCGGTGGATCCCCGAGATTGGACGTCTGGGAGATCAGGGGCGAACTGCCGCCGGAAAATGCATCGATCATCCACCTGACCGAGAAAGACTTCGAGCAGCACCCGGCGCTCGACTCCGCAATCCGGGGCGACAACCGGGGTCCCGGTGCCTGGTATTCGGGAGACACACCGTACGGTGTCCTCGACGAGCGAACGATTGGGAGCGCTCCGGTGACATACCTGGAACGGGAAGTACTTATCGAGTCGTTTGGTCCCGATGTCGAGGCGAGAAACCAGCCGTACATCGAATACGAGGGTGCGTATTACTACTTTCTCATCCTGATCCCCTAAGATCGGGTCAAAACAGGTGCTATTGGAATGGAAAAAGATAAGAATCCGAAATCAAGGAACCGGCTCAAAACGGCAGGAATCGTTCTCGCCTGCGGTCTTGCCGGCGTCATCGCCGTCGTCCTCGGCTTCGTGCTCGCCGACGCCCTTATACTCTATGCCTACGAGAACTCGGGCGGGCAGCCGATGTTCTACGTCATGGAGAGGACGGAGCCGGGAGAAAGTATGATCGTCCCCCTGACCGAGAAGGACTTCGAACGGCACCCCGCACTCGCCGCAGTCATCCGGGGCGAGGAACGGAACCCGTCGGCGTGGGAGTGGGGCTACCGGGACCAGCGCGTCGTCGGAGGAACTAAAGTCTCGTACGCGGAGAGCAAGGCGCTCCACGACGCCTACGGTCCCCAAGGGGAGAGGGGGCTGTACCCGCTCATGGAGTACGAGGGTGCGTACTACGTGATCCTGACGACGTGGCCGTGAACGTCGACCAGACCCCTTTTGGTGAGAGGATGGACGAACAACGTAAGAAAATCCGGAAAACTATACTGAACCTGCTCATAGCGGTCGCCATCCTCGCCGTGGTGGTCTTCCTGCTTTTACTTGCTGTCGGGTTCGTCGAGACAACCATGCCGAACGACTCCTACATGATCGAGATCACCGGGCTCTCCGGTCTTGCCGTGAACGGCACCGCCACGATCATGATCCCGGTTCCGGCGAACGCGGAGGGCAAGCTGGTAATGTTCGAGTCGTCCAGCGTTCTCCAGCCCGCCGGGTGGCGGACGGCGATCCGGGAGACAGAGTACGGGAAGATGATCGCGTTCACGACGACGGAAGACTACGCGCAGGATATCTCCAGACCGACCGGCGAGTTCGAGACGAAAGAAGAACCCCGACTGCTCGTGCCGGTCCTCGCAACCCCGGACAACGCGAGCGTCACCGAGTTCACCCGGAGCTCGGGCGGGACCTACACCACCGTCATCTTTCTCGACGGCTTCGTCCCGTCGCCGGAGGATGCGGCCCCGATCTCGTTCGACCTCAGATACCGGGGCGGTGAGGGTATGAAACGTCTGATCAAAGAGAATACCTGGACGACGACGGTGAATACGGCTGTTCCGAGCACAGTGTCGGGATTCGTTCCGGTGCCGGCCGACTACTATGTCATTCCCGGGGGTATCATGCTGATATGATGGACGTCCCCGGGCGGACTCTCCTCCGTCGGGCCGTGGGAGTCGCCCCCTCTGGACTATGTACTCTTCCGGTCCTGCGGATGACGTTACGAGGTAAACCTCAGGAGATGAACGGAAGATGGTCCCCTCGATAATCTCCTTTTTAGGCAAAGTCATCGGCGTCTCACTTCTCGTGATCGCAATTGTTGCCATCGGCGGGAACATTCTCGTTCACTATCATCAGACTCAGATGGTATCGGGGCATTACTCGGGACATTACTCATACGTCGTTTCCATTACCGGATTGTCCGATTACCAGGGAGATCCGATCATAGATATCGTTGTTCCCATCCCTGCAATCGGGGGGTCACCGATCTTTTCTGAAGAGGATTTCCAGCAAATGACCTCTGATAACTGTACACCTATCCCCGCTATGACAGAGGATGGAGAGATGCTTGCATTGCGTTTGCACGGTACAGATCTAACAGATATCTCTGCCGCTAAATCAGGAGGTTTCTCAAAAGATATCCCGCTTGAGGAGGTACAGGAGAGCGTGTTTGTGCCGGCATCCTCACGGCTCTCTGAAGCGGGGAATACCTCGGACGACTTTCCATACATTATCATCCCGGATTCGCTCCACCCCATATCGAGTTGTCCAGAGCCGATCTCAGTAAGTATCAACTTCACCATATTCGGCAGCATAACCTCCGGTGAGCACAGGCCCGACTACCTTGTCTCGATTGTGGAACAGATCCCGCCGGGAAAGGCTGGAAAAATTCCTGTGGAACCTGTAATATACCGCCGGAACAGTTTGGGTGAGCCTTTTGAGCCTATAACTCCTGGAATATGATCAAAACTTGCGGGCTCTCCTTCCGGTCTTCCCGGCGTTTGCCCGGGGTGTGTGATGTCCGTAGCCGCTCTGTGGCTGCCTGCCTCCGTTGACCCTGGCTCGACCATGCAGTTGTGATGGTCCCGGATGACAGTGACGGGTCCGTGAAGACATTGTGGAAGGTGAGGTCGGATAGAGAGACACGGGCATAGTCCCGTGAGCGTCATTGATCCTCGGGGGCAGGAAAAGGTGCTGAAGTGATCCTATCCCTGGGGCGAGCCTTTTGTGAGGTGAATCACGCTGTCGCCGGGGTCCGCGATCGGTCGACGTCCTGGAGCGAGTGGGCATGCTGACCACAACGTTTATTGTTTGGTCTGCCCTAATTAATTAAGAATCACCTATGCCGGCAAGGGTTGAGCATCTGTTCGAGGTATTTGATCGCCTGATCGCCATCAAGAATGCATGCTCCTCCGAGATCTTCTCCGAGTGCGGGCTTGCCGATATAACAGTAAAGCAGATCGCCTACCTGAAGGCCATCAACGAGCACCATGACGTGACGTTCAGCAGACTTGCCGAGATCACCAGGAACTCAAAGCCCACCATCACGGAGATGGTCAACAGGTTCGTCCGGATGGAGTGTGCCTACCGGCAGAGATCCCCCGATGACGGGAGGATCGTGTACATCCGCCTGACCGAGAAAGGACGGATGATGGCGAACGCCGAGCAGAATGCTCTGAACCGGATGGTTGAGAAGATGGTACGATCGCTCGATGAGAAAGAAGTGGATCTCCTGATTGAGATCCTGAAAAAAGTCGGATAATTTTTTTGGCCGGCACTAATGTTAGGTAAACGCGAACTAAATGATTGGAGTCACCATGCACTCACCACAACCTGATACGATCGAAGAGATCATTGTCATACCGCTCTTCGAGACCGTGGTCTACCCGGAAACCCGGACGAAGTTCCAGGTCGAGACAGCCGCCGGGGAGGCGCTGCTCTCCGCGATGAAGAACGACGGGTCCGCATATGCGGTCGGACTGACCGTCAAGAGCGGCACCCAGCCCCCGGAGGTATCGGCCGAGGCGCTCTATATGACAGGAAATCTTCTTGAGATTGCACACATACAGCCTGCGGACGATGGGTTCCTGGTCTTTGCGCGGGCAGCCCGCCGGATGAAGGCTGTAACGCTCTCCATGAAGGGCGGACAGTTCTATGCTGTCTGCGAACCGCTCCCGGACCTGCCGGATCTTGATGAAGAGACCCGGGTTGAGATGCTCGCGGATGTCAGAAGGGCCATTGAGGAGATCAGCAGCAACTTCCAGGGCTCCGAACAGTTCACCCGCCCCGTCGAGAGGATGGAATCCGTCGACCAGATCATAGGGTTCGTCATGCCGTTCATGCCGGTAGATGTTGCAGTGAAGCAGAACCTCCTGGAGCTCACCTCTGTTCGGGAGCGGTACACTGCGTTCCTCAAGACCCTGGTGACCCTGAAAGAGAGCATCGATCTCCGGATCGAGGTGGCCAGGAAGGTCTCCGATAAGGTCGGGAAGGCGAACCGGGAGGCGATGCTCCGGGAACAGCTGAAGGTGATCCAGGAAGAACTCAATGGGAGCGAAGACTCATCCGGCGAGGAAGGCTACCGTGAGCGGATCGAGCGCTCGACGATGCCTGATGAGGTCCGGAAGAAGGCGCTCGCGGAGCTCAAAAAACTTGAGACCGGCGGCAGCCAGCACCACGAGAGCCAGGGGATCAGAAACTACTTAGACCTCCTGCTCGACCTCCCCTGGACGGTCGAGGAGAAGAAGAGCATCGATATCACAGAGGCCCGCCGCGTTCTCGAGAGCAATCATAACGGGCTCGAGAAGGTCAAGGAGAGGATCGTCCAGCACCTGGCGGTCATGAAACTCAAGGAGGAGAAGCAGGGCTCGATCCTCCTCTTTGCGGGTCCGCCCGGCACCGGGAAGACGAGCCTCGGCAAGAGCATTGCCGACGCCCTCGGGCGGAAATATGTCCGTGTCAGCCTTGGCGGCATCAGAGACGAGGCGGAGATCCGGGGGCACCGGCGGACCTACGTCGGGTCTCTCCCCGGCCGGATCGTCCAGTGCATGAAGAAAGCCGGGACAAAGAATCCCGTCTTCATCCTCGACGAGATCGATAAGCTTGCCTACTCCAACGCCGGCGATCCGGCAAGCGCCCTCCTCGAGGTCCTCGACCCCGAACAGAACAGCACGTTCGCGGACCACTACCTGGAAGTCCCCTACGACCTCTCCGATGTGCTCTTCATCGCGACCGCGAACACCCTGGCAACGATCCCGGCGCCGCTCCTCGACCGGATGGAGCTGATCGAGATCTCGGGCTACACGAAGAACGAGAAGTTCGCGATCGCAAAAGACCACCTGCTGCCGGAGACCCTGGAAGAGCACGGCCTTGACGCGGATAAACTCAAGGTAGAGGACGATGCTCTGGTCGTGATCATCGAGCGGTACACCCGCGAAGCAGGAGTCCGGGCGCTCAAGAAACAGCTCGCCCGGATCGCCCGGTTCGTCTCCACGAAAGTCGTCTCGGGGGATGCCGATCTCCCGTACGTGGTGACGGCGGATATGCTCCCGGAGATCCTCGGGAGAGAGACCGTCCGGCAGGACGTGGCCCGGAAGGAGAACCCACCCGGTGTCGTCACGGGGCTTGCCTGGACACCAGTCGGAGGAGATATCCTCTTCATCGAGGGTACGTTCATGCCCGGCAAGGGGCGGCTCACGCTGACCGGCCAGCTCGGGGACGTGATGAAGGAGTCCGCCCAGATATCGCTCAGCCTGATCCGCTCAAGGATCGCAGCCACCACGACCGGGTTCGACTTCTTTGCAAGCGACATCCACATCCACGTGCCCGCGGGGGCAACCCCGAAGGACGGCCCTTCGGCGGGTGTTGCGCTCTTTACAGCTCTCACTTCCCTCGTCACCGGTAAAGCGGTCGACCCGACGACTGCCATGACCGGGGAGGTCACGCTCTCCGGAGCCGTCTTGCCGGTGGGCGGGATCAAGGAGAAGGTCCTTGCGGCACACCGGGCCGGGATAAAGACGGTCATCCTCCCGAGAGAGAACGAGCGGGATCTCGTGGACGTGCCCGAGGATGCGAGACGCGAACTTGCGTTCGTGGCCGTGGATACCATCGAGGATGTCCTGCGTGAGACGCTCGGGATAGAACTCCACGGTCCCATCGTGCCGTATGCGGGCAGCCGGTGCGTGCCGGTGCACGACCTCTAACCCTCCTTCATGCCCGGGTTCGGGCACCCCCCCCTCTTTCACCACGACCGCCCTTCGGCCCGCCGCGCCACGCTCCGGGAGCAAACAGGCTCGAAGCGGCCCAACGTGTAGATGATTGTGACAGAAATCGTTTATAGGAGAAGGTCGACCTCTCCCCCATGGACGATCCGGAGGATGAAGCGGGATGAAACGATCCCCCATCGTAGGCATCGCTCTCCTGGTATGCCTGATCGCAGCGGCGATCGCGCTGGGCGCAAATGCCCCGGGTTCCGACGACGAACCGATCCTGGTCATCGGCGACTCTATGAACGTGCTCGTCGCGGGCGCCACGTCGGTCTCCGATCTCGCGGCCGCCGGGATCCCGGCGCCGGAAGAGCTGCAGATCCCGAAGGGCATCAAGCGGTACGACGTTGTGACGTTCGACCACGCTGCCCTCTCGCGAGAGATCCGGGATGGACTCCCGCTTTCTATCCACGGTACGGCGTATCGGGCCGAGCAGCACGGAATGAGTTTCGAGCAGATCGATGACGGTATCAACACCTACGAAGGAACGATCGTCGGCGTTGACGGAAGCGATATCCTCCTGACGACCGGGAAAAATGTCCTCGTCGGGAGCATAGCCTCCGGCAACGAGACGTTCTGGATCGTCCCGATCGAGCCCCGTGCGCGCGCCGAGCAGTCGGAGTCCCCATTGCACGTCATATACAGTTCAAAGGATGTGCTCTGTCCTGCGGGACCCCCCGTTCCGATAGATTAGGGCCCCATGGAATATTCCGGTGTGACGATCATATGGAGTCTGGAAACAACAAGCGCATGATTGCTGTAGGGGTTGCCGCCGTCATCGGCGTCGTCCTCCTCGTTGTGACGGTTGTGCTCGTATATACCGCCCTCGTTGCCCTGATCACGGGAATCGATGGTCTTCCGCAGGAGTTGACTGTGGAAGTAGTCGGGGAAGAGGATCTGCAGAATGCACCCGCCATCCACCTGACCGACCGGGATCTCAAGCAGCACCCGGTGCTTGCCTCCGCGATCCGGGAGGCCAACAGCAACCCCAACATGCCGAAATACGCGTCGGTCCCGATGACGGGGGTCGAATGCCTCGTGCTCACCGAGTCCTGTGGTGTGTATACAAAGGGCGCGCCATACCTCGAGTACGACGGAGTGTACTACGCCACCCGCGTTCTACTCCACTAAGATCGGGTCAAAACAGGTGCAACAGGAATGGAAGAAGATAGGAAACCGGAACCCGGCAACCAATTCAAAACGGTGGGGCTTATTCTCGCCTGCGTTCTTGCCGGCATCGTCGCCGTCGCGCTCGGCTTCATGCTCGCCGATGCCCTCATACTCTACGCCTACGAGAGTTCGGGCGGGCAGCCGATGCTCTACGTCATGGAGAGGGTGGAGCCGGGAGAGAACGTGGTCGTTCGCCTGACCGAGAAGGACTTTGTCGACCACCCGGCGCTCGATGCGGTCATCCGTGGCGAGGAGCGTAACCCGTCGGCGTGGGAGTGGGGCTCCAGCGATCGGCGCTTCATCGGGGGCGCTAACGTCTCGTATGCGGAGAGCCGGGCGCTCCAGGATGCCTACGGCCCCGACCGGGAGGCGTGGGTGCACCCGCACCTGGAGTACGAAGGGGCGTACTACATGGTTGTGACGACGTGGCCGTGAAAGGAGTATTGTCCCGGCGACAGGGCACTTGCCCTCCGGCCGCGGGCCAATTGTCCGGGTTGCCCCGGACCAATCTGCGCGGTGCTGATTCCCGGGTTGGTGTGGCGTTTTCTCAGTTTGATTCAATTTACCAGGCCCGACATGTAGATACGTGTCACAGAAAAGGTATATAGAAGAACGTTGACTTCTCCATCGTGGATACTGAAATCGGTATCCCGAAATGCGGGGACCGCCCATCCCCGGTTGACGCCCGGATGAGGCACCCCGCATGCCCGGAGGCAAGAGGATGTATGCGTTCTCTGTACTTGAATGTATGCTCCGTTCACCTCCGGATAATTAGACGGAGGAAAGTAGATGAACAGAAACATCAAAGCGAGGTCACTCCTTGGTGGCCCTAGTGCTGCTCTCAAGTGTGTGAGTATGCGACCCCGAGCGGCAGGATGTGAAGGAATCGGCAAGAGATGGGGACCTGATGCCGCTGATCGAGATGTTCTTCACGGACGAGTCTCGTTGAGACGGCCGGACGAAAATCCGCTGAAATGTAGATATGAGAAGATCGAAGACCCGGTTCTCTCGCGGAGGGACTAACTATGGCGGATCAACTTCTTGGTTCATGTGGTCCCGTCCATACACTCAAGTATAATGCATTAGCAAAAATTATCTCCGCAAAATTATACCAGAGGACGGACGGTACGCGATACATTACGGTGGAATGGTCTGCAAACGGTTGCTTCACGTTCCATGAGAAAGAGTGTCGCGGGCCGGGCTACAGCTGCGACCTGACGGTGATCGTGAAGGCCAGCTGGGACGGTCAGTATGGACGGTATGAATATCATTATCCCGGCACTTCGACACAGGCGGGCTCGGTAGACATAGGCGCTTCGTCTCCGTCTCCTCCCCCCTCCTACACGGTCGAGGTTACGACCCAGGCCAAGTGCTATTGCATCAGCGGTGTGCCGATACTGACCGAGGAGGCTACGTGTTCCTGTATAATCACTCCTTGAAGAGGCATAGAGCATGAACTTCAAAAGGCTCTGCATCATCCCGTTCGTGATCTGCCTCCTCCTCTTTCCGGGAGCCGCAGCCGCGGCCGAGGTTCTCCAGCTCACCGATACCCCTGAGTTGGACGGGTTTCCCTTCTGGTCTCCCGACGGGGAACGGATCGCGTACACTTCGTTCGACCCCGTCACCGGGGATATGACCATCCGGGTGATGGCCGCCGACGGGACCGCCGGGACGGACCTGACTCCGGCCGGGTCGCGGGACTTCTTCGTCACGAACCCCTGGTCCCCCGACGGAAAGGAGATCTTATTTATATCCGACAGATCGGGCTCATACGACCTCTGGGTGATGAACGCCGACGGAACCGGTCCGGTGCAGGTGACCAACGGGACAAACGTCGTCCCCTGGCTGCACGGCCCTCGGGGTTGCGAGGCGGAGTGGAGCCCGGACGGCAGGATGATCGCGTATACGTCGTGCCTCTTCGGAGGCGCGGATATCAGGGAGGCAACTGCCGATGAGCATGGCGGTCGTGCTTCGATGAATATCAACTTCTCGGAGATCCGTAAAGAGGCCGACATCTGGGTTATCAACCCCGACGGCAGCGGAGGACGGGGGCTCACCTCCTCGGGCGATGCCCTGATGCCCCGGTGGCACCCGGGGGGCGATAGGATCGCCTACCTCTCCCGGGCCTCCGGCACGGCCGTGGTCTGGGTGATGAACCTCGACGGGTCGGGTGAACTGCAGGTGACTCCTGATGGGGAAGATGTCCTGCAGTTCTCCTGGTCTCCCGACGGGCGTAAGATCCTCTATGCCGTGCAGACCTACGACCCCATCTCCGACAATGTCTCGTTCGGGGTCCGGATCGTGAACGCCGACGGGAGCAGCCTGCGGCACCTGACCTCGGGGAACGTCGACACCGCACCGGTCTGGTCCCCGGACGGGGAGAAGATCGCGTTCTACTCGCAGTCTCGTCCCCCGTCGTCGATCTGGGTGATGGACACCGGGGGTTCCGACCTACAGCCTCTTGCTCCGGGGTATCTGACCTTCCGGATGCACCGTTGGTCTCCCGATGGGCAGAAGATTGCGGTAAGCGACGGAAACGACATCTTCGTGGCGGTTCCGGACAGCCCGGCTGCTGCTACTCCTGGCTTCGGGATAATCTCTGCTGTCGCGGCGTTTTCTATCGGTGCGCTTGCAATCCGGGCCGGGAGGCAGTTGTGGCGTATCCGGACGCCCCGCAGGGATGGTGACATGTCTTCGATGACCAAAACGAGAGGGTCGTTATGATCTATAACAGCACGGCGTTCTTCTACCTCTATTCGTCGTACTCGATCATTGACATGGAGGGGAGACTTGACTGCTCTCATGCTGGGGTGTCGCCCCTCGCCGGGGAAGTTGTGGGAGTGCGTGAACGGAACCGTGTGGTGCGTGGAAACTCCGCGGGGTCCGGGGTGCGCATCGACGGTCAGGAGGATTGAGAGATGAGGAATGCTCCACTCATCGTTCTTTTGCTGTTTGTCCCGGTCTGTGTCGTGGGCTGTTGCACCGATGGGGGGGCCGACGACGTGCAGAAGACGTCGGCGCAGCAGCTCCCCGAAATCAACGTATCGGAAATCCCGGTAGCCACCCCGGAACTTATCCGGACCAACGGCTCGTACATCGCCGGGATTGCGCTCGGCGACGAGCGGGCACGGGCTCTCATCCGGCACGGCGGCAAACCCGAATCGATTGCCGTGCTCTTCCACTCGTGCCCGCGAAACGACCCGTACTGCAACCTTGATCCGAGCCTCGTCATCCGCTACGGGGAGATCCGGTTTGCCGTCACCGTCGACGAGGCAGCCGGGACGGTGCTCGGCGGCTCCGCGCTCGTGCCGAACACGCCCTCCCCGACGTATTATAAGACCCACGATCTCTCGACCGGGACCGATACCGTCTACCTGGGAGACGCCCCGATCATAGTCTACAACAAGACAGCGCTCCTGTACCTGAACGAGTCGTAAGGCTGCTCGGCCGGGCCGGAAGGGGGTGCCGTTCCAACAGAGAACCTCTCCGATCTCGACGGGGTCGTGGCGCGGTACCGGTCGGCCCACCCGTCCGGGGAGATCGGCACCGGTCCCACCCACGAACCCTGCGAGGATTACTCGAAGACTGGGGAGTTCGTCGAGGCCGTCGGCGGGCTCTTCGACCTCGTCCGGGAGAACCCCACCGCAAGCGGGCTCCTCTCCGACGGGGCGAGATCGTGGGTGTCGTTATCGCATGTCCGCCGTCCGCCGCGTCCGAACCCGTGGGCCCGGGGTGCTACCCTGCGGTTCGCGTCAGGTACGGGGAGATGACGATCGACTTCCTCGTCAACACCGACTGCACGCGTATCGAGAAGACCTCTGTCGAGGTTCCGCCTGGATATCTCTTGCATACGGTCTATAATGCGACCTACGTCGTCCATAACGGCGAGGTGATGCTCGTCCTATGAGGGCGGGCGCGCCCCGGGTTTCCTGCCCACAGGGGGCCGTTTCAGGATCGGGACCGCTCCGGCAGGCCCGACGTGTAGATGCGCGTCACAGAAATCGTTTATAGGAGTACGTCGACCTCTTCCGCGTGGGTACACCCGTGCGGGGTCCACCGAGGACCGAACACCCCGGAGGAGGACAAATGGATGAAGATGCAACTGTTCGTGAGGGGAACCGATGACTCCGTCTCACCCTGAAAAGAGCACCCGGCTGAAGCGATACCTCATCATGTTCGTGGTCGCCGGGCTCCTCCTGCTCGGCTGCTACGCTGCTGTTGCCTCCTACATCGCTGCGACCATCCCGCCCGACGATCTCCTGCTCTATGAAGTCACCGAGGAGACAGCCCGGGAGGGTATCGTCATCCGCCTCGACGAAGAGACGTTCAGGGGGCTGCCGGTTCTGGACGCAATCCTCCGCGGCGAGGGGCACAACACCGGGGGAGGCCCGTATATGCCCGGCGACATCCGGCTGGTGGGGAGCGTGGAGTACCCGGAGAAGATCGGTCAGGGAACGATCGATGCCTACATCTTCGATAACGAGACCGGCAAGCGGAAGTACTTCGAGTACGAGGGCCGGTACTACCGGGTCGGGACGATTTACCGGGATTGATGTGGCCGGGGGGGATTGAGGCCGGCTCTTCTGCGTGGGTCCACCCGTTCCCGGTTGATGCATCCCGCGTATCCGGAGGCAAAGGGGCTCAGTGCATCCGGGGGATACCTACGCCGTGATAAAACCTGAGGAAAGCAAATGAGTGAAAAAATCGAAATACTGGCGTTCTTCCTCCTCCTAGCAATGCTGCTGGCGAGCGGAATAGCGGTACCGGCGGCAGGGGCGGGCGGAGGGATCGACCTCGACCGGTACGTCGTCCCCGACCTGAAGGAGAACGAGTCGATCGAGACGATCGCCGTCTCCGGGGTGTTGACCCTTCAGCCTGAATGGGATGGGAGCGGGACCACCGGGATACCGTTCGGTTCGATCATCGTCCATACGGCAGACGGGAGGACGCTGGTCTTTGATAAGGACGGCAACCACCTGCTCTCCATCAGCGACGACCTCTCCGCAAAAGTCCCCACCCCCGGCGGCGTCGAGAAACCCTGTACCTGGTTGCACCAGCTCCCGAACGACTCCCGGGTGTATCACCGCGACAACGGGAATTTCGTCCTCGATACTGCCGGGAACCTCATCCTGACCGTCATCAACGAGCATCCGCCGTCCGATGAGGATCCGATCACCATCAACATCACCTCCCCGGGTGAGGGTGCCGAATGCTGGATCGACGTCGTTCCGCCCCATATCATCGTCTCCGTGGAGGTCCACGCCCCTCTGGGCGTGCGGAGCGTGAATATCCTGAGCGGAACGGAGGGGATCCGGTGCGGGAACGGGACAGAGTTCGCCTGCTTCGTGTCAGTCTTTCCCGGAGAGAACGCGATCACCGTCGTGGCATGGGACAACCGCAGGCACCGGGCCGAGAAGACCGTGAACGTGACCGTCCATATCGGCATACCGTCGCCCCCGGCGATCGTCGTCTCGGGCAGGGTGACGGATATCGACGGCAGCCCGGTCCCCGGTGCATCGGTGCGGTTCGAGTCGGTACTGACGCTGGATGGCGAACCTCTCTTGGTGACAACCGCGACGGAAGATGACGGCGGTTACCTGATAGAGGGCGCGCCCGGGTACCGGCAGACGATCACGGTCGAAAAGGAGGGTTATTCACCCCTCCGGCGCGAGGTTGTCTTCGAGAACCTGACGAACGAACTCGACCTGGAACTGGAACCGCTGCCACGGACGGCCCCGGGGTTCGGTCCCGCAGTCGGGGTTCTCTCGCTCACGGAGGCGTTGCTCCTCATCGGCCGGAAGAGGTGGTGAAATGATGCATGAAGGCCCGGCAATCCCGGCGCGATACCATGCTCTGATGGTGATAGCGTGAAACAGACCTCCCTTTTCTTGTTTATTGTGATCCTTCTGGTGTTCGGGGCCGGTTGCACCGATTCCGTGGAGGTTAACGCATCGGAGAACATCACGCCTGCCCCACCCCTCTACTACGAGCAGGGAACTACCTCGATCGCCCTCAGCCTCCCGGAGATTACCGTGAACGATCCCGGAAATTTCACCGCCAATCTCACGACGGTGCTCGAAACCCTTCTGGCCGACCAGCGGGCTGGGATTCTGCTTGAGAACGGGTGGAACATCACCTCGGTTCGGATGGCCTCCGAAGAGGATGACCCGAACCGGACGTATGCCGAAGTGGAGTTCCGGCACGATGGACTGTCGTTCTTCATCGGGGTCGACGAAACGGCCCGCCGGACGCTCGACGGGCGTTGCGGGGCTGAATGGTGGCTGTCGACACCGGTCTCGGGACCCCTTCCCGAGGGCTATCACCAGGCGACGGATAAACTCACGAATACCAACCATGTGTTCGACGAACGGAACAAGCGGATGGCCATGATCTACAACGACACGACGATCTTCTATCTCTATCCGTCGTACTCGATCATCAACATGGAGGGAATACTTGACTGATCTCACCCAGGGCTCGTTTTCTGGTGGTCTTAGAGCCGCAGGTATTCATGGGCCATCAGGAGAGCCGACTCTTCAATCCTGGTAGCGGGGCGGCCCCCAGACCGCGCCAAGTCCCGGCCTCCCCTAAACCCTCTTTGCTATCGTCTCGATCGCCTCGATCAGCGTCTGCTGTTGCGGTTTGATGATCGCCACCGGGCAGTCGACGATCTTCTCCACGATCGGCGCAAGGATGGGGGCGCAGATGATCCCGAGCGCTCCCTCCTTGTCCGCCCGCGCCGCGGCGACGATGCACTCTTCGAGGGAGTTTGCCGAGTAGCCCCGGATACGGTACTTCCGATCACCGATCGTGAGATCGCGGTTGTCGAGGTCGTCGAGCAGGAACCGCGCCGCGATCACCGCGATGAAACTCTTCTCCCGGGGCTCGAGGACGCTGACGATCCGCCGGACGGTGGAGAGGCGCGGATCGGCCTTTCCCGACGTGAGTTTGTAGAGGGTGGCGGGCGGGATCCCCGCCCGGTCGGCAAGGTCCCGGACGCTCATATCCTGCCGGGCGAGTTCCTCCTGGAGCGCCCCGGCAAACTCGGTCTCGAAGATCCTTCTCGAAAGCATTACTCTACTATAGTATCATATTAAAGATAAGATTTTCCTATTATGGTTAGATATTCCCTGGCATAAGGCAAATCTTATCATGACCTGCGACGACTTCCCTTTATGAACCCCCAACCCATCCATGAGATCGCGGTCCTCCCCGGCCGGAGCCGGAGCGGCGAGCCGGAACGGTTCGAGGAGATCACCATCCGCCCGGGCGACACGATATCCATCGTCGGCCCCACCGGCTCCGGAAAGAGCGCCTTCATCAACGATATCGAGGTCTTCGCCAGGAACGACACCGCCACGGGACGGACGGTCCTCGTCAACGGTGCCTACCCGCCGGAAGAGTTCATTCGCGACCCGGCGCACAAACCCGTCGCCCTGATCACCCAGAACACCAGGTGTCTCGCCGACCTCACGGTCGCGGAGTTTCTCGCGATGCACGTCCGGTCCCGGAAGATCGATGACGAGGGCATCGTCGGTCGGACGATCGACCTTGCAAACGAGTTCACGGGCGAGGCGATCCGGCCGGACGCCCGGATGACCGCGCTCTCCGGCGGGCAGACCCGGTCGCTCCTGGTGGCGGACGCGGTCATGGTCGCGGCAGCGCCGGTCCTCCTCCTCGACGAGGTGGAGAACGCCGGGATCTTCAAGGAGCGGGTGATCGAAGTCCTCCGGGCCGGGGGGAAGGCGGTCATCTTCGTCACGCACGACCCCCTTGTCTCCCTCCTCTCGGCCCGGCGGATCGTCATGCGGGACGGGGCGGTCGAGCGGGTCATCGAGCCGGACGGCCGGGAGAACGGGGCCCTCCGGGAGGCCCTCCGTCTCGACGGCATCCTCCGGCAGATGCGGGAGGAGATCCGGGCCGGCAACCTGATCACGGAACCGGTCGGGGCATGAGGCTCGCCGTCGTCGCGGGGCCGCCGTCTGCCGGGAAGACCGCTGTCGTCCGGCAGGCCATCCGTGCCCTCCAGGACCGCCACCGGATCGCCTACCTCAAGATCGATGTCGTCCGGGCGTTCGAGGACGAGGAACTCGCGGCCGAGTTCGGGATCCCGGCGCGGAAGGTCTACTCCGGCGACCTCTGCCCTGACCACGCCGGGGTGATGGTGATGCGGGACGCCATCGCCTGGGCCGAGGGTGAGGAAGCCGACCTTCTCCTGGTCGAGAGCGCCGGGCTCTGCCTCCGCTGCTCCCCCTACACCACACAGGGGCTCGGTGTCGCCGTCCTCTCCGCGATCTCGGGGACGAACACGCCCCTGAAGATGGCCGCGATGCTCGCCCTCGCCGACATCGCCGTCGTGACCAGGATCGACCTCGTCTCGCAGGCCGAGAAGGAAGTCTTCCGGGAGCGGATCAGGGAGGTGAACCCCGCTCTCGATATCGTGGAGACAAACGCCCTCCAGGGGACCGGGATGCGCTACCTCCTCCGGGCCATCGAGGAATGTCCCACGATAACCGACCCGGACGCCATCGTGCTCCGGGGTGCCCCGCCGCTCGGGGTCTGCACCATCTGCATCGGGAAGACGGAGATCGGGTGGCAGCACCACTTTGGGGTCATCCGGAGACTCGAGGGCGCCGACTACCTCTACCGGGGTGACTGACCGATGGCGTGGAAACCGCCCGGGAAGGACTGCGGGGCCTGCGGCGCCCCGACCTGCGAGGCGTTCCTCACCCTGATCCGGCAGGGAAAGAAGGATCTCCCCGACTGCGTCTTCTACCGCACCGGGACCGCCCCCTCCCGGTTCGAGGGCGAGGCCCTCCATTCCGGCCGGGACATCCTTGGTGTTGAGTACGACTTCATCATCGAGCCCCTCCCGGGCGAGGTCTCGGCCCGGAAGATCATCCTCCCCTTCCGCCCGGACCTCGTGGAAAAGTGGGGGATCACAGCCGGGGATATCGTCGTCGGGAGGCCGGCAGGTGCGGGCTGTCCGGTCCAGCACGTCCTCTCGGTCATCCATGCAAGCCCGGTGAGCGGTCTTCTCACCTGCCTGGTCGTCGGCCCGCAGGCCTCGCGGGGCGGAGGATTTAAGGACATTGAGGCCTACCACATCGTCGGTTTCGAGGGGATTTGCCGGACGGTGCGGCGCGAACCTACTTTCGGGATGCGGCAGCGGTTCCTGCCCGGCTACTGCATGATGAACCTCGCACATACGGGTGTCGTGAACATGGTCCTCGCACAGTCCTCGGGTCTCCATGTGCGGGTGGAGGATATCAGGTTGTTATGAAGACGATGAGAGAGATTGACGAGAAGATCCGGAACGGTTCGGCGGTCGTCTACACCGCTGCGGAGTTCAAGCGCCTCATCCGCGAGGGTGCGGAGGTCTCGGCTGCGGACGTGGACGTGGTCACCACCGGGACCTCGGGGGTGATGTCGGGGACCGCGGCGATCCTCTCGGTGCCGGTCGCTGAGCCGGGGACGTTTGAGCGGGCAGAGCGGGTCTGGGCGAACGGTGTCCCCTGCATGCCCGGCCCCTGCCCGAACGAGCGGCTCGGGCTCCTCGACTTGATCGTCTCCGGGACCGCTCACGCCGGGGCCGGCTACGGGGGCGGGCACCTCTTCCGCGATATCGTCGAGGGCCGCGAAATCGAGGTGGTGGCGGAGGCCGCCGACCGCTCGGTCGAGGCACGGGTGACCATCGACGACTTCTCCTACGCCCGGCTCTTCACCACCCGGAGCGCCTACCGGAACTACACCGCCTACGTCAACACCCAGCCGACCCGGATAAAGACGATCTTCTCTATCGAGGGGCTCGAAGGGCCCTGCCGGGAGGTTTCGGTCAGCGGGTGCGGCGAGATCAACCCCCTCCAGAACGACCCGCTCGGGCTCGCGGTCAGTGCCGGGACCCCGGTCCTCCTGAACGGCTCCGTCGGCATGGTGACCGGCGAAGGGACCCGGAGCACCCCGGCCCGGCCCAACCTCACGGTCATAGCCGATATGGCCGGGATGCAGCCCCGCTACATGGGCGGGTTCAGGACTTCCGCCGGGCCCGAGTGCATCACGAGCCTCGGCGTCGCCATCCCGGTCCTCGACGACCGGCAGGTCGCGGGGCTCCGCGTTCTCGACGAGGAGATCCCCCTCCCGGTCGCCGACATCAACACCCGGGCCGTCCTCGGGGAGGCGACCTACGCCGACATCTGGCAGCGGCCCGACCGTGAGGTGACCTATTTCCCTGAGTGGTGTGAGGAGTGCTCGACCTGTGTTGTGGCCGCCGTCTGCCCCACGGGTGCGTTCTCCCGCGAGACCGGTATCGACCCCGACCGCTGTCTTGCCTGCACCGCCTGTCTTTCCGCCTGCCCGAACGACGCCCTCGAGGCCGGCGAGGGCTCGCTCCGGGTCAGGGGACGGAAGGTCCCGATCACCCTCCGCCAGTCGGGCCGGACGCTCGCCGAAGACCTCTGCCGGGACTTAAAAGAGATGGTTCTCGACCGCCGGTTCACCTTCACGGGGGGCGGGATGCGGTGAATGGGAAATACCTCCTCCGGTGTCCGGGATGCGGCCGGTCCTTCCCCGACCGCTACACCCTTGACTGCCCCTCGGGATGCGACGTCCTTCTCCGGACGGTCTACGCGGAGCGCCGGCTCACCCCCCGGAGCCTTCCCGGGGTCTTCCGCTACAAGGATTGGCTCCCGGTCGAGGGCCACCTCAAGGTCGATGCCGGCCCGGTCTCCTACGAGAGCGTCGGCCTCGCCCGGGAACTCGGCCTCTCGAACCTCACCGTCACCTTCTCCGGCTACTGGCCCGAGCGGGGCGGAGGGATGGAGACCTGCTCGTTCAAGGAACTCGAAGCCCAGCCGACAGCCCTGCGCCTCCGGGAGAAGGGAGCGGGGGTCATCCAGGTCTCGTCAGCGGGGAACACCGGCCGGGCGTTCTGCCAGGTCTCGGGCCTGACCGGGACCCCGGTCGTGGTGGTGGTCCCGACGGCCGCCGCCGGCCGGCTCTGGACGACCGTCCCGGCAGAGAACGTCTGCCTCATCACGGTGGACGGCGACTACTCGGACTCCATAGCATTCGGGAGGGAGGTCTGCTCTCTCCCGGGAATCGTCCCTGAAGGCGGGGCGAAGAACGTCGCCCGCCGGGACGGGATGGGGACGGTGATGCTCGATGGGGCTCTCGCCGCCGGCCGGCTCCCGGACTACTACTTCCAGGCGGTCGGGAGCGGGACCGGGGGGATCGCCGCGTGGGAGGCCGCGGAGCGGCTCGCCGCCGATGGCCGGTTCGGTTCCCGCCTCCCGGAACTCCACCTCTCCCAGAACCTCCCCTTCGTCCCGATGGTCAGGGCCTGGGAGGCGGGGAGGAGGACGATCGTGGCTGAGGATATGCCCGACGCTGAAGCCTCGATCGCCCGGGTCTACGCCGATGTCCTGACGAACCGCCACCCGCCCTGGGGGATCCGGGGCGGTGTCCGCGACGCACTTTTGGCTTCGGGGGGTCGGATGTATGCGGTCGCAAACGAGGGTGCCCGGAGCGCCGGGAGGCTTTTTGCCGAGACCGAGGAGATCGACCTCGATCCTGCCGCCGCGGTCGCGGTCGCGTCGCTCGCCCGGGCGGTGGAGGAGGGGTTCATCGACCAAAAGAAGCAGGTGCTCCTGAACGTTACCGGCGGGGGGTATCAACGTGCGGCCGAGGACCTCGATCGCTACCCGGTCGAGCCCTTCCTCCGCGTCGCGGCCGGATCGACCCTCGACGGGGACCTCAGGGATGATATCGGGGCCTGGCTTGCGGAGCAGGAAGTGGCGGCCTATGCGTGAGGGCTGTGTCCTCGACCGCCTCGGGGCCCTCGGGGTCGATACCGTGGCGTCGCTCCCCTGCGACAGGACGCAGGACCTCTGCGCCCTGATTCCGGAGCGGTTCCGTGCAGTGAACCTCACCCGGGAGGAAGACGGTGTCGGGATCTGCGCCGGACTCGCGATGGCGGGAGCACGATCGGTGCTCCACATGCAGAGTTCGGGGCTCGGGAACTCCCTGAATGCCATCATGTCGCTCACCGTCACCTTCGGCCTCCCCCTCCCCCTCCTCGCGAGCTGGCGGGGGGTCTACCGGGAGGTGATCCCGGCCCAGGTGCCGTTCAACCGTGCGGTCCCGGAGATGCTTGCTGCGCTCGGGATACCCTTCACGATCATCCGCGATCCATCGGATGAGGAATTAATCGATACGGTCGTCCGCGACGCCTACGACTCCATGCGGCCGCACGTGGGGCTGATCCTCCCCTCGTTCTGGGAGGGGGAAGAGGAGGCCTGCCTGCCGGAGCGGATGTTTCCGACCCGGGCCCGGGAGTCGGCGCTTGCCTACCAACGGACGTTCCGCGACCCGGTGATGACCAGGAACGACGCGATCCGCGTGATCGCGGCCGCCCTCGACAGTGAGGCGGTGGTTGCAAACATCGGGGTCCCCTCAAAGGAGCTCTACGCGGCCCGCGACCGGAACCTGAACTTCTACATGCTCGGGAGTTACACCCAGGCGACCCCGATCGGGCTTGGGCTCTCGCTGGCGACGAGTAAGGACGTTGTCGTCCTCGACGGCGACGGGAGCCTGCTCGGGACCGCCGTCCTCCCGGTGGTGGCGGCGGAGGCGCCGGAGAACCTCACGATCGTCTGCCTGGACAACGGGGCCTTCGGGAGCACGGGAAACCAGCCCACCCCGGCCTCCGGGCAGGTGGACATGGAACTCCTCGCCCGTGCCGCCGGGATCCGGAATACGTGCAAGGTGCAGGACGAGGGGGAACTCAAAGAGGCCTGGGAGAGCCGGGGACGGGGGCCGAACTTTATCCACGTTGTGCTCGCCCCCGGGAATGCACCGGTCCCGAATATTCCCCTCGCCCCCGGGGAGATCCGGGAGCGGTTTATGCGGGCGGTTCGGGGGTGATTTTATAGTTTTGCCACTCGGCGCGGCGCTGGATCCAAGCCCCTAGAGGGTGTTTTTTGGCACAAAGTCGATTGGGCAGGCCCGATGTGTAAACGTGCGGCACAGAAACGGTATATAGAAGGACGTTGACCCCTCTACCATGAATCCCGGTGTAAACGGCTTACTTCTCTGGAGGAGTTCTCATGGATGAAGATAAGTCCAACCAACTTTTGAGAGCCTCTTCGGTGCCGGTCATCGTCCTGGCGTTCTTCCCTCTGTGGATGGTTATCTCTTCACTGAAAATCTGGATCGAGCCTGACCCACGGCTTTTGATCGGAGCAGTTTATGCTTCGGCGTTGACGCTGTCGTTTATTTATTTTGGCCTGAGATTGCGAAGCATAAGTGGGTGATCGTACCCATGGGGGCATGACTGAAGGCGTTTCATTTCTGGCCATCTTTCTGGAGACCATGGTGTTCATGGTTCCGGTATATTTCTTCCTTCTCTGTACGTTCGCTGTTGTTCTCCTTCTCTGGTACGCCTGGCCCCGCCTCACCAGTCGGGATCGGGGGCGGATCACGACAAAGGAGTATGTCTTGGTCGCCTTCGGTGCCGTTCTCTTTTCCATGCCGATCCCGCTCCGCTGGCTCAGCCTCTCTCTGTGGGGGATATATTCCCTGACCGCCCTTTCCATCGCCGTTCTCTTCGCCCGGTTCTTTCGACCGTTCTCCACCGGAGGAAGCATCCCGATACGGGAGTATGCCTGGTTTGCCGTGATCGTCTTCTGCCTGCCGTTACTGATACTCTCCTGGTTCGGTACCGGGTCCCTCGTTCTGTTCTACCTGCACGCCTCGTTCTTCCCGACTATCGAGGCCTGGGCGTATATACTCGGGCTCGACGTCCTGCTCCCGTTCCTCGGGATTCTCGTTCCGCTCCGGCAGATCGTAAGCGTCCGAAAGCGGTGGCAGAACGCGCGATATTCCAGCTCGTTCCTGTGGGGATTGAGTACACCCTCTTTTTTCCGCTGGTCATGTCAGGCAGCGGAACTTTTCCAGTATCCTGTTCCTCATCGCATCCCTTGAGGGTTGCCAGCCGGAAACGGTTGCACACACCGTCGCAAGAAGAATGATCTCCTGTGCTTCTAACTCAGGAAGAGGATTTGTTTTCGGCAGTTTTGATAACAGCCCCAGAACGTGTAAAGGAATGGGACAGAATTTATAAGTGGAGTTCTGTTCAAGTCATTGTGGGGGCGCCCGGTGATGCGTCCGCAATAGTTTGTGGGGTTCCCCCCATCTGGAGGAAGATAAGACGTGAATGTTATCGGTAGGGGGCGGTTGTTCTGTGTTGTCCTGCTGCTCTTCATCCTTGCTGGCAGCAGCATAGCGCATGCATCCGCTCAGATTGATCCGACAAATGGCGAGGCATTGTCAGTTGATACAGAGGGTGCCCAGCAGACCATGCTCGAAGAACCCGCAGATACGGTGGCGTATCAGGGATCTGAAAGTGTATTCAGTGTATTCTATAATCCTGTGCTTCTGGGGGTTGCTCTGGGGGCCATGATCGTGCTCTTGGTGGGGTACTATCTCATCCGAATGCATCGCAGGAAGGATGCGCCGTAATGCGGTGGGGTTCCCAGATTTTATCTCTTCGAGTGACGAACTGAAGATACTTTCTGGAGTTCCGGTTTGGGACAGTGTTCGGTTTACGGTAACGGTTTCATAACAGGTGGATGAAGCATGCGGCAAGAGGTATCAATAGACTCAATTTTAACGGGGTTGTTTGCCGTGATGCTCTTCCTCTTACTCTTTTATCACACCATTAAGGGGTTTTATCCGGAGTTCGATCCCTTTTTCATGATCTTTGGTCAGCTTGCCGGTCTTGTTCTCGCGATACTTCTTATATTCTGTTTTGTCGGCCTGGTTCTACTGGTCATCCGGCGCTTTTACCGTCGTTTGTACCACCGTTAGCGGATCATTCGGTCGATGTCTGGTTGTTCCGGAATGGAGGGGAGATGCAGGTTAAGTGGAGATACACGTGACCTTGGTTGGTCAAGCAACTTTATCGCTGACGCGGATATTCGCCACGACGAGATAGATCGAACGCGGTATCCATTTGGGGTCATACTTTGTGGCGATGACGGTCGTGACCCCCAGATGGGCAGATCCGTTTTGGGATACCCAACCCTGTGCCCGGGCTCTGGAAATTTAAGGTCTGCGGAGAGGATGTGGCCGGGATTCAACCGAATGCATTTAACTATTTTCTGAAACTAAACATTTTTATTGCCACTAGTTTTATGTAACTCCATGGCTCCAGGGTCACGGATTGCCAGAATTGCTCTGATTGTCTTCTGCATCCTGCTACTGCCGTCTGTCGCGTGCGCCACTCCCATTCAGCCAGTTCATGGCCCATACCCGGAGCAGTTACCTTCGGATCCGACTCCGCTGTATATCTGGAATGTTCCCCTGAACATCCTTACCATTGAATTCGTGTGCGTATCCGCCCCGGCGCTCTTCATCCCGATACAGATCCTCTTCTCGCTCTCCATATGGCTGCGCCTCGGCCAGAAAAGAGTCACGTACCGGAACGTCCTGGACAACGAAAACCGAAATGCGGTGTATATGTGCATACAGGAGAACCCTGGAATCCTTATGAAAGCTCTCTCCCGGGTGCTCTGTATGAACATCGGGACCACCAGATACCACGTGGAAGTGTTATGCAGGGTGGGTAAGGTTTTCCCGGAGCAGAACTCCGGAGGAGTGAGTTATTTTGTCAATGCAGATCCTTTCTCCGACCTGGAGAGGAAGATCGCCGGATATCTCCATGATCACCAGAAGAGCCGGATATTACGCTTTGTCCTGCGGCACCCGGGATGCACGAGAAAGGATATCGCGTTCAGGCTCATCATGTCGGGCCCGAATGTCACCTGCCATATGAAGTCGTTGATCTGGGATGGTATCATCCGAAACGAGAGGGACGGGCGAAATATGCGACATTATCTCTGCCCGGATGTGGATGAGTATCTAGAGGACCATGAACCGTGGAATTCCTGCGCACACCCTGAGGCGGGGAAGCAGGCACCTTACGCTGCCGTGAAGCTCCGGGGATCTAGGGATTCGGGATGATACCTCTCCCAAAATTGGAACCGGTCGGGTTGAGCATCCGCATCATGCATAAATTACCGTATCGGCCAGGGCGATATCCTGTTCGGTGAAGAGGATGAGGCGATTGGGCACGCTGTCGGTGGTCGCGTTCCCTTCCGGCTGCGGAACCTCCGGGACGATCTCAATCGTGTACCAGCAGGTGCCGTGAGAGAACGCCGCTTCTTTCAGGGGACGGAGCGAGCCTTCCGAGAGGACGCAGAGGTCGCCGTGGGTTTCGTTATATCTTCGCTCTTTCTCATGTTTGAGTGTCTGAAGCGTTAGATTGCATTCTCCCCGGGTGAGGTCGGCAAAATTGATCAGGGTTGCTTCACGGAAGATGGCAAGAGGATGCGCTCCCTGGAGGGGGAACTCGAGTACCTGGTCTTTGTAGAGCGCATTGCCGCCTGGATAGGCGTATACCTCATAAAAGTGCTGCCCTTCGTCCACGTCCCCGGTGTAGTAGACCTGGGTGCACTGCACCGCTCCATCCTTATCGATAAACTGGTTCAACTGAATGAGTATGGCCGACTCGTTCGCGAACCTCTGTTCACGTACCAGTGCGTCCCAGAGGTTCACGAGATCGGGCTGATGCTCCCCTAGGTCGATCCTCATCGCTCCCGTGACGATCTCAGGTTTTTCGGGCGTGTAGAAGTAGTGCACGAGGACGAGGCAGATGAGGATTATCCAGACGATGAGCGGGATCTTTTTCATTATTGGGCTCCTGGACCAGGATGCGCAGTCTCAATGGTTGATGGTACCGTTGTCACGGATGATAGGACTTGCGTACTTGCTTTACGGGCCCTGTTTGGTCTGCAGAGTCCTCCGTTGCCAGGAACCGGGCATAACCTTTACATGAGTGCGGCTCTGGAGGAACCCTCCTTTCGAGGAGATCACCTACTTTCCATTGACCACAGGGTTGCTCCGGGTTGTCTAAAGAACTATGACTGCAGCTATCGGTGCTGCTGCTCCTGGCACACTATCCACTGCAGCCGAACAGGCCTCCTTGTTCTTTTTGTTTCTTACCGGGGTTCTGTTCCTTCATTTTTGGGCACATCCCTGGAAGTGTAGAGGATTGTGACAGAAAAGGTATATGCCAGAACGCCCAGGTCATTGTATGGCCGCTCAACGCGGTGCGCCTGTGTGGTTGAGGGTATGATCGGGTGTGCTGCAGATCGGCCCCCTCTGGTGAGCGAATGGATGAAAAACATCAACAACCCGAAAGCAGGTCAAGAACCTGCTCATAGCACTCTGCATCCTCGCCGTGGTGGTCGTCCTGATGATCTTCCTCATCTTCCTTGCTGTTGGGTTCGTCGAGACGACTACACCGAACAACGCCTATATAATCGAGATCACCGGCATTGGCAATCTTGACGTGAACGGCACCGCCACGGTCATGATCCCGGTTCCGGCGAACGCAGAGGGTGAACCGGTGATGTCGGAGGTATTCTCCAGCAAGCAGGTCTTTGGGTGGCGGACGGCGGTCCGGGAGACGCCGTACGGGAAGATGCTTGCGTTCACGACCACGGACGACTACGCGCCAAGCATCTCCGTGCCGTTCGGGGAGTTCGAGACGAAAGAAGAACCCCGGCTGCTCGTGCCCGTGCTTGCGACGCCCGAGAACATGAGCGTCGAAGAATTCAGCCGAACGTCGGGCGGGACCTACACCACGGTCGTCTTCCTCGATGGCTTCGTCCCGCCGGAGGAGAATGCTACCCCGATCATATTCAACCTCAGATACCAGGGAGGCGGAGGCATGAAACACCTGATAAAAGAGAACGTCTGGACGGCGACGGTGAATGCAACCGTTCCGAGCACAGCGTCTGGGTTCATCCCGGTCCCGGCCGAATACCATGTTATTGCCGGGGGTATCTATCTTTGATGGATGAGTCCCGGCGAAAAGTTACCGATGGGTTTGGGGCCGCGGAAATCAGGGCCAACATGCGTCAGAGGCGAGGAATGGGTAGAGCGTTCTCCTTCTAGCAGGCTCGGGTGATAAAGGAGGTCATATGGAATCGAAACCCGACAGACGTTTGATTATCGTGCGGGTTCTGGCGTTCATCGGCGTCATCCTCCTCGTCGCGACGGTTGTGCTCACGTGCACCGCCTTCTTCACCTGGCTCGAAGCAAGCGGTGGATCCCCGAGATTGGACGTCTGGGAGATCAGGGGCAAACTGCCGCCGGAAAATGCATCGATCATCCACCTGACCGAGAAAGACTTCAAGCAGCACCCGGCGCTCGACTCCACAATCCGGGGCGACAACCGGGGTCCCGGAGCCTGGTATTCGGGAGACACACCGTACGGTGTCCTCGACGAGCGAACGATAGGGAGCGCCCCGGTGACATACCTGGAACGGGAAGTACTTATCGAGTCGTTTGGCCCCGATGTCGAGGCGAGAAACCAGCCGTACATCGAATATGACGGTGCGTATTACTACTTTCTCATCCTGATACCCTAGGGTCGGGTCAAAACAGGTGCTATTGGAATGGAAGAAGATACGAATCCGAAATCCCGGAACCGGCTCAAGACAGCGGGGCTCGTTCTCGCATGCGGCCTCGTTGGCGTTGTCGCCGTCGTCCTCGGCTTCATGCTCGCCGACGCCCTCATCGTCTACGCCTACGAGAACTCGGGCGGACAGCCGATGTTCTACGTCATGGAGAGAGCGGAGCCGGGAGAGAGCATGGTCGTCCCCCTGACCGAGCGGGACTTCGAACGGCATCCCGCACTCGACGCAGTCATCCGGGGCGAGGAGCGCAACCCGTCGGCGTGGGAGTGGGGCTACCGGGATCAGCGCGTCATCGGGGGAACTAACGTCTCGTACCGGGAGAGCAAGGCGCTCCACGATGCCTACGGTCCCCAAGGGGAGAGGGGGCTGTACCCGCTCGTGGAGTACGAGGGTGCGTACTACGTGGTCCTGACGACATGGCCATGAACGTCGACCGGACCCCCCTTTGGTGAGAAGATGGACGAACAACGTAAGAGAACCCGGAAAACTATACTGGCCGTGCTCGTCGCGGTCTGCATCCTCGTCGTGGCGATCTTCCTCTTTGCTCCCGCGTTCACCGAGACCATCCTGCCGGGCAACTCCTACGTGATCGAGATCACCGATCTATCCGGTCTTGCCGTGAACGGCACCGCCACGGTCATGGTTCCTATCCCTGCGAATGCAGAAGGCGAACCGGTGATCTCGGAGGAAGTGTTCTCCAGCCAGCGAGTCTTCGGGTGGCGGGCGGCGGTGCGGGAGACACCCTACGGGAAGATGCTGGCATTCACGACGACGGACGGCTACGCGCCGGACATCTCCGTATCGTTTGATGAGTGGCAGACGGAAGACGAACTGCGGCGGGTGCCCCTGCACTTGCGGCCTACCAACCTGACTGCATGGGAGATGAAAAGGGAGCCGCGGCTGCTCGTGCCCGTGCTCGCGATGCCCGAAAACACGAGTCTCGATGAATTCTGCCGGTTACCAAACGGCACCTACACCACGGTCGTCTTCCTCGACGGCTTCTTCCCGTCGCCGGGAGAAACAGCCCCGGTCTCGTTCAGCCTTGAGTATCGGGGAGAGGGGGGTATGAGGCGGTTTATTGCGGAGAATACCTGGACAACGACGGTGAATGCGACCGTGCCAGGCACAGAGTCTGGGTTCATCCCGGTTCCGGCTGAATACCAGGTTATTGCAGGGGGGTTCAGGCTCTGATGAAGATCGATTCTATCGTCAAAGAGGAATTCTGGCGCTCAATTGGGGCAACCTATTGGATGAGGTCGTCCCAAAAGTGTTCGATGATCTAATATCCCCACGATTCTGAGCATTCTTACGCAAATTCCCAGAGAATTGGGCCGGATCTTAGCGCCAAATCACTGACACGGCTTCCCACCGGGTATCGCAACGCGGGGGAGGGACCGGGAGGGGGTGTCCCCCTCCCGACAGAGGGATTTTGGGATGACCTCGATATCATTTATCACCATCAGCATTCTCATCATGAACGACTACCTCCCGGTACCGCTCTCCTACATATTTCCCCTGGCGTTGGTACCAACTGTGGCGCACTTTCTCATCATGGTGTGGTACAGGCGAAAGGAAAACCTGGATGACCCAAACCCCGCGAGTATCCTCCGCCATGTCCTCCGGTCGGGGGAATACGGAGAAGGGGAAAAGAAGCAGAGAAGGTTCGTCGAAAAAGCGGTCGATGCCGTTCTCATCGCTGTAATCCTCCTGATTTATCTCTACGCGTCCCTTGCATCCTCTATCAGCCAGGCCTTCTGGTTCCCTGTTCTTGTCGTCCTCGGCATACTCCTGGCGCGGATTGTCTTCATCGACGGCGGCGAGCGCCGCATCACTTTAGCACGATCGGTCGTCTTCTACGTCATAGCCTCCGCGATTCTCCTTCTGCGCTACCTGGTGCTGGGGTATCCCGCTCTTCCTCTCCTCCAGGCAATCGTGCTTGTCGGTATCGCATCATTTCCCGTCCTCTATCTCTGGGAACGGCGGCGTGCACCCGGGGGAGTGGACTGAAAACTGACGGCCCGTCTGCGGGGTGAGCCCGGATTGATTGGTGCGACCGGGAGTGGCAGTACGGGGATATCTTAAGGGCTGCCTGTATCGTGGATAGTTTTCCGGTTCCCCGGTACCGGGTTCGTGGCGGTCGGTTCCGGTCAGGAGTTGATGTAGCAGGTCCGATACGTAGATGCGTATCACAAAGGATTTATAGGAGAACGTTGACTCCTCACTCTATGCCGCTCGTTTCCCCGAGCACTTTAACTTGCTAACTTGCGGGGGCGGAACGGAAAGTCTCCCGGTCTTCAGGCTGGGGTAGTTCACCAAACTAGGAGGCAGAAGAGATGAAAAGAAAAATCGGATTGTTTCTCATTTTTTTGGTGCTTTTTATAGTCGCTACGGCCATCCGGTACACCGCGCTGCTCTGGTATCCGGGGTATATAGGTCCGGCACACCTGGTATCATCGATATTGGCCGGGCTGGCCTCCGTTCCCGTAGTTCTCCTGGTCCTGTCCTCACGATTTTTCATCAAAGTTGCTGCCAATGCCAGTCCTGGCGCTGTACGTCTCTACGGGACCACAGTGACAGTTCTTACCGCTGTTGGGGGTTTCCTGATGACCTATTACGGACACCCGCTGCCGTGATCGTGTGCGGGGGAAAGACGGTCTATGATGCAGGATGAGTACGATCTGAGGAGGGAGGTAAGATGAAAAGAAGAGCGGCAACATGGTTCCTCCTCCCGCTCCTGGCGGCGCTGCTCGTGGGCCTGCTGCTCCTCCATGCACCGGGTGCGGCCGCTGTGCAGGGCTCGGTAGAGATATCGACCCCGGACCCCGACCAAACCCCAGCCAAAGAGCCCGGGCAGGCCGGAAAGATGACCGTCATCGTGATAACTGGAGACCTGGAATCGCCGCAGGGCGTCCCGATTCCCTCGTCCTGGAGGGACATTGAACCAGAGAAATGCGAACCAACTGAAGAGGATTGGGCTTTTATCGGGGATTCCGCCACGAATCTTTCAGAGGAAGAGAAGACCCGGTTTGTTACAGAGATCAGAGAGATCTACGCCGGGGAGTCAACGCTTTCGCAAGGAGAGCAGGATGACCTGCTCAGGAGACTCGGGTATTACCTGGTTGAGGCAACCGAAGGAACCGAGCCCCGTAACAGCTGAAGAACCCAGCCCGGCGAGGCTCTGCCGCCCCGGCAGGCAGCCCCTTTCCTGGGGGTTCACCGGACCCGGATGACCTTTGTCGGGTCGGAAAATCACCCGGGCCAGGGGGCTTATTGCCTGCGTGAGCGGGTTGGTCCCCCGTTGACGGGCAGGGGTGTGACTGCTGTGCAGGTAAGTTCCCGCGGACCTGAGGGTCGCACCGGCAGGTTAACATAGGCAATCGTTCAAAAATCTGAACATATGTTCGATGATATGAACATACTCTCCGGAGCCTCGTTCACGATTCTCCGGTTCCTGGGCAGGCACTATCACGACGGCTACTATGTCCGCGAGCTCGCCCGGCTGCTCGGGATAGGAGTGGGTTCGGCCAGTGAGACGCTTACCCGCCTGGCGGAGGCGGGTCTGGTGCACCGCGAAGAGCGTGGGCGCCTTGTGGTCTATCGGGCAGCGATGGAGAGCCCGCTCCTCCGCGAAGTGAAGATCTGTGCCACACTCATCGAACTCAACCCGCTGATCCTTCGCCTGCGGGGCGACGTAACGAGGGTGATCCTCTTCGGGAGCACGGCGACCGGCGACGATACCCATGAGAGCGATATCGATCTCCTCATCGAGACGGGTGATGCAAGGGCTGCAGCAGAGAGCATCGCCGTGGTCGAGGCCGGGCTCGACCGCGAGATATCGCCGCTCATCCTCACGCCCGGAGAGTTTCGGTCCCTGAAGGCGACCGATCCGGCTCTCTACGAGCGGATTCTTGCGGGAAAGGTCCTGATCGAGGAGGAACGATGAAGTATCGGTTTGAACAGTGCCTGCAACGGGGAAAGATTGTCCGCATCCCGGTCGACCATGAACTGGTCGCAAAGGAACTGCGGGAAGCGGAGCGGGATCTGGCTGTTGCAGAGCATTCTCTCACAGAGGAGAATATAAAGTGGGCAATCATCCAGGGCTACTATGCGCAGTTTCACGCCCTACGCGCCCTTGTCTTCTCTGGAGGATACCATGAGAAGAGCCATTCGTGCCTCAGGTATGCCATAGAGGCTCTCTACGTTGACGAAGGCCTTCTTCCGGCATCGATACTCGAAGACTTCAACTTCGCCATGCGCACGCGGGAAGGCGCGGATTATGGCTGCGTTTACTCAGAAGCCGATGCCCGCGACGTGGTGGCATCGGCGAGCGTGGTAGTGGATCAGATCAGGCGATTGCTCGATTAAGACAAGGAATGACGGGAAGAGGCCAACGCTGCAGGGTGGCGATGGGAGGCCGGAACCTCTCGATCGAGACCGCTAAAGGTCGCCGCAGCGGTTGGTAAGCGCTGATCGGCGCGACCGCGGCCCCTGCTCCTCCTCTACGCACCGGGTGCGGGCTCTGTGCAGGTCCCGGTGGAGAATCCGGCCCGGTCGAAGAGCCCGGACAGGCCAGTTTGGAGTCGACCTCCCACCAGTCCGTGCGTTCTCCCGCCCTACAACAGCACCGTCGTCATCAGCGGAATCGTAACAAGCGACCCGATCGTCGAGACGAAGACGATCTGCGACGCGAGGCGGGAGTCGGCGCCGTACTGCTCCGCGAAGATAACGGTGTTTGCGGCGGCCGGCATCGCGGCCATCGTGATCATGACGCCGTTGATGAGGGGGTCTGAGAAGACCGGAGAGAAGAGGTAGCGGTAGGCCACCGGGACCGCGAGGAGGAGGACGGCGCTTGCCGCCCAGACCCGCCAGTTCCCGATCATTTCACGTGCCGGGAACGTCGCGAGCATCGCCCCGACGATGATCATCGCAAGCGGCGTGGTCACCCCGCCGAGGAGGGCGATCGAGTCGATGAACGGGCTTGGGATCTCCACCGACCCGAGGAAGAGGAGGAACCCGGCGACGGAGGCCGCGATCCCGGGGTTCGCAAGCAGCCACGGATCGAATCCCTTCCTGTCTCCTCCGGTGAGCATCGCTATCCCGACCGAGAAGGCGAGGAGGTTGAAGACGAGGTTGAAGATGGCGACGTAGAAGAGGGAGTCGGCGCCGAAGAGCGTCTGGGCGACCGGGAACCCCATGAACCCCACGTTCCCGAAGACGATCGCGAATTGGAGAACACCCTCCTTTGCAGGCGGGACCCGCATGGCTTTCGAGACCGCCCAGGCAACGGCGAACGAGAAGACATAGAAAACCCCGGTTGCGAGGAGCAGGGTCTCGGCGCCGGCGAGGCGTGCGGGGGTGAAGGGCACCTGCATGGATGCGACGATCAACGCCGGGATGGTGATGTTGATGAGGAGTCCGGAGAGCCCCCGGGTGGCCCGGGGATCCATGATCTTTGTGGAGACGGCGACGTAGCCAGCGGCGATCAACAGCACCAAGATGAAGATCTGGTCTGCAACTACCAGAAAATCCGTGGCCATCCCACTCATGAATAGAAGCGCTCCCTCTTGACCCACAAGTGTGGGTTCTGATGACTCTTTACGGTTCTGCCGTGGGGGAGGTATTTTTGCCGGTAGGGATCTATCTTGCCGTATGCCGGAAAGACCGTTCTACCTCGCCGTCTCGGCGCTCATCCAGGACGGCACAGGGAAGGTCCTCCTCCTGAAGCGTGCCGCCGACGACCCCATCAACCCGGGAAAGTGGGACCTTCCCGGAGGGACGCTCGACCCCGGGGAGACCTTCGACCGTGCCCTCAGGAGGGAGGCCCGGGAAGAGACCGGGATGCGGGTCACCCTCAGGCACGTCGCGGGCGCCGGAGAACTCGACCTTCCAACGAAGAGGATCGCCTATCTGGTCATGGCCTGCGATGCCGACAGGACCGAGGTCAGCCTCAGTCCGGAGCACGAGGACTACACTTGGGTCGTGCCCAAGGAGGCGGCGGCGATGGACCTTGCGGAGCAGTTCCGGGGGTTGTTCGGGAGCGGGGAGTGAGCAGGGGAAACCCGACCGTCACCACCGGCACCGCACCGCGAGGTACCAGAGCACGAGCGTCACGCCGAGGAGCGCCTCTCCCGCGTAGAGGAGATGGGGATCTCGGACGACGCTTCCCCCCTAGACGGCAAAACCGCGGAGGAAGGTGTTCCGGTGGTCCTTTCTGGGATGAAGGATCCGCTGGGCTCTCTTTGTCAGGGTGTAACCTCGCCATTTCCGTGCGTCACCAGGTCCGCATCGGTAAGGACGGCGAGGTGCTCGCGAACGGTCGACCGGCCAAGACCGAGCCCGTCGGCGAGCTCGCTCGTCGTCATGGGCCGGGAATCAAGCGCTTTGAGGATTGCGACCCGGACGTCGGAGGAGAGAGCAGCGATGTCGCCCCGGTCGAGCGCAGTTTCTTCTATATTTCGAAATCTCTCCGTCAGCGGGCCTGGCCCGAGACGATCAGGTATTCTTTTGTCGGGAAAGAAAAGCGTTCCGGAACCCCGGGTTTCGTAAAAAGGGTGTGCTGTTTCCCCGTCACCCCGCCCGGAGGGTCGGCGGCGGGACCAGTTCGGGTGCATCTCTCCCCGCTACGATAAAGCCGCCGACGCACGAGGAAGACGGGCCCTGTTGTAGCCGGGGTCGATCCCGCCCCCGCCGGTGGGGGTGGCACCGGACTCGACGACGCTCACCCGCCGGAAGTCAAAGGTGACCGGCGCGCCGTTCGGGGTTGTGAAGGCGTACGGGGCGGCAAGACTTATCGTCAGGTAGAGGAGTTCCTCCAGCCCAGGTCTTGGAAGATCTGCTGTCACCCGCACCTCCCGCCACTCACCGGCGGCGAGGTTATCGATGGGCAGCGTCGTCGCGATGCCGGGGAGGATGTCCCCCTCCGGGGACCCAGTGGTGGCGTTCAGGCTTTCGGTCCCCGTCGTCACGGCAAGATCGGCGCGGGCGCAGTCTTCGCCCGCAAGGTTCCGGATGAAGAAGTCGAGGCTGATTTAGTCGCCCTCGATTGTGATATCAGGGGTGTACCGGATATCCTCCGGGTGAGTCGGGTCGAGGCTGTAGCGTTCGCCGAGGTTGATTGCCTGGTTGTAGGAGGTAGCGTTCCGCAGGTGCCAGGTCTCGTTATCGGCGTCGTAGGTGAGGATCGGGCTTTCGTAGGGGCCGGGGTACTCGAACCCCGGCCCGAACGGCAGTACCCAGTCCGCCCGCTTGAGCGGTTCCTGCACGTGTCCCTGCTCCGGTGGGAAGGCGGCGAGCAGGGTGAGGTTCGCCGCAGCAAGGACGAGAACGGCGCAAAGACTAGCCCATACCCACATCATCGAGTGCATTGTTCCCACTTAGGAAAAGGAGTGATTTAGAGGTATGGGCTCACCACCAGCACTTCTCCTGCCCGTGCATCGACGACGAGCCCTCCCTGGAGGACATTGCCCTCCAGCTCGCCTTTCAACGTCACCACCCATGTCAGCGTCTGTGTGTCCGGTCGGGTGTAGGGCAGGGATCGAGAACCCGAGTGTACTGAGTGCGCTGATCTGAGCGGCAACGCTCGAAAGAACAGAGAGGTCCGGCAAAATGAGCGGAGCAACCATTTCTTGCGGCGGACCTCGGTTTGGTCGAGTGCCAAGACGGCACCTTCAAAATGAGGGAAGAGAGCGGGAAAAGGGTAGAGAGCCAGAAAGAGCAACTTGATAGAGTAACAGGGGCAGCCATGCCGAGAGGCATGTCGTCAAATTATGATCCCCCTCTGATTTGATGGGCTCTACTCATGAGAAAAGATTGATCGGAGACTATAAAGTACCTTGAAAAAGAGAAGGTTATTCGAAATTCTCGATAGTACAGAAAACAGACGTGCCCCATGGGATTTAAACTCAGGCCAGAAATACCACAGGACCCCGGGATATCTGCTCTCTAACCGGACTACCACATTGTTCTGTATAGACTTGCCTAAATGACAGAGAGACTGCGTCAGCATTAGGCCGCGGCAGGTCGCGCCCCTGTCGCCACTGTCACGCATAATGCGCGGTGTACCGAATAAAAACGTGGGTATCCTGATAACAGGGACTCCTGACGTTTAAATATCAATATTGAAACATTAAAAGTTCAATGCACTTTCGATAACTATAAGTCGACTAAATTGTAAAGCCAGCTGTGAAAGGCATTTATGAGTTCAGTGCTGTTCATCGGTGACGACTCAACGTTACCGCGTGTCTTACAGGCTCATTTTCAGAATTTCAAAGGCATTACCGTTGAAGCCGTAAATTCTACGGAAGCAGGTCTGGAAAAATTAGTGAACGGAATGTACGACGTCGTCATATCCGATCATGGTATACCCGGGATAAACGGGATCGAGTTTTTGAAGACGCTGAGGGCGTCCGGGAACGAAACACCGTTCATCCTGTTCACTGCCGACGAAGATAAAGAGATCGTCATCGACGCGCTGAACCATGGTGCGAATTACTATCTCTGGAAAGGTGAATATTCCGAAACTGTGCTCGCAGAGCTCGATACGGTTGTCCGACGGTTCGCAGGAGAGCGTCAGGCGGTCACGGCAAACGGTGAATTTGAAAAACGATATCGGTCACTCTTTGAGAATTCCGACGCGGCCACGGTGCTTCTGGATAAAAAAGGAACAATAGCATTTGCAAACAAGCGGTTCGAAGAGTTCTCCGGATACGCTCGGGAGCAGCTTGCATCGATGATGTGGATGGACTTCATCGCCCCTGGCGATCTCGAACGGATTAAGGAACTATTCGGGAAACGATACGCACATCATGAGGAAACTTCGAGAAGTCATCAATTCCGCTTCGTCAGGCGAAATGGAGACGTGAGAGACGTTCTGGTTACGAATGTCATAGTTCCTGGTACGGACAAACAGGTGTTGTCCCTCATCGATGTATCGGATTGGATCCGGGTGGAAAGAGCGCTTGAAACTGAGCGGGAGCGCCTGAACGTCACCCTTCATTCGATCGGTGATGGTGTCATCGTCACCGACAGGGACAGTAGAGTGACGCTGCTGAACAGAGTTGCAGAGAATCTTACCGGCTGGCGCGAAGGCGAAGCGATCGGCCGCGACCTTATCGACGTATTCCGCATCGTCAACGAGAAAACACACGAACCGCACCAGAATCCGGTTGACATGGTCGTCCGGAGCGGGAATGTCGTCGGGCTCGCCGACCGTACGGTGCTGATCGCCCGTGACGGTACAGAGAGGCTGATCGCCGACAGCGGTGCGCCGATCCGTGATACAGGCGGGAATATTGATGGCGCGGTGCTGGTTTTCCGGGATGTTACGGGAGAGAGCCTGGCCGGAGAAGCAAAAACCCTGCTTGAATCCATCGTCGAAACCTCTAACGATGCGATCCTCGGTATAACGCCGGATGGCTTCATCAGCAGCTGGAACCGGGGCGCAGAGCAGGTATACGGATACACCGCCGGCGAGATCATCGGTCATCATATATCCGTATTGGCGCCTCCCGACCGGCGGAATGAGACCGCCGGAATTATCGAGAAGATCCTGAAAGGAGAATCCGTCGGGAACTTTGAGACTATCCGCCTGAAAAAAAACGGCAGCCGGATTCATGTGTCATTGACCTTGTCGCCACTCAAAGATGAGGATGGAGTTATTTTCGGTTTTTCGGCGGTTTTCCGTGACATTACCGAAAAGGTACTGATAGGACTGGCGCTGGAGGAGCAGAAGGAGTGGCTTTCCATAACGCTCCGGAGTATCGGGGATGCCGTGATCGCAACCGACAGTCAGGGCCTCGTCATCTTTATGAATCCTGTTGCCGAACGGCTGATCGGGTGGCTGGATGTAGAGGCCCAGGGAAAGCCGCTTGAGGAGATCTTTGTCATCCGGAACGAGGAGACCGGTGAAGCAGTGGAAACCCCTGTGAGAAAGGTCCTTCAGGAAGGTATTATCGTCGGCCTTGCGAACCATACCGAACTCCTCTCGCGGGACGGAACCGTATGGCCGATTGATGACAGCGCCGCACCGATCCGGGATGCAGACGGGAATATCTTCGGGATAGTCCTTGTATTTCATGAAATTAGCGAGATGAAGAAGGCGGAGAAAGCGATCATAGAAGCACACCATAAGTATCGGGATATCATCGAGTTCCTCCCCGACGCCACCTTTGTCATAGACTCGGACGGTGTGGTCATCGCCTGGAACCGGGCTCTGGAAAACCTGACCGGGGTGCCGAAGGCGGAGATCATTGGGAAGGGCAACCATGAGTACGCGCTCCCGTTCTACAACGAAAGAAAGCCCTGCCTCATCGACTACGTAGGTCTTGACGTGTCTGCCGTCCCGCAACGCTATGCCGGTCTCCAGAGAAAGGGAGAGACGCTCTATGGCGAGACATTTGTCCCCTATGTCTTTAGCGGGGGAGGTGCCCACTTCTGGCTGAAGGCATCGCCCCTCTACGACAGTACGGGGACGGAGGTCGGAGCGATCCAGTCGATCCGCAACGTCACCGATGTGAAGAGGATCGAGAGCAAACTACTGGAATCCGAAGAGACCTACCGGACTGTCTTTGAGCATACCGGGACGGCAATGGCGATATTCGAGGATGACGGGACAATACTCCTCGCAAACACGAGGCTGGAGGAGTTGCTGGGCATCCCGGCCGCTGGAATAGAAGGGAAACAGTTGAGCGGGTATTTCAAAGGGGACAGTATCGAGAGGGTCGAGGAGTATCTTCGTCGGAGGAGGAACGAGCCTAAATCAGTCGCGCGAAGTTACGAGGCGCAGATCGTACGGGGCAACGGGGAGATCAGGGATGTCGTGCTGGTTATCGGGCTCATACCGGGAACAAAACGGGGTGTGGCGTCACTGCTGGACATCACCGAATGGAAACTATCCGAGAAGCAGCTGGTGAAATACGCACAGGATTTGAAGCGGAGCAATCAGGAACTGGAGCATTTCGCATACGTCGCCTCGCACGACCTGCAGGAGCCGCTTCGGGCCGTTGCAAGCCACACCCAGATCCTGGCAAAACGCTACATGGATCAGCTCAGTCCCGACGCCGAGAAGCACATGTCGTTCGTCGTCGATGGAGCCAGCCGGATGAAGCAGTTGATCGACGACCTCCTGATGTATTCACGGGTGCAAACTCATGGAAAACCGTTCGAACCGACGGATTGCGAGGCTGTTTTGAACAACGTCCTGAAGTATCTTCAGGTAAAAATTCAGGAGAGTTCAGCCGTCATTTCCCATGATCCCCTCCCGACGGTGATGGGCGATGCAACGCAGTTTGGGCAGATCTTCCAGAACCTGATCGAAAATGCACTGAAATTCCGCGGAGATCGGACCCAGCAGATCCGGGTCTCTGCGCGTGAGCTCCCCGATGCATGGGAGTTCTCCGTCCGGGATAACGGGATCGGCATTGATCCACAGTTCTTCGAACGGATATTCGTGATCTTCCAGCGCCTCCACACCCGTTCGGAGTATCCCGGAACCGGCCTTGGGCTTGCTATCTGTAAACGCATCGCCGAACGGCACGGAGGGAGCATATCCGTTGAATCGAAACCGGGAGAGGGCTCGACGTTCTCTTTTACCGTTGCAAAGAATTTAGGAGATAATGTATGACAGCAAATGCGATGTTTCGTCCAATCGAGATACTTCTTGTCGAGGACAGCGAAAGCGACATATCCCTGACGGAAGAGGCCTTTAAAGAAGGGAAAGTCCACAACCAACTGCATATTACCCGGGATGGTGTGGAAGCGATGGCATTTTTGCACCGCGAGGGCCGGTATGCACAGGCACCCCGTCCGGATCTCATCCTGCTTGACCTGAACCTGCCTAAAAAGGACGGCAGGGAAGTTCTTGAGGAGATACGGGCGGATGATAACTTAAAATGCATCCCGGTCGTCGTTCTGACGACCTCAAAAGCGGACGAAGACATTCTCCGGATGTATAAACTCGCCGCGAACTGCTACATCACCAAACCTGTCGACTGGGAGCAGTTCATCTGCGTGGTCCAGTCGATTGAGCACTTCTGGTTGCACGTTGTTACGCTGCCGGGTGGAGCGTAATGTCATGATCCGGTACCCCCTCAGAGTGCTTCTTATCGAGGATAACCCATCCGATGCGTTGCTGATCCGGGAGATACTGAATGCGTTCGAAGAAAAACGGTTCGATCTCGTATGGGTGGAACGTCTCTCCGAAGGGATGGCGCAGATACAGATAGGACAGTTTGATATCGTGATCACCGACCTTGCCCTGCCCGACAGCTGGGGGCTGGATACGTTCAGAAGGGTGTTCAACCAGACGGCGGAAATTCCGATCATCGTGCTCTCCGGGTTCGACGTTGAATCTATGGCCCTTGAGGCCGTGAAGGAAGGCGCTCAGGACTACCTCATCAAGGGGAACCTCGACAGCGATAGGCTGTCGCGGGTTATCCACTACGCAATTGAACGCAAACAACTGGAACGAGTGTTACGGATACACGAATACGCCATTGCCTCGTCCCTTGAGGGCATCGCGACGACGGACCTTGCAGGGACCATCACGTGTGTGAACGGGTCGTTTCTCAAGCTGACAGGGTGCAACGAAGCGGATTTGCTTGGCAGGCCGATTGGCGATCTCATCACGTTTGACGACGATACCCCGAAAATATTGCGTACCGTGCTCAACGAAGGCAGCTGGATCGGCGAATCGACGGTCCTGGAGGCACAGGGATCGGGTATCGACGCTCAGGTCTCTGTGCACCTTGTCGCCGATAAGTCCGGCAATCCCCTCTGCATCCTGTTTTCGTGCGTTGATGTCACTGAGCGGAAGAGTATGGAAAAAGCGCTCAGAGAAAGTGAAGAGCGCCTGAACCTTGCTATGAAAGGGGCGGATCTGTCTGTCTGGGACTGGGATATCGCGGCCGACAGGGCGGTCCTGAACAGTTCCTGGGTTGATCAGGTCCGCATTTCTCCCGATGAAGCAGGCGGCTTCCGGAATGCCTGGTTCGGACTCATACACCCGGACGATGTTCATCGGGTCACGCAGGCGCTCGATGAACACCTTGCCGGAAAAATCCCCTGTTTCGATGTCGAATACCGCATCCGGGGCACGACCGGCCAGTGGATTGGAGTGTACTCCAGGGGTGAGGTAACCAAATGGGATCCGTCCGGTCGCCCCGTCCGTTGCGTCGGGATCTCCAAGGACGTTACGGAGATGCAACAGTACCGCCGCTCGCTCCGCGAGGTCAATAAAAAACTGAACCTGCTGTCGTCCATTACGCGGCACGATATCCTGAACAGTATCATGGCGGTTACGTGGGATCTCGAACTCCTCAAAGAGGGGGTGTCCCCCGGCTCGACCGCAGAGGAGAATCTCAAGGGCGTGATGAGGGCGGTCAGGGCTATCCAGGCACAGATCATGTTCACCCGCGATTATCAGGATATGGGGATGAAGACCGCCACGTGGCAGTGCGTGGGTCGGGTGGTGCAGGAAGCGGCGAAGAGCGCCCCACTTGAAGGGGTCCACCTGGATATTGCCGTGGGTCCGTTGGAGGTCTATGCGGATCCGCTCCTTGAGCGGGTGTTCTTCAATCTGATAGACGACACCGTTCGTCATGGGGGAAGGGCGACGGAGATTACGGTGTCGTTCCGGGAGATGGATGGTTCCGGTGTCATTATTATCGAGGACAACGGGACTGGTGTCCCTCAGGAGATGAAGAAAAGGATCTTCTACAGGGGCGTCGGGAAGAATACCGGATATGGTCTATTTCTAGCCAGGGAGATTCTCAGCATCACAGGTATCACAATCGAGGAGACCGGTGAGGAAGGGAAAGGAGCAAGATTTGAGATCTTAGTACCCCCCAAAGCCTGGCGGATACGCGAAACCGGATCGGTCACCGATTATCGGTTGTCCCTGAAACCCCCGTAACGAAGCGGGGCAGGTTTCCGCTTCGCCTCGTAGAACTGCCGGATCCTGTACGCTCCCTCGTGGCCTGGCTGCGCAAGGGGTCGACGGGCTTGCGCGCGGTGTTGAGCATTGCCGGTATTTCAACAGTTACGAAAATCATCTCCAGGGTATGTAGAACAGGCGGCTACACATCAAAAGCAAGAAGATTAGCCCCCTCCCCGCCTCACCACTCCGCGACCCTCTGTAATTTCTTCTTTTCGTTAACTCCCGCTGCTATTGTCGCCCCTACCAGAAGTACATTCACCACGACGACTTTTACGAAGAAAACAGGCAGAAGGCCCCCCACTTTAGTGGGGGATGAATGCCGTCCTCCGGCACCCTTATTACGCATTGCGAAAGAACGCGTGGGAGCAGGAGCAGCGTCCCATTTCTCTCTATGAAACCAACAAGATCCTGACCCAATGGAAAAAGGAGCGACCCGATCTAAACCAGGTTCATTCTCAGGTTCTTCAGAATGTTCAGATGCGCGTTGATCTTGCCTTCAAAGCCTTCTTCCGGCGCGTAAAGGCAGGAGAAACCCTTGGATACCCTCGGTTCAAGGGGAAGGGGCGATACGACAGTTTCACCTATCCTCAGTATGGGTTCAACCTCGATGGAAACCACCTCCATCTCTCGAAGATCGGAGACGTGAGGGTCGTCCTTCATCGCCCGGTTGAAGGGACAATCAAGACGCTCACGATCTGGCGGTCATCGACCGGGAAGTGGTATGCCTGCTTCTCGGTCGAGTACGATCCCACGCCTGCACCACGGAAGGAGACCACAGTCGGGATCGATGTTGGTCTCGAATCCTTTGCCACCCTCTCGAACGGAGAAAAGATCGAGAATCTACGGTTCTTCCGCACGGACGAGAAAGCCCTTGCAAAAGCACAGAGAAGGCTCTCAAAAGCGGAGAAAGGTACTCCAGAACGGAAGAAAGCCCGGTAGATCGTCGCGCACGTTCACGAACGGATCGCCAACAGACGGCTCAATTTTGCTCACCAGACCTCCCGGAAGTTGGTGGATCGGTTCGGGACGATTGTGTTCGAGGATCTGAATATCGCAAACATGCAGAAAAACCACAGCCTGGCAAAAAGCATTGCCGATGTCGCCTGGACGATGTTCATCTCGATCACTGAGAGCAAAGCGGAAGAGGCTGGCTCGCGCGTGATCCTGGTGAACCCCAGAAACACGTCTCAGCAGTGTTCCCGATGTGGAATGGTCGTCGCAAAGACGCTTTCTGATCGTGTTCATTCCTGCCCGCATTGTGGGTTGGTGATGGATCGGGATCAGAACGCAGCGATCAATATTATGAGATTGGGACTGCAATCTCAGGGATAACCCAAGACGCCCCCGACGAGAGGAGGGGGAGCAGTCACGACTGAGTGTCTTGAATAGCGGTGTAATCTCCGTAACGAGAACGCTTCTTTGGCCACCTTGAAGCCATCCTCGATCCGGGATCGGCTGGCCACGAACTCCTCCCACTGTTCCAGGTTCTGGAGCAGGATTCTGACCTGTCTCTTGTAGACCTGCTGGGTCCTGCGGTGGTCATGGTGAGAGAAGATCGAGAGCGGATGCCGGCCGGCCCTACGACACACGTGGCCGTGGCCGATCCTGCGTATTTCAGCCCGGTCCCGCCGGCCGGCGAGGTGACCCTCACAAACCTCCCGCCTCTCCGGCCGGGAGTTCGTGCTCGACATCGAACCGGTGCCGGGCCCTGTTGCCGAAGGCGCCCGGGCCTTCGTTAAGAATGAGTCGGGCACATTCGCTGCCGCCCTGCCCCGTATCTGGTTCTTCGAGGGGACGGTCGCCGGGGAACCCGGGAGTTCCGCATCCTTCTCGGTCGGCGGCGGCGTGATCCTCGGGACGGTCCGGTGCGGCACGACGTCGCTCGTCATCGCCCAAGCCGGGACCGTCGAGATCGACGGAGTGCAGAAGATCGTGCATGTCATCTATGATGAGCGGGACATCATCCCGAAGTTCTGGCCTCTGGCGACCGACGCGTAATGCCTGACGGGACCGAGGGCTCTCCGGATGTTACCGGAAGCCGGGTTGCAAGCCTCGTAAAGGGCCTGATTGGTGCTATGAGATCGAGTAGGGCTTAGCGGCGGAGGAAGACCTTAAACACCCGCGACATGGGGGCTCGCCCGGGCATGTATGGTTGCGCCTGATTGCAATATGATAACGAGGGGAGGGCCCCCTGAGGTGCTCCCCCCGAGCGTCCAAACTTTTGGACATATGTCCGATATATTGGACTGTTACCGGCATCGGAGTTCAGGTAGGTTCACCGGAGGACGAGGCTCCCGGTCTCCGCGGCCCTTCCGTCCCCCTCGCTGCAGGAGACGGTCCAGTGGTAGGTGCCCGGCCCCTCCGGGTCCAGGATGACCGTTTTCTCCTCCCTCCGGGAGTCGTTGAGGACTGGCATGTCAAAGAAACGGCGGTCATCCTTATAACCGTCGGGACGTTCCACCTGAAACGCCGCCATCTGCAGAAACACGTCCGCGGTGTCCCGGTAGTCGCATCCCACCACGATATAATACCGCTCGTCGGGATTGTAGGTGTAGGTGTAGGTGCGGGCCGACGCGGAACAGGTAACCCCGCCGGTCTCATTGACCTCCAGGAGCCCGCCGTCGAGATGCGCGCTCCTGAAACCCTGCAGTGCGAAGTCGTCCCGGTCGGCCCCGAGCACCGCGCCGTCGGCTCCGTAGGCCACGGCCGTGAAGGAGTGCGGCCCTGCGACCGGGATCACCGCATGGTCGTTTTCGAGATCCCGGATCAGGACCCCGTCAAAGTAACCGTCAACCCTGGCGACCTCGTCCGGCCGGTCGAGGTGGTATGAAAGCAGGGTTGGCGCATATCCGAAGTGGAACGGAGGTTCTTCGCCGGGTTCGGCTATGCTCCCAAAAGGAATAGCGATGCCGCTCCCGGATGCCGCCGGCGGCACGATCTCCACCCCCTCCCCCATGACCGTCGCGACCGCTTTCGTCCCGGTGGGGCCGTAGGTGACCGCCTGCACGACGTGTGACCCTCCCGGGAGGGTCACCGACCCGGACAGGAGCATCCCGAGGCTGGTGCCGTCGACGATCACCTCAACCAAGGCGTTGTCCGTGGCCGTGAACGTCACCGTCCCGTTCTCGACCCAAAGATTGATCTCAGGCTCGTCGCCGGCCGCATCAAGCCCCACAACCGTCCCGGCGACGACCCGTGCGCACTCGGCGGCGAGGGTGTAGTTGAGCCGCTCCGGCCGGTCTTCGGGGGTATGGGTGATCAGGTGACTGTCCCGCTCGTAGATCCGGAGCGCCGGTATCCCGGCGAGACGGAAAGCGTGCTCGTCTCCCTGTGCCTCGGCCAGCGACTGCGCAGGCGTCTCCCCGAGGCACGCCGACGGCGGGAGCGCATCGAGGATCCACCGGTGCTGAGGGAGCGCCGTCGCCTGCAGCCGGTCTCCGGAGGCGATGCAATCGAGGTTTATCGCGACGACGATCCGGTCGTGGAGGTCCGGGTTGTCGGAGAGCCACCGCCTGCTCCCGTCAAGCCCGGTCTCCTCGCCGCCGAAGGCGATGAAGTAGACCGTCTGGTTCAAGGGGATGTCGTCGAGGAGCCGGGCGACCTCAAGCATCGTCGCGACGCCTGCAGCGTTGTCGTCGGCGCCGGGCGTCTCCGGGCCGGCGGTGTCGTACGGTGTGGCGGTGTCGTAGTGTGCGGATACGACGACGATCCGGTCGGTCGATCCCTCCCTGACGCCGATGATGTTTGAGGAGAGACTGAGCGGCGGGTCAAAGTAACAGTTGGTATATGCAAACCTCGCGGTGTCGACCGAGAGCCCAAGTTCCTCCATCGCACCGGCGATATAGGTCGCCGCCGCCGTTCGCTCTTCCGACCCTTCTGCTCGCTCGAACGTGCAGAGGTCGCGGGTCATCTCCTCGATCCTTGCGGGATCGGCTGTCGGTTCATCGAGAGCGGCCGCCGGTGCGATCCCGGCGAGCACGATCAGGAGCACGGCACCGGCCGTCCGTATTGATAGTTGCTGCATGGTATCGTCTCCCCGGCTGCGCGGAATCCATTACGCGGCCGGTGTCCTGATTAGAGGGTCCGCCGCCGTGTTATAAGTGATCACCGGCTTGATGGGCGATGGTTGGTGTTCATCGTCTCTATGTTCGTAAAAAAGCGAACAATTTATGCGGAGGGAGGCACCATCCCAGATCATGACATTCATGAAGTGGTCCGACGACCTCTCCGTCGGCGTCAAAGAGATCGACGGCCAGCACCAGCGGCTTGTATCGCTCATCAACGACCTCCACGATGCGATGCTTGCAAAACGCGGGAAAGATGTTCTCGGTAAGGTGCTTGCGGATCTTGCCGCCTACACGCAGTATCATTTCTCGGCCGAGGAGCAGTACATGCAGAAGTTCGGCTATGCCGGCCTTGCCGCGCATCGGCGTGAGCACCAGGCCTTTGTCGCGAAGGTCGGCGAGTTTGCGCAGGGGTTCGAGGAAGGCAGGCTCGGCCTCTCGATTCAGGTCATGAACTTCCTCAGCCAGTGGGTGGCGACTCACATCCGGGGGTCGGATACGCGCTACACCGACTGCTTCCATGAGCACGGCCTCTCCTGACCGGCCCGATATGCATGTCCCCGACACAGAAAAGGTATATAGGTCGGGGCGAAAGCCTCACTGTGCGGATGCCGGAGCCGGCCCCCTACAGGGGAGCATGCCTCTCTCTTCCCTCCATGGTCGGCCGCGCAACTCCGGGCATCCGCACCGAGGAATCGTTATGAAACCCATTCTCCCTCCCATTATCCTGCTCTGCTGCTTCATTGCCGCTGCCGGGTGCACCGGCACGGAGCCGGCGGCGGTCACGCCTGAATACGCAGGCACGCTCGATGAGGCCCGCGAGGTCTTCGGCCCCGACATTCCCGTGCCGTCCTACCTCCCTGAAGGCTACGTCTTTGCAAACGCCACCTGCTCTTCTGACGGCAGCGTCACGCTCATCTACACCAGCACCGCCGGCGACCTCCGAGTCACAAGGCTCTCGTCCCCGGACGCCCCGTGCCCCGGCCCGACGGTCGCCGGGAACGAGAAACGGATCGTCCAGGGCGACGGCATCGAGGGCCGGTTGGTCTACGAGGGTGACGATCCCTCGGATGGCTCTCTCTGGTTGCTCCGGTGGAACTGGAACGATGCCTCCTTCTGCATGACGGGGCGACTCCCCGCAGGTGAGATAACGAAGGTCGCCGCATCGATCGGCGAGTGATGACCGGAGCGGCCGCGGCCCTGCCGGGGCGGGGATCCTATCTCTGCCGTTCGGCACGGCCCGGGTTCCGGGCTCTTGACGGCTGCTTTTTGGTATCAAATCGAACTAACAGACCCGATATGTAGACGCGTGCCGCAGAAAAGGTATATAGAAGTACGTTGACTTCTCATGCGTGGATACCGAAATCGGTATCCTGAGATGCGCGGGGGGCGCCCATCCCCAGGTCTGACGTCCCGGATGACGCACCCTGGATACCGAGGAAGTTAGTACGCACTTGCGGATACGGTCCTTTCTTCCTCTGTTTGTGTAGCGAACAATGGAGGTAACAGAAGAATGAAGGCGGGCTTTGGGTTCCCACTGTTTTTGGCAGCACTGATACTATTTGTGCTAGTATCTGCTGGTACGGTTTCTGCAACACCGATCGGTCCTGGTACGCCAGTGGTTGAAGAAACGCCTGTAGAGGAGATCTCTCAGGCTGACATTCAGGCTGGTGTCGAGTACCTGAATGCGCATGATCTTGTTCTTCGCAGGTATGGGGCACTACCCGTCCTCAAAGACGCGGAGATGCGGCGCACCTAGATGGCCTCGATAAGTTTGTGGCCGATGCCAGGTGCGATATCAAGCCTTGGTACTATCCTGACGGTCCGATTCACGGTTTCGGTTATGATATTGAAGGTTACGTGTTCGTCTCCATCGCTGAAAACCGGACGATGGATCCCGAAGCGATGGATAACCTGTACGGGACACTCGAGAGCCGGGGAAGGGCGATGGGTATCAGCAACCTTCCGGTCAAGTTCATCTCATCCCCGCTCTTTGAACTCGATAACTATCCCCCCGAGAGCCGTTCTAGTCGCTGTAGACCGATCATTGGTGGACTGATGCTACGAACAAGCCTTACTGAGGGAACCGCAGCCGCGGCCGAGGTCTTCCGGCTCACCGATACTCCCGAGTTGGACGGTTTTCCGTACTGGTCCCCCGACGGGCGGGCAATCGCAGTGAGCGATGGAGACGACATCTTCGTGGCGGCCCCGGACGACCCGGCTGTCGCCGCGCCGGGTTTCGGTGCTCTCTCTGCAGCAGCGGCGCTCTCCTGCGGGGTGCTCGCAATCCGGGTCGGGAGGCCCTCCCCGGCCACTCCGGGGGACTGAACGACCGCGGTCCCGCCGGGAGGATCTGATCTCCGCCGTTCGGCTCGGCCCCGGGCTCTTGCCGACTGTTTTTCGGTAGCGAAGCGATCGGACAGACCCGACGTGTAGACGCGTGTCACAGAAAAGGGATATAGCAGTACGTTGAGTTCTCATGCGTGGATACTGTTGACAGTGAATCTACCGGTGGCTGTACCAATGTAATTAAATCGAGGTCTTAATATGGCACTAAAAAAGGTTGGTGTGCTTGTCTGTCTCGCTCTCGCGATCATAGCCGGGTGCGCATGGGTTCTTGGTCCGTGCCAGACCCCGGCGAATCCTCTTCCCGCCGTGGCGGGCGCAGGTGAAGAGAAGTACTCTCTCACTGCCGAGTTCCCAGAGGTGCGTGACTCATATACGCTCTACCGGGTAGTCCCTGCCGCCATCACGGAAGAGCAGGTCCGGAAGATTGCAGAACAATTCGGGCTCTCGGGAGAACCGAAAGCGGCCAGCGAGGCGACTGGTGAGTTCCTCCTCATCGATGCCTCGAAGGACCCGGAGGAGCAGGTATCGGTGTATGCACATTCCGGCTCCGTGGCCTACCACATCCTTGACAAAGAGTTCCCGACCGAAGTGACCCGGCAGCCAGCCCTTCCCGCGGACGCGGAGGCAGAGAAGATTGCTCTTGCATTCCTTGAGAAGACCGGCATGCAGTCGCCGGATGCCCGGGTTGTGAAGACCGAGGTGAACCAGAAGCAGGAGGTCTGGAAAGCAGGCGGGAGCGAACCGGAGGTGTCGTACGATGTGACGAAAGCGGTCCGGTTCGGCCGGTCGTTCGACGGGCAGCCGGTCTATGGCGACGAATTTGCGGTGATCCTGGGTGACGGCGGCGAGGTCGTCGGGCTCGTGAAGACCTGGCGTGAGGTGACGCCGGACGGGAATGTCAGCCTCCGATCCCCCAAGGAGGCATATGAGGATCTTCGCGCAGCAAGGACCGTCCGCCCTCACGTGGGTGGGGAGTATGATCAGATCACGATTGAGAATGTCACGATCGGTTACTGGATGGAGCCGAGAGGTGTCGTGCAGGATCTGGTCCGGCCGGTGTATGCGTTTTCCGGAATCGCGGTCCGGGGCGGTGCTCCTGAACCGTATATCGAATACGTCTTTGCTGATGCAGGGGAGTGATTCGGGAGATGATGAACAGCATCAAAGTGCGGCTGCCTGGCCTGCTGCTGGCATCAGTGCTCATCGGGGCGTTCTTCATCCCGGTGGTCTCTGCCGGTGGGGAGAACACAAACTGGCTTGATACCTTCGACGAGTGGGTCACACCCCGGGATATGTCGATGTACAACAAACCGATAGTTACGGAAAAACCGGTGCGCCCGGGCCCAGAACTGGCCGAGAAGTACCCCGGCCTGATCCTGCTCGGGGAGAACGTGACGTTCCCCGAATGTGAGTCTGTGACGGTATCGGGCCTGCCGTCCGGCCCAACGGCGCAGGTGGTCGTGACCGACTCAGGCTACTTCACCCCGGTCCCGCCGGCCGGCAAGGTGAACCTCACAAACCTCCCGCCCCTCCGGAAGTACGACCTCATGACCGCCGATCCGGGGGCATTCATCGCAGACGCGGGTTCGGGGAGCCAGGTAGCGCTCCGCCTCCGTGGTCAAGAGTTCGTGCTCGACCTTGAACCGGTGCTGGGTCCCGTCGCAGAAGGCGCCCGGGCCTTCGTTAAGAACGAGTCGGGCACGTTTGCCGTCGCCCTCCCCCGCATCTGGTTCTTCGAGGGGACGGTCGCCGGGAGCCCGGAGAGTTCCGCATCTTTCACGGTCGGCGGCGACGTGATCCTCGGGACGATCAAGAGTAATACGATGTCGCTCGTTATCGCCCAGGCAGGGACCGTCGAGATCGGCGGGGAGCAGAGAATCGTGCATGTCATCTACGATGAGCGGGACGTCATCCCGAAATTCTGGCCTCTGGCGACCGATCGCTGCGTGCTGTCGGATGGGGCCGAGGGTTCTCCGGATGTTACCGGGAGCCGGGTTGCAAGCTTTTCAAAGAGCCTGATCGACGCTATGAGGCCGGGAAGAGCCCGATGACTGAGTGGGCGCTGGTGCGGGGGTACCGACCGGCCCCTGGGTAGCCGGTTCAGTTGAGGACGAGGCTCCCGGTCTCCGCAGCCCTGCGGTCGCCCTCGCTGCAGGAGATGGTCCAGCGATAGACTCCGGGCCCCTCCGGTTCCAGCCAGAAACCGATCTCCTGTCGTTGGGTGTCGTTGAGGACCGGCACATCAAAGAAGCGGCGTTCACACTTCCGGCCGCCGGGGCCGTCCACCCGGAACTCCGCCGTCTGCAGGAATACATCCGCAGTGTCCCGGTAGTCGCACCCCCCCACGATATCGTAGATCTCACCGGGAGTGTAGTTGTAGGTGTAGGTGCGGGCCGACGCGGAGCAGGTAACCCCGCCGGTCTCATCGACCCGCAGGAGCCCGCCGTCGAGGTTAACCATCCCGAACTGCTGGAGGAAGAAGTCGGTCCGGTCGGTCCCGAGGACCGAGCCGTCGGCTCCGTAGGCCACGACTGTGAAGGAGTGCGGCCCCCGGACTGGGATCACCCCCTGGCCGTTATTGAGATCCCGGATCAGGACCCCGTCAAAGTAACCGTCGACACGGGCGACCTCTTCCGGGCGGTCGAGGCGGTAGGAGAGCGGGACGGCCGCAAAGGTGAGGTGGATCATTGGGTCTTCGCCAGGGTCAGCTCCCCAGGGGATGGTGACGGCGCTCCCCGATACCGTCGGCGGCACGATCTCTACCCCCTCCCCCATGACCGTCGCAACCGCTTTCGCCCCGGTGGGGCCGTAGGTGGCTGCCTGCACAACGTGCGGACCTTTCGGGAGGGTGACCGACCCCGACGGGAGCACCCCGAGGCTGGTGCCGTCGACGATCACCTCGATCGGTGCGTCATTCAGAGTTGTGAAGATGACTGTCCCGTTCTCGACCGAAAGGTCGATTCCCGGCCCGTCACCGCCCGCGTCAAGCCCCACAACCGTCCCGGTGACGATCTCTGCACACTCTGCGGCAAGGGTGTAGTTGAGCCGCTCCGGCCGGTCGTCGGGGGTATGGATGATTGCATGACTGTCGCGCTCGTAGAGCCGGATCGTCGGTATCCCGGCGGCACGGAAGGCATGTTCGTCCCCCCGTGCAGCGTCAAGCAGCCGGGCCGGCGTCTCCTCGATGCACGCCGACGGCGGGAGCGCGTCAAGGATCCACCGGTGCTGGGGGAGCACCGTGGCCAGCAGACGGTCCCCGGATGCCACGCAGTCGAGGTTGATCGCGACGACGATCCGGTCGTGGAGGTCCGGGTTGTCGGAGAGCCACCGCCTGCTCCCGTCAAGCCCGGTCTCCTCGCCGCCGAAGGCGATGAAATAGACCGTCCGGTTCAGGGGGGTGGCGTTGAGGATCCGGGCGACTTCGAGCATCGTCGCCACGCCCGCAGCGTTGTCGTCGGCGCCGGGCGTTTCCGGGACGGCAGTGTCGTAGTGCGCAGAGATGACGACGATCCGGTCGGTCGCCCCCTTCCTGACGCCGATGATGTTTGAGGAGAGGGCAAGCGGCGGGTCGAAGTAACAGTTGGCATACGCAAACCTCGCGGTGTTGACCGAGAGCCCGCGCTCTTCCATCGCGGTGGTGATATAGGCCGCGGCCGCCGTCCGCTCTTCCGACCCCAACGCCCGCTCGAACGTGCAGAGGTCGCGGGTCATCTCCTCGATCCGTGCAGGATCGGCCGTGTGATCGTCGAGTGCGGCCGCTGGCGCGATCCCGGCGATCACGATCAGAAGCACGGCGGCGACCGCCCGTATCGATAGTTGTTGCATGGTTCTCTTTCCCGGGTATCCTGATTGGAGGGTTCGCCGTCACGATATAAGCGATCTCCGGTCCCCCGGACGGCAGCATCGCCGTGACCGTCTCCCCCCGCTTCCCCTGCACGCTGAATGACAATCCTTAAGGCGGATCTTACGAGAGATACTACTTAAATGCTCGATCAGTTCAAGGGCTGTCTTCTCGGGGCCGCCATCGGGGATGCGCTCGGCATGGCGCGGGAGAGCACCCCGCCCGACTTCCAGCGCCTCCATGAGGGATACCGCCGGGCGTGGCGGGGACACCCGAACGCCGGGTTAAAACCCGGGCAGTTCACCGACGATACCCAGATGATGCTTCTTGTCGCCGGGCTGCTCACCGACGGCACCTACTCGGAGCAGGGGTATGCGGCCGCCCTTGCCCGGATGTACATGAACGACGAGCTCCGGTTTCCCGATGGCGCCGTGGACGCCGCGTGCCGGCACCTCCTTCTCTCCGGGAAGAAGCCGGGTGGGGTCGCCTCCAACACCGCCGGTTGCATCAGCATCTCCATCCCGTTCGCGCTCGCCTACGGCGACCCGGTCGATGTGACCGAACGGGTGGTCCAGGCCTGCAGCATCACCCATACCCACCCGGCGGCGCACGCCGGTGCGGTCACCGTCGCGATGCTCGTCCACTACGCCGTCCGCGGCCGATCCGACGCACTCTCCCTCGCCGAGAAGCACGCGAGCCTCGAAGACGTTGCCCTCGGCAACAAGATCCACGACGCCGTCCGCCTTGCAAACGAAGGTATCAGCCTAGAGAGCGCCCTTTCTGTTATCGGGAACGACGTAACCGTCTACCAGACTGTCCCACTCGCATTCTTCCTGATTTATCGCATCAAAGACGTCACAAGTCTCCTCACCGTTGCTGCGCACGTCGGCGGGAACACCGACACCATCGCGTTCATCTGCGGCGCCTACGCGGGTGCGGTCTACGGGAAAACCGCGCTGCCAGGGGATCTCCTCGAAGGACTCGAAGGAAAGGATGAGATCGAGTCGATGGCGGCCCGGCTCTACGAACGATACACCACAAAGCCTTAAGATTCTATAAAAGACACATCTTCCTTATGGAAATTGCGATCATCGGTGCATCCGGATACACCGGCGGCGAGTTGATGCGGCTCCTGCTGCACCACTCGTCCGCGGATGTCGTCGCTGCGACATCCCGAAAGTTGGATGGGGTCAGTGTCGCCTCAATCCACCCCCACCTCCGGGGGCTGACCGATCTTGTGTTCCGGAATACCGAAGCCGGCGATATCGATGCCGACTTTGCCTTCCTCGCCGTACCGCACACTGCGGCGATGAAGGTGGCCGGGACACTGGTGGAGCGGGGAATCAAGACCGTCGACCTCTCGGCCGACTACCGGCTCGCGAAGGATGTCTACGAAAAGACCTACGGCGTGTCCCACGAGGCCTACTTCAAGGTCCCCTACGGCCTCACCGAACTCCACCGGGACGAGATCAGGGGCGCGTCCTTCGTCGCGAACCCGGGATGCTTCCCGACCGGGGCGACGCTCGCGGCGGCACCGCTCGCCAAATACGCCCACACCATCATCTACGACTCAAAGACCGGGGTCTCAGGGGCCGGAAATTCGCCCTCCGCGACCACGCATTACCCGAACGTCGGCGACAACTTCAGCGCCTACAAGTGGACGAACCACCGCCACCTTGCGGAGATGAAGCAGGAAGCTGCCCGGCTCGGCTCGGACGCCCGGTGCTACTTCACGCCGCACCTCCTCCCGGTGAACCGGGGGATCCTCACGACGGCCCACATCCTCCTCCGCGAGCCGATGGAGCAGAAAGAGGCCGAGGCTCTCTACCGGAAGTTCTACGAGAACGAGTTCTTCGTCCGCTACCAGAAGCCGAGCCTTGCCGCCGTGCGGGGAACCAACTTCTGCGACGTGGCGGTGGAGAGCGAGGGCGACCGGGTCGTTGCGGTCTCGGCGATCGACAACCTGGTCAAGGGCGCAAGCGGCCAGGCGATCCAGAACATGAACCTGATGTGCGGGTTCGCCGAGAACGACGGTCTCCGCAGCGCGGGGATGCTCCCCTGAGGTGACAGTGGTGCTGGTCAGGGATGTTATGACACCGGACCCCGTGACCGTCCGGGTCGACTCACCGGTGCGTGAGGCGGCAGGGCTGCTCCGGAAGTACCATATCGGCGGGCTTCCCGTTATGGAGGGTGAGCGGGTGGCGGGAATCGTCACCGAGACCGATATCATATCGCTTCTCGATACCGGCGACCTCTCGAGCGACCTCTGGCTCCCGTCGCCGCTTGAGGTTATCGAGGTCCCGGTCAGGGAGTTCATCAACTGGGAGAAGACGAAGCGGGCGCTTGCTGATATCAGCGATATGGAAGTGCGGCAGGTGATGAGCAGCCCGGTCTTCACCATCGACGAGGAGTCGGATCTCACCGATGCAGCCTCTCTGATGCTCCGTGAGAGGATAGCGCGCCTCCCGGTGCTCCGAGACGGAAGACTGGTCGGGATCGTCACCCGGGCCGATATCGTCAGGGGCATCGGGGCACCTGTCGAGGAGGAAGAAGCATGAAGAGTATCTGTGCAGTAGGAGGCGTCAGTGCCTCGGGGATCAAGGAAGGAAAGTTCGGGCTTGCGCTGATCCGTGCGAGCGGGACAGCGGCTGGCGTTTTCACCTCAAATAAAATGCGGGCGGCCCCGGTCGATGTGATGATGGACCGGATGCGCAAAGGAACGCTCGACGCTGTCGTCGTGAACAGCGGGTGTGCGAACGCCTACACCGGCGAGCGGGGATACCGCGACGCGGTGGAGATGTGCGCCGTCGCTGCCGCCCCGCTCGGGCTCGAGCCGGAGTCAGTCGGTGTCGCGAGCACCGGTGTGATCGGCCGCTACCTCGACCTCCCGCTCATCAGGGACCAGTGTGAGCGGGCGGCCCCGCACCTTGCCCGGAACGGCGACGCCGAGGACGCAGCGGCCCGGGCGATAATGACCACCGACACCTTCCCGAAGCATGCCCTCGTCGAGACGGAGTCATTCTCTGTCGGCGGGATCACCAAGGGGAGCGGGATGATCGCCCCGAACATGGGGACGATGCTCGCGTTCCTCTACACCGATGCGGAGGTCGAGGCCCCGGTCCTCCACGATATCCTCCGGCAGGCGACCCGGCGGTCGTTCAACCGGGTCGTGGTCGACGGGGATACGAGCACGAACGACGTGGCCCTCTGCACTGCGACCGGCGCCGCGGGCCGGGTGGACCGCGAAGAACTTGCGAGAGCCGTCGAGGCCGTCTGCCGCAACCTTGCGGTCCAGATCGCCCGCGACGGCGAGGGAGCGACGAAGCTTCTCGCGGTCACAGTCCGGGGCGCCGTCGACGAGGATGAGGCCGCCGCCGTGGCGCGGACGATCGTCGCCTCCCCGCTTGTCAAGACCGCCATCTACGGCGAGGACCCGAACTGGGGCCGGGTGGTTGCGGCCGCAGGCCGGTCGGGCGCCGAGTTCGACCCCTACGCGGTCTCACTCTCTGTGGGCGAGGGGGCCGGGCGGACGCCACTCGTCATCCGCGGCGAGATCGTCGCCGACCTCGGAGCGGCGAAGGCCGCGATGCGCGGTGGTACCGTCGCATTCGACCTTGACCTCGCTACGGGTGATGGGAAGGCGACGGCGTGGGGATGCGACCTCACCGAGAAATACGTCGAGATCAACGGGAAGTATACGACATGAAACGAGAAGATGTGCTGATGGAGGCACTCCCCTATATCCAGAAGTTTCACGGCAAGACGATCGTGATCAAACTCGGCGGCCATGCGATGGTCGACCAGGGCATCCTCGAGACGGTGATACGAGATGCCGTCCTCCTCCGCTACGTGGGGATGAAGGTCGTCCTGGTGCACGGCGGGGGCCCCGAGATCACCGCAAAGATGCAGGCGATGGGCAAAGAGCCGAAGTTCGTCGGTGGACTGCGAATTACGGATCTCGAGACCCTGGAGATCGCCCAGATGGTCCTTGTCGGGAAGATCAACGATGGGATCGTCTCCCTCATAGCGAACTGCGGCACCCGGGCAGTCGGGATCTCCGGCAACGACGGCAACCTCCTCATAGCCCGGAAGATGGATCCCCAGCGGGTGAAGGTGGGGGATGTCGTCCAGGAGGTGGATCTCGGCCGGGTCGGCGAGATCGAGGAAGTCGACCCCGAGGTGCTCCACTGCCTCCTCGCCCAGGGCTACATCCCGGTGGTGGCGCCGATGGCTCTCGACCGGCAGGGCGGCAGCCTGAACATCAACGCCGATACCGCGGCAGCCGAGATCGCTATCGCTCTCGGGGCGTTTAAGTTGATCAACCTGACAGACGTCGACGGGGTGATGAACGCCGACCGGACCCAGGTCTACCATCGCCTCGCGCTCTCCGAGGCTGAGGGGATGATCGGCGACGGGACGATAGCCGGCGGTATGATCCCGAAACTTGAAGGGTGTATGAAGGCGGTCAGGAGCGGTGTCGTGAGCGCCCATGTCGTGAACGGTAACCGGGAGCACAACCTGCTCCTCGAGCTCTTCACCGACGAGGGCGTCGGCACGATGCTCTCTTTATAACCCTTTTTCAGGGTAGGTTGCCGTCCCCACTGCACTCCCGCTGCCGCTCTTCGTTCATATCGATCAGGATTTCAAAGATGTTCCGGACGGCGACCGGGTCGATACGGCTCTCGACGGCGTGGGTGAAGACCCGGTCGAGGACCGCCTTCCGCTGCGGTCCATCACGGATGGGGAGGCCGTCCTCCTGCTTGAGGCGGGCGATCCTCGCCGCAAGTCTCTGCCGTTCTGCAATCAGATCGATGATCCTCTCGTCGATCTCGCGGATCTCGTTCCTGACGGCATCAAGGGACATACTCCATAGTTGCCCCGGTCGGGGAATAAACCTGATGGGTTGGCCCATGTCCCCCAGAGAAGCGAAGGATATTATCATGCCGGGACAAACCTGGTACCGGATGCTGGAACGAATACCGCCACGCGAGCGCCGGGATCTCCTGATCGCGTGGCTTGCCATCTCGATCGCCTTCACCCTGATCTACATCAGGGGCGGAGTGGACGTCGCCGGGCTCCTCTTCTTCTTCGTGATGTCCCTTCTCACGGTGGGGGTCGCCTTCGTCCTCCACGAGCTGGCGCACAAGTTTGCCGCCATGCGCTACGGCTACTGGGCCGAATTCCAGAAGGATAACCAGATGCTCCTCGTCGCTGTGGTGCTGGCGGCGCTCGTCGGGGTCGTCTTTGCGGCACCGGGGGCGACCTACATCTACGGAAACGCCACACGGACCGAAAACGGGCGGATATCAGCGGCAGGGCCGATAACGAACCTCCTCCTCTGCATACCGTTCGCAGCCCTCATGATCTTCGGCGGCGGGCTCATCGGCCTCGTGGGCCTCGTCGGGCTCCGGGTCAACGCTATGATCGCGACCTTCAATATGCTCCCGATCAGCGTTCTCGACGGGCGCAAAGTCCTTGCCTGGAACCCGGCCATCTTCGCGGCGCTCATGGCCGCCTCCGCCGGGATCCTCATCTGGTCGCTCCTGTGAGGGGGAACCCCTCTCTTTTCAGGGCGCTCGCTTCAGCGTGAACCGGAAGGCCGCGCCGCATTCCGGGTGGCCCGGCACCCGGTCGTCGACCCGGATCCGGCCTCCGTAGCGTTCAACGAGCATCCGGGTGATGGAGAGCCCGAGACCCTGGCCGCTCTTCCGGTTCCTGCTCTGCCCGAACCGCATGAATACGGCCTCCTTCATTGTGTCGGGAACCCCCGGTCCGGTGTCCTCGACCGAGATCCGGACTTCGTCGGCGCTCTCCTCCACCCCGATAGTGACCTCGACTTCCGGCCCGCCGAACTTGACGGCGTTCCCGATGAGGTTCGTGAAGATCTCGGGGAGGAGAGGGTCGGCCATGACCGCGAGCGCCGTGCCGTCGTAGTGGATCCGGATCTCTGGAAACGCACTGATCTCATCCCGGATCATCCGGTCGAGGTCGACCGGCGCGAGCGTGGCCGTCTCGTGATGGATCCGGCGGATCGTCGAGACATTCCTTAAGATCTCGATGCTTTTCCTGATGCTGCTCCGGACCTTCTGCGCGTAACCTTTCGCCTCACCCTCGAGCATATCGATGAGGATGTCGGTGTAGAGGCTTGATATGTTCTCCGCGTTCCTTATATCGTGACTGAGGATATCGAGGTAGAGGTTTGCCTCCCGCTCGGCCATCTCAAACTGCCGGATCAGCATGGTGCGCTCGACGGAGGCGCCGACCGCCCTTCCGATGGCCACGAGCAGGGAGCGGTCGTCGCCGGTGAACCGGTTGCCGTCCCCGAGGACCACGTTCAGGGCCCCGATGATCCTCTCGTGCGCCACAATCGGGATGCTGGCATACGGGTGCTGCGTTCCGCTCCCCTCTCCCGGGTAGCGGGGGCGCGGGTGGTCGTCGAAGAAGAGGGGCTCTCCTGCCACCAGCACCTCCGCGTACGGCAGGGCCGTGATATCCGGGATGCACGGCGGCAGGAGGAGATCCTCCGGAAGGTTCTGGACGCAGACAAGTCGTGCGCTCTGCCGCCCCGGCTCGATCAGGTAGATGCCGCCGCCACGGAGGTCGAGGAGGGCGAGGGTCGCCCCGAGCATGCCCCCGAGCGCATCACCGATATCCCTTGCAGATGTCGATACGCCGATGATCTGGTTCAAGATCGAGAGTTCCCGGTTATGTGCCTGGATCTCCGTCTCGGCCCGCTTCAGACCGGTGATGTCGGTGAGCGATGCCGCAAGACAGATGGGTGCTCCGGTGTCGTTCGTCACCAGGTTTCCGGAGAAGATGACGTAGAATGTCGCCCCGTCACGGCGTCTGCCGACCCGCTCGCCGGTGTACCTGCCCGTCTCGCGGAGCGCCCGGAGAGCCGCCTCGGCCTCCTCCTCGTCCTGCCAGAACTCCGTGACTGACCTCCCGATAACCTCGGAGACCGAGGTGTAACCCCACATCGAGAGGAAGGCCTGGTTGACGTGGGTCAGGCGGCCTTCAAGATCCGCGATGGTGAACCCGCTCGACGACGATGCCATCGCCATATCGCGGATCCTGAGTTCCTGCTCGGCCTGCTTCCGCCTGGTGATATCGATTCCCGAGGCCATCATGCAGAGCGGCCTCCCTGACTCGTCGGTGACGACGGAGAGAGCAAGTTGCATGGGGAAGGTCGTTCCGTCACGCCGTCGAGCCTCCATCTCCCCGAGCCAGGATCCGTTCCGGAGGGTCCCTTCCCGGATCCGCTCCACTCCCTCATGGTCGGCCCAGATCGTCGAGAACGGCTCCCCGATAACCTCTTCCTCCCGCTCCCACCCGTGCACGGCGAGAGAGGCACGGTTGACGTAGATGATCCTCCCTTCGAGGTCGATGAGGGCGACGGCATCGAGCGATGACGCTATCGCCATATCCTTGATCCGGAGTTCGAGCTCGGCCCGCCTCTGTGCGGTAACATCGCGGAGGGAGCAGAGCGTTCCGGACGAGGACCCGCTGCCGCTGCGGGTAGCCGAGGCCCGGTGCGGTAACATCGCGGAGGGAGCAGAGCGTTCCGGTGCTCTTCCCGTCCTCGCCGGTCAGGGTGCTGAGGGTCTCGTCGACGAATATGGTCTCCCCGTTCCTCTTCCGGTGGAGGACAACGCCGTGCCAGGTCCCGGAGGCCCGGAGGGCGTTTTTTACCGCTTCATTATCGTCCGGGTGGAGCCATTCGCAGGTGAAGAATTCCGATCCCGGCCGGCCGATGGCCTCGCTTAAAGGAACACCGTAGAGCCGCTCCGCGGCCTGGTTCATGTAGGTGACCCTCCCCCCGGTACCGAACGCGGTCACAGCATCCTCCACCTGCGAGAGCACCAGGGCCTGGAACCGGAGCTGCTCTTCCGCCTGCTTCCGGCCGGTGACGTCGCGGCTGATCCCGAGCAGGCTCCGGACGATGCCGTCGCTCCCCACCATCGGGATGAGGCGCGTCTCAAGCCAGGTGCCGCCGCCGTCCCCGGGGAGCAGGGTCTCCTCGGTGAGGATCCCCCCGGCTCTCTCCGCCACGATCCGGATCTTCGCAAGCCATCGCTCCGCGACAGCAGGCGGGAACAGGTCCCTGAGGTTCTTCCCCCGGAGGCTCTCTGGCTCCACCCCGAGCAGGCGGCCGCCAGCACCGTTCACGTAGAGAGCGTCTCCTTTTGTGCTGACGAGGAAGATGATGTCCGGTGCCGACTCCGCAAGCGTCCGGTAGCGCTCCTCGCTCTCCCGGAGCGCCTCCTCCATGCGTCTCTTCTCGGTGATATCGATGACGGTGGCCATGATGCAGACCGGACTCCCGGATCCGTCACTGACGACGTTCACGGTCACATGGGCGGTAAAATGCGCCCCGTCGGCCCTCCGGCCGACCAATTCTCCGGTGCATCTGCCTCGTTCGGCGAGTGTCCGGAGCACCTCCGCGACCCTCTCGGGTTCGACCCAGAACTCTGAGATGTTCCGTCCAAGAACCTGACCGGGGTCGGTGAGCCCACCCATCGCGAGCAGCGCCTGGTTGGCGTAGGTCAGGCGTCCCTCAAGGTCGGCGATAGCGATGGCGGAGAGCGACGACTCCATTGCCATCTCCCGGACCAGAAGTTCTTTCTCTGCCTGCTTCCGCTCCGTGATATCGGAGTGCGTCCCCACGATCCGGAGCGGCATACCGCTACCGTCGTGCTTGACCACCCGGAGCCGATCAAGCACGTAGAACCACTCCCCGGATGCGGATCGTGCTCGGAACTCCATCTTGCAGTGGTCGCGCTCTCCGGTGATCATGTCGGCGAGCGCCGCCTCCACGCGGCCGCGGTCCTCCGGGTGGACGAGCGCGAGAATCCTGGGGATCGTGAGCGCGAACGCCCCCGGCTCGTAGCCGAGCATCGTGAAATTCCGGGGGCTGTAGAAGATCCTGCCGGTGCTGACGTCCCAGTCGACCAGCCCGTCGTTTGCCGCCAGGAGTGCGAGGTTCAGCCGCTCTTCGCTCTCCTGCAACGCCTGCTCCGCACGCCTCCGCTCGGTCACGTCGAGGAGCGACATCACCGAGCGGGCGGTCCCCGGGATCAGGCCGATGGTAACCTCGACAGCGTGAAGGTTGCTGGAGCGGTCGATAAACGTGAAGGAGTAGTTCTTCGGTGCGGCGCTGGGAGCCCTCCGCCGGAGAGTGTGGTACCCCATGATCCGCCGGCGCTCGTCTTCGGAGGCGATGAACTCGGGCAGCCGTTTTATTCCGACGATCTCCCGGAGCGTGTACCCGGAGAGCCGCTCAAACTCCGTGTTCGCCACTGAGATGGTGCCGTCGCCTTCGATGAGGATCGTCGCCGTCCCGGTGTACTCGACGATCGCCTCGTAGTCGCCCGGCATCTCCCGGAAGAGGAGCAGCCAGCCCACACCGGACGGCACCCTCCGGCCCGAGCAGCGGTATCGCCGCTCCCTTCCGTCCGGGGCGCGGAGCCGGCACTCGAACTCCGGGATCCCGTCCCCGGCCGCCGCCCGGATCCTTCCGGCGGCCTCACCCGGGACCTCTATGGGTTCGCCTCCGGCGAGCCGGCGGAAAGCCGTGTTTGCCCGGATAACGGTGAAATCTTCACTGACGAGGAGGATCCCTAGATCGACGTCGTCAAATATCTGGTACTCCGGTGGCATGCCGTAGAGATCTTCTGGTGGTTCGAAAGGGGTCACATACGATCCTTTTGTCCCCCACAAAAGCGCCTGTGAGGTAGTTAAATGATGGATTTTATTAATGGCTATTAATCTGTTCCGGTTTCACATCCGGGGAAACGTTTTCGATCCCGTTCCCCGTGTCGCTTCGCGATACCAGACCCCCATCGGGGTTATGGAGAAAATTGAACTCTGTCGCCTTAAATGGGAAAAATCAGGCCCCGGATTCCCCCGCTGCCTGCATCTTCCGGAGGAGGGCGACCACGCTCTGTCCTTTCTCCCGCGCCTCGGCGAGCGCAGTGGGGTGGCCCGCAATCCCACCGTAACGGTCCAGATCGTTTGCTATGATGTTGTCCCAGTACTCAAACCCGGTGGTGTTGAAGAACGCCGTGAGCGCCGGAAACGCCGCGTCAAAGACGTTCTCCCACCCGAGCCCCGCGGTCGATACGAAGATCCCTTTATGACGCCGGGTGTGCCCGGCGGCGAAGTAGAGGTTCTTCAGGATGAACTTGCGTGCCCAGAGGTACTGGGCCCGGTCGATCAGCCCCTTCGCCTCCGCCGTGATCCCCATCGAGTAGATGGGGGATGCGATGACCATGACGTCAGCGGCGGCGATCTTCTCGAAGACCGGCGTGAGGTCGTCCTGGATGACACAGACCCCGATCCGGTGGCAGGCGTTGCACCCCCGGCACGAGGCGTAATCGAGCGGCCGGAGGACGATCTTCTCGACCGCGGCCCCCGCCTCCCGGGCGCCCTCGAGCACGGCGTCGAGCAGGGTCTCGGTGTTCCCGTGCCGCCGGGGGCTGCCGGAGATCCCGAGGACCCGTATGGGTTCGGTCATGTCACCCCGACCTCCCGGAGGTGCGCGATGACTTCCTTCCCGAGGGCTTGCGCGTCGCTCCTGGCGGTGGGGTGGCCCTCGATCGCCCCCTTCTCGTCGACGCCGTTCACCATCAGGTATCGGATATCCTTATTCCGGACGTCGACGACGTTGAAGAAGCACTTCACCGACGGGATTGCCGCATCAAAGACATTTTTCCAGTTCTGACCGGCGGTCGCGAGGAAGATCCCGGTCCGTTTTCCCTTCCGTTCCGGCGGGACGACCGGGAGGTGGAGGACGTACTTCCGGGAGCGGAAGACCTGTGTCCGGTCTATCAGCACCTTCGCCTGCGCCGCAAGCCCCATGCAGTAGATGGGGGACGCGAGAACGATGCAGTCGGCCGCGATGATCCGGTCGTTGACGTAGTCCATGTAGTCCCGCTGGACGCACCGGTTGAGCCTCTCGCAGGCGTTGCACCCGCGGCAGGGCCGGATATCGACTTCCGGGACGACGATCTTCTCGACCGTGGTCCCCCCCTCTCCCTCCATCGCCGCGAGCACCCAGTCGAGGAGGGTCTCAGAGTTGCCGTGGCGGCGGGGCGAGGTCGCAAACGCGAGGACGTCAATGGTCATATGAAGAGTACTGTCCGGCCGGAGGCAAAAAAGTGTCGGGTTTAGATCTTCTTGAAGCAGAGATACCAGTCTTTGCACTCGTACCCTTCCTTCATCCTCTTCTCTATCTCTTCGGGTGTCTTTGGGGCCGGGACGATAACCTTCTCTCCGGGCTCCCAGTTCGCCGGCGTCGCGACGCCGTGCTTATCCGAGGTCTGGAGGGCCTTCGTGAGCCTGAGTATCTCGGGCATGGAGCGGCCGTTGGACATCGGGTAGTAGAGCATGGCACGCATGATGCCCTTGTCATCAATGAAGAAGACCGTCCTGATGGTGGATGTGTTGCTCTGCCCGGGGTGGATCATCCCATAGCGTCGTGCAACCTTCATGTCGAGGTCGGCGATGACCGGGAACGGGATGTCGACGCCCATCTTCTCTTTGATGTTCCTGACCCAGGCGAGGTGCGAGTGGACGCTGTCGATCGAGAGGCCCACGAGCTGTACATTCAGTTTCGCGAGTTCGTCGGCGATCCCGGCAAACGCCATGAACTCCGTGGTGCAGACCGGCGTGAAGTCGGCCGGGTGGGAGAAGAGGATGACCCATTTTCCCTTGAGGTCGGAGAGTTTCAGGCGTCCGTGGGTGGTCAGCGCGTCGAACTCGGGCGCCGCTTCGCCGATAACCGGCATCTGGGGTAACTCTTGTGGTTCCATGATTCATCTCCGGGGCCGGTTGCCCAGGTACTCCTCGAGGGCGGTCTTGCCGTGAACGTAGGCCGGCATCCCCGCGAGCAGGAACGCGACCCTGAGTCCTTCCTCGATCTCTTCCTTCGATACGCCGAGGTTCCCGGCACCCGCCATCTGCGCCCGGACGGCGTGCCCGTCCCGGAGCGCGGCGGCGATAGCGATAGCGATGATCTTCTTTGTCTGCTTCGAGAGGGCGCCGTCGGCCCAGATCATCTGGTCAAGCCCCATAACCTGACTGTAGAGGTCGGGATCCGTCTCCTTCAATTCCTTGAAGATCTCGGGCACTTTCCCGATCTTCTCCTCCAGATTTTTCTGTTCCTCTGCCACGTCTATTCCCCCTCAAGCACCATCGGTTCGCCGCAACAGACCAACTCCCCGCCGCCGACTTCCAGGACCTCGACCACGTTCCCGCAGATCTCGCAGTGGTATACCTGCCCTTTTGCTGATACGTTCACCATTTCTCTCACCTCATATTACTCGGTCTTGGCCTTCCTCTCAGGGGGATGCAGAGCATCCTCCGGTGTTTTAATGTCTGGCCTGATGTGGGTCATCGGGAGGCAGTTGTACATCTCGCAGGCGCAGGTCGGGCACCTGACGAGATCCTCGTCGGTGCTGCCGATCCTGACCTCCCGTCCACAATCGATGCAGATGAACCGGCCGGGACCCGGCCTCTCTCCTGCTTTTGCTGTTGTTCTGGTTCCTGGTTCGGCCACAGGCATTCACCGGAGCGATCATATCGTTTCAAGGTATTTAGCAGTATCCTCCCGGCAAGGCCGGCTCGGGCTCCGGCACCCGGGAGCCCCGCACCCTATTAATAGGGCCGTGTGCAACCCTGCAACATGCCAAAGAAGGTTATCGCTCTGCTCGGGAGCCCGCTCATCGACGGGAACACCGCCCGCCTCCTCAATGAGGCTATCCGGGGCGTGGAGGAGGCCGGATGCGAGGTCGAGAAGATCGCGGTCACGCACCTGGACGTTGCGCCCTGCATGGAGATCTTTTACTGCAGGGAGAACGAGACCTGCCGGATCCGGGACGATATGATTGAGATATACAACAAATTCCGGGAGATGGACGGCCTGATCGTCGCCACTCCGGTGATGACGATGGGGATCCCCGGGAGACTCAAGTCGTTCATAGACCGGTTCCAGGTCTTTTACATGGCCAAGTACCACCGGGGAAAGTCCTTTGTCACCCCCGAGCGGCGAAGAGGACGGAAGATGCTCTTTCTATCGATCGCGGGGATGAACCTACCGACTGTTTTCGAGGGCGCGAAGATGACCGCGAGAGCGTTTGGAGAGATCATCGACTGCCCTTACTGGGACGAGGTGCTCCAGAACGATATGGACACAATCCAGGATATCAGGACACGGCCGGAGGTGATGGAGGCGGCATATCGGAAGGGCTACGAACTCGGGCGGCTTCTCTCTGGCGGTGGGGCCTCAGGGTGAGTCGTCGGGCTCGATATGAACGACGACCTCGGCGAGCCCCGGCACCATCTCTTTGAGCCGCCGCTCCACCTCGTCGGAGATCGCGTGGGCCCCGGCGACGGGGAGAGCCGGGTCGACGGTGATGTGAATGTCGGCAAAGATCTCCCCTGGTTTTCCCCGGCACCGGAAGTCATGGTACCCGGCTACCCCGGGTGTATCCGTCACCACCGCCCGGATGAGCGCCGGGTCGCAGGGGAGGTTCATCGCGTCGGTGAGGACCTCTGCGGCATCGTAGAGGATCCCGACTCCCATCCTCGCGATGAGGAGGCCGATGGCGAAGGCGATGATCGGGTCGGCCTGTGGGAACCCGAGTCTGACCGCGAGGAATCCTCCGATGACGGCGGTGGAGACGAAGACGTCACTTCTGGTGTGCAGGGAGTCGGCGATGAGGATCTGGCTCCGGTACTCCTCGCCCCGTCTCCGCTCGTAGGTGGAGACGGCGATGTTGATGATGAGTGTCCCGACCATAACCGCCACGGTGACGGGGGTGATCGCAGGGGTGACAGGATTGACAAGCCGCCGGTAGCCTTCGAAGAGGATACCGGCGGAGGTCAGGAGGAGCATCGCCCCGATGACAAGAGTCCCGAGCGTCTCGATCTTGCCGTGGCCGTAGGGGTGCTCCGGGTCGGGGGGTTTTCCTGCGAGGTACAGGGCGATGATCCCGACGATGTTCGAGAAGGAGTCGAACCCCGAGTGGAGGGCGTCCGCTACCATGCTCACCGACCCGGCGAGGAGACCGAAGGCCGCTTTTGCAAGTGCAACGGCGAGGTTTAAGATGAGGACGATGATGAAGACCCGCTGCACCCGGTCACCCTGCATACAATCCCGGTAATGGTGCCTCCAGTGGCATAGGGTTTCCGGAGCACAGGGTGACCTACCCCCCGCTTATGCAGGGGGCTTCCTGCTCATGCCGCCGCCGAGCCCCACAGAGATAAAAGGTTTAATAAGAGGCATCCCAAATTGATTTCATATGCCGACTGATGAGAACGCTCAGAACGCGTACGCCGGGGAGTCCCAGGCGAACCGAAAATACTCAGTCTTTGCCGAGAAAGCAGCCGCCGAGGGTTACCCGGCGGTCGGGAAACTCTTCCGGGCGGCAAGCGAGGCAGAAGCTGTCCATGCAAAACGCCTCCTCTTCATCCTGAACGCTGTCGGGAGCACTGAAGAGAACCTGAAAGGTGCGATCGAGGGGGAGAACTACGAGTTCACGAAGATGTACCCCGCGTTCGTTGCCGAGGCGAAGGAAGAGCGGAAGAACGAGGCCTCGATCGTCTTCACCCACGCTATGCGGGCGGAAGAGGTGCATGCGGGCCTCTACCTCCAGGCGCTTGAGGCTGTCCGGGAAGGAAAGGATCTCGACGTGGAGAAGGTCTACCTCTGCCCGGTCTGCGGCAACATTGAGCTCGGAGCGGCACCGGAGAAGTGCCCTATCTGCGGGGTTCCGGAGCGCATGTTCCGCGAGGTCCCGTAATCTCTTTTTTGGGTCCGGCGCCGCCGCGTCGGGGTTCCGCGAACCACCCCCCCGCCCGCGGGGTCTGCCCCAAACCCCACCTCACAAGTTAAATAGGGGTCCTGAGATACCCCCTCTTATGGCTGGTGTGAAGGTCTACACGACGGAGAACTGCCCCTACTGCCGGATGGTCCAGGCGTTCCTCAAGAAGTACGGCGTCGAATACGAGACCGTCGACGTCGGGAAGGATCGCGAGGCGGCCCGGGAGATGATCAGGGTCTCGGGGCAGCGGGGGGTGCCGGTCACGGTCTCTGGCGATGAGATGATCGTCGGGTTCGATGCGAAGAGGCTCCGGGAACTCTTCGGGCCGCCGGTGACGGATGAGGTCCACGATGTGGTCATTGTGGGTGCCGGGCCGGCCGGGCTGACGGCTGCGGTCTACTGTGCGAGAAAGTTCATGAAGACCATCGTCATAGGGGAGAATGTCGGCGGCCAGGCGGCCTGGAGCTGGGCGATCGAGAATTACATGGGGTTCCCGACAATCACTGGCGAGGAGCTTATCCGGAAGTTCGAGGAACAGGCCCGTGGATCCGATATCGTCCTTGAGCTCGACAGTGTCCAGAGCATCCGGAAAGAGGGTGACATCTTCCTGGTCCGGACCGTCTCGGAGAACACCCACCGTTGCCGGACGGTCATCCTTGCTCCCGGGAAAGAGCCCCGGACCCTTGGGCTCCCGGGCGAGAACCGGCTGATGGGAAGAGGTGTCTCCATCTGCTCGACCTGCGACGCCCCACTCTTCCGCGACAGGCCGGTCGCTGTCATTGGCGGTGGGAACGCGGCGCTCCAGACCGCCATCGAGATGACGAGGATCGCGAGTTCCGTGGCCCTGATCGTCCGGAGCACCCTCCGGTGCGATGAGGTCTACGTAGCCCGGGCAGAGGAGTTGGGCGTGCGGATCTTCCTCCACCACGAGGTGACGGAACTCCATGGTGATACGGCCCTGACCGGGATAACGATCCGCGATCAGGATACCGGGAAGGAGGCGGTCCTCGACGTGGAGGGGCTCTTCCTTGCGATCGGGCTCGCGCCGAACACAGGGTTCCTCGGGGACCTGGTGGCGTTGAACGAGCAGGGCGAGATCCTCGTCGACGAGAACGGCCACACGGACATCGCGGGGATCTTTGCGGCCGGGGATGCGACCTGCGTCAAGGCCAAGCAGATCATCGTCGCCGCCGGCGAGGGGGCGAAGGCGGCGCTCGAGGCGCACGAGTTCCTCCTCGGGAAGGGTCTCTCCTGCGTCCCTGAACCGCCGGCATGAGAGGATACGCCGACAGGGTGTAGAGGACGTATGGTGCTCGAGGAGATGCTTATTGTCCGCGGCCCCGCTCTCGTTCGCGTTCATGGTCCTCCGGACGGGGGAGATCCTGCTCTCCCGCGACGAGCGGGCGCGCTGCGAGTTTGCCTGCAGGACTCTCACCGAGTATTATGACTTCTCCTACTACCGGGAGCGCTACAGGAGGGAAGCCCTTGGTCTCCTATGGTCAACTACCCCGCACCTGTTGGGCGGGGCTTGCGAACGGCTAAGCGAGGCGAAACAGTTGACTGGGAGGCATTGATGATGTGTTCCATTAACCGGAGCTCCCGCTCCCCGCTGTAGAACTCCATGATTATGGGTGATCATTGCCCGCCCTCCGGAGAGACACCCTTATCTCCCGGGAGAGACGATTCCCTGCCATGGATTGGGCGGGGGCACCCGGGATTCTTCTCCCCCGGGAGGCGGGTCGGTGATCGAGGAGCGGCTCCGGGCAAGGACGAACGGGGCGCTCATGCGGGTGGCAGACCTCATCGCCCGGACCGGGGTGACCCCGAACACCCTCACCCTGCTCGGGTTTGCCGGGATGGCGGCCGCCGGGGTTCTCTGCGCCGCCGGTTCGTTCTTCTCCGCCGGGTTCGTTGTCGCGGTATCGTGTGTCTTTGACGCGCTCGATGGGGCGCTTGCCCGGGCAAGCGGTGCCGCTTCGGTCTTCGGTGCGTTCCTCGACTCGTTCCTGGACCGCTACGCGGAGGCAGCGATCTACGCCGGGCTGCTTGTCCACTACGCGTGGGCTGCAGCTCCCTGGGGCGTTGTTGCGGCGTTTGCGGCCGCGATCGGGTCGCTGATGGTCAGTTACGCCCGGGCCCGGGCCGAGGGGCTCGGAATAGCGTGCCGTGCCGGCATCTTCGCCCGGCCGGAGCGGATCGCGGTCATGATCGCCGGACTGCTCACCGGGCTCGTCCTCCCGGCGCTTGTAATCCTTGCGGCCGCCACGAACGCCACCGCCGTCCGGCGGCTTCTCCACGTCCGGCGATGTGCGGGGTCCCGGCCCCCCCGGCCTCCGGGGTGATCGCTCCCGGGGGAGTCATCCCTGCCCCGGCCGCACCTCGATCGTCCGGTTGAAGGGGACCTCAAACGTCGCGATGCCGTAGTCGAGAGTCCCGGAGCCGTTCACCCGGAGCACGATCGCCCCGTCCTGCAGGCCGCGCAGGAACGCCTGCACGAGCGGCGGATTATCGACGGTCACCGGGATGGAGACGGCGGTCTCGCCGTCGGGCCGGATCTCAATCCCTTCCTGCTCCCCGTGTGCGAGGTAGACCGCCTGCCCGCTCTCGAGAAAGTGGACGTCGAACCAGACCCGGGTCAGGGTGGCGCCGACGGGGTTGGGGTTATCGATGATGAGCCGGAGCGAGAGGTCGGTGCTCCCCCACGTAACATTCTCGATCCCGATCCCGTCGACGGTGACGGTCGGATCCTTGAGCGGAGGAACCGCACAGCCAGCACTGCAGAGCAGAGCAGCCGTGAGGAGGATGACGGCGGGACGCCACATGCAGGTCCGGTATATCTTGCTGGAATATAGGTCTAACCCCTCCTCTCACAGCCCCGGCACCGGGTGTGTTCTCAAGGACGGCAGATGCGGGGGCAATGAGGAGCGCGAGCAGGACTCCTCCTGTGAGAAGTATCCAGGTGGTATCCATTCGTATCACTTGTTTCAGGGACTCCGGTCCATTATGGGCCCCGCCTCTATCTCTGCGGGGTTGAAGGCGGCATGAGCGGGCAGACTCCCTCCGCAAGGGGGGAGGTGAAAGCGGCGCCCCTTCTTCACTTTCACACCGCCCGGGTATTCTTTATGCCGGAGGGGAGTTACCATGACCCTATCGTATGTTGCGGCGGTACCAGTACCGGCTGTATCCGACCGAGGATCAGAAGACTCTGATCGCCAAGCACCTTGGGTGCTGCCGGTTCGTGTACAACTGGGCCCTCAACCTCAAGAACACGGCGTACCACGACGGGGGCATCAGCCTGTCCAGATACGACCTCACGAACCAGCTTCCGGCGCTCAAAGAGGAGTTGCCGTGGCTGAAAGAGGTCAACGCCCAATCGCTGCAGCAATCGATTATCCATCTCTCCCGTGCGTTCACGAACTTCTTCGAGGGCCGGCGATGCGGTGGCAAACCCGAAGTATCTCCGGAACGCCCAGACGCGGTTAACCGCGCTCCAGCGCCGGCTCGCCCGCAAGCAGAAGGGTTCCCGGAACCGGAACAAGGCCCGGCTCAAGGTTGCCCGGTGTCACCAGAAAATTGCCGATCAACGAAAGGACTTCCAGCACCAGCTCTCTTCTCGACTGGTCCGCGAAAACCAAGCCCTGGCTGTGGAGTCCCTGAACGTGGACGGCATGGTGAAGAACCGGTCTCTGGCCCGGGCGATCAGCGACGCCGGCTGGGGGACGTTCCTTTCGATGCTGACATACAAATGTCAGGAGGCCGGGAAAACCCTGCTGAAGATCGGGGTCTTCGAGCCGTCCTCGAAGACCTGCTCGGTCTGCGGCTACCGGAAGGCCGATCTGACGCTGAAGGATCGGGAGTGGACGTGCCCGGACTGCGGCACCTGTCACGACCGGGACCTGAACGCCGCGATCAATATCAAACAATTCGCACTTGCAGGCGCCGGATGAGCGCCGTCGAGCCTGTGGACTCGCTCCCGGTGGGGAGGGGGATGAAGCAGGAAGCCCCCTGCGCAAGCGGGGGGTAGTTCACATGCGTATCGGCCCGCCGCACCCCAATGCTGATGTTCCCCCGGGAAGTACGGTATAGGGTTATTGCCGTGAACGACGCCATCGTGATCATTGGGGGAGGTCCCGCCGGGCTCTTCTGCGCCCTGCAGGCGGCAGGGGAGGGAAGGAGTGTGGTCCTCTTCGAGAAGAAACCTGCACCAGCGCGAAAACTCCTGATTGCGGGGTCGGGGCAGTGCAACATAACCCACGATGGAGAGATCACCGGTTTCCTCTCCCGCTACGGCGACCACGGGTCGTTTCTCCGCCCCGCGCTCCTGAACTTCACGAACCGGGATCTTATCGCCTTCTTCGCTGACAGGGGTCTTTTGATGCAGGCCGAGCCCGGGGGAAAGGTCTTCCCGGAGACCCGGCGGTCCGCCGACGTCCTCGCCGTCCTCCTCGCGGAGTGCTCCGCCCGCGGGGTGGCTATCCGGTGCAACGAGGCCGTCGTGGCCGTAGGGCGGGACGGAGACGGATTCCTCGTCCGGACGGAGAAGACGACCATCCGGGCCGGCGTCCTCGTCCTCGCCACCGGGGGGGCCTCTTACCCCGCCACCGGCTCGACCGGGGACGGCTACGCCTTCGCCCGGGCGCTTGGGCAGCCGGTCACGGAGGTTGCCCCGGCGCTTGCCCCGGTCTACGTCGAGGACTACCCGTTCGCCGACCTCGCCGGTATATCCTTCGAGGAGATCACCCTCGCTGTCTACCGGGACGGGAAGCGGGTCGGCCGGCATACCGGCGACCTCCTGCTGACGCATACCGGGCTCTCGGGCCCGGGCATACTCGACGCCTCCCGCTACATCCTCCCGGGCGATGTGCTCCGGGTCACGTTTCTCCCCGGGGCGAACGTGGAGGCGGTGCGGGAATTGGTCACCGATGCGGTCATGGCGGGCGGAGCGCGGCAGGCAAAGACCGTCCTCTGCGATCTCACCCTCCCGGAACGGTTCGTCCGGCGGCTGCTCGACCTTGCCGGGGTCCCGCCGGGAGAAACCTGTGCCCGGCTCCCGAAGAAGGCCCGGAACGCGCTCGTCGCATCCCTCGCGGAGTTCCCGTTCACCGTGGCCGGGCTCGGGGGATTTGCCGAGGCGATGGCGACGCGGGGCGGGGTCGCCCTCGAGGGGATCAACCGAAAGACGATGGCATCAAGGATCGTTCCGAACTTCTACTGCATCGGCGAGGTGCTTGATATCGACGGCGACACCGGGGGCTACAACCTGCAGGCCGCGTTCTCCACCGCGGCCCTCGCTGCACGGCATATCGCCGGGCTCCATACCTCCCGGTGACCCCGCCGTTACCCGGAAACCGAACCTCTTTTCCCGCCGGCTCAAGGCCCCGGGACCCCCCAACCCCTCCCTTCGATCACGGGCGGTATATCCCCGGGGTGCGCCGTATCCCCTCGGGGCTCATCTGCGTGCGTTATAGTTATATCGGAAACCCGGGATACCTGATTTCAAATAGAAATTTTACCTGCGTCGACGGTTCCTCCCGCCTCTTCCCGGTGGGCCTCAACGCGACCCTTGCCTACGGGGGGGCGACTGCACCGACCTCGCGCTCCTCAGGGCGGAGGCCCTCCGGCGGAACGGTGTCCCGGCCCGGCTGGTCCACGGCCTCATGGTCCGGGATGCCGGGACGTTCCGGACCGACGCTCTCCATGTGGAAGTCTTCGGAAGGGGTGTTGCCGTCCATGACTGGATTGAACTCGACGACGGCCGGACGATGGGCGCCTACGAAGGGAGTCCCGGAATCCGGTGCGTGAAGACCGGGGACGGGGTCTGCTTCCAGCCGGTCTTCGAGGTGCCGGGATACCTCTAACGGCTGTTGAACCCCGCCTGGGAAGGTTCAATACCTGGTGCATCAAACGAGCGGTATGAGCTTACTCACAGGGCTCCTCGCTCTGATCCTGGTGGTTGTCATCGCGTTTGTCCTCTACAAGGTCGTCAAGAGTGTAACAGGCCTCATCATCAACGCCGTCGTGGGCGTGATCCTGCTCTGGCTCATTAACCTCCTCAACCTGATGAGTCTCATCGGGCGGCCCGACATCCCGATCAACCTGATCACCGTCCTGATATGCGCGATTGGCGGGATCTTCGGCGTGCTGGTCACGGTGGTGCTCCACCTCCTCGGTATACCGCTGACGCTGTGAGGGGACGGAGCGGTTCTGCCGGAGCACCACCTACGCGGCCGGAGCAGCAACCGCCACGATCGCCCGGGCAACCTCCTCGATCGCCGGGCCGAACTGCCCGGCATCGACCTCGCTCTCGAGCGTCGTCGCCGACGAGACGAACCGCATCCCTTTTGCTTCGAGGCTCTTCCTCACGATCGCAACCGCTTTCTCCGCCCCCGAACCCCCCATCTCCACGAGGACCGAGAAGAGTTTTCCCGAAGCTCCGGAGACCTGGGAGAGGTACTCGTTGATGTAGGGCGGGACCTTCTGCGACCAGACCGGGGTTGCGACGACCAGGAAGTCGACGCCGGTAAGATCCGTCTGCGCCGGGCGGATCGCTGCCCGCATGCCAAACGCCGCCATCATGCCCTTCCTGAGCATCCCCACCTCAGAGACTGCTTCGATCTTCTCAAGCCTGCCGCCGACCCGCTCCGCGAGCGCCATCGCCACCTTCTCCGTATGTCCCTGCCACGAGTAGTACACGATGAGGATCATCGCTATCGCTCCGGGTGGGGGGTACTATGCTCATCGTATATAGAGACAGCAGGACCCGGACCCGGGGGTGCTCCCTGCACCCGCGGGAACGCGGAACGTTCATATCCTTCACGCCGATACGATCAGGTATGCAGGAGTACGGCCCCAACATCGTCGGCGAGGTCCGGTTCGCCCGCCAGGACGGCGGATACTATGTACAACTCTACGACCGGCAAGGAACCCCCGTCGGCAGGACAGGGCTCTGGAGGACCGAGACGAAGGCAAAAGAGGCGGCCCGGCGGCTTGCCGCGAAGATAGGCGGGGAGTGACCCTTCACGGAGTTCCGGGGTGCGCCTCCGCGTAGCGGACGAGGCCGGCGATGCACCGGTTGTGCGGCGTCTCGATGCCGTGGCGCTCCCCAAGGCTTGCGATATGTCCGTTGAGGAGGTCGATCTCTGTCCGGTGACCCCGCCGGAGGTCGTAGTACATGGAGGGGTAGACCGCGGCGAAGTCGGGCACCTGCACCCCGAAGAGGTGGGTGAGGTAGTCATCGGCGGTTGCCCAGGGGAGCTGCACCCCTTCGGCACCGGCGACGGCGAAGGTCTCGCGGATGAGCCCGACGACGGTCTCCCGGATATCCCCATCGGCGGCGACCCCGACCGGAGCCCGCAGAAGGGCGCAGATCGGGTTCACCGCTATGTTGAGGAGCGCTTTGGTCCACTTTCCGGAGCGGATATCGGCGTCCGCCTCGACCGGGATGCCGGCGGACCGGACGATGCCGATCAGACAGTCGAGGGCGCCGCCGCCGTCGCCGGACCAGATCCCGAAGCGCATCGGAGCGCTCTCGCTTGAGACCCGGACATGTCCCGGGCCCACGACCGAGAAGTTCGTCGTCACGGTCCCGCCGATGACGGTATCGGTGTAGCGGGCGATGACCTCTTCGTTTCCTATGCCGTTCTGGAGGCTTGCTGCCGGCCGGCCCCGGATCACCCCGGCGTACTCCTCGCAGATTGCCCGGGTGTCGGTACCCTTCGCGGTGATGATGACGAGATCCACCGCGGGTGGGACCTCCTCCGGCCCCGTAACAGGGGCGATCCCGTCAACGGTGCCGTTTCCCCAGATCCCCTCCATTATGAGGCCCCGCTCCCGGACCGCGCCGGCGTGCACCGGCCGGCAGGCTGCATAGACCGTCGCCACCCCACAAAGTTGCCCGGCGAGCGAGAGGCCGACCGCCCCTGCGCCGAGGATCAGGATAGTCGGGCGTTGTAACGATTCCATCTGTTCCCAGCCTCTATTGAACACAGAAGCAGATAATGATGCAGTACCACAACCCGCGGTCCGGATCCATCGTTGATCGCCCGATCCCGGGCCGTCTCGATCACAGAGTGAGCGGCACCGCCGGGAAGCGTGGTAGCGAACGCTTTTCGTCTCCGGCGCAAGACGGATCGCCGATGAAGTACGTCACGAAGGCCGACGGCAGCCTGCAGCCGTTTGACCGGGAGAAGGTGCGGCGGACGCTCCGGAACATGGGCCTCGGTGCGGAGGATGCCGACCGGATCGCCGACGAGATCGAGGTGTCGGTGCCGTCCGGGGTGAAAACCACGGCGGTCCTCCGGATGATCCGCGCCCGGGCCCGGGCCGTCCGCCCCGCCGTCGCGCACCGGACCAACCTCCGGAGAGCGCTCGCCCTCATCCGCCCGAAACCGGAGTTCGAGGAGTTCGTGCGGGTTCTCCTCCGGGAGCACGGCTACCGGGTGGAGACCGGGTGCATCCTTGCCGGGCGGTGCGGGGAGCACGAGGTGGACGCCGTCGCCCAGAAAGACGACGCCACTATCTTTGTCGAGGTGAAGCACCATGCGAACCACCACCGGATGACCGGCCTCGACGAAGGGCGGATCGCCCGGGCGATCGTCGAGGACCTCCAAGAGGGGTTCCGGGCCGGGCGGTGCGCCATCTCTATCGACGGTGCCCTGATCGTCTGCAATACCAAACTCTCCGCGCACGCTAAGCGCTACGCGACCTGCCGCGGGATCGGGCATATCGGGTGGGACTACCCGGTGGAACAGAACCTCCGGACAATGATCGAGACGACGCAGTCCTACCCGGTCACTATTGTTGCGGGGGTGAGCCCGTCGGTCTCTGCAAGGCTCGCGGCTGCCGGGTTCCTCACGGCAAAGCAGGTCGCCTACGGCGACGCCACGGCCATCGCCCATGACGCAGGCATCCCCCTCCGGGAGGTGCTGCTGATCGCCGGGCGGGCGCGTGCCATCCTCGAACCGTAAGCAGCCCTCAGGCAGAATCACCGATGACCTGGAGCTGTTCTTCGGTCGGGTTGATCAGGACGATCTCGGGCCGGCAGTTGAACCGGAGGTCCACCCCGGCGACGCTCGCGCTGCAGACCCCGCGGGATATGTAGGTCGGCGTCCCGTTCGTATCGAACATGCCCGCAAGCTCGATGACGCCGAGGTCGTTCAACTGGGCAACAACCGGGAAGAGGAACTGGCCGCCGTGGGTGTGGCCGGCGAGGATGAGGTCGGCGTCCCAGTCGGCCCTGCAGGAGGGTTCGTGAATAAGGTAGACGGTGAACGTGTCGGTCGCCGGCACGTTGGGCGGGTCCGCCATACCGGCCCACCCGTCGTCGACGCCGACGATGACGATCTCTTCGCCCCCGGCAAAGACCCGGGCGTAGTCGTTCCTGAGGACATGCACCCCGTTCTCTTCCAGCGTCGTGGCGAGCTCGTCGGCAAATGCGGTGTCGGCAGAACCGTCGTCAAGGGCGGAGACGTCGTACCCGGCGGCGGTGACGTCGGCCGAAGTCCGGACGGCAAGCAACCTCGCGAGGCCCGTCCGGCTGTCGGTCCCCACCCTGTAGTCGTGGTTCCCGAGGACGGCGTAGGCCGGTGCGTCGAGTGACCGCCATACCGCCTGAGAGGTGAACTCCGACTCCTCACCGGTGACAAAGTCGCCGCCGATCAGGACGAGCGAGGGGTTTAAGCGGTTGACCTCGCGGATCACCTCCTGGACATGGTCGGTGTTGGACGCCCTGACATGGGGGTCGGTGATATAGACGACGCCCCGGGGTGCCCCGTCGATAGTAAGGACGGTCACGTCGACAGCCCGTGCTTCCCAGGCCATGTAGCCGGTCATGGAGGGAAGCAGGATGAGCATGAATAACGCCAGATGTCTTGCGTTTAGGGTCTTCAGGGTCACTGTATTTTATTCTCTCCTATGAATATAAATACGATCCGACTGGCCGGTGCCGGCCAGATCAGCGACCGCGAGTCAGATCGACCGGGTCGCCCATGATCTCGGCCGGTTCCGGGCCGGAGGACGGATCGGCGAAGAGCCGGACAAATCGATGCTCCTCCGCCCTCCCGAGGGCGATAGCGGCGAACCCCGCCACGATCACCGCCCCGACAAGATCCATGATGAGGTCCCACATGGTGTCGGTGTTCCCGAGCTGGAGGTTCGTGCCAAAGACCTGGTCGACCGCAAACTCGTAGATCTCCCATACCGCCCCCGCCGCCAGCGTGGAGACCAGGATGAAGACGACGAACGCCGGCCTCGTCAGGCGGACGTCTCCGCGGTGCCCGGCGAGGGCCGCGAGAGAGAAGGCGAGGAGCGCGACGGTGGCCGATGAGACGAGATGGGCCAGTTTGTCGTAATAGGGCGCGAGGGTGACGTAGTAGCCACCGACGTGGCCCATGACGTGGAGGTAGAGGGAGACGGCGATGAGGAGGTTGACCTCCCAGGGCAGGCAGAGGCGCATGTTTCTCGTCATGAGGGACGGCGCCATCGTGAGGAGGAAGGCGAAACCCGCCGAGAGCCCGAGGAAGTACTCGCCTGCCGTGATGGTGGAGACTGCGGCGAGGAGAATAAGCCCCTGGATGAAGTAGGTAAGGTAGATCCCGCGCGACGGGTCCGGGCATGCCATGGATGTGCTGAGATGATGATCCCGGGCATTATACATAATCGTCGCGGTGGTGGTCTCCGGGATCAGAGTGGCTGCCCCCGGACTCCGTCCTCGGAACGTCACAGCCAACCGGGGCGGGACTGCCGGCCGTTGCGGTCGCCTCCGCGCCCTCCCGGGAGAATATTTGATTAACTAGCAGTTGTATAAATTGGACACACAAAGGACCAAATACTCTGGAGCATGGGGTTGATGAACTGACAGATCCTACAAAGCGCAAACCCGAATCCAAAGGGGGGGAAGCGGGAGAGGAGATTATCCGCGTGCGCCTGCCGAACAAGAGGAACCGGGAGATGTTCGGTAGCGCTGAATTGATGCTCGGGGCAAACCATATCAGGATCCGCTGTTTCGACGGGGTGACGCGCACCGGGCGGATCAAGGGCAAGATCAAGAAGAAGGTCTGGATACGGGAAGGAGATGTCCTGGTCGTCGTCCCCTGGAGTTTCCAGGACGAGAAGTGCGATATCATCTACCGCTACACGAGACCCCAGGTGGAGTGGCTCCGGAAGAACCGGTATCTCTGAAATTCTTTTTCTGAACAAGAGTTTTCCCTGCACGGCTGTTGGCGGGAGAGGAGGGGGCTGCCTTCTCCCGCGCGGGCGGCGGGTTTAAATGGGGTTAGATGCCGAGGATCTTGATCTCGTACTCTTTTATGACGAGTTTCTTCACCCCTGACAGGGTATAGGCGCCGCTCGAACCGCTCATCTTTAGCGAACCGGTCAGGTAGTTCTCCCACGCCACGGAATGGTCGTTGTCGTCATCCTCATCTTTGGTGTATGTCACTGTGACATCGCCGGCGTTGTCGGTAGGTTTGTGTACAGTCGCGTTCGCCAGGCTCATCCTCACCGTCGCCATCCCCGACTTCGCCATCCGTTCGGCGGTGATGTTCATGAGGTAGATTACGAACGTCTCTGTGGGCCCGTCATAGAACCACCGGGGCTCGGCGAGCATCGCCGAACCCGTTGCATCCTCCTGGCGCGTCATCACCGCGCCGTTCTCAAGGGTGATCACCTCGGTGCCGCGGTCGGACCGGTAGATCAGGGCGCCAGGGTGGAACGTTATGGTATTAAAACCGGCACCGGATATCTCAAACTCTGGCTTGGCCCCTACTGTAGAACCGATCACCTCCAGCGTCCCCCCGCTGACCTGCAGTGTTGACTCCTTGTAGGGCACGTTCTTGAAGCAGAGGCTCTTCATGTCGTTCTGGATGACGATCATCGCCCGCTCCATGTTCTTCACGTCGGTGTTGCTCTGCTCTTTCATGAGCACCGGGTAGCCGTAGAGCGTAACGAGGCCGATGCCGCTGATGACGATCCCGAGGATCAGGATGAACCCGATCGCCTCGGAGACTGCCTTTTCATTCATCTTCATGACCGTCATCCTCCTGAAAACCCCTTTGAGTCATACTGGATCATGTTCCATCCCGCGCCGGTGGTGTTGCCAACGACACCCCTTGTCGCCCCGATGCCGGCGATGGCGATCGTGCTCTTGATGCTGCCGCTCTGCACCTGGATTGTCTGGCTCGCGCCTTTCTTCTCCACGTCTACGTCCACGAAGTAGCCCCTCCCGGCGACGTCGTCGGGGATGTCGAACTTCGTCTCGATGGTCCCGTTGCCGGGCGCGATCACGTAGAGGTCCACGATCCGGGTGCTGATGCCGTTGCCGATATCCACGAAGGCGTGGTAGCGGAGCTTGTTTGCCGGCCCCTCCATGATCGAGGCGTTGACGGAGAACATCATGACGATCATCAGCAGGAGGAGCACGCCGGTGATGATGATGTACTCCATAAGCCGGGTGACGCCCTCCTCGTTCATCGGTTCAGTAATACACGGTCTCATTGTACACCGTCACCCCGTTGTTGTAGTGGATGGTCACCGGGTGGAGCCAGCGGCCGGAAACGTCCATCTTTTGATTGACCGTGAAATTAACCACGGCGTTCTTCCGTTCGAGGGATATCGCGATAATATCCTCCTTTACGCCATCGGGGAGCTCTGTGTCGACATAGTCGAATATTGCCGATCGCAGGTCCCTGATATCGTTCTTCGGGAACTCGAGCACCCCTTCCGCGGTCGTCTGCCCGACGAGCGCCGACTGGTTGATGATCAGCGCGAGGAAGAACAGCGCCACGGCGACCAGGAGCCCCATCAGCACGATCCACTGGCCTTCTTCGTTCATGCACGCCATAAGAGCACCTCCACGAGGACGACTTGGGCCCTTGATCCATAATTGGGGCTTCCCGACGGCAGCTGCACCCACCGCGTCACCCGCACGGCGGACTCTCTCCCAGTCCAGGTGTTGTCGGGTGCAACAAACAGATGTTCTGTAATCACATTTGTATTCGCATCCCGGTAGGTGACGTTTGCACTCATGTGCAGGTTATCGGGTTTACCACTCGTCGTTGCGTTGCAACAGCTCAGGAACGTGTTGTTGAAATCAGTGCTATTGCCCGTGTTGACAAAAATCTCCAGAGCGCTCTTCATGCCATTAGTATCCGGCGTATCCATCATCGCGAGCACGTCGCTCCCGAGCTGCTCAAGCTGCATATCCGGGATGTGCGTATCCCCTGTAGTGTAGACGCTCGTCGTGCTGACGACAATGTATGCGGTGAGCAGCATGATGATCCCGGCCGCGACACCCTCCATCGTGTAGAGCTGCCCCGCATCGTTCACCATATGGCGACCTCCAGGACAGCGGTCTTCAGGGGCGGGTGGGTGATGTTTACCGGATTGTAGTCATACAGGTGGGTGCCGGTGATGTTGGTTTGTGGAGGGTCATGGTCGAAGTTAAACCGAATATCCAGGATGCTGTTCTGATCAAGGGTGAAGAGCGAGGTGGCTGCCGGTTTCAGGACCAGCGAGATGCTGGATTTGACCGGCACGTCCGGTTGGAGCGAGTGCAGATCCGAAGTGCCGTTGACGTGCAAGGTGTAGAGGTTTGGGTCGATCGTATCGTACGAGAAAGGGATGCGGGTGAACCGCGGGTTTGGCCTTGTCGGGTCCATCTTCAGGAAAGTGACGTTGTGGAGCGTCGCGTCCATGGATGGTTCGGTTATGTTAAGGTACGCCTCAAAATTGGTGATCGTGACATTCACCGGCTCGGTTCTCGGATCGATCCGGTAGGCCGGGCTGACGGACGGGTCCAGCAGCTGGCTGAAGTTGAGCCGGACGGTAAAGTTCCTTGCGGTAGAGGTCTGCCATTCGGGGGCCGATGGGTTCGATATGATGTACTCCGGCCTGGAACTGCCATCGATCTCCGCCACGCTCGGCTCCTTGATCTTCACCACCCGGCGGATGTAACCGTAGCCGGGGGGGAGGGGGTCGCCGGCCTGCTTGAGCCCGTAAGTGCCGTCAGAATGCGAAATATTGAGCGAAAAGTTATAGGAGTAGGGGATGTCGCCGAAGATCACCTTGCTGCGGTAATCTTCAGGCGTGAAAAATGGGTCTTGGTCTTCTTTGGACGTATTCTCAAAAAACCTCTCAACCTTCGTCGAGAGAAGAACATTCGGCGTATCCTTCGAGACCGCAAGCCCCATTCGCTGAATCTCGTCTTTCTGGGCTTTGCCGTACAGCTCCCACGAGGGATAGACCGGCCACCCCGGGTCCTCCACCAGGATCACCCCCGTCCGGTAGGCGACTGCGTCATAATCGATGCCGCTGCTCTGGAGGCCCGCGAGGAGCCCCGGCACCATGCTCACCACCATGATCAGGGCGAGCATGAAGATCGTGAACCCCGCGAGGAAGTCAAGCGACAGCACCCCGTCATCGGCCGCCGGACCTATACGACCACCTCCCCGGTATCCGCCCGGAACGCGAGGGTCTCCATCCCGGCATCCGTTCGGGCGGTGACACTGTAGACCCCCTCCGCGAGCGCGATATCAACCGTATCGGCACCGAGCCGCTCCATCACGGGCCGGAGGACCTCCTCTTGGCCGCGAAGAAGGTCTTCGGGCGAGAGGACGCCGGTGACGTTCACCTCCTCCGCGGGCAGGGGGGCCGGAAGCGAGATCTCCTTCCAGCCCGCAAGACCGAAGGTCAGCCACCGGACCTCCTCACCGTCCCGGAGGCCGAGGGCCCAGGAGGCGGCCCGACCGTCGAGATCGACGCCGGTCCCGAGCACCTGGTGCACCGATGTGCCGGTGACGTTCAGGCCCCCTTCGGCCTCAAGGAGTTCAAGTTCGCTGAGAGCCCCGGAGAGCGTGTATGCCTCCGGCGGTTCCGGCAGGTCGATGGGGGTGATGCCGCCGCCGGTCGGCGCCGGAGATGCGCCAAGACAACCGCACGCGGTGCAGAGGATACAGACTGCGGCAACCAGGGCCGGGACGCTTCCGGAGGATCTCATGTAAGGCAGTCATTATACACGAAGGGATATAAATAACCACCTCTCTGGCAGATTCAAAAATTTGCCGTCCGTGCTGGATACTGGAAACGTGCAGGTACCCGGCGGCAAAAACATTTCACCGGGTACGCGGCCCGCGAGCCCCGGCCACCCCGGTCTTTATATACCCCGAGCCCCGGCCCGCGAGCCCCGGCACAGTATCATAACCTATATCCCTCCGTTGGTAACAACATCTCATACAAGGTAAGCACATGTGTACTACCACACCCCCCGGCACGCCGGGAGAAGCACACGGCCGGTTCGCTGAAGCGGCCGCCTTCCACGGCCACGTCTGTCCCGGCCTTGCGCTGGGATACCGGGCGGCCGAGACCGCCCTCGAGCGGCTCCGCACCGGCCGGGCCGAGGACGAGGAGCTCGTCACCATCGCCGAGACCGACGCCTGCGGCGTCGATGCCATTCAGGTCCTGACAGGATGCACCGTCGGGAAGGGAAACCTCTTCTTTAAGAACTACGGCAAGCACGCCTTCACGTTCATCAACCGCCTGACCGGCGACGCAGTCCGGATCACGGGGAACCCGTCGTTTGACACCGACTCGCTCGACCCCGGTCTTGCCTCGCTCCGGGCACGGGTCATGCAGGCCCGGGTCCCCGACGAGGAATGGGCCGAGTACCGGAGGCGGACGGACCGGCTCGTCGAGGCGATCCTCGACCTCCCCGCCGAGACCCTCTTCACCATCCGGGAGGTCGACGTCGAGATACCGGAGCGGGCCCGGATATTCCGGTCGGTGCCGTGCGCAAAATGCGGCGAGCTGACCGCCGAGTCCCGGGTCCGGGTCGAGGAAGGCAAGCTTGTCTGCCGTGCCTGCTCGAAGGGGTACTCCCGGCGCTGGTAAGGCTGGTCCCCCTCACCGCACTATTTTTGCTATCGGGATCTCAAGGATATCCTCGGCGCCTGCCGCCTTCAGGTGCGGGATGAGACCGTTGACAAGCCCCTTCTGCACAACCGTCTGGATACTGAAGTAATCGATGCCGTGCAGCCTGCTGACGGTGGGCTTCTTCATCGCGGGGAGGGCCTCGATGACGCGGTCGAGCGCCGCCGACGGCACGTTCATCGTCAGGAGCACCTGGTGGCGCGCCTCGATCACCCCGAGGAGGAGGGTCGTGATCTCCTCGATCTCCCGGCGCTTCTCCGGATCCCGGAGGGACTCGTGGTTTGCGAGGAGTGCGGTGTGCGACTCCATGATCTGGCCGACGATCTTTAACCCGTTCTTCTTGAGCGTGCTCCCCGTCTCAGTGAGGTCGACGACGACGTCCATCAGGTCGGGCACCTTTGCCTCCGAAGCCCCATAGGAGGCAAAGAGCCTGACAGGAACTCCGATCTCCTTAAAAAACTGCTCCGTGATCCGGGGATACTCGGTCGTCACCCGGCTGCCCGGCCGGATGGCGGCGACGCTCTCGATAGGCTCGTCGCGGTGGACCGCAACCACGATCTTCACGTTCCCGTCGCCGGTCTTGCTGTAGGAGAGGTTTGCGATCTCCGCGACGTCGGCGCCGCTCTCCTGCACCCAGTCAAGCCCCGATATCCCGAGGTCGAAGTAGCCCATCTGGACGTAGAGCGGGATCTCCTGCGGCCGGAGGATCTTCACCTTCCCGATCCTTGAATCGTTGATGCGGGGGTTGTAGTCGCGGTCGGTCCGCCTGACCTCGAGGTCGGCCTCCTTGAAGAGCTGGAGCGTCTGCGCTTCAAGGCTTCCCTTCGGGAGAGCAATCGTTATCATGAAGAGGTGATCGGGCAGAAAAAGAGTTAAATGTGGTGATATGGATTTTTCAGTTGATGGTGTGGATGACAAGCCCCGAGAGGAGCTTCGGCTCGAACCAGGTGGATTTCGGGGGCATGACGCCGTCCGCGTCCGCGATCGCGAGCACCGTCTCGACCTTCACCGGCTGCATGGCCACTGCGAGGGCGTACTCGCCGGAGTCGACGAGCCGCTCGAGTCCGGAGAGCGGTTTTGCCCCGCCCATGTAGTTGAGCCTGGGATCGCCCCGGGGGTCGGAGATACCAAGCATTCCTTCGAGCACCTCCTTCTGCAGCACCGATACGTCCAGCGACCCTATCAGGTCGGCGGAGTCTCTGACCGGCCGGGAGACCTCGTACCAGGTCTTCTCCAGGTAGAAGTGCATGACATGGACCGGGTCCTCTCCGGTCGCGAGCGGCGGGATCTGGTAATCTGCAGCGTCGACCTTCCCGTAGGGCCGGACATTCCAGCCTGCTGTTAAGAGCGCGTCGATGAACCCCGGGAGGGTGAAGTTGCCGAGATCCGAAACAAGCCTGCTGTAGCCGTGGATGCGGACCCGGTCGTGGGCGAAGAGGACCACCATGAACTTCCCTGCCTCCTCGGTGAACCTCCCATCGCTTCGGCGCCGCTCTGCCACGTTCACCGCCGACTTGGCCCGGTGGTGGCCGTCTGCGATGTAGGTCTCCGGCACGGCTGAAAAGAGGTCCTCGAGACGGGAGAGGACTGCCTCATCGGTGACCCGGTAAACCTGGTGGAGTACTCCCGAGCCGGTCGTGGTGCTCCCGTCAGGTTCCGTTCCGTCGATGAGGGAATGGGTGCAGGAGAAGATCTCTCCAGGGTCGCGGTAGAGCAGGAAGACGAGGCCGGTGTTCGCCCCCACCGCGTCGATGTGCCGGGTCCGGTCCTCTTCCTTGTCGTACCGCGTGAGCTCGTGCCGCCGGATCTGCCGGTTCTCGTAGTCCTCCGTCGCCACGCAGCAGACCAGCCCAATGAACTCTTCGCCGTCCTGGACGGCCCGGTAGACGTACATCCCGGGTTCCGGATCCCGTTGCAACTGGCCGTCCGCGAGCATGCTGTCGAAGACCTCCCGCGCCCGCTCGTAGACCCGGTCGTCGTGCGGAGGAATGTCGGGGAGCTCGGCATCGGGCCGGCTGACCCGCAGGAAACTCAGGGGATTCTTCTCGATGCACTCCCGGGCCTCCTCTGCCGTCACCACATCGTACGGCACGGAAGGAATTTTTTCGGAGTACCGCCGCTCTGGACGGACCGCCGCGAAACGATAGATCTGAACCATGGTAACCGCCAACTCGTATGTGCCTACTATTTTGTCTCCTGACACTATATTAGGTAAGGCACTCCACGAGGGAGAGACCGGTAACTATGATGCCGCTTCAACTTACCATTCGCAGGGCACAGCCTGCAGATATTCCGCAGATAGTTGCCATTGAGAGGATAACATTCGTCGATCCGTGGGACGAGAGGACACTCCAGGAATCGCTTGCCTACTACCCGGAGACGTTCTTTGTGGCCCGGAGCAACGGAGATCTGGCAGGGTTCGTCGCCGCGGGCCTCGAAAACACCGGCGAAGAACGTTATGGGCATATCATGAACCTCGCGGTCGCCCCGGGGTACCGGCGCCAGGGAATCGGGCAGCGCCTCATCCGCCGCCTGGAACAGGAGTTTTCTCTTTCGGGCGCGGGCGGGGCCCAGCTGGAGGTTCGGATCACCAACACCGGGGCACAGGAGTTCTACCGCCGCCTCGGCTACCGGGAAGTCTTCCAGATCGCCTCTTATTACGCAAACGATGAAGACGCTCTCGTTATGATGAAGTGGTTCCGGTTTTAGGGGTCCGGAACCAGCAGTGCCCCTTGTTATCCACGCCCGAGATCCTGGTGGGCCCGGGCAAGGTGCTGGGCCGCGAGGGCACCGAGGAGGGAGAGCTCGCCGGCGAGCACCCCTGCCCCCACAATCTCCGCAAACGCCTTAGCGTGGGCTCCCGGCGGGTCGCCGCCCCCGGCGACGCCGAGCATCGCGAGGCACTCCCGCTGGGTATCGACCCCCGTGCCGCCGCCGACCGTCCCCACCGGGAGCGACGGGAGGGTGACCGAGACATAGACCCCGCCGTCCACCCGGTCGACGGTGGTGATCGCGGTGCTCCCCTCGACGACGTGGGCGGGGTCCTGCCCGCAGGCGATGAACGTCGCGGCGACGACGTTTGCCGCCTGGGCGTTGAACCCGAACGAGGCCGCCCGCGCCGAGCCCACCAGGTTCTTCCTGTAGTTGACCTCGGCGAGGGTCTCCGCATTGGTCTTCAAGAGGTCGGCGACCATCGCGTCGGTGAGCCGCACGCCCGCGACCACGGTCTTCCCCCGGCCCCGGACCAGGTTGATCGCCGCGGGTTTCTTGTCGGTGCACATGTTCCCGGAGGTGGCGACGAGGCGGGCCCCGGTCTCCCGCTCGATGAACTCCCCTACCTTCTGGCCTGCGATCGTCACCATGTTCATGCCCATGGCGTCCTTGGTGTCGAACTCGATCCGGATGAAGACGTTTGTCCCGGCAACGTAGGTGACGGCTTCAAGGAACTCCCCATGTCGTGTGGTGCTCTGCGCGGTCTCGCGGATCTCGGCGGCGTGCTCCTCGACCCAGGCAACCACTTCGCGGGCGTGGACGACGTCACGGGCGGCAAAGACCGGCGCCCGGGTCATCCCGTCCCGCATGATCCGCACGTCCGCACCGCCCGCCCGGCTGATCAGGGAGCACCCGCGGTTCACCGAGGCGACGAGCGCCCCTTCGGTCGTCGCAAGGGGGAGATAGTACGACCCGGCGGCATACTCGCCCTTCACCCGGAGTGGCCCCGCGACGCCGAGCGGCACCTGCACCGTGCCGATCATGTTCTCGATGTTGCGCTTCACCACCCGGTCGATCCCGATGGAGAACGACCCCACTGCGGGGAGGGGGGTGCCGGTCTCGCCCTCGATGAACGCCCGCCGCACCCGGACCGCCTCTTCCGGCGGGAGTTCCTTCTCGAGCGCATAGAGTTTGAGGGAGCCGTCTTTGAGCCTCCTGATGTACTCATCCATGAATAAGTATGAGAACGCATACCTAAAGATGGCTGGTGGTCGATGTGGATAAGGAGCAGTGGTGCCTTGCGGTACCGAAGCGAGAGGCCGAGCAGACACGGCGCCGGCTGCTTGAAGAGGGGCTCCTCGACCGGGGCTTAAAGCCGCGCCCCGAGGGGGACGCCATCCTCTTCCCGGTCGCCCGGGAGATCGCGGGCGCCGCCTGGTGCGAGTTCGAGGCCGTTCCGGAACGCGCTGAACTCCCCCGCCACGAGCTCGTGGGCGGGATCGCCATCATGCAGGACGACGACCCGGAGGCCGCCCGGATGCTGCTCTCCTCCCGGCCGTCCCTGCAGACGGTGCTCTTCCCGGCAGGTCCGGTCGAGGGGGAGTACCGCACCCGCCGGTTTACTGTCCTTGCCGGGACTCCCATCACCTGCACCCGGGTGACCGAGTACGGGCTCTACTTCGACGTGGACCTTGCTCTCGCCTACTTCTCGGCCCGGCTCTCGACCGAGCGGCAGCGGGTCCTCGAGACGATGGAGGAGGGGGAGCGGGTGCTCGATATGTTTGCCGGTGTCGGGCCGTTCGCCATCTCCCTCGCCCGCAGGGCCGCTCTCGTCGTCGCCGCGGATCTCAACCCCGCAGCGGTCCACCTTCTGGTCCACAACATCGCGCTCAACCGGGCTAAAAACGTCATTCCGATGCTCGCAGACGCCGGAAACCTCACCGGGATCGGCTTTCCCCCCTTCGACCGGATCGTCATGAACCTTCCTCTGGCCGCACCGCAGTTCCTCCCGGCGGCCGCCGCGCTCTGCCGGGACGGCGGGACGATCCATCTCTACGCTTTAGAGGAGCAGGAGGGTGAATTTCTCCCCCTGATCCGGGCTGTTACCTCCGGGGAAGTCACCGAGCGGCAGGTCAGGACCTACTCGCCGGGGAAGTGGCATGCGGTATATGATATCGTCGTGGAGAAAGAGGGCTGCTAATTTTTTCCGGCTGTCTTTTGAGGGTGTCCGATCTTCGCGATGAACAGAGTTCCGTAGGAGTGGGGTGGAGTGATATGGCTTCACGCGAAGGGGAGTTACTGAAAACCACCGCACCAACCTTGCTTGAGTCGGCAATGGAGGATAGTATGGGGTTCCTTCCGCGTGGAACCCCCAAAAGAGTGAAGGGTCACTCAGTCGGCACGAACTTCGTGCCGTAGTGGATGGTACCGCTCTCTCCGTCCGCCGCTATCCGGCGGAAGACGCTTCTAACCCGCATACCGATCTTCGCCTCTTCGGGGAGGCAGGCGACCTGGGTGGTGAGCCTCGGCCCCTCGTCGAGCTCGACGATCGCGAGGACGTATGGGGTGGTGTGCTCGAACTGGTCGCTTGCCGACCGGATCACTGTGTAGGTGACGACCGTTCCCTCGCCGTTGAACTTGTGGTCGACGATCTTGCCGCTCCTCCGACAGTCGGGACAGAGCGACCGGGGCGGGAAGAAATATCGCCCGCAGCTCGTGCACTGCGTCCCGATGAGGTTGTACCGTTGCGGGATCTTTCTCCAGAACCGTGAAACCGACATATATTTACGCCCCCAGGATGTGCACGACGACTGTCGCGCCGGTGCCGCCGACGTTGTGGGCCATACCGATCTCTGCATCCACCTGCCGGCCCGCGGCTTCGCCGCGGAGCTGGTTGACGATCTCGTAGATCTGCTTGATCCCGGTCGCACCGACCGGGTGGCCGCAGGCCTTCAGACCGCCGCTCGTGTTCACGGGGATCTCCCCGCCAAGAGCCGTCACCCCTTCTTCGGTGAGCCTGCCCGCTTCGCCCTTCTTGCAGAACCCGAGGTCCTCGATCGCACAGATCTCAGCGATCGTGAAGCAGTCGTGGACCTCCAGCATGTCGATATCCTTGTGGGTGAGGCCCGCCTGGGCAAACGCCCGCTTCCCTGCCGCCACAGAGGCATCCAGGGTGGATATGTCCCGCCGGTCGTGGAGCGCGATGGTGTCGCTCGCCTGGGCGCTTGCGAGCACCCGCACCGGCGAATCGGTGAACTCGCGGGCGCGTTCGAGTGGCACCACCACGACCGCCGCCGCCCCATCGGTGATCGGCGAGCAGTCGAAGAGCCGCAGGGGGTCGGCGACCAGCGATGAGTTCAGTACCGTATCGACCGTGATACGGTTCCGGAACTGGGCGATCGGGTTCTTCGCGCCGTTCTCGTGGTTCTTCACGGCAACCTGTGCGAGCTGCTCCCGGGTGAGCGGGTAGCGGTGCATGTAGTCGGTTGCAATCATGGCGTAGAGCCCGGGGAAGGTCGCCCCGGCAAACCCTTCCCACTCGCGGTCCGCGGCGCTCGCGAGCATGTCCACGCTCGCCCCGGTCCCGACATCGGTCATCTTCTCGACTCCCGCGGCGACCACGATCTCCTCCATGCCGCTTGCGACCGCGATCACTGCCTGCCGGAAGGCAAGGCCGCCGGAGGCACAGGCCGCCTCTACTCTCGTCGAGGGGACATGGTTCGTCGCGAGCCCGGCGTAATCCGCAATCAGGGCACCGATGTGCTCCTGCTCAACGAACCTCCCTGCGCTCATGTTCCCCACGTAGAGGGCGTCGAGATTCTCGCCGGAGATCCCGGCATCCTCGAGCGCCAGCGCCCCCGCCTTAACGAAGAGGTCGCGGAACGAGGTGCCCCAGTGCTCCCCGAACTCCGTGCACCCGACTCCGATTACTGCTACGTCTCTCATTTCTGCATCACGATCTTTCCTTTGTGTTTGGCATACAGTGCATAGTCGAGGTAGGTTGGGTTTGCGAGCAGTTTCGCGACGGTCGGTGCCCTGGATCGGTCAAACTCCCCGGAGTCGATGGCATCGGTGACTGTGATGTCGAAGGCGTCGCTCCCGGCCCCGGAGCCGAAGGAGGTGACGAAGATCCGGTCGTCGGGTTTTGCTACGTCGAGCGTGGCGGCAAGACCGATCATCGATGCCCCCGAGTAGGTGTTGCCGAGCCTCGGGACGACGAGGCCGGGCCGGATCTGATCATCGGAGAAGCCGAGCATCTTTGCCACCCGCTGCGGGAACTTCGCGTTGGGCTGGTGGAAGACAGCGTAGTCGTAGTCCTTCGGGTTCGTCCCTACCTGTTCAAACATCAGCCGGGCAGCGCCCTGAACGTGCTTGAAGTAGCCCGGGTCACCGGTGAACCGTCCGCCGTGGCGGGGGTAACTCTGCCCCTCGCGCCGCCAGAAGTCGGGCGTGTCGGTAGTGTAAGAGCAGGTCTGGTTGATATCGGCGATGGTCTTCTCATTGCCGATGACGAACGCCGCCCCGCCGGCCGCCGCCGTGTACTCGAGAGCGTCGCCGGGAGCGCCCTGCGCCACATCCGCACCGATAGCGATCCCAAACGGGATCATCCCGCTCTTGACCATGCCCATACAGGTCTGGATGCCTGCCGTTCCGGCCTTGCACGCAAACTCGTAGTCTGCGGCGGTCATATTGGGGGTCGCCCCAATCGCCTCACCGACCGTGCAGGCTGTGGGCTTGACCGCGTAGGGGTGAGACTCGCTTCCCACGTAAATGGCCCCGATAGCCTCGGGATCGAGGTTCCTCCGCCGGAGGGCGGCCCGGGCCGCCTCTACGGCGATCGTTGCGGTATCCTCATCCAGGTCGGGGACTGACTTCTCAAAGACCCCGAGGCCCCGGGTGATGTCGTCTGCGTTGGCACCCCATACCCGCGCGATCTCCGGGACTTTTATCCGGTATTGCGGTATGTAGACGCCGTACGAATAAATGCCTACCATGATTCTCCTCGTAGTGAACTTATAATCGTCTCGACATCCATCTCGGTGCAGAGCACCGTGATCCGGTCACGCTCCGCGAGGCCCGGGATCAGCGGGTGCACCTCTCCCGGGCTGATACCCTGCAGCACCACACAGCGGGGCTTGAACGGCGTTACCCTGATCGCCACCATGGGGGATTTCCCGGTTGAGACTTCGGTGAAGATGAGTGCACGCTCCGTGCTCCAGCCGTAGATGCGGTTAAACTCGCTCGAAGAGAGCTGGAGTATTGCATTGAGGCTGTTGATCACCGTATACCCATAGACTGTCTGGTCCATCGGGCCGCAGAGTGTGGTGGCGCCGATCACTCCGGCAAAGTCGGAGAGGCCCACAGGAGATGCATACTCGTGGATGTCGTAGATAACGTCTTCATCGAATTCGCTGTACAGAATTTTAGCAAATTTGTTGATGAACCGACCACCGTTGTCTTCATCGATCGAGAGGATCGTATCGACGATCTTGCCGACGATGGCGGTTCCCGGACTCTTTCGCCGTCCGCTCTCATAATCACTGATAACTGAAGGAGAGACCTCAAGGTGCTCGGCGAGCAGTCCCTGGGGGATGTTGAAACTCTGCCGCCACTTCTTGAGGGCCTGTCCCGGTGAGTCCGAGAGTGTGATCTCTCCTGCCATCTTCTCGGCAAGCTGATGCCGCACTCCGGATTTCATACAGCTAATGTTACCATTTGGACTTAAATAATTAGCGTATAAGTCATCGACATTTCACGAAGATCCGCTGGCTCCGGATCGTTGCGCAACTCGTATATAGTATGCATCTCAATTATGGTATAATGGTTGAAGCAGAGGACCTGCAGTCCCTGAAGACGATCGCCCTGCTCGGTGGGTGTAGAGGCCCGATCTGGCTCTCATCGCAGTCACTCGGAAACGCTCTGGGAATCAGCCCCCAGACCGCCTCGCGGCGGCTGATCGCACTTGAACGGCAGCAGTTCATCATCCGTTCGATGAAGTCTGACGGTCAGTACGTCGCTGTCACCCGGGAGGGCGAGCAGGAACTGAAACGAGAGTATACGGATTACGTCAGGATATTCGACCCGGAACGCAGGCAGTACGTTCTGACCGGGACCGTGATCAGCGGGCTCGGGGAAGGTCGCTACTACATGAGCATCCCCCATTACAAGGAGCAGTTCGGCGGATGCCTCGGGTTTGAGCCCTTCCCCGGCACCCTGAACATAAGGCTTGATGCGGCGAGCACCCAGGCTAGAAAACACCTCGACCACGCGAGGTGGATCGATGTTCCGGGGTTTACTGCCGATGAGCGGACGTTCGGCGGTGCCCGGGTGCTCCCCTGCAAGATTGAGGGCCACGAGTGCGCGATCGTCGAGCCCTCCCGCACCCACTACCCGGAGGATATCATCGAGGTCATCGCCGGATTCGAACTCCGTAAAGCTCTGAACCTGAACGATAACGATACGATCGATGTGGAGATTACCCATGATTGATGCAGCCATAAAGGCCCTGGCAAAGGGTGAATTTGTCCTGTTGTACGACTTTGACAACCGGGAGCGCGAGACTGATTTCGCAATCCGGTCGGATGTGGTCACACCTGCCCATATCAGGCAGATGCGTAAAGACGGCGGCGGGCTGATCTGCACGGCGGTGCATCCCGAGGCTGCAAAGAGGCTCGGCCTGCCGTTTGCGCACGACGTCCTGCGTGCGTGCAGTCTCGTCGAGAAGGACGGCGAGGTCCCGTACGACCCGAAGAACCATTCGTCGTTCTCGCTCTGGGTGAACCACCGGGAGACCTATACCGGGATCACGGACCGGGACCGTGCCCTGACAGTCACCGCAATCGCAGACGAGGTGAGAAAGTCGCTCAACGGCGGCGGTCACGACTTTGCCGCGCACTTCCGGACGCCGGGCCATATGGCGCTCCTGCGGGCCGCCGACCGGCTGCTCGATGAACGGCGCGGGCAGACCGAACTCTCGATCGCGCTTGCCGGCATGGCCGGGATCACTCCGGCGGTCACGATCTGCGAGATGCTGGACGACGAAACCGGGTTAGCCCTCTCGAAGGAGGATGCGGCGAACTACGCACGGGAGCACGGGCTCGTCTTTGTTGAGGGGCAGGAAGTGCTCGACCGGTGGGAGTCCCGGAGACCGGGAGTATAACTTTTTTGGGCCTGTGGCCTGAGGCGGTCTGGAAGGGCCTCTGGAGCCGTTCGGAACGTCTGAGTCTGAGATGGCCTCCGCGTTGCGATTTTCCGAAAAGAGGAAGCTTGAGCACCGTGCAGATTCGGATCGCGTTGCTCTCTGGAGTTGTACCCCCCGGGACCGCACCCGGAACAGGGGCACAACCATCCTCTGGGGGAGGTTGTCTCCGGTGTCTGTTATTACACATTACCGGAGCAAGGCTGGAATATTTCCGGGATCCCCCGACACGCCTTAAAATCACGTTGCTTGAGGTTCTTGAAAAACAATATATACAATTATACAATACCATAAACGGATGAAAAAAGATGCTGTGGCATACTTGAATACAAGAAAGAAGGGGGATTTCGCAGCACAAAAAGCTGAAGTCGAGAACTATTGTAAATACCGGTTTGGGATCGTCGGGATTTTCCATGACCACCGGGCGAATGCAACGCCTCCGGAGAAGCGGAAGGGCTTTGTGGAGATGCTGGATTACTGTGCCGCCAACAACTGCCCCGACATTATCATCTACGATCTTGCCGATCTTGCCAGGGATATGGATGCCGGGCTTGCAACGCTCAGAGCCCTGAACGATCAATACACAGTTTACTGCGTGAACAATGATTTCTTCGGGTTCCGGGACGACCCGGAACTCCGGAGGGAAGCCACCGGTAACTTCATCGCGTATATGGACCGATATCGGGAGAGCACCCGGAAGGCCGCCCCGCTGGCGTCGAAGAAGGCGAAGAAAGAGGGAGGGCGGCCCATTGGGAGGCCGAGAGCGCTCAACGAGGGTCAGGTTGAGGCGCTCCTCACAATACGGCAGTCCGGGACAAGCATCAGCCAGATCTGCAGGATGTTCGACGTCAGCAGGAGCACGGTCAGCAAGATCCTCGCGGACTACCCTGAACTGAAGGGGGAGTGGAAGGGGGGCAGGCAGGAGCCCGGCGAGGGGGTGACGGGGGAGGAGCAGACGGAGTAACCCTCCGGGAGGGTTGCCCAGGTTCACGTTGCGATGTCTGTGGGAACCATGAAACACTCGTTCTACCATCTCCAGGTAAGGCGCCCCGCCAGGGCGGCCGGCATGATCACGATTACTTTGTCAAAAAACAGTTTTGGGAGGTAGATCGCGGCTCTACAACTGCACCTGGGTGAGTGCGTCGTAGGCGATCTTCCGGTAGACGTCCGGCTGCGTCCCGTACTCCTCCTGGGCCTTTTTGGAGTCTTCGGTGGTCCCGAACGCTTCCAGCCGGTCCAGGGTTTCGCGGGCGGTATCCAGCACCCAGAGGTCGCGGGTATCGCGGTCCACGACCGAGATCGACTCCACGCGAACCGAGACCAGGCAGGTCCCGTCCGGGGTCGTGTAGAGGTTCGGCTTGCCGACGACGGCGACGAACGCAGGTGCCTCTATCCGGGCAAGTTGCTGCATCGCCTCGGGCTGGTACGACCCTGCCATGATGAAGAAGGTCCCCGTCGGGTCGACCACCCGTCCACGGTAGAAGATGTTCTGGTCACCCTGCCGCTGCTTCTCCGTGAGGGTTCCCACAACAAAGATGCGGTTGCTCCGGATGCCGCTCGGGAGGAGGACGAAGGTCGGGCTCTTCTCGTCGTCGCCCTCCTTGAACTGGTAGCGGGTCTCGCGGAGTTCGGATGCAAAAACCCTCCGCGCCGGTTCACGCTCGTATGCGGCCTGGGGGCTCATGCCGGCTCACCTCCGGCGCGGTTCAGCAGCGCAGCCAGTTCTGCGGGCTCAAACGTGATCGGGGTGCAGGAATCGACGAGCAGCCTGCCGGCGAACTCGCCGCCGCTGCAGGTGTAGTAGCGCCCGAGCACCGCATTCCTGACACGGTAGAAGATCTCGTCCATGCCGAGCGGGTTCGATTCCGCAATCCCGATAGCTTCGTCCAGGGTTATCCCGACGAGTTTCTCAACGACGTCGCGCTGCATCAGGACATTTCGGGCGCGTATGCCGTCGTCCAGGACCGCTTTCAGGCGGAGGTCGTACCTGAAGTTGGGCTGGATCTCATGCACCGGGCAGTAGTTCTGCCGGGAGAGGGTCCGGTTGCACCCCTCGACGGGGCAGCGCTTGATCAGGCCTGAGCCGGGAGCGACATGGACGAGAGCGCCCTGGATCTCGGTCTCGTTTCGCCCGACCTCGATATCACCCTCGTCCGATATGTACATCGCCGTGTTCAGGGAAAGGGAGAGCCTGCCGTTGTATTCGTCGATGGTGGCATAGAAGATGTTGTAGACAGTATCGAGACTCAACTTCTCCTTGCCGAGCGGCTCCTCTGGAGCCGCCGGGTCGGCCCCCTGGGATGGGCCGTCTCCGTCCTCTTTCCAGATGACGAACTTGATGGTGCCGCTCTCGTCGCCGAGGAGCCCCGTCTGGAGCATCCGGTCATGGGATACTTCCCAGTCCTGGATGACCTTGGCCCGCACGCTTCCCACACCCGACTTCAGTTCTGTAATCGGCGTTATCGAGGGGAGGAGCGGAACATCCTTCTCCATCCGGGAGATGGTGGTGCCCGAGTGGATCTTCAGGTTCGGTGCGCCTTTATACTCGTCGACGACCGCGGACTCGATCCGGTACCAGCGACCGTACTCCATCGCAGGGGCGTTCGCCCGGGTCCAGGTCACGAAGCGCATGGCGCCGCTCGAGTCGGCGATGATCCCGGTCTGCGCGATCGAGGGCGAGAGCGATGGGGTCAGGGCAACGATCTTTCCCTCGATCGTTACCCACTCGCCGGGAACAATCTCGCTTATCGGGCGGAGCTCCGTGGAGGTGCTCCCGACACCGGTGAGGTTATACTCGCGGGCGAGATCGCCCGTCACCGTCCGCTCGGCCTCGGCGATGTTGACGCCGAACTCCTCGACGAGACGGTGGAGGCGTGATTCGATCTTCTGCCGATCGGGCTGTGCACCCTTTGCTTCAAGTTTCCGGGAGATTCTCTCTGTTACCTCGGATAGGTTCATACTTACATCTCCAGTCTGTAGTTTACACCGTGAGGGTATTAAGACTCGGCGCGCGGTGTGAAAATGAAACCCGGACCCTCGCCATGGAAGGCCACCGATACGGCCGACCGGGGAAGAGCGCGGTGGCAGCGGCCCGTCTGCATTTTCGCGTCACACAGTGGCGGCCGGAAGGCGTCTCCTCGCTGGCGAGATGAGGTCTTTCGAATTCACCGGGCCCCCTGTCCGGAAGGGACGCCCGAATGCGCCATTTTGCAGTCCGGGGCCGAATCGTGCGATCTTCGCGCCCGCTCCTTTAACGTATATATAGGGGCAGGGACAACATCAGCTGTATGGCATTAACTGCGGACAGTACAATCGCGGACCTCCTTCGGGAGAAGCCCGAATCGGCACAGGTACTCTTCCGGTTCGGAATGGGTTGCCTTGGCTGTGCCATCGCAAATAACGAGACGATCCGGGAAGCCGCCCAGGCACACGGCGTCCCTCTCGAAGAGATGCTCTCTGCCCTCGGCGTTGCCGAGGCGTGAAGCCGGTAGGGTTCTACAACCGGTCCCGGAGGCGCTTGAGCTCAGCGAGAGTGGCCTCGGGATTTCTTTTCATATATTCCGCGACCTCCGGGACATGCAGGAGCGTGCATGTGGCGCACCCCCAGACCCTGCCGCCGCTCGAACTCTCGACCCATTCCCCGAGTTCCTCATCGGTGCAGGGGTAGCAGGGACAGTAGCAGTAGTCGCACCGCTGGCCCGGGAAGTGGCAGGGGTAGTAGGGACACCCCTCCTTCTCCCACTCCACCCAGTGTTCTCCGCCGTAACGGCTGTAGATGAAGAACGACGGATCACTCCGCCGGACCTTCCCCTGCTGCCGCGCGAGAGCCTCCGGGAGACCGTAGAGGACGGCCGCATGGACCCGTTGGCCGACTTCGGTCAGTGTCCCGGCGTAGGTATGTACCGGGGCGGCGTTGCGCTCACAGGCGACGACGACCGCATCCGTGGTAGTGCCGGGAAAATCGTAGCCAAGGTCGTGGAGCGCCTGCGCCTTCGCCCCGGTCGACGTGATGATCGCCTCGAGGAGCGCGGCGTCGCACATCCCCTCACGGCTGTAGACGATGATGTTGATGGTGTGCGGAGCGTCGTCGACAGAAGGCGTCGGATTCGTCACCCCCGCCGTGATGAAGACCGTGACGAAGTCGTACTGGAGGACGCAGAGGTGGCGCATATCAACGGCGGTCAGAAGCCCGAAATACTCGCCGGAGAGTCCGTGCCGGGCTGCGAGGAGGTCGAGGTGGCGCGGCGGGTCGTCATCAAAGTCGCGCGGCACCGTATGGTTCAGGACCGTCGTGACGTCGGCGATACCCCCGTTGATGCCGGTGCTGGCCGCCCTGAACCAGCCGCGAAGGAATAGAGTGTCATCCCTGACAAAATGCCTCATACAATGGAATAACGTGCTCTATCTTTCAATTCCTGCTGTTTGCCCGCGTTCCAGCCCGCGACGTCCTGAAGGTATCCGGTAACCCTGCTGATCTGCATGACGTCATGGCTCCCGCATTCGGGGCAGACTGCATGGCCGCAGAGCGGGCAGTACTCGATACTCTCGACGATGGCGTGGTGGCAGTCGCAGTGATCAAGCGGGCACATGATCTCAAGCGACGCTTCACCGCAGTGAGGGCAGGGGGTCTCGTCCACGACGAAGTGGCACGTGTGGCACTTGTACCGCCGCTCGTCTACGGGGATATCGTTGAGGCTCCGGTATTTCTCCGCCAGTCTCCGCTGTTCTGGGCTCCAGTTCATGGTACCAGTGTCTGCAGGAGATTATATAATTCTTGAGATGCGGGATGGGCCGCATCCGCCTCAGAACACTCATAGGGTTCGTCATATCCCGGGGGATCGGAACGGAGAACTCATCACCGGCGGATGCGGGAGAACCGTTCGGCCTCAGTCGCCGGGTCCTCTGCCTCGTAGATGCTCCTCCCGACGATGACCCCGTCGACCAGCCGGGCAACCGTATCGAGGTCGCCGCCCTGAGCCCCCACGCCCGGGGAGTAGATCGTCTTCTTGCCGACGATCTCGCGGAGCTGGCTGACCCGGTCCGGGCGGGTGGCGGGAGCGATGATGCCGTCGGCCCGGCAGGAGACAGCGAGCGTCGCGAGGCGCTCGGCCACACCACCGTGGAAGAACTCGGTCGCCCCGGGATGGCTCATCTCCGCGACGATGTAGGCGGCCCCACCGTGGTTGTGCGCCACCTCGACACACGTCCTCACAGCATCGGCCCCCACGAACCCGTGGGCGATGACGGCGTCAAACCCGGCTGAGAAGACCGCTTCACAGATGAGGCGGTTGGTGTTCGGTATATCCGCGACCTTGAAGTCGGCGATGAGCGGGAGGCCGAGACCGGCAAGGTCCTCCACGACACCGAGGCCGGCCGAGAGGACGAGGGGGTAGCCGATCTTGACCGCATCGATGAAGGGCGCACAGGACTCTGCGATTCTCGCCGCCCGCTTCCGGTCGAGCACATCGAGCGAGAGGATGAGCTCGGTCATCCTTCCAGCCTCTCGAGGGTTGCGGCCACGAGGAGAGGCAGGTTGATGGTCGCGTCGCCGTAGACAGTCGCGGCGCGAGCCTCTCCGGTGAGCTTGCCCCATGAGCGGGCTTCATCGAGCGTCGCGCCCGAGAGGCCGCCGAGGTCCGGCCGGTCGCCGGTGAGCTGCACTGCGTAGTCAAACCCGCTCTCGGTCATCAGTTTGCTCTGCAGGATGTAGTTCTTCGGGACACCGCCGCCGACGAGGATGGTCCCGGCCCGTTCGGCCTCAAAGCACCGGTCGAGGAGTCCGGGCATATCACCAAACGCGCTGACCGTGACCTTGTGCATCTGGGAAAACAGCCAGTACTGGAGCCCGATCATGGAGTCCTGGATGGCGGGACAGTAGACCGGCACCCCGGCTTTTGCCGCCTCGGCGAGGATCCCGGAGTCAAGTCGGCTGCCGATCCGGTTGAGAAGGTCGGAGATCGAGACCGTCGAACCCTCCGGGAGGGACGAGTAGACGTCCTGCATGAACTCTTCGAACCTGATGAACGCCTCGTTTGGGAGGAAGATGTCGTAGATTCGGTTGATCCCCTCCTCGCAGAGTTCGGCATCGGAGACCTGAGCGGTCCCGTGGTAGTGGTGACAACCGATCGCCTCGATGGTGTCGTGGGTGAGGTTCGCCCCCGTCGAGACGAGCACATCGATGTGTCCCCGCCTGATGAGGTCGCTGACGATGCCCCCCATGCCGCCGGGGACCATGGCGCCCGAGAGGCCGAAGAACTTCAGCGCCTTCTCGTCGCGGAGCATCCGCTCGTATATGTTGACCGCCTGCCACAGGGACCCCCCGTTGTAGGCTCCTGCTTTTCCAAGTTCATCGACGAGTTCGCCGACCGTCATTCCTGGGCGCACTCGCGCCTGTTGTACCGCATCCCCATACTTGAAGGTCATGATAGTGATACACCAGCTCTTAAGAGACATTGGCATTCATGCACAATAACACCTTGTCTTTTCGTGAGGTTGTCCCGGAGCACTCACGGTGGAGAGGATCCGTCGGCTAAAAAATGTTGAATTGTTGCGGGAACCCGGGGATCGGGTTCCCGCTGCCAGACAGGGGATGACTGGTTATCCGACACGGGATGATCCCGCTCGCCCCGCCGTGTCGGGGGTCCGGATGTGTGCCGGACCATCTCTGAAGAGCGGACTTTCGGGCCGGGAGACAGAAGGGTATCCAGAGGGTTATCTTCGTCTCCGCTCCGTGCATACTTGACCGCGGATCTGTACAGCCTGCTGCTGAACCCTGCTCGCCGTGGTTGGCACCGTCACGGGCGGACAGGTCAGAACATGTGCGCCTTCGCCGCTGATAGTCGGCACGGGATCACCAAGAATTAGTTAATGCCCAAACGTTATAAATCTTTTTTTGTAAAGTCCGTTTAGTTTACCCTGTGGGGAGAGCCCCCGGTTCAGAGATCCGGCACACGAGCGTGGTAGACTGAGATCAAAATGGGCAGAATCTTTCCCTGATTGAAGAACAACCCGCAGGAGGCCGTGCCCCAGGATCAACTCCTGCGGTTCATCCAGAGAACGCCTGCTCCCATGCAGGGACGCCGCGCACCAGCGGCCGGGAGAGGTGCCGGCGGGCGGTGGGGGGGACCTCGTACCATCCGGGCCGGATCCGGCGCTCCAGCACCTCAACCTCTGGCTCCCGGCTGCGGCCCCCACAGACCCTGCACTTGTAGCCCTTTCCTGCCCCGGCGCTCGTCATCCTCTTCTTGCAGGCAGGGCAGACCGGTGGGCGGATGCGAACAGCATCGGCGAGGCGGCATATCCCGAGTTTCTCGAGGTTGAGACTCTCCCCTTTGTAACTTCCGGCTACGGCCACCACATCTCCCGGGACGAGGGCTCTCGCGACGTCACGGAACCCCTTGGTCGGCTCGTAGGCCATACAGCGGACCTCAACGCCTTCGTCTGCGAGGAGGAACGAGACATGGCCGCCGGGCCCGGTGACCGGCGACCCGACGGCCGTGCCCCGCACCAGGTATGACCGCCCTTCCCGGAGCGCTCCGACCTTCCCCGGCAGCAGGTGGGCGTCCGTCCCCTGGTTGGTGGTGTAAACCTGCTCACAGGCCGGTTCCTCCGAGTGGACGTAGGACCGGGCTTCCCGGACCCACGCCGGGCTCTCCCCCCGGATGCCGAAGAGGACCGGGTCGGGTGTGTGGGGCACACAGACCACCACGTCGTTCTCCCGGTCCACCGTGTCCCAGGTGTGGGGGGAGGTCATCTCCTCGGCGCGGAAGAGGCTTCCACGGTCCACCTGCCGGGGGGTGCTCCACATCTCCCGCTTCCGGTAGGCAAGCAGTTCGTAGGTCCGGTCGGGGAAGTCACTCGCAACCGCCGCGGTTGCGCCGATAAGACCGCGCCGGTTCTTGTAGCCGCGGTAGCGGGCCCCGACCGACTCGAGCAGATCGATGGCCTCACTCACGTTGCAGAAATCCCGGAGCGCCGCGTGGTAAAAGTCCGGCGGCGGCCGGACCCCGGCGACCACCACGCCGGGGTTCGTCCCGGCGGCGTCGAACTCCGCGAGTTCTTCCACGCACGCGCAGGCAAGCGCGAACGCCGCCTCCGCATCACCCTCGGCCTCGATGCAGACCGCCGCGTTCCCCCGGGTCTTGTGGATGACGTTCGGGTTCAGCCTGACCAGTCGGGCTTCAACGACACGGATCCCTGCTTGCTCCAGCCGCCGCACCAGAACCGCCCCGATATAGGTGGTGCACATCCCGGCAGGGGAATCCGTATCATCGATCCCGATCCGCATAACCCTATAGTTTATATCGTTCTCCGGCTATATCGATTCTTACGGGTTATGTCGCAGGATCGCCTTCCTCAGATGGTCATCAGCATTATGCTCCTCGCGGACTTCGACGTCTCGGAGCGATGCAACATCCGTCCGCGGAGCTTCGACCTCCTCGCGAAGAAAGGCGACACCCTCGTCATCATCAAAGTCGTCTCTCACATCGATAGCGTGAGCGCCGATATAGCCTGGGACCTCAACCTGATCGCCCGGTACCTCCAGGCCACCCCTCTCATCGTCGGAGAGCGAGCCCGCGATGCTGAACTTGAGCGCGGAGTTGTCTACATCCGCTACGGGCTCTTTGCTCTCAACCCCGAGACACTCTACGACTACTTTGCGGAAGGGCTCTCGCCAATGGTCTATGCATCCCCCGGCGGCCTCTACGTGAAGATCAAAGGCGACCTCCTCCGGGAGGTGCGGGAGCGCTCCCGGATGTCACTTGGGGATCTCGCATCGCACCTCGGGGTCTCCCGCCGGACTATCAGCAAGTACGAGAGCGGCATGGGCACCACGCTCGATGTCGCTATCAGGCTTGAGGAACTCTTCAATGCCCCGCTCGTCGAGACGATTGAGCTCATCGGCTACCGCTCTCCCGAACCCCCTGCATCTCCGGAATCCGCGACCGGTGACGTTCTCATCAATCTTGAACGGATGGGGATGGAGATCCACGCGATGCGGCAGGCCCCGTTCCAGGCGCTGGCGCTCTTTGACCGGCATACAATCCTCGCGGCATACGGCACCTCCCAGAAGATCGTAAAGCGCGCTTCCCTCATCGGCAACATATCCCAGATCACAAAGACGTTTGCTGTGTGCGTCGTCACGGATTATAAAAAGCAGAAAAAAATCGGCAAAACCCTCCTTATCGGCGAAGAGCATCTCCACACCCTCGAAGACGGCTCAGAACTCATAGATATGATGACCGAGTGAGTAGTTTTATATAGAACTACAAACCTACCTTTCTATCGCTTAACAACGGTGATACCTATGTCAAGTCTTGGAGGACAACCAATCCTTATTCTGAAAGAGGGTAGCCAGCGTACCCGTGGTCGTGACGCACAGTCAGGCAATATCGCTGCCGCAAAGGCCGTCGCAAGCGCTGTACGGACAACACTCGGCCCTAAGGGCATGGACAAGATGCTCGTCGACACCATCGGCGACGTCGTCATCACAAACGACGGTGTGACCATCTTAAAAGAGATGGATATCGAGCACCCGGCCGCGAAGATGATGGTCGAGATCGCAAAGACCCAGGATGATGAGGTCGGCGACGGCACCACGACCGCGGTGGTGATCGCAGGCGAGCTCCTGAAGCGGGCCGAGGATCTCCTCGACCAGGATGTGCACCCCACGGTCATCGCCCACGGCTACCGCATGGCCGCCGATAAGGCGCAGCTCATCCTCGATGAGATCGCTGTCGACGTCAGGCCCGACGACATGGTGATGCTCAAGAAGCTCGCCGATACCGCCATGACCGGCAAGGGCGCCGAGGCCGCAAAGGAGAAGCTCACCGAGCTCGTCGTTAAGGCGATCACGATGGTCGCCGATGCCGACGGCACCGTCGACACCGAGTTCGTGAAGGTCGAGAAGAAGGTCGGCGGATCCATCGAGGACTCCGAGATCGTCGAAGGCATGATCATCGACAAGGAGCGTGTGCACCCCGCCATGCCCCGCGTCGTCAAGGACGCGAAGATCCTGCTCCTGAACGCCGCCGTCGAGTTCAAGAAGACCGAGGTCGACGCCGAGATCAGCATAACAAGCCCCGACCAGCTCCAGATGTTCCTCGACGAAGAGGAGCGGATGATCAAGGGCATCGTCGACAAGATCATCGCAAGCGGCGCAAACGTTCTCTTCTGCCAGAAGGGCATCGACGACATCGCCCAGCACTACCTCGCAAAGGCAGGCATCTTTGCTGTGCGGCGTGTCAAGAAGAGCGACATGGAGAAACTCGCTCGTGCCACCGGTGGATCCGTCGTCAGCTCCATCGACGCCATCGCCCCCGAGGAACTCGGCAAGGCTGGCAACGTCGAGGAGAAGAAGGTCTCTGGCGAAGAGATGATCTTCGTCACCGAGTGCGATAACCCGAAGGCGGTCTCGATCATCATCCGCGGCGGCACCGAGCATGTCGTCGCCGAACTCGACCGCGCCATCGAGGACGCTCTCAGGGTCGTCAGCGTTGCCGTCGAGGACAGGAAGTTCGTCGCCGGCGGCGGTGCGCCCGAGATCGAGCTCTCGCTCCGGCTCCGCGAATATGCTGCAACCATCGGCGGACGCGCCCAGCTTGCCATCGAGGCGTTCGCAACCGCTCTCGAGATCATCCCGAGGACGCTTGCCGAGAACGCAGGTCTTGACCCGATCGACATGCTCGTCGCCCTCCGTGCAGCCCACGAGAAGGGTGGCGTGAACGGGAAATACATGGGACTCGACGTCTTCAACGCTGTCTCCGGGGATATGCTCAAGGCCGGCGTCATTGAGCCCCTGCGGGTGAAGACCCAGGCGGTCTCCAGTGCCGCCGAGGCCGCTGTCATGATCCTCCGGATCGACGACGTCATCGCCGCATCCAAGTCCGCTGCACCTGCGGGTGGCCCCGGCATGGACGAGATGGGCGGCATGGGTGGCATGGGCGGCATGGGTGGCATGGGCATGCCCCCGATGTAAGATCACCGTACCATCCCGCACGATATGACCCGGGGCCGTTGCCCGGCCCCGGCATTCTCTTTCTTTCCCGTCCTGTGCGCGCCGTCGCCGCAACTCTTCTCGCCCTCGATGCTGTTCACCGGCATCAGCGTGCTTCTGCTCCCCCTTGGGCTTTCTGGTGCAATATATTTCCTAAATCCGTGATTCTCTGCTAAGATCGTTCATGCTAAATAGCTACAGATATACACCTCTTTGAGAGTCTATTCCTGCCCGGGGAGGGTAGTGCATGAAGAGCGACGAGGGTACCTGAATGATGGCGAAGCGATCGACGCGACCGTCGCTCTCGCTCACAGTCTACCTCCTGCTTGGCATACTGCTCGCGGTGGCCCCCGTCGTCTGCCTGTTCTCGCTCATCGACTATGTGGGAGTCAGACAGGAGCTGGATACAAACGCCGAAGAGTTCCAGGACCAGACCGAGTCCGGCATCATCCTCTCAATGAATCTGGTGGACACGGGGTTAAAACTCTTCGACAACACCTTAAACCACGATATGCGGGAGGGGTTCGGCCTGTTTATCGCGGAGTACGAGCGGGCGGGAAGGGACCCGGCGGAGATGGACCTTCATGGGGTCAAGCAGCAACTCGGGGGCGAGATGGACCTCTATATCATCAACGAGAGCGGCGTCATCGAGTACACCACCTGTCCTTCGGATCTCGGCCTCGATTTCCGGGAAATTCCCTACTTCTACGATCGGATAACGGAGATCCGGCTCAATGGCGCCTTCTCGGCAGATAGGGTCGTCCCCGAGATCACCACCGGAGATCTCCGGAAGTACGCGTATCTACCCTCTCCCGACCGCCGCTACCTCTTTGAGTTAGGCCTTGCAGAGTCAGAGTTCCAGCAGCATCGCACGGCGCTGAAGTACCATGATATGGCCCGGGAACTGGTGGACAAAAACCCGGACGTCAGGGAGATCCGGGTCTTTGACTGCCTGGGCACGCGGATCACCGGTGAGGCGCATCCTGCTGATGGCCGTCGGCTGTCCCTGGTCCGGCAGGCGTATCAGGAGAGGACCTGTCTAGAAGTGGAGAACGCTGCCGCAGGCGAACTGACTCGGTGCCTCTTCATCAATCTGACTGACAGTGATTACGCATCGGATATGAGCATGGTCGTTGAACTGACCTACGACACGAAGGCTGCTGAGGCAAAACTTGCCGGAATGCACGACTGGCATGTGAGTGCCCTGCTCGTCGCGATCTTCTGCATCAGCTGCCTCTCGGCTCTTGCTGCATACTCTCTGACGCGGCCGATACGCACCCTCGTCGAGGACGTCGATACCGTCGCCCGCGGTGATCAGGACCACCCCATACGGGTGAGCGGGGGCGAAGAGTTCGTGCACCTCGGGGAGAGCGTATCGGCGATGGTCGCATCCTTAAAGGAGACCCTCCGGAAACTCCAGGAGTCGGAGGAGGAGATCATCCGGCACAGCCATATTCTCGAGGAAGAGGTCAGGGAGCGGACGGCCGAGCTTGAGGAGTCAAACCGGATGGCAACACTCTACCTGGATATCATGAGTCACGACATCAACAACGCGAACAACGTCGCAAACCTCTACTCTGACCTCCTCCTTGCCGACCTTGAGGGAGCGCCGGAGGCGGAGTTACTCCGGAAAGCGAAGATGGGACTTACGAAGAGTATCGAGATCGTGCGAAACGTCAGCACCATCCAGCACCTCCAGGGAGGCGTGCCGTCGCCCGGGGTGGTCGACCTTGATCGGGTCATCAGAGGCGAGATCGAACATTCTCTCGACTCCAGGATAACCTACACCGGCACCACGGTCCCCGTCCTCGCCGACGACCTCCTCTCCGAGGTCTTTGCGAACCTCATCGGGAACGCGAAGAAGTTCGGGGGACCGGATGTTGATATCGCCGTCCGGGTCGAGGAGCGCGGGGAGGAGGTCGTGGTCTCGGTCGAGGATGACGGGCCGGGAATCCCGGATGCTCTAAAACCGTGGCTCTTCGACCGGCTGGTTCGGGGTACCCACAGGACTGCCGGGACCGGGTTCGGGCTCCACATCTGCCGGATGCTCGTTGAGCGTTACGGCGGGAGAATCTGGGCGGATGAGCGGGTCCCGGGAGAGCCGGAGTGCGGCGTGGCTATCCGGTTCACACTCAGGAAGGCTGGAGGGGGAGGCGGTCCATGACGGCAACAGACGACAGTGGTAAAAGGCATCGCCGTTTTGGTACGCATCCGATGCTCGTCATGATCATGATCACGCTCCCGGTGATAGGGGTGATCTCGGCCCTGGACTACCGGCAGGTCGAGGGGGCTCTGATCGCCGAGGAAGACCTGCTCCGGGATCAGACGGAGAAGAGTGTCACCCAGTCGATACGGCTTATGGACGCGGGCCTGAAACTCTTCGACGGAACGCTGGACCGCCGGATGGAGGAGGGATTCGGTCCGGTTCTCGCCGAGTACGAGCGCGCAGGAAGGAACCCGGCGGAGATGGATCTCTCCCACGTTCGAGAAGAACTTGGGGGGGAGATGGAGATCTACATCATCAACGCGTCAGGCGTCGTCGAGTACACCACTTACCCGCCGGACCTCGGCCTGGACTTCAGGCAGATTCCCTATTTTTATGACCGGATAACGAAGATCCGGCTCGGGGATACATTCGCGGCGGACCGGGTTGTGGCGGAGCCGGCGAGCGGATTGTTGAGGAAATATGCGTATCTGCCCTCTCCCGACCACCGCTATCTCTTCGAGCTCGGGCTCGTCTGCAGTGCAGCCGAGACTGACCGGTTCGATCCGCAATACCAGACACTCAAAGCGGCTCTGATGCGGTTGAACCCGGCGCTCGAGGGGATCCGGATCTTCGACTGCTACGGGAGGCTCATCAACGTGACCGATTCGGAGAGCCCGACCGATCCGGCCGCCATCAACCCTATTGCCCGGGCAGTCTTTGAGGAGAAGCAGGACCGGACGCTGCCGAACTCGACCGCCGGCACGATCACCCGGTACATCCTTGTCGACCTCTCCGTTCCCGACCACCCCTCAGACGCGAGCCGGGTCGTGGAACTGACCTACAGTACCGCTCCTCTCGACGCCCGGCTCGCGGAGATGCGGTTTAGCCACGCTCTCCTCGCGGTTCTGGCGAGTCTCGCCGCCTGCTGCATCGCATTTCCGGTCTCACGGCGGATCACCCGGCCGATACGGGAGATCGTCGACGACGTCAACACCATCGCCCGCGGGGACCACGACCACCGGATCCGGGTATCCACGGGATCGGAATTTACCCGTCTCGAGATGAGCATCGGTATCATGGTAGACTCTCTCAAAGAGAATATCCGGCGCCTCCGCGAGTCGGAGGAGACGTTACGGCAGTACAGCACCCACCTCGAAGACCAGGTCCGAGAGCGGACGGCCGAGCTTGAGGAGTCCAGCCGGGCGGCAAACCTCTATCTGGACATCATGGTTCACGACATCAACAACGCAAACACCGTTGCTATTGGATACACGCAGTTCCTCGCCGATGCGCTCGAGGGAGAACAGCAGGAGATGGCCAAAAAGATGCTCTCCCGGCTCAATCAGAGTTCCTATGTCATCCGCTGCGTCGCCACCCTCCGGAAGGCCCGGGAGAGCGAGGTGGTACTGACGTGGATGGACCTCGACGGGGTGATCCGGGAACAGGTAGCGAACCACCTTGAGGGCCGGGTTCAGTACGAGGGCCACCCGGTCACCGTCCTCGCCGATGACCTCCTGCCCCAGGTCTTTGCGAACCTGCTCGGGAATGCCACCAAGTTCGGCGGCCCCGCCGTCGGGATCACCGTCCGGGTCGAGGAGCGCGGGGAGGAGGTCGTGGTCTCGGTCGAGGATGACGGGCCGGGAATCCCGGATGCGATGAAGAGGGAGCTCTTCCGCCGCTTCCAGAAAGGGGAGGGTGAGTTGACCGGGGCCGGGCTCGGGCTCTACATCTGCCGGATGCTCATCGAGCGTTACGGCGGCAGAATATGGGTGGATAACCGGATTCCGGGAGAGCCGGAGTGCGGCGTGGCTGTCCGGTTCACGCTCCGAAAGGTCGGAGAGGGTCGCAGGTGACAGCCGCGCGAAGGTGGCAGGCCTGCCTTACTCGATGATCTCCTGCACCCGCCCGACCTGTCCGTCCTGGAGCCGGACCTTGATCCCATGAGGGTGAAAGGATGAGTTCGTCAGGATATCGGCGACGATGCCCCGGGTGCGCTTCCCGGTTCGCTGATCACGTTTGAGCACGATATCCACCGTTATGCCGGGATGGATGGCGGCCCGATTTTGTCCGTTCATGGGCAAAAACAGTGGCAGGTCACTCGTCCCCGCCACTCTCCCCCGTTTCTGACCCGTTCGGCCCCGGGACGATGGTCTTCATCTGCGGGAAGAGGAGCACTTCTTTGATCGAATCCTTGCCGGTGAGGAGCATCACCAGACGGTCGATGCCGATACCGACGCCGCCGGTGGGGGGCATTCCGTAGCCAAGCGCGTTGATGAAGTCGTAGTCGATCATCTGTGCTTCAAGGTCGCCACGGCGACGCTTGGCGTCCTGGAGTTCGAGCCGGGCCTTCTGGTCGAGCGGGTCGTTCAACTCCGAGAAGCCGTTTGCCATCTCCATCCCGGCGATGAAGAGTTCGAACCGCTCCGTCAGCCCATCCTTCTCCCGGTGCTTCTTTGCCAGCGGCGAGTTCTCGATGGGGAAGTCGTAGATGAACGTCGGCTGGATGAGTTCCTTCTCACCGAAGTGCTCGAAGAAGAGCGCCAGGTACTCGCCCCGGGTCGTGGCACTCTCGCAGCCCTCGACGCAGTGCTCAAGGCCGAACGTCCGGAGTTCCTCCACGCTGTGAGTCCGGATGTCGATACCGGCGTACTCCTGCACCGCCTCCTCCATGGAGAGGCGGCGCCAGGGGCGGGCGAAGTCCAGGTCGTGCCCAGCAAACGAGCACGTGGTTTTCCCGTGCACCTTTTCCACGAGGAGTGAGAAGAGCTCCTCGGTGAGGTCCATCATGTCGTTGTAGTCCCGGTAGGCCTCGTAGATCTCCACCATCGAGAACTCGGGGTTGTGGTTGGTGTCGA